>Ga0209062_1004157_pt1 | contig 15580 bp, 15 predicted proteins | sample Coa_R2_2_FD_187158 | JGI IMG/M metagenome (GOLD analysis project Ga0209062, IMG submission 187158) | Surface soil microbial communities from Centralia Pennsylvania, which are recovering from an underground coalmine fire - Coalmine... | ecosystem: Environmental > Terrestrial > Soil > Unclassified... | reverse complement strand
GAATGGCCACGTCGGTCGGCACTCCGCTCGATTGAATACTGCCTTGTGTAAACGCCGAATCAATGGCCTGGATTCCGGCTCCTACGCCGATCTGCTGCGGATTGCCGTCTCCGCTCGTCCCCACCTGCTGGTAGAAGAGATCCTGAAACAGCGGCCTCTGTGTTTTGTAGCCAATGGTGTTCAGGTTGGCCAGATTGTTGGCCGTTACAGACAGCGCGTCCGAATTGGCCTCCAGACCCGAGAGTGGGATGAAAAAAGATGGCATGGCGATTCTCCTAGAAAGTTTGGGATGGCAAAGCTGAGAACGAAAGCTGCTGCGAAAGCGTTTTCGCTAAGCTCGTCGCTGCCGCACGGTCGCCTTCCGCGGACCAAGAGGCTACCGCTCTGCTTGCGGCATTGCCCGCCGTCGCACCTGAACCCGGGCTCCCGCCTGAACCTGACCCGGCGCCACCCGGCCCCTCATTGCCGGATTGTGCCGCGCTGACCAGCGTGTCCATGTCCTGGCGAATCTGAATCAGCTCCTGCAGCGTGTTCATGCTTGTGAGTTCATTGACCATTTGGTTCGGGTCGAGCGGGTTGAGCGGATCCTGCGCCTGCAATTGCGTGGTCAGCAGCGTGATGAAAGAATTGGCGTTCAGCTCATTTTGCGCGCTGGATTGCGAGCTCGAATCTGGTGAATTTGTCGCCACCAGGGAACTGGTTCCCGATTGAAGGGATGCAGGCGTTGCGATGGGACTGAACATGGCTTGCTCCTTCATCTAGGCGTGAATGCTCAGGCGTCCCTGCGCGTTCACGCCTTCTTCCGCGTCGCGCGAAACGCCAAAGGATGCCGGAACGATTGCACGCAGCGGACCAGACCCGGCGTTCCCACGCTGCGGAGTACTCCGTGCCTGCTGCTGGTGCGAGGGTGAACCCGCTCCGCAATCGCCGGCGAGAAAGTGCGTGGAACTCTGCTCGAGCGTCACTTGCTCAACCCGAAGTTGCTTCTCGCCGAGTGCCTGATGCAGCGCCGGAAGCTCGGCCGCCAGCGCGGCATGCGCGTCTCGCTTTTCCACAGTGATGGCTGCGCCGACCTCGTCCCCCGTGACGCGGGCGTGCAGTTCGATGGGGCCGAATTTCTCGCTTTGCATGGAGATGCGCATCTCGCTGTGGGTCGCGCTTTGCGCCAGTTGCGCATCGCTCACCGAGCGGGTCGCCGCGGCATCCTGCGCAACCTGCGCGGTTTGCCATTGCGATGGCTGTGGCGCGCCGAAGCTGGACGATGTATCGGTGGTTGCCGGCACGGTGTGATTCTCCGCCGCCGCTTGATGTGGAGTGGCAATCGGCTGAACCGGCGCGCCTGGCGTGTCGGCTGGGTTGGAAGCGTTCGAATGGGCCGCGCTGCCCTCCATCATCGCTTCCACAAAGTCTTCTGCCGGCTTCGATTCGGAGCGTAACCGCGAATCCGAATCCGCGGAACTCGAACGGCTTGCATCGTCTTGTCGCGAAGAAGTGTCGCGCGCTTCCGCTGAGGTACCTGTGGCTCCGGGCTCAGTCGCTTGCGAACTTCCGGACCAATCCGCCGAAGCAAGGTGGGGTTCCGCGGTCTTGACGAGCGGAGGATTCGCCCGTGCGGCAACTTGATCCGGAACCAGGGCGCCAGACCGGTCCATCGGCGTCGCAAAGCTTTGATTTGCGTTCAGGACTTTCACAGGTTCCCGCGGCGCCGCCAAAACGGAGACGGTCTGAGCCTCAGCACCTGCCTCGGAAATCGTGGCGAGCTGGCTCAGAAGTTTCGTGAGTGGCACCCCGCTGGCCTTCGTTGTGTCATGCGCTTGCGGGATTGCCGATGTTCGCAACGGCGCCCGCGAAGGCATGTCCGGAGTTGTACCGACAACGGAGGGTGGCGCGAAACGTTCCGCCGGCGCGGATCCGGATCCGCCGGCCGGCGGGCTTGCGGCCGGGAAGAAGATAGCCGGCGCGTTCGCGCCCGTCGAAGCGTCGCCGGTCTGCACGCCGTTACCGCAATTCCGGGCCGCGTCCGCCGTCGCCGAGTTCGCTGTCGCTGCCAAAGAGCCATCCGCTGGAGTGACCTCCACGCCGGCGGCCTTCCCGGCAGAGGCATCGCCCGGGCCTGCGGCAAGCGGCAACGGTGGCGTGACAACTGACGATGCAAAGAACGCCGCCAGGCAGGCGAGGCTTGGGTTCACCGTCGATGGATTGCGAGCCTCCGCCGCGGCATTTTTCTTTGGCGAGGGCGCGATTCCCGCTCCGCTGGGCACGTCGGCAGGAGACGCTACCTGCAGCGGCCCGCCAACCGCGGGCAATTCGCCAGCCGTGCGCGCCAATAATTCCTGCACGAGCCCGCCGAAACCCTGCCCTGGCTGATTTTGCGCGCTGCCTGAAGCGCTTTGCGCGCATGGCGCCCCTGCGCGCAAGCCGGTGGCTGGCGCGAGAGCGACGCTTGCCGGAAATGGCATTGCTGCTTCCATGTCTTTCCCGAACCGGATAAGCAAGCCGGCGGCCATTCAGCGTGCCCCCTGCCCCTGCGCCAAAGCGCGTTCAGTGAACCCTTTGCGTGAAATTCAGAAATGAATTCCTAGGAGGCTGGCGGCTACCCGGCCGTTTGCGCGGCAAAACTTGCCGGGCTGCTGGGCAAGAACTATTCTCGAGTCTCCAGGAACGCTCGTCTCAAGAACAGCTCGTCTATCTGCTGCTGCTCGCGCCGCGCGACGCCTAGCTTGTAAGCGCTTTCCGCGCGCTGGCGCAGAGCCTCGAGTATTTCGCGCTTCTGCCGCGCCGCTTTGTAGAGCGCGAGCAGGCGGGTCCGGTTGTTTTCCGCTTCCTGCAATCGCGCCCGCAATGCTGCGAGCCGCTGCTGCAAAGTGGCTTCCACAAGCATTGCGAAATGCAGTTCGGAAGCAGCCGCGCCGCCGGGCAGAATCTCCTCCCGGCGTTTGCGTTCCAGCGCCCAAGCCGCGCCTATCTGCTCCAGGTCGTTCCGCAATTTCGCCACATGTGCGGAAGCGCCCAGCAAGTTCTGCTCGGCTTGCTTTTCCAGGCTCAAGCGCAGCCGCAAAATGGATTGCAGGGAGTATTGGAAAGCCATGCCTCGCCTATTCGGGCAGCGCTTGCAGCGACTTCACGGTATCCGCAAACAACGAGTTCTCGGTCTTCCCCTGCTGGAGAAATCCGTTGATCGCCGGGAGTGCGCTGATGGCGCGGTCGAGCGTGGGATCGGCGCCTTTCTGGTACGCGCCGACGCGAATCAGATCCTCCGATGCGGCGTAAGCCGCCAGCAACCGCCGGATGCGCCGCGCTTTTTCCAGATGCTCCGCCGAACAAACCGCGGACATCAACCGGCTGAGGCTGTCGAGAATCGCGATCGGCGGATAATGACCCTGCGCATTCAGTTTCCGGTCGAGCATCACATGGCCGTCGAGCAAGGCTCGAACCGCGTCCACCAGCGGGTCCTGCTGGTCGTCGCCCTCCATCAGCACCGTATAAAACGCGGTGATGCTTCCGGCGGCGAAATTGCCGGCGCGTTCGATGAGCCGCGCCAGCCACGTGAAAACCGAAGGCGTATACCCCTTGGCCGTCGGCGGCTCCCCGGCGGCAAGACCGATTTCGCGTTGCGCCATGGCAAAGCGCGTTAGCGAGTCAACCACGAGCAGCACGTGCTTCCCTTGCGCTGCGAAGTATTCGGCCACCGTCGTTGCCGCCAGCGCCGCGCGAATCCGCAGCAGCGGCGACTGATCCGAAGTCGAAACCACCACCGTCGAGCGCGCCAGCCCCTTCTCTCCAATCGCATCTTCGAGAAATTCGCGCACCTCGCGGCCGCGTTCCCCAACCAGAGCCAGCACCGTCAAATCCGCCGAGGTGGCCCGCGTCATCATGCCGATCAGCGTGCTCTTTCCCACGCCGCTTCCCCCAAAGATGCCAACCCGCTGCCCGCGTCCGCAGGTCAGCAGTCCGTCGATGGCGCGGATGCCGCACCCCAGCGGCTCGTGAATTGGCGCGCGTTCCAGCGGCAGCGGCGCCTCGCCGTGCAGCAGCCGGTATTCCCGCGCGCGATAGTTCGGCCGCCCGTCGATCGGCTTCCCCGAACCGTCAATCACGCGGCCCAGCAAATCGGGACCCACCCGAAGCGCCGGCTGCGTCCCCCGCGTCACGATGCGGTCGCCATACCGAATCCCGCTCGGCCGCTCCAACGGCATCGACAGCACTGTCTTTCCGCGAAAGCCCACGATTTCTCCCGAGAATGCTTGTCCACCCTCGGTTAGAATCGCGCATCCTTCCCCAACGGAACAGAAAGGCCCGTCGGATTCGACCAAATGGCCAACCGCCTTGGTGACGCGGCCCGTCCAGCGCAGCGTCGAAAATTCCTCGAGACGCCGAAAATACGCCTGCAGCAGCGAAGCTTCGGTCATCACCGCATCCGCGGCCGCTGTTCGAGAAGATCAAAAAAACCCTGTTCGATTTCCTTCAGTTGTGTTTCCAGGCTGATTTGCGTGCTGCCGATTTCCGTCTCCAGCGCGCACTCACCCCGCCGCAGCGAGCCGTCGCCGACTAGTTCGGCGGCTGGCCGGCCCTCCGCGCGCTCCGAAAAATACTCGGTCCAATGGCGGATGTCGCTCGGATGTACCCGCATTCTCACCTGCGTGCCCGAATCCAGCTTCTCCAGCGCCACATGCACCATCCCCGTCAATAGTAATGGGTCCATTTGGGCTTCGCGGTGCAGGATTTTCCGCGCAATGGCCAAGGCGAGCTGTACCACTTCCGGTTCGATTCGCGCGAAATACGACTCACGCTCCCTTTTGAACGCCTCGATTGCCGCGGCAACGGCGCTTCGCGCTGCTGCCAGCTCCGCTTCGAAGGCGGCCCGCGCCCGCGCTTCGCCCTCCTGAATGCCGCGCTCGAGGGTCCTGCGTTCGCGTTCCTCTGTGCCATGGTTTCCAGCTCCAAACCAAAATGGAGCGGTTCCTGCGTCATCTCTGGTTTTCCCGTTTTCGCGCGCGGCGCCGGCCTCGCTGCTTGGCACGTAGGGAAAGGGTTCGGCCAGGTCCGCTGCGGCGTTTCTCTCAGACGACATACGATTCCTCCTGCTCCGATTTCAAGACCATCTTTCCTTCCGTTTCCAATCGGCGCGCCACCGCGACAATTTCCTGCTGCGCCGCCCCGATCTCGCGCGACCGCAGCGGGCCTAGCACGTCCATATCCTCCTTCAGCATTTCCACGGCGCGAGTCGACATGCATTTGAAGATGTGATTCTTCATGTCTTCGCTGGCGCCCTTCAAGGCCACCGCGAGCGTCTTTTTGTCCACTTGCCCCAGCAGCTCGCGCATGCCGCTTTCCTGAACCTCCAGGAAGTCCTCGAACGTGAACATCAGATTGCGTATCGAGGTGGCCAGCTGCGCATCGTCCTGCTCGATGGTCTCCAGGATTCCCTTGCTCGCTTCCTGCTCCATTTGGTTCAAAAGATCGGCGACTGCTTTCACACCGCCATAGGAACGGCGGCTTTGCTGCCCCAGACTGAGCAGCCGTTTGTGCAGCACCAGGGAGATTTTTTTCACCATTTCCGGCGAGAACTGCTGCATTTGCGCGAGCCGCTTCACGGCCTCTCCGCGAAGCTTCTCGGGCAGCATCATCAGGATGGCTCTGGCGGTCCGGCTGTTCAGGTGCGAGAGCACGAGCGCGATGGTTTGCGGATGCTCTCCTTGTATGAATTTCGCCAATTGCTGCGGATCCGTGCGCTGCAAGGCGTCAAGGCGGTGCGTCCGGGCTTCCTGCGCTTTGGTCACTTCCTCGAGCAGCGTCTTTGCCCCTTGCTCGCCAAAGGCTTTCACGAGCAATCTGCTTGCGTAGTCATGGCCGCCTTGCGCAAGGTAGTCCTGCGTCAGCGCCAACCGATGGTATTCCTGCAAAACTTGAGCCGCGGTTTCCGGAGGGACGTGATCGAGTTCGGCGATCTCCTGCGTGAGCGCTCGCAAGTGCGGTTCCGGCAGGGCCCGGTATACGGCGGTCGCTACTTCGTCGCCCAGGACGACCAGCAGGATGGCGGCTTTTCGCCGGCCACTGAGGGCCTCAGTTTCGGGTGTCATCGTCTCTGCGCCCCTTCGTTGATCCAGTTTTGAAGAAGCCGGCTCGCTGACTCCGGATCGTCCTTAACTCTCGCGGCCAGATCCTTCCTCATCGCCACCGCTTTCTGAATTTCCGGCGGCAACCCTCCGCTTTCCGATGGCAGGCCCGCGGCGGCCCCACTTTGTGCCAGCGGAATGCCCCCCGCCTCCAAAGTGCCCGTGCCGCCCAGCAGAGGCGCTGCCGGCATTTTCAGCAGATGCACCACGCGGTTCTTGATGGGCCGCAGAATGAGGGCGTATACCACCGCGAACAGCAGCAGAAGCACGAGATAGCGCAGCAGTCCGGTCCATCGTTCGGCGAACGTAAGAATTCGCTGTACACGGGTTGGCACGGCCGGCGCCTCCGCCGGTGCCGGTTCAAAGGCGACATTTTGCAGCGAGAACAGATCGCCTCGCTGCGCGTCGAAGCCCACTGCCGCCTTGGCCAGGTCCGCGATTTGCTTCATCTCCTCCGGAGTACGCTTGCGCCGGGTTTGTTCCGTCTTGCCGTTTTCGCTCTTGGTTTCCGTCGCATCGTCTACCAGAATCGCCGCTGCCACGCGCTTGATGCGTCCGGCAGGCTCGAGCACATGGCGTGTCGTATGGCTGACCGCGTAGGTCTTCGTTTCGCTGCGAATGCCTTGCGTTGACGTCGCTCCTTTCGCTTGGCTGACCGCTGCGGTTTTCCCTTGCGAGTTTGGGGTGTTGCTGGGTGTTCCGGGAATTCCAGCCGGTTCCAGGTCCCCTACTGTTTCTTGTGAGGTCTGCGAACTCAGCACAACTGTGTTGTTTGGGTCGTAAAGCTCCTGCGTGCTTTCGCCGGATGTCGGGTCGTATTCGATGGTCACGCTGGACTTCACGTGATCCGCGCCCACTACGGGGGCCAGCGTTTGCACAACGCGCTCCGCCAGGGTGGCTTCCAATTCCTGGCTCGCCGGAGCCAATGGAGAGCCGGAATGGCCTGAGTTTTCCATTTGCCCGTCCGTGGTAACGACGGTGACGTTTTGTGGCGAGAGATCATCCCAGGCGCTGGATACGAGGTTGGCCACCGACGCAGCGAGTTGATCGTTGAGGCGCGCGCCGCGCAGCTTCAGGACTACCGCCGCCTTCGGAGGCCGTTCGCGATCGCTGAAGAGCGACTCGCGCGGCAAAACAAGGTGCACGCGCACGGCTTCGACCCCGTTCATGGTGCCGATCGTGCGCTCCAGTTCGGCTTCCAGGGCCCGCTGATAGTTGACTTTTTCCGAGAAGTCGCTGCCCGACCAGTTGGGTTTGTCGAACAGCTCGAACCCCATGCGCCCGCTGGCTATGGGGCCTTGGGAGGCGGCTTCGACGCGCGCTTTATCGAGCTGGTCAGAGCGCACCAGCACGGTCGCGCCATCGGCCGAGATTTGGTATGCGATATTCTCGGCGCCGAGTCTTTGCGCCAGGTTCTGCGCGTCCGCCGGCGCCATGCCCGAATACAGCGGCTTGTAATCGCCGTTGTCCAGCAGATGCACAAAAAGCCAAAGTATCGCTCCGACCGCAACGGCGCTGCCGCCAAGAAAAACCCTCTGGCCGAGGGTCAGCCCTTTCAAGAAGGCCGTGATTTGCCGGAGGACTTTATCCATGGCTGCTGGAAAGGGATGCGGACCGCGCTGCCGCTATCAGAAGGGAAGTCCCGAGACCTGCTGGTAAGCCTGCACGATTTTGTTTCGCACTTGCACCATCATCTCGAAGGCGAGGTTTGCCTTTTCAACGGCGATCATCGCCGAATGCACGTCTTGCCCGTTGCCCGTGAGGAGTTGCGCGACCTTTCCGTCGGCCTCGCTCTGCAATTGCCCGACTTCGGCGATCGCGTCATGCAGTGTGTCCATAAAGCTGGGATTGCCCGCGCCGCCGGGCGAAAACGTTGCGCGTTGCGCCGCCCCGGAATCGAAGCCTTGCGGGAATCCTGAAATCGTGTTGCTCACCTTGCCCTCCGTTGCCTTTAGCTCAGCAGCGCGATCGCTGACTGAATCATGTTCTTGGTCGCCGTCACCGCCGAGGCGTTCATTTCGTAAGCGCGCGCGGCCCCCATCAGGTTGACCATTTCCTCCGCCGGATTGATGGCGGGATAGGAAACATAGCCTTGCGCGTCCGCATCGGGATGCCCCGGTTCGAATCGCCGCGTGGGCGGCGTGGAATCGGCGACCACGTTGACGACGCGCACGTCTTCCGCGTGCAGGTCCGCCAGCGAGGCGAGCATCATGCCAAAGCCGGGCAGAGCCGCCGGACGCGCGCCGAAGACCACATGCATCCGCTGGTACGGCCCGCCCGATTCGGTTCGCGTCGTTTCCGCGTTCGCGAGATTGGCCGAAACGATTTCCGCCCGCATTCGCTCCGCCAGCAAGGCCGAACCGCTGATCTCCATTACGCGAAACAAATTCATGCTTGCCCCTCCTTGATGGCCGTATTCAATTGCGAAAACTCCGCGCGAATCAGCGAAGCCGCCGATTTGAACTGAAGCTGAACTTCTGCCAGCAGCATCGACTCACGATCGGCGCTGACGTTGTTGCCATCGGGCCGCGCGACCAAGCCCCGGACCGGAAGCACGAAAGGGCTGGTCGCCCCGGTGTCGAATCCGCTCATGGCGCGCTGCAACTCGCCGCGAAAGTCAACGTCTCGAGTGTGGTATCCGGGCGTATCGATGTTCGCCAGATTCGTCGTGACCAGCGTTTGGCGCATGGAAGCGACGTCGAGAAATCGTTCCAGCAGCAAAAGATTCGCCGTATTCAGCCAGCTCATGTCGTGCTCCTCGCGGGCAATCCGTACTCGCGGATCTTGTTGCGCACGGTGCGCAGGCTCACGCCCATGAGTTCCGCCGCGCGCGTCCGATTGCCTCCCGTCGCCTCGAGCGTCCTTTCCAGAAGCTGCCGCTCCATTTCTTGCAGTGTTAGTCCCGGCTTCGCGGCCAGAACCGCGGCCTCCGAACGCTTCGGCGGCGGCGCTTCCAAGGCCTGCGCTTCGAGCAGAGGACCGTTCGCGAGTGCCATCGCGCGCCTCACCACGTTCTCGAGTTCGCGCACGTTCCCCGGCCAGGGGTGCGCCGTTAGCTGTGCCGCGAATTCGGGGCTGATTTCAAACCGTTGTGCCTGCCCGCCCCGGTATTTCTGCAGGAAAAATTCCGCAAGCGGAAGAATGTCCTCGGGCCGCTCGCGCAAAGGAGGAATCGTCAGCGGCACCACGTTCAGCCGGTAATACAGGTCCGCGCGAAACTCGCCGGCGGCAACCTGTTCCTTGAGCGGGCGGTTGGTTGTCGCGATGACTCGGACATCCACGGGCATGCTCCGCGTGTCGCCGAGGCGGTCGATGCGCCGCTCCTGGAGCGCGCGCAGCAATTTCGGCTGCAGGTTCAGCGCCATCTCGCCGATCTCATCGAGAAGCAGCGTTCCGCCGTTCGCCAGTTCAAATTTGCCGGGCTTGTTGGCGCTCGCTCCCGTAAACGCCCCGCGCACATGGCCAAACAGTTCGCTTTCCAGCAGATTCTCCGGAACAGCCGCGCAATTCACGGCAATGAATGGCCCCCTCGACCGCGGGCTCGCGTTGTGAATCAGCCGCGCGAGCAGTTCCTTGCCCGTGCCGCTTTCCGCCTGAATCAGCACGTCGGCGTCGGTCTGGGCCACTTTGCCCGCTTGCGCGATCACGCGCTGGAACGCGGAAGAGACGCACACGCCTTCGAAAGGCGTATCACTGCCCGGACGTTCCGGATGCGCTTCGATGAATCGCTCCGCCGCCGCTTCCAGATCCTCGAAGGCCACCGGCTTTTGCAGATAATCGCACGCGCCTTCGCGAATCGCCTGTACCGCGTCGGGAACGCTTCCATACGCGGTCAGGAGAATTACCTGTGTCTCCGGAGCGCAGGTCCGCACGGCCTGCATCACCTGCAAGCCGTCTCCGTCCGGCATGCGCATGTCCGTCACCACCAGGCGCGACGGCTCCCTCCGGAATTTCACCAGCGCCTCGCTCACTCCTGCGGCTGCCCGCACGCGCCAGCCCCGCCGGTGAAAATTCGCCTCGAGAGCGGCGCGCATCGCCGGTTCGTCGTCCACAATCAGAACGTCCTTCATGCCTCGGCTCCCAGCACGGGAAGGAACACGGAAAACGTCGTGCCATGCCGCGGCTTGCTGCGCACACGAATCTCGCCCCCGTGCTGCTCGATTACTTTCTTGCAGACGGAAAGGCCAAGCCCCGGGCTGCCCGGCGTTGTCGTGAATCCGGCATCGTAGATGCGCTCCAGCAACTCTTCCGGCACTCCGCGCCCTTCGTCCTGAAAATCGAGTTGTGCGAGCCCCTCCGGAAACTGCGGCGCGCGCTGCAATTTAACAGTGAGTTTGCCGCCGGGAGGCATGGCGCGAAATGCGTTCAGAGCCAGATTGAAGAACACTTGCTTCAGCCGGTTCGGATCCGCTTGCGCCGTCACTTTTCCCGCCGTGTTTTCCACCTGCACTTGCTGTCCGCGCTGCCGCGCGACCGGTGCGAGGAAGCCGGCGGTTTCGCTGACCAGCCGGTCCAGGTCGGTCGGCAGCATTTGCCCCTCCGATTGGCTGTGAAACTGCAACACATTGTTGACCGTGGCCGAGAGCGCCCGCAGCCCGGCTTGCAAGTGCGTCACCCACTGCCGCGTTTCAGGCATGTGCGCCGTGGCGTCCGCGAGCAGGCCCGTGAACAGTTCCATGCTGCCGAGCGGATTCCGGATCTCGTGCGCCAAAACGGTGGCGACTTCCGCCAGCGCATGCGAACGCCGCGCCGATTCTCGCTCCGCGGCCACGCGCTTTTCCTCGGTGGTGTCCCGCACAATCCAGATCGTGTCGCTCGGCTCTTGGCCTGCTTGGCTAATGTTCGCGCGCAAAATGCCGATATACCGATTACCGGCCTTCCCGGCGATTGGCCACTCTTGCTCCGAAAAGAAACTGTTCTTGGGTGTTGCCGCCAGCATCGTTTGCAGAAATTCGGGCAGCGGAGAATCCTCGGCTGGCCGCCAATCGGCCGGCACCCCCAGCAACTTGCGCGCTTCGGGATTGATGACTTGCAGCTTGCCGTCCGAGCTCATCACCAGCACGCCGCACGGCAGATTCTCCAGCACACGCGCCAAATACCCCCGCACCCGGGCATTCTCTTCGAGGCTTCGCTCAAGCTCCGAGTTGGTTCGTTGCAGCTCGTGGTGCAGCCGGGACACCTCGGCTTGCAATTGCGTATAAGACTTCTCGAGCGACCCGGCCGCTTGTGTGAACGTAACAAACGCCCGCCTCAGGTTCTCCTGAGCGTCGCCGCGGCTCTTCGTCTCCAAGCCGCCGCGCAGTCTTTGCCGGGTTCTGGGAAAATTTGCCACCATGATTGTGAACTGTGCACGCTTTCTGCCAGGCGCCGGTTGCCTGGCTAAGATTTTTCTTAGTTCGCCGGCGCGCCGCAGACCGCAAAATGCTCGGCTCGCAATACGGTCTCATTCCCGCTCAGAATGAACGCCCGCTCGATGGCATTCTCGAGTTCGCGCACATTTCCGCTCCACGCGCAGCGCTCCAGCAAAAGCTCCGCCTCGGCTGGCAGCTCCTTTCGCTCGAAGCCTCCGCCGGCCGCTAACTGCTCCAGAAAATGGCGCGCCAGCAGCGCGATGTCCGGCCGCCGCTCGCGAAGCGGGGGCACCGCAATGGGGAAAACCGCGAGCCGGTAGTAGAGGTCCTCGCGGAACTGTTTGGCTCGCACCAATTCCTCGAGCCGCTGATTGGTCGCGCATACCACGCGGACATCCACCCGGTGAATATCCGGGCTGCCGAGCCTCTGCACTTCGCCGTTTTGCAGGAAGCGCAAGAGCTTTGCCTGCATGCTCAGCGGCAGCTCGCCGATTTCATCCAGAAACAGCGTCCCGCCCTGCGCCACATGAATGCGGCCCAGGCGCGATTGCACCGCTCCTGTGTATGCGCCGCGCGCATGTCCGAAAAGCTCCGCCTCGAGCAGCGCCTCCGGAATAGCCGCGCAGTTCACCACCACGAACGGCCCTCGCGCGCGCCGGCTAAGCTGATGAATCGCCCGCGCCACCAATTCCTTTCCCGTGCCCGTTTCACCGGTCACGAGCACCGTCGTCTCCCGTCCAGCCACCAGGCGAACCAGCCGGTACACTTCGCGGATTGCCGCGCTCTCGCCGATCATGTTGGGCAGCGGTTCCCAACTCGCGCCCGTCTCTTCCCCTGCGCCGGCCGCCTGCGACGCGCTTTCGGTTGTGCCGCAGGCTTCGTCCTCGGCCTCACTTTCTGGCGAACCCGCGCTGACGCCATCCGCTCTTCCGGTGGATCGTGAATCCACAAGCTCCACTTCCACGTGCGGATAGCGCTGCCGAATCAAGTCGGCCACTTCCGTGGCATCCAGGTCTGGAAGGTGCTGGTCCAGCAACACGCTGTCGCACACGAACTCATTGAGCCTGGCCAGCGCGTGCGCCCCGCCGACCGCCTCTTCGCTCAGCGCATCCGCATAAACCGGATTGCGCAGCAGTTCTTTCCGAAAACGTTCATTTCCGCTCGCAACCAGGATTCTCCCTCGTCCTCGCGCCACCGCCGGCGTTGCCATTGCTGCCATAATTCCCCCGAAAAGTCCGCTCGGGTTCCGCGCGTCGCGCCGCACGGAAAAAAGTTCCAGGCGGAATTCCGCCTGTGCCTGCTGCGTTTTGCGGGCCAAAGAGGGATCCGGAGATTTTCTGAAAAGGAAGGACTTACGCGACCCTCGCCAAACACACACTGCCCCGAGCCGGAACACCGTTCCGCCCGGTGACACATCGCCGCAGGCAGATTCTGCCCGCCTTTGCGGGGGGCTCTGCTCGCAATTCACCAAGACGCAGGCGCAAGACCCGCCGGGCGGCGGCTTCCTGCTCCACGTCACCACTCACATCGGCGCGTTCACGCGAAACTTTAGCTCACCCGGACGCGTTTTGCTTAGAAAATTCCCATCCCTCGTGGGACACCAGCATTTTGCCCAGTGCGGCGCCAGCGGTCTTTCTTCCTCTGTTTTGATTTTGCGTGCGGCCAATCGCTTTTGTTTCCGAAACACGCCGCCGTTCCTTTACACTATTTGTACCCAACCCATTTTTTCACGGAGGAACCATGAATCGCCGCTTCCTGGGTGCGCTCCTTCCCGCGCTGCTGTTGTTTTTCATCGGCTGTCAGAAATCCGCCGACTCGCAGTCCACCGCAACGGATTCCAGCTCGGCTGCCTCGGCTTCCGCTTCGCCTGATTCTTCCGCTCCCGCTCCGGCCCGAGCTTCGGCTCCTGTTTCTAAACCCATCGTCGTTCCCGCGGAAACAAAAATCGCCGTCGTCACCGACGAAGCCCTGAGCTCCAAGACGGCGGCGTCCGGCCAGACCTTCTCCGCCACGGTCGAGGAACCCGTTGAAGTGGACGGCAAAGTGGTGATTCCCAAAGGCGCGCCCGCTACCGGCATGGTGAAAGACGCAAAGCCCGCCGGCCGTTTCAAGGGCGGCGCCGCTCTCGAACTCACCCTTACCAGCATCACCATCAACGGCAGAAAGTATGACGTTCAGACGACTGCCCCTACGCTCACTCATGCGGGCAAGGGGAAGCGCACTGCGGCGATGGTTGGTGGAGGAGCCGGTGGCGGAGCCGCTATCGGCGCTCTCGCCGGCGGCGGCAAGGGAGCGGCCATCGGCGCGTTAATCGGCGCGGCTGCTGGAACCGGCGGCGCGGCCTTCACTGGCAAGGCTGACGTCGTCGTGCCGGCCGAGTCGGGCCTCTCGTTCAAGCTCGTGGCTCCCTTGGAAATTCGGCGGTAGGTCAGTCGCCTGCCCCGGGTTCACTGGCCGCGGCCGGTCGCGCTCCATGCGCTCAGAGGCCGCGGCTTTTTTTTGCGCCCTCTCCCATTCCCCGGCCGGGATAGAGTGACGCCACGATGACTTAGCGACGATATGAACTAAGGCGCATTCTTATCGACTCGCGCATCCCACTGCGCTAGGATGCTTCCAGGGACGCCTTCCCGCCACCGCGCGCCCCCCGAGTGAGGCAACGTGAAAAGCAGCAATCGAGGAGTGCCTTCCAGAAAGTCTGGGACGCCCCCGCCCAGCGGACGCGAGCTGTGCCTCTGTGGCCACCGCGCAAGCGAACACACCGTCATGAAATACTCGTGCCGCGCGCCGGGCAAGCGCAAAGGCTACTGCCCCTGCATGTACTTCCTGGCGGCAAGAGCCGCCCAGAGCAATCGCATCCGTGCTCCGTGGCGTCTTGCCAAAAAAAAGAAGTAAACGCCTTCAAACTGCGCCCGCGCCTCGCCGGTCCGGGCCCATCCTGGCCGGCGCAAAATCCGCCGAACTCATTGGTGCGTCCTCGTATACTGCTCTGCCGTCGAAGCGTGCCAGGTGATCTTTTCCCGCTCCAGCAGGTCGATCGCGTAAGCGATGGGCAGCGCGGCGCCGGGCACATCGCTGTGTGTTGGCGAGGAGCGGCCGGTTTCACCTGCCGCGCTCCCGCGGAGCCATCGTCCCTCAATCATGCCCACAACCGCGCCAAAGGATTCGCCTCCGGAAGCACTCGAGCCCGCCGCCAGGACCGGCGAGCCGCTCTGTCCAAGTTCCACCGCATGGCTCAGCAGAAAAATCGTCGCCGGCTCCGCTGACTTCTCCAGGCGTGTGCTCTCAAAGGAAAGAATCCGGCCTAAGGAGCGGTCCTCGCGCTCCGCTTGGAAGCTCTGTGCATTCCCGGGTCGCGCCGGATGCAGGGAAAGCGCCATCACCGTTTCGCCGGCGGCTGCCGGCTCCGCCGAAAGCGTAAGGAATGCCACGCGAAATGGACGGCCAAACGGATTGGCCTCCGCTCGCAGAATGGCCACATCGTGAGCTTTGTCCACGGCCACAATGTTCGCGGCCAGCAGTTGCGGCGGACTTTCCCGGCGGTTCACCAAAATGTACGGCTGGCCGCCATCCCGAAACGTCTCCAGCACATGCTCGTCCGTGAGCAAGTATCCCCGTTCATTGATGAAGAAAGCGTTGCCAAAAAATTGGTAATGGTATCCACGCGAGGAAGGCGACTGGTCCAGTTGATAAACCACGGGGCACACCGCGCCGCTTTCGGCGGGATCCGAGCCGCCCGGCGGCGCTTGCGCTTCGCCTCCGTCTGCGCGCAATTCTCCTGCCGATGCCGGGCTCGACTGCGTCGTCGCCGTCCAGAAGCCCAGCCACCACGCTCCCGCCGCCAGGAATAAAATAAGGATGCGCGTTGCTGCTCTCATGCTGGCCGTCCCGCCGCCCCGTTTGGCAGGCCTCGCAGGGGTGGCGTGAGCTTACGCTATCGCGCCCTTGCAAAGAGTCCAAGGCCAGGAAAAGTACAGGTGTGTCACAGGCCGCAGTGGCCGCGCGGGTGTCGCCACAGCGCGCATGGCTCGGCGAAATGCGCGTCCTCCTTTCCGATGACTGCGGAGCCGAACCACCGGCTGCGTTCCCCGGGCCAAAATTTCCGTGTGCTAGACT
>Ga0209062_1004154_pt1 | contig 15589 bp, 16 predicted proteins | sample Coa_R2_2_FD_187158 | JGI IMG/M metagenome (GOLD analysis project Ga0209062, IMG submission 187158) | Surface soil microbial communities from Centralia Pennsylvania, which are recovering from an underground coalmine fire - Coalmine... | ecosystem: Environmental > Terrestrial > Soil > Unclassified... | reverse complement strand
GGGCGCGCGCGGTCGCAGGCAGGCCGGCATCCAGGTCGCGCTGACCGATTCCGATGATAGCTGTTGCAGGCTTGTGAAGGCGGCTCACGGCGGCAATTGGAGCCGATCGGATGTCCTTGACTACATTATCGGGCTTGACGATCTCCCGACCCTCGTCGGAATCGATTTCGCCTTCTCGGTGCCCTGGAACGGTGAACTGGCAGGCCCAACCCGGATCGACGACGTCAGGAGCCTTTGGGCTCGCGTCGAGGAGCTGTGCGACGGGACGGAGCATCTGTACGCGGGACCCGTCTGGGCGGCAGAGCACAGCCCGTTCCGTCCCTTCATCTTCCATCACGCGTCGGGGCACACCGGGCCGAGCTATCGTCGCAATAATCTGCGCGCGGTCGACGCTGTCGAGGGCAATGCGATCTCGATCTATCACATGACGGGGACCCAGGTCGGAGCCGGCAGCTTCGCGGGCATGCGGATGCTGCACAGGCTGGCGACAAGCCACGGTGACTCCGTCGCGATATGGCCGTTCGATGCTGTCGATGGTACCAGGACCACGATTGTGGAAATCTACCCATCCTTCTTCTACCGCAGCGCGGGCGTCTCGAGGCCCACGCGGGCCGACCTGCTGGCATCTAATTATCGCACCCTGGACAAAGCGCTTGGCTTCTACGGCGGCCGCCGACGGCGCGGCGAGGCCTGCCGGTCCGTCGATCAGGCCGATGCGCTGGTTTCGGCGGCGGCCTTGCGCAAGCTCGCCGACAGCGCCTTCTTTGCGGGCCCGGCCCGCGAGGGTTTCGACCCTCGGGAGGGCTGGATTTTCGGGGTGCCGGGACGTGACGACTCCCCGCTTTTGCGCTAGGAGGCGTCATGAGCCGCCGCATCAAGAGAACCCAGTCAGGCCCGCGCGTGCGTGACGAACGCAAGGGCCCGCGCCCTGTTCGCGAGCGCCCGAAAGGCGAGCCGAAGGCGGGCTTCCGTTCGCCGGCCAAACCCCCGCGCTTTGCCGCCCAGCGCAGCGAGACGCGCCGCGCCATGGAGCAGCCGCCAAAGCCCGCCAAACCAGCCGCCGAGCCCGCGGCGCTGCCGACCAAGGTGCAGACGGTGGTCGTCACCGCCGACGAGAACAACATGCGCGTCGACCGCTTTCTCGAGGCGCGGTTTCCGGGGCTGTCGTTTTCCCACATCCAGCGCATTGTCCGCAAAGGCGAGCTGCGGGTGAACGGCAAGCGCGCCGATTCCAAGGATCGGCTTGAGGAGGGCCAGAGCGTGCGGATTCCGCCGCTGCGGCTGGATGCGCCCAAGCTTGCCGCCTCGCTGTCCGAGACCGAGCGCAAGACGCTGGAGCAGCTCAAGGCGATGACCCTGTTCGAGGATGACGACGTGCTCGTTCTCAACAAGCCGGCCGGGCTTGCGGTGCAGGGCGGCTCCGGCACCACGCGCCATATCGACCAGATGCTGGAAGCATTGCGCGACGCCAAGGGTCAGAAGCCGCGCCTGGTGCACCGGATCGACAAGGAGACGGCGGGCTGCCTTCTGGTCGCCAAGACGCGCTTTGCGGCAACGCATCTGACCGGCGCCTTCCGCCAACGCTCGGCGCGCAAGATCTACTGGGCGCTGGTTGCCGGCGTGCCGAAGCCCAAGCAGGGCCGCATCTCCACCTATCTCGCCAAGGAGGAGAGCGAGGAGGACAGCATCATGCGCATCGCCGCCCATGGCGACGAGGGCGCGAGCCACGCGGTGACCTACTATGCCGTGGTGGAGAACGCAGGCCCCAAGCTCGCCTGGGTCTCGCTGAAACCGGTCACCGGCCGTACCCATCAGCTGCGCGCGCATATGGCCCATATCGAGCACCCCATCATCGGCGACCCCAAATATTTCAATCGCGAGAATTGGGAATTTCCGGGCGGCTTGCAGAACCGCCTGCATCTGCTCGCACGCCGGATCGTGATCCCGCATCCGCGCGGCGGCGTGATCGACGTGTCAGCGCCATTGCCGCCGCATATGCAGCAATCCTGGAATCTGCTGGGCTTTGACGCCAGCCGGTTCGATCCGATCGAGAACGCGCCCGAGGAGTGACAACAATTTGGGTTGCGCTATCGCCTGACGGTCCCGATAGATCACAGACCCATATCAGTGAGCCGAACTCTTCACGACAATAGTCCGGCCAGTTCTGCGAGGGAGCAGCGAGGATGCTCAAATCGATTGATCCAATCCTGAATGCGGACGTGCTCTATGCCTTGCGCTCGATGGGGCATGGCGACGATCTCGTGCTTTGCGATACGAATTTCCCGGCGGATTCAGTGGCGCGACAGACCACGCTCGGGCGGTTGCTTCGGATTGATAACGTTCCGGCCTCTCGCGCAGCGCGCGCGATCCTTTCAGTGCTGCCGCTGGATTCCTTTGTCGACAAGCCGGCGCTTCGAATGGAGATCGTCGGCCAGCCCGATGAGGTTCCTCCCGTGCAGGCCGAGGTGCAGCGGGAGATCGATGCTGCGGAGGGGCGATCGTTTCCGATGGGATCGATCGAACGTTTTGCATTCTATGATCTCGCGAAGAAGGCCTATTGCGTCATCCAAACCGGCGAACGTCGCTTCTACGGCTGCTTTGTATTCAAGAAGGGCGTCATCCCACCCGACGCGAGTTAGAGGTGAATCGCGGGACTCACTATCGCGAGCTTTCCTGCGGCGCCGCATCAAAGGCACGGATGCTGCGCGCTGTCGCGAAAAAAAGCGTTCGGCCGCCGTCGTTGACTTCGATCGAGGCTGTTGCATACTCAAGACAGCCTCTGTTACCTCCTGTCCGCATTACGCCAAGCCAAACGCGGAAAGGCGCAACACCTTCGCGAGCAGCTGTCCTCGGTCGGGGGCCCAGTCGGCGACACATAACGAAATAGCAAAAGCAAAATATAAGAATGGGAGGTTTCGTGATGGCAGACCGGGAGTTCGAGTCTCATCCCCCAACAGGACCAAACCGCCGCGCCGTTCTCAAGGGCGCCGTTGGCGCCGCTGCGTTGGGTTCCACCGCCGGGCTTGGCGCGCTGACCACGCCTGCGCGGGCGGACGACGCCCTGCGCGCGCAGATCGCGCAGATCCCGGGTGTTGGGAAGGGGGCTCCGACTGATGCCGATTGGCAGAAGGTGGGCGAGCTCTGCCTCGGTCCGACCAAGGCGAACGTGCAGGCCGGCGAGTTCAAGGGTGTCGAGCTCTCGTTCATGGGGCTCAATAACCAGAACCTGCATAACCTCCTGTTCCGCGGCTTCCTGAAGCCGTGGGAGGCCTATACCGGCGCGAAAATTTCCTGGATCGACCTCGCGCAGGCCGACTACAACCCGCGCCTGCAGCAGGCGATTGCGACCGGCACGGTCGACTTCGACGTTCTCGAGATGGGGGCACCGTTCGAGGGCGACGTGTGCGGCAAGGGGCTCGCCTCGGAGATGCCGGACTGGGTCAAGAAGCAGATCGATATCGACGACTATGTCGATTACTTGAAGCCACCCGTCGGCACCTGGAACGGCAAGACGTATCGCGTCACCATCGACGGCGACTGCCACAATTTCAATTATCGCACCGACATTTTCTCGGATGCCGGGCTCGCCAAGGCCTGGAAGGACGCGGGCAATCAGAGCGAGTGGGGCGTGCCGAAAACCTGGCAGCAGGTGCAGGCCGTGACCAAATTCCTCAAAGGCCAGAAATTCAAGGGCCAGAATGTCTATGGCTATCTCGACGCTCCGAAGCCCTGGGGTGGGTTCGGCTTCTATTTCCTCGGCAGCCGCGCCACGGCCTATGCCAAGCATCCCGACGACAAGGCCTGGCTGTTCGATGTCGACACCATGAAGCCGCGCATCAACAACCCGGCCTGGGTGCGCGCGATTCAGGATGTGATCGATGCGCTGCCGTCCGAGCCGGCCGATCAGCTCAACGCAGATCCGAACACCACCGGCTTCCAGCAATTTCTCGCAGGCATCGGCTCGATGATCCCCTGGTGGGGCGATATCGGCCAGGTCGCGAAGGCGAGCGATACATCTGTCGTCGGCGACGTCGTCGGCTTCGACATCCTCCCCGGTTCGGACGATGTCTACAATTCCAAGACCGGGAAATGGGACAAGCTCGCGAGCGGCCCGAACCACGCGCCGAACTGCGCCTATCTCGGCTGGGGCGTCTATGTGATGGCGCGCGTCAATGGCGACGACAAGAAGCACAAGGCGGCATGGAGTGCGGCGGCGCATCTCGGCGGCAAGGACCTGTCGCTGTGGACCGTGATGTATCCGTCGGGCTTCCAGGTGCATCGGGCCAGCCATTTCAAGATCGATGAATGGGTCGCCGCGGGCTATGACAGGAAGTACATCACGTCCTATCTGAACTCGCAGCTCGGCTCCTACAATCATCCGAACCGTGCGGTCGAGCCACGCATCCCCGGCATCTTCCAGTACTACAGCATTGCCGAGGATGAGCTCGCGAAGATATTCGCCGGCAAGTCCGACGCGCAGACCGGCGCCAACAACATCGCAGCCGCCTGGGAAAAGCTCACCGACCAGCTCGGCCGCGACAAGCAGATCGCGCTTTATAAGGCGTCTCTCGGCGTCTAGCCTTTAGGGGCGGGGCTTGTGTTGGCGGATGAGAAGGACGTGTGGCCGGCGCCGTTTGCGGCGTCGGCCAGGATCATTCGTCATTGCGGGCCAACGGGTCCGCGCGAACGCGCGGCCCGATGACAGGCTCCGCGAAGCAATCCAGGGCCGCGCGTGAGACTCTGGATTGCTTTGTCGCGTGCTCCTCGCAATGACGAGCAGTCAGGATCGGTTAGTCACCTTGATGCAGGAATCAATAGCCGTCACCGATAGCGGACATTATAAGCCGGCACCGCGGCCCAACCTTGCCGGACGGAAGCTTGCAGGACGCGCGCTCATAGCCATCGCGTCACTCGCCGGACTGCTCATTCTCCTCATCCAGATCCTGCACACCACCGGAACAATCGAGGCTGGTTTCGCCAATTGGCGGCCGATCCTCTACGTCTATCTCGTCTGGTCAATTGCACTTGCGATCGGCCAGGTCCTGATCCATGGCGAACGCGGGCAGCGCGCGCTGTTCGTGCTGCCGGCCGTCTTGTTCACCGTCGCGGTGGTGATCTTCCCGACGCTGTTCGGGTTCTATATCGCCTCGCTGGACTGGAATCTCTCCTCGCTGGAAGGCCCGCATTTCAACGGCCTCGACAATCTCATCGCGCTGTTCAACGACAGCTACTACTGGAACGCGCTCGGCAACATGGTGTTCTATACGCTCGCCGTGCTTGCCGAATATGCCATCGCCTTTGGTCTCGCCTTGCTGCTCAACGCCGACATCCGCGCCCGCAAATTCTTCCGCGTCGTTTTCCTCTTGCCGCTGATGCTGAGTCCGGTTGCCGTGAGCTGGATGATCGGCAAATCGCTGATGGAGTACCGCTTCGGGCCGGCCGCGACGCTGGCGCGGGCGCTCGGGTGGGACAATCCGGCGTTCTTCGCCCATCCCTGGATTGCGCGTGTCTCGATCGATGCGATGGATGCCTGGGTCTCGATCCCTTTCATCATGATCATCCTGCTCGCAGGCCTGCAGGCGATGCCGAAGGAGGTGCTGGAGGCCGCCAAGGTCGACGGCGCCAACGGCTGGCAGTCGTTCTGGCACGTGACCTTTCCCATCATGCTGCCGGTCAGCGTCACCGTGCTGATCATCCGCATCATCTTCAAACTGAAGCTCGCCGACATCGTGATCAACGTGACCGCGGGCGGCCCGGGCGGCGCCACCGACACCGTGTCAAGCTTCATCTATCGCGTCTACCGTGATCGATCCAATGTCGGCTACGGCACCGGGCTTGCGATCTTCTATCTGCTGCTGATCATCGTGTTCCTGACCGTGCTGCTGCGCCTGACCAGCCGCTGGATGCAGAAGGTCGCATGATCCATGTGCTGCCACGCGCCACAGTTTGAGGAGTTGCTGAATTGTCCACGCTGACCTCGGCATCTGCACTGGTCCGCAAGCGCCGTGGCAATCTGCGTGCGAAGCACGTTGCCGGCCGCGTGCTGATCTACGGCGCGCTGTTGGTCTGGGCTTTCATCTGTCTGTTTCCGATCTACTGGACCGTCTCGACCTCGTTCAAATCGGCGGTCGATGTCACGCAGGGGCATCTCATCCCCTGGCTCGACTTTCAGCCGGATTGGAAAGGCTGGCGCTCGATCGGTCTGTCGCCCGACACCATCCTGCGCACCTCCAACCCGCGGGACGAGTTCGTGAGCCGGTTCGAGAACAGTGTCATCACCTCGGTCGGCGCCTCGCTGCTGGCGCTCGTGCTCGGCTCGCTCGCGGCCTACGGCTTGAGCCGCTTCCGCTACAAATTCGGCTGGCTGCGCAATGACGACATCCTGTTCTTCTTCATGTCGCAGCTGATCCTGCCGCCGGTCGTGCTGGCGCTGCCGTTTCTGGTGCTCTACAAGGCGCTGGTGCTGCTCGATACGAGGTTTGGCCTGATCCTGCTCTACACCTTGACGGTGCTGCCGATCGTCATCTGGATCATGCGCGACCAGTTCAATTCGATCCCGATCGAGCTCGATGAGGCCGCGTTCGTTGATGGGCTGTCGGTCTGGGGCGCGTTCCTGCGTATCATCCTGCCGCTGGCGGTGCCCGGAATGGCTGCCGCCTTCATTCTCTCGCTGGTCTTGTGCTGGAACGAATATTTCTTCGCGGCGCTGTTGACGAGCACGGATGCCAAGACGCTGCCAGTGATGGTCGCAAGCCAGACCGGCTCGCAAGGCATCAACTGGTGGTCCATGGCCGCGCTCTCGACCGCGGCGATCGCGCCATTGGTGCTGGTCGGGATTTTCCTCGAGCGCTATATCGTGAGCGGCTTGACGACGGGCGCGGGGAAGTAGGGGAGGCGCGCGTCACGCCGCGTGCCGTCCTCGTCTTGCGAGATAGACGCGTGCGGCATTACCCCCAAAGATGGCGGCCTTGTCATCGGCAGACAGGCCCTCGAGCAGGCTTTCGGCGGCCGCGAACCATGTGTCGTAGCCGCCCGCGAGATTGACCACCGGCCAGTCGCTCCCCCAGAGCATGCGCTGCGCTCCGAAGCAGGCGAGCGCATGATCGACGGCGTCCCGCAAATCCGAAACGTGCCAATCCTTCGCGGCTTCCGTCACGAGCCCCGACAGCTTGCAGACGACATTCGGCTCGCAGGCCAAACGCGCGATATCACCGCGCCACTCCGCGATGTCGCCGGTCGCAAGATGTGGCTTGCCGAAATGGTCCAGTACGAATTGCAGTTCCGGATGGCGCCTGACCACGTGCAACAGCCGTGGCAAATGGCGCGGCAACACCAGCGCATCGAACACGAGACCATGGCCCGCCATTGCGTCGAGCAGTTTGGCCAGATGCGGACCAAGCAGCCAGTCGTCGTCGGCGATGTCCTGCACCATGGGTCGCAGGCCAACCAGCAGCTTCCATGACGCCAAGGCATCGATCCGGGCGAGCGCGTCTGGCGCATCAAAATCGATCCAGCCGACCACGCCGCGCACGATGTCCGCGCTCTCGGCTACCTCGAGCAGAAAATGCGTCTCCGCCTCCATCGGCGCTGCCTGCACCAGGATCGTCCCCGCAATGCCGGCAGCAGTGAGGTGTGGTGCGAGATCCGACAGATCGAAATCGCGATAGATCGGCGCCAGCGCGGGCGTCAGCCAGCCATAGTCGCCGCGCCCCAGCCGCCACACATGGTGATGCGCGTCGATCCGCATCAGCGCGCGCCCGTTGCCGGAACGGGAGCATCGGCGTCCAATAGCTGCGCCGCCTTCAGATCGGCCCATAGCGCCGCCGGCACCTCGCTCGACAGCGCGGTGACATTGCGCTCCACCTCCTGCGGGCTTTGCGCGCCGAGCACGACGCTCGCCACCGAGGGATGGCCGAGGGCAAAATGCAGCGCGGCCGTCGGCAGCGCAACCCCGTGCGCGGCACAAACCTGTTCGATCCGGGCCACCTTCGCCAGGATATCAGGCGGCGCATCGCGATAATTGTACTTGGCGCCGCTGACTGCGCCGGTCGCCAGGATCCCCGAATTGAACACGCCCCCGAGCAGCACGCCGATGCCGCGCTCCAGCGCCAGCGGCAGAAACTCGGTGAGCGCAGGCTGCTCCAGCAGCGAATAGCGTCCCGCGAGCAGCATCACATCGAACGATCCGGCCTTGGCGAAACGCACGCACATCTCGGCCTCGTTGACGCCGACCCCGATGCCTGAAACCAGGCCCTCGCTGCGCAGCCGGTCCAGCGCCACATAGGCCCCCGCCATGGCCTCGCGAAAGCGGTCCTCGATGGCGTCCTTGCCATGGGTCCAGATGTCGACATCGTGAATCAAGACCAGGTCCAGCCGGTCGGTGCCGAGCCGGAGCAGGGACTGCTCCACCGAGCGCATGGTGCCGTCATAGGAATAGTCGACCACGGCCCGGTGCGGCTGTCCGCCGACAAAGCCGGAACGGTCGCCCGCGCCGTGCAGCGGGTCCATCCAGCGCCCGACCTTGGTGCAGAGCACGATCTCCTCGCGCGCCACGCGCCGGAGCGCCGTTCCGCTGCGATGCTCGGCAAGACCATGGCCATAGAGCGGCGACGTATCCAGAAGATTGATACCGAGCTCGAATGCACGCTCGGCGGTAGCAATGGCCGTGCGGTCATCGAGCTTAAGAAAGAGGTCGCCGAGCGGCGCGGTTCCAAATCCCAGCACCGAGACCTCAACTTGCGTGCGACCTATGGCGCGGCGGGGAAGTGCGGGGTGCGGGCTCATCTGGGGCGACCTTCTTCTTGGGTTTTTGCTTGTTGGTTTTGAGCTTCTTGGTTGGCGCTCGCTGCGGCGCGTTGCAGGCAAATTTGCCATCAATCGCGGTGGGTCCGCAACGCTCAACCTCCATCAAGCTTTCCGTTTGCCATGTCGCAAACTCCTGATCGGTGAGCCATCGTAGACGTGATAGCGTCGCTATTGCGGCTCCTCACGGGGCCGGCTAACGGATTCCAATGTCGCTTTTGTCCCGCAACCGCGAAGCCTGGCTGCGCCGCGCCGACGCCTTCTCCGACAGCAAATGGGGCGTTGCTGTGTTGGCGCTGATCTCGTTTGCCGATTCCAGCGTCCTGCCCGTGATGCCGGACCTGTTGCTGGTGCCGATGCTGCTGTTGCGGCCTGACCGGTGGCTCAAGCTGTCGGCGGCTTGCGTGATTGCGTCATCCGCCGGCGGCCTCGCAGGCTACGGCATCGGCCATCTGGCCTGGGCGGCTGTCGGGCAGGCTCTGGTCGACATGTATGGACAGGCCGAGCATTTCCGGCGCTACCAGCATCTGGTCGAACACTGGGGCGTCTGGATCATCATCGCCAAGAGCTTTACGCCGATCCCCTACAAATTCATTGCGATCGCAGCCGGCGTCGCCGCGATGAACCTCTGGACCTTCACCATCGCGACCGTGCTCGGGCGTGCGCTGCATTTCGCCATCATCACCTCGCTGACGGTGTTCTGGGGCCAGCAGGTTCTGCACCTGATCGAGAAATACGAGCGCTGGCTGGTAGGGCTCGGCCTGCTCGCAGCAATCGGATTCGGTGTGGCCTACGCCATCCGCTGAGCGCCGGTAAAGGCGTACTGCGCCTGCTTTGCGGCGCTATGCTACGAGCGATCTTGCCAGGGCTGACGATACGCTGCTTTGGCGCATTTTGATCGCGCCCTTTTCATTAGCCAGTTTGGAGTCGATGACCGAGGTTATCAGGAGTTTCTGGCACGGCCCTCCGCTCAACCCCTATCTGCTGCTGTGCCTCGCCTCGTTCGTCGAGCGCGGATACTCCGTCGAACTGTTCACCTATGAACGCAACCACGGCTTTCCATCCTGGATCGCCGCCATGGACGCACGCGATATTCTGCCGACCGAGACCGTGTTGGTCTATCGGCGGGGACCGGGGGCGGGCAGTCCGGCGCTCCACGCCAATCTGTTTCGGCTGCTCTTGCTCGATCGGTTCGGCGGCTGGTGGGTGGACACGGATGCTGCGCTGTTGCGCCACGAATTGCCTGCGGCGCCCGTGTATTTCGTGCGCGAGGAGAACCACTACACCAACTCGATCATGAAATTTCCGCGTGCGCATCCGCTGCTTTCGGAAGCCGCGCGCCTCGCGGTCCAGGCCGGCGAGGACGTCGCATGGGCGAGCACCGGCCCGACGCTCTTGACCACGCTGATCCACAAGCATGGCCTGGAATCGTGGGCAGCTTCCAGCGAGCAGGGGTGTCCCTTCATCTACTCGGACGTGCCGGCAATGTTTGACCCGGCACGAGGCGAGGAGATGATGGCGCGCGCCAGCGCCTCGTCGTTCATGCATCTGTGCTGCGAGATGTGGCGGCGGATCGGCATCCCCACGGCTCTCGGCCCCGGTCGGATCGTTTCTCGACCTGCAGTTTCGCAACTCCGCACTCGATATCCATTTTCCGGCCAGGATCGAGCTGCGCCATCTCGCGGTATGGATTGCCAACGCAAGGGCGCGAGAGGATCTGGAGTCAATCGAGGCATCGGCCAAGGCGAACCTTCAATCCTATCGGCTGATGGTCGAGCGCAGCCGCTGGTCTCGACTGGGCCGCTTGCTCGGGATCGGACCCACAGCGCGCCGCCCGTGGCGCTAACTGGCCTGTCCAAGCCCGACCTTGCTGAACTTGGCGCTCAGCGTCGGCTGATCGAAGGGCTTGACGATATATTCGTTGGCTCCGGCCGTGATGGCCTGGTGGATGTGGTCGACGTCCTTCTCCGTCGTGCACATGATCACGAACGGCTTCTTGCCTTCTTCGCGCGCGCGCAAATGACGAAGGAATTCGATACCCGTCATCACGGGCATGTTCCAGTCGAGCAGAATCACATCGGGCATCTGCTGCTCGCAGGCGGCGACCGCCGGTTGGCCGTCATCGGCCTCTTCGACGGCGAAGCCCATGGCCTCGATGAAGCGGCGCGCGACCGAACGCACCACGCGCGAATCGTCAACAATCAGGCATCGTTTCATTTCCGGCTCCGTTGCGGATGATTCAGGCAGAGATGACACGGTCTCTTCCCGTCTTCTTTGCCTTGTAGAGCGCTGCGTCAGCCCGCTGGATCCACTCCGCAAGGGCCTCACCGGGCTCGTAGCAGGCGACGCCGATCGATACCGTCACCGCGCCGACCGTCTCGTCGAGATGGCGCGGCATAAACAGCCTGCGCGCCAGTGCCGTTCTGATATTCTCGCCGACATGCATGGCGGCATCCATCGACGTGGCGGGCAGGATAATGGCGAACTCCTCGCCGCCATAGCGCGCCACGCAATCCTGCCCCTTGACGCTCTGCGCCAGCGTGTTCGCGACGAATTGAATGACGGCGTCGCCGGTTGCGTGGCCCCAGGTGTCGTTGACCCGCTTGAAGTGATCGATGTCGATCAGGAGCAGCGACAGGTCGTCACCGCTGTTCATGGCATCGCCGCTCATGGTCTGCAGAACCATGTCGAAATATCGCCGGTTCGCGATACCGGTCAGGCCGTCTGTCGTGGCCTCGCGCCGAAGATCCTCCAGGGTTCGTTCCAGCGCATCGATCTTGTCCGACGACTGCTTGAGATCGAGGCCGAGGCGCTGGCTGCGACCCACGATCTTGCTGGTCTCCTCGACCAGGGAATCGATGAGGTCGGCGAGGGAGTTCACGTTGGCGAGGAACTGGGCCGAGACATCGTTGATGGCCATGCCAATGCCGTCGGCATCGCTTTTGGCCTTCTCCACCAGCGCAAGGACAGTCTTTAAGGTGTCCCTGGCCCGGATCGTCTTGTCGCAGAGCGCCTTTTCCGAGACGGGGGGACCGAAGAACTTCGCATGCAAGTCATCGAGCGTTCGGTCGTCGATCGGGCAATGGTTCGAGACGAGTACGTCAATCGCCCGCGTCAGCTCGGCATTGTGGCCCGAATGATAGGCATACCAGACCGAAAAATTCGACGGGATTGGCAGCACGCCGTGCGCCTGCATGGATGCCATCGCCGCCTCGGCCTGGCTGCCGACCCGCTCAGCACCGTATGAATACATCTTCCATCCTGCCCAAACAGACCTGTAACCGTCGATCAGATAGCAGGCGTGGGTTGACAAACAGACACGAAATTCAGGCCCAAGCGCCTCACGGGACGGACTTCTGTCGCGATACTTACCTCCCCGTTAAGCAAGAAATTCAAGCTTAAGCGGGAGCCTCAACCTCTCCCGGGATTTGTCTCATAATGAAGCGTTCGGGCCCAGGCATTGCGCTCGTGCACCTCGTCCATGGTAGCTTCGGATTAAGCGTCTTGGCTACCGGCTGTAAGCCGGCGAAGACTGGACCGGTGCAGGTTGCGAACAACCTCTTAAGATCGTCTGCAGACTTTTAGTGATCGAGTTGACCGGATTGATAGATGCGAGCATCAGCCGCATCGCCGACGGGGGCTCCACAATCCGGTCGCGACCGCCGCCACGAGTTTCCGTGATGGATATGATCGCCCGCATCGGAGAACGGAATGCCGGCCGACGCATTGGGCGCACGTGAGCGGGATCGGCAGCTTCCTTGAAGCTCTCTGCGTGATTCAAATTTTAGTCGAATGCGCCCGAATAAAGCCGCGCAAATTGTCAGGCTTGCTCACTTGATTTTGTTTTTCAGTATGCGCAACTTTAGCTAGTATTTTGCGACATATGGTTTTGATAATTGCAGGCGTGAATTGGTTTTTCAGTATCGAGGTTGCGGCCGATGAGCGTATTCGATTGCGATTACGAAAACGAGAGCAGGGCAGCCCTGGAAATGGCGGCCTCAACGAACAGCGAGCCTGAACGGATGGAATGGTTGTGGCTTGCATTGGCGTGGCAGGCTCTCGCGCGCCTCCATGACAGTGAGACAATTCAGCAGGACACGACCAGCCCTTCAGATCCTGTGGGCTAGGCCGCATTGAATCGCAGGGTGACCATGGCGCGATATTTTTTCGGACTTCGCGGCGGGCAAGATCTCGACGATCCCGGCGGCCTGGCGTTTGAGCATGAACTCGACGCGTTTCGGGCCGCCGAGCGATTGGCGGCGGAGCTATCGCTTATCCGGCCGGAGCTGCACGGCAGGACTTGTGTCATCGTCAGCAGCGAGGCCAGCGACAGCACGTATTGCGTAAGCATTGGCTCCCCAGATCCCGATGACACGGGAGCAGCACCTTCGTGAAGGTCACGCCGGCGGTTGCCTGACCGATGCGACCAAGCGACCGCAAGCCTTGCTTCGATTGCGATTCTCCACCGAATTGGTCTATCCGCGTCATGTCAGGTTCACCACCAGTCGCGATCGTTAGGGCGGACATCCCGGTTCGGCAGCCTCGGCCAGAAGCGGAAGCATCGCGCTTGATAGCCCAACGGCACTGTCAGACTAAGCCAAGGTGACCAGACCAATATCTGCTTCCACGACGGCTTCGTTAAGCGTCCAGCAGGGGATCGCGCGTATGCGGCCGAGTCCGGCAAAAATACTGGCAAAGCCTCCATCCGGAGATATCGTACGGAGCACGGCATCGAACTCCGGGCCGAACCCTTTAAAGCTGCGAGCATCTATCTCGCTCAGATGGATCTGGTTTCAGTCGATGTTCAGCGAAGGATCTCGGTAGAGCACCGCCGCAGTCTCCATCGTCCGGAAGGTCCCAATCCTACCGGTCTCGACGAGCCTCGCAGCAGCGGGGCCTATGTATTTCTGCATGACGTCTCTGTATTCGCCAAGATACTCACGCTTCACGTCGATATATTCGAGCGATGGCTGCCATTCAGGCCTGTTCGCTGAACCCCGCCAATCTCGCGGCATTACAAACGCCGACGGGGTGGTCAGAAGAATCTCCGCTCGAAGTAAGTGCGTCTCAACCGGTTGGGGCTTCAGAACAAGTTCAAAGATGATGTCGGCAGGGACAACGTCTTGGAAGTAGCTCAATTCGAGGTGATTCCACGTGGCCGCTTCGGAGGCGCCTTGAAAAACTGAGTGGTGTCTATAAAGCGCTCCACCGATGCAACCTTCTCTGCATCGAGCCAGGTCAAGTATGGCCTCCTTCAGAGAAGCGTCCGATCCTGAATCGCGCGCTTGGATTGTCCGCGCAAGCACAACAATCCGTTGATCCGGTTCGATTCGAGCCAATGAGGCCATTCGAGACTCTCTGCAAGCTGCTTCGTCTATGTCGGAGCGCTACTCTCACCCTTACGGAGCATCTAGCATGCTCAAGCCGATTGCCAGGCTATTTCCGAAATGGTCACACAACCGGAAGAACTCAGCTTGAGGATATCGAGCCCGCTTCACCTCCGAACAGCGGACATCTTGCTGGCGCGCCTGGGTCCGCCGCTTGGGGCCAATCGCAACGAACCTCAAACCTTTGCCACAGGTTGCAGCTGCCAGAGCGTCGTGTAGTTCATGATCGGCCGCTCGAAGGTTGCGCCTTTGGCGACGTATGGTTTGCCGGCATCGAGCATCGGCTGGAATCGATCCAACTGCTTTGCCGCGTCCAAATCGGTCCATAGACTGACATTCATGAGTGACGATGTGGCCTCGTCTGCACCGACATAGAATGCGAGCAAGCCGCGCATCGTCTCGATGCCGGGGCGAAGCGCCTTCTCGTCCTCGATCATCATTTGCCGCATTTCGCCAAACCTGTCCGGCGGACATCGAAGAATAGAGACCCTTACGATCGGCTGCATGGGAACGTCCCTCCACTCATCCCGTCAAGGATACGACCGTCGGTCTGCGATTGCCACACCGCCGCGCAGCTGCTCCGCACCCGTCCGGTTCGGGGCATTTGCGACGTGCAGCGAGCTCGGGCAGCGAAGCCGTGTCAAATCGGGTCAGCGTCGCGTAATCCGACCCGACGGGCAAATCAGTTCGGGTTTTCAGATGTCGGCATTTTCGCTTTGTCCAGCCCTTGTGCCAAAAATATTGTCCTTTCGTATTTTCGGAAATCATGCTCTACTCTGCCGCATCCCGCGCCGACACGAGGGGCTTACGCGTCGTCACGAACGTGGTGCGGAATGCGGTGGACGTGGAGGGGCCGGGTGACGGTCGGCTCTGACACGGACGGCGAAATCGCGTGGTCCTGGCGCCCCAAAGGCTTGGCGCTATGCCGACAATGCTCGCGCATTGCGGCGACGACGGTGGCAATCGGCAAGGTTCACCGGGGAGAGCGCGCCATAAGCCGTAAACCACTGCGCAGGGAAGGCCGGTGTGATCACCGCCTGTACCCTGAGGTTTTCGCGCTCTTTGCGCAATTGTTTGCGCGAGAGCCCCGGGTGCAGCGGCCACCCGGTCTTCCCTGCGCCCTCGGTATCGAGGGTTCTCATCAATCAATAGCTCGGACGCGAGTCGCGCCGCGAGACTGCAGGTTCATGCGCTCAGTTCCGAAACTGCTCCAGAAACATCCGCAAGGAGTCATGCGGACTCTCGACGTCGCTGATAAGCCAGCCCTCGTGGCTGTTGACCAGGATGAAATTGAGCGTGACCGGACGGCCTTGGTTCTGGAAGGCGACCGCAACATAGGTCTTGTCATATTGCTTGCGCAGGATCGAGATCGAGATGTCCGAGAGCTGCCAGGTCGGGCT
>Ga0209062_1004151_pt1 | contig 15600 bp, 16 predicted proteins | sample Coa_R2_2_FD_187158 | JGI IMG/M metagenome (GOLD analysis project Ga0209062, IMG submission 187158) | Surface soil microbial communities from Centralia Pennsylvania, which are recovering from an underground coalmine fire - Coalmine... | ecosystem: Environmental > Terrestrial > Soil > Unclassified... | reverse complement strand
AATGCAATGCTTCATCACAGTGCTTTACAGTTGACCGGCGCCGATAACGAGAATGCATGGTTTTCTTGCGTACATCGCTGTACCCCGTCTCTCTGGCAGACAAAACATGCGCATTGACAGGAAGCTTATTTCAATACCTGTGCAAGTACCACAGGAGATAAAACTACGATGTACAACACCATACCCACTTCCTTGCTGACAGTGTAGAGGACGAAACTTTTCTCAGGCTCCCACCCTTCTTCCAGGGGATATGCTCTGCACATGCAGGCGGGCCTCTCATTCCCACACTCACAACTGGCTGATTTTTGCTATAATACGATTGGCAACCGTGAGTACCGCGCGGTGGGAAAGCGGGGCCGTAATTCAGGGAGACACAGCGACACTCCGAGAGATTGAAAGGAACTTCCATGTATAAAAAGCTGTTTTGTGCATTGGCTGTATTTGGTTTGATTACTGTGTTGTTTTGCGCCTGCGCCATTCGGGATACCGGCAGTGCCTCATGTCCGTGCGTCCATATGGGCGGCGCGGACTTTATTCAGCACTCGATTACTATTCAGAAGGGGCAATCGATTCTGCTGATCGATGACGCGGCCTCACCGCATACCATTGTGAACGGGAGCTGGGTGAACGGCACGCAGAAGCCGAGCAAAGAGCCAGGCGCGCCCACAGTCAATGTACAGTTTGTGGGCAACGACCAGGCGCCAATCGGGCCGTTTAATAACGCGGGTACTTTCCATGTCTACTGTACCATTCACCTGGGCATGAATCTCAGTATCACGGTGCAGTGAGCAGGCAGATTGGCAGAAGTACGTAACACGAAACGGGCCGGTCGCAAAGACTGGCCCGTTTCGTTACCGGCGATTAGTACTTTTCTGGCAGGCAGCAGGCAAATCCGGCAACTTCTGGCTCGCAACTCGTTATACTGCTACAGAAAGAGTTTGAAAGCATAAAGGTGAGCCTGATTCTATGCAACGATTGAACGGATTGAAAGGAAGAGCTTCTCTCTATTTGAAATGCGGGGCTATCCTTCTCCTGTTTGCCTTGAGCGTGCTGATCGTGGCGTGCAGCAGCAGCCCGCCCACCGATACCAGCCTGGGTGATCCCACCGTCACCGTCACAATAAACCTGAATCAGAGTAATTCGTCGCCGACGCCACCACTCCCACCGTACACCTGCGGGGCGTGGGTCACCAACACCACGCCTGCCTACAATGCCACGTCGGTCGTAGAGGTCTATGCCAAGTTTATTCATAACGATGTGAATGATAATCCCGTCGGCGTTGGCGGGGCCAGCGCCACTGCGACAGTGCTGTGGCCCGATGGCTCGACCAGCACTGTCACCGCAACGACCACATCCGATGGCCTGGCCGTTTTCCCGGTTGCCATTTCCAGCAAAGCCGACGCGATCAACAAGGTGGTGCTGGTTACGGTCACATTCACCAGCCCTGATGGTCACAGTTGCACGGTTAATCAGAACCAGGCGGCCTATTTCACGCTGGTGATTGTTTCGCCGACGGCGACAAAAGGTCCTTCGCCCACGACCACAGCGACAGGGACGCCCGCTGGAACGGCAACGGCAACGCCGACAGGGACGCCAAGACCGAAACGGACGCCCACAGCCACTCCCACTCCCTGATCGGTTCGGTAGTTCACCGCCAGACTGTGAAGCAGCCCATTGACAGCAGAGCATTTCTCGGCCATGATTGACATAAGGAGAACGATTGCTCGTTCTCAATGTATTCACAGGCACACATAGTGGTGCGCCTGTGCGGTTGCTCATGAAAGGAGCTTCTCATGGCAGGGAGTCATCGCTGGATTATTGGACTTACCACGAGTAGCGGGCTGCTGGGCCTGGCGATGAGCAGCGGGCTGGCTATTCTGGCGCACCATTTTGTTGACGAACTCTCTCATCCCCATGGAGAGATAGATGAAAAGCAATTTGCGCTGGATTTACCCCACTGCGCTGCGGAACCGCCTCTGACTGTCCAGCGTTCCCTGACATTTCAGGCCAGCGATGGTACTTGCCTGCGGGGCGAGTTCTGGGCGCAGCCTGAACCGGCTCCTACTGTTATTCTCTGTCACGGCTATCGCATCTCTCGCTTAACGCTGCGGCCCATTGCGGCGCTGGAATACGAGTATGGCTACAACATCCTGCTCTTCGATTTTCGCGGGCATGGGGAAAGCGAAAGCGTGATTACAAGCGGTGGCGTGGCAGAAGTGCGCGATCTGGAAGCGGCCATCACCACTGCAACACGCCAGCAGGAGACGCTGGCGGGGAAAATCATCATTCAGGGATTTTCGATGGGAGCTTCGATTGCCCTGCTCACCCCACCCCACCCGGACGTGGCCGCCATCATCGCCGATAGCCCCTACGCGCGGCTGGATGATATCCTGCGTCGCTTTGTCCACTATCGCCTCACCCATGAAAGCAAAGGTTGGAGACCCACACTGCGCCAGGTGCGCCATCTTTTCCCCGCGCTCGCCTGGGCTGTTGTCGTTGCCAGTTCGCTCGATTTCCGTATTCGCTTCGGCCATTCTCTCTTCGCCCGGCCAGACCTGAACATCAAACGACGGAACGAGAAGCATAGAAACCTGCGCCACGTTCCCATCCTGCTGATTCATGGTGAGGACGATCAGACAATCCCCATCCAGCATGCCTATACGCTTGCCAGGGCCGCGCAGGCCAGCGGCACGCCGCTGGAAACCTACTTTGTGCCGAATGCGGGCCACTGTGAAGCATATAGCCGTGACCCGCAGCACTACGTTTCCCTGCTGCGCTCCTTCGCTGCGCGCCACCTGAAGCTCGCTTCACCTGATGCCTGAGTATGGGCGTCTGATGGGAAAAGTAGAGAGAGATACAAACGCACATTACCACTTTTTTTCTGATTATGAGTAGTTTGAGAACCAGATTGCTGTAAAAAGGACTTGAAAAGTCTCTCAGTTCTCAGTATGATTGTTAATGGGAGAGTTAACATACGCCATGCCGTAGATGCAGATTTGTGGGCAGATTGCGTTTTGGAGTCGAGACAGGCACAGATAGAAGGAGCGAGCTATGCAGCCACCAGATGACATGCGACAGACGCCAGACGTTTTTGAAGAAGATGCGAGTATACTTGAACCAGACACCGGCGTACTTGAACGAGATACCGGCGTTATCGAACGTATGACACGCCCGCATGGCTATAAAGAGGCTCGTGCGCGGCGACAACACATCTTACAGCAGAAACAGTCTCTGACCCCCCTGCCCGATAGCCCGCTCCCCGGCTCCGGCAGTGGTCGAAATCTCTGGCGGCAACTCGCGCTCCTGCGCGAAGAGAACCAGCAGTTGCGGCGTGAGGTGGAAATACTACGCGCTCAGGTTAATCCTTCCATAGCTCCCGTAGCGGATACCGGCGGTGGCACAGCCGTCTCCGCTGAGATCGAGACCATTCACCGGGGCTATCAACAGGAGATTCAGCAGTATCAGAGCCATCTGGCCGATTTGATGGAGGAGCGCAACCGCCTGCAAAAAGAGTTCCATACTCTGGAAAGCCGCTATCAGGACCTCTATTACAATTTCCTGGCGTCCGTCGAGGAGGAGGCCCACAGAATGGTCACAGAGGCGGCCCGCACCATCACTCTGTCCCCGACCGGCGGCGAGACACACCCTTTGCTTCAGGATGTCGTGCAGGCGCTGGCAACGCACGCGCAGCAACTGGAAAACGAACACGTTGCCCATACACTCTACCTCATGCGCGAGGCGCAACGCAAAGCAGCACGGCTGGAGGAAGAACTGCAACGCGAACGCCAGCAACTTCTGGAGGAACGACAGAACCTGATTGCCCAGCAACAGAGTATCCGCCAGCAGGCTCGACAGCGTTACCAGGCAGTGCAGACGCGCTTGCAGGCACGCTGGCTGCTGCGGCTGATAACAGTTGTGGGGGCGTTACTGGTGTTTTTGCTCGTGGTGCAGTTGCTTGGCCTCTCCCTGTTCCAGGTGCCAATGAGTCCTCCCTTGCTCATTGCGGTGGTAGCTCCCGTCTTTCTCTGTCCTATTGTCGCCTCTCTCTGGGTCTACCTGCGCCAGCGTATCCGTTTTCTCTATCACGGCGCGCCACACAGGAAAAAAACCAGGAAACTTTCCGAGTTCCATGCCTGAATCGTATGCTATCTACTCAATCCTCCATGCCAGATTACGGGCCGTAAGCTAGCGATTCCATGACGGCCAGCTTCTGCTGGTACTTCCTCAACATCAGTAAGGAAATGATGCAGAGTATGCTTTCTGAGGCGGCTTCCGCGGACCAGATGCCCGTCAGGGAGAACAGGCTTGATGCCAGCAAAAGCACCGGCAGTTTGACGAGGAGGATGCCCCCCAGGGTGATCAGCAGGGCTTCCTTTGCCCTGCCGATCGCTTGAAAATAAGCCGCAACTATCACCGAAATCCCGCTCAGCGGGCAGGCCAATGCCAGCAATCGTAAGGCCACCTGTCCTTCGCTGATCATCGTGGCTTCCTTTGAAAGCAGCGCGATGAGCGTTGCTGGAATCAGCAGGCAAAGGCTGCAGACCATCAGCCCGTAGACGACCGCTGTAGCGAGAGAATATGTCATGGTTTTCTGGACGCGGCCAAAGCTTTTCTGACCAAAGTTATACCCCAGAATCGGTTGCATCCCCTGCATGATGCCCGTCTTGGGCGTGTTCAGCGCCGAATAGAGCCGGTTGACGATGGCAAAGACGGCCAGCGCGCTGTCTCCGCCGACCAGCTTGAGCAGGTTGTTGGTGACGATGACGACCATGCTGGCGCTGATCCCTTTAACGAACGAGGGAAACCCGATGATGAGAACCTCGGCCATGATCGACCTGTCCGGTTTGAAATCAGCCGCCTTGATCTGGTAGGAGCGGTTCTTGCGGAAAAAGAAAAAATACAGGCTCATACCGGCTGAGATCGCCTGTCCCAGCACGGTTGCCAGAGCCGCCCCGCCAACGCCTGTATGCAGGACGAGGATGAAGAGCCAGCACAGGACGAGATTGGCACTTACCGGGAGAATCCACATCGCCGTCGAGTAGCCAACATGACCGTCGGCCCTGACGATCGCCGAGTAGCCGGTGCTGGTGAGGGCGCCGAGGAAGATGATGCGACCATAGGCGATAGCATAGGGCGCAATGCTGCCCGTCGCCCCGAGCAGGAAGACGATCGGGCGGATGAAAAGCGCGCCGAACACCGTAATCGCCAGCGCCACGCTCCAGAAGATCAGGAAGGTATTGGCAACCGCTCTGGACGCCTTCTCCGGTCTCGCCTCCCCCAGGGCCCTGGAAACCACCGATGCGCCTCCGACCCCCACCGTCGTGGCCACGCCGCCAAGGGCGAGCAAGACAGGAGAGATGATCGAGGCCCCTGCGGCGGCCAGCGCGTTGATGCCAACCGAAAGGAAGAAGGTGTCCGTCACGCTGTAGATGGCATAGACCAGCAGCGAAAGCGTGGTCTGGGAAGACATTTCCAGCAGGAGTTTGCCGAGGTTCTCCGTCCCCAGGCGTTCGACCTTTGAAGGAGTATTCATGGATACTCAGTTCTCCTTCAGCCAGTTCAGGGTTGGCACCAGCAACTGCTTTGCCAGGTTGCTAACATCATCAGTATCATAGTTGCGATAATAGCATTCCGTTTTCATCACCAGGGCCAGATGCAGGGTGTAGAGGTGGCATCGTTCCTCCTCTTCGTGCGTGAATGTGGTCTTGCCATATTCGCGCATGCTTTCGGAGACGCCGCCAGAGGCTAAGGCCCGGAATTGGGCCTCCATCAACGGGTCGGCCCACAACGCCCGCTCAAAATCGAGGATGCCGGTGATCTTGCCATCCCTGACAAAGAAATTGAGGTCCCAGGCATCCCAGTGAACCAGGCGCGGTGTGGTGACCGCTTCCAGGGAGGCGGCATGTTTGAGAACGGCGGCACTGATGTCGTCAATGGGAAAACCATAATCCGCCTGTTTGCTGGCGCCATCTTGCAGCACTGCATCGATGATTTTGAGGAAAGCCTCTTTCCAGGTATTTGCGCGCAGGTTGCTGTTTCCATCATAGCCGAAATACGGACCCGTAAAGCCGTTGATCTGCCGCACGATAGCGCCGATCTGCCGGTCGATCTGCGCCTGCATCGCCGGGGAAAAGGAGGCTTTCACCTGCCCGTAGTTCTCCCCGCTCAACTTTTCCATGAAGAAATACTCGGAGTCGCAGAGGTCGCGGGCCGTGTCAAAGAAATAGATCTGCGGCACGGGAATAGCCGGGTTCTCGCGCACCAGTCGCATCGTGGCCACCTCGGTCGCCATAATATTCTGCTCATAGGCCAGCACTTCCGCATTCCTGGGCGGGGCGATCTTTACGATCGCCTCCCTGCCATCGGAGAGCCGGACGTCATATGCCGCGTTAAACCAGCCTTCCTCTAACTCCCTCACCGCATCTTCCCCGGCGGCAAGGGCGATCCCGCCAAAGGCTCTCTCGACCATCTGTGCAATCTGCTCCCGCGTCTTTCGGTTTTTGGTTTTACTTTCCATGTTCATCCTCTCTTTCTCACTGCAGACAATCAGGCCGTATGGCTCATCAGATGCCATGACGAAGGGTGGCGGCGCTTTCGATGAGAGAAGACTGCGCTATGTCTGTTCAGCCTTCTTCTGAAGTAGTATACCTCAGAGGAAGGCTGATCCGGTTCCTGTGTGCTGATATCCGCACGGTTGTGTCGGCATGCCAATCCCCGATGCGAAGCGCCTGTATGACTGGGCCCCGGTCGGCACCCCGGTCATCATCAGAGGGGCATAACTCTCTCCGTGAGCAGGGGTGTTTCCCTCTTCTATCGCTGCAGGTATGCTTGCACAGTGGTATGTACCGTAGGATAGAGGTGGTCAGGCCCGATACGTTCAATAAGCCCGGCTCGTTTGAGCATCTTTTGCAAGGGGTGATGAGCCTGGCTATGACCAGCACGATCCCCTTCTGCGCTAGCTCTCGCTGGAGGGTATCGAATACCTCCAACGCGGTCACGTCGATGTCGACCATGCCTTCGGCATCGATCAACACCCAGGCGACGGGCGTCTGAGCCGAGGCGACCAGTTCGCGCACCTGGCTGAGGAAGTAGTCCGCTAACTCTGTGATCTCAAGGGGAGGATATCGCCTGGCACGACTTCGGATCGCTTCGCTGTGCAGCAACCACCATATCGGGGGAAGAGCGATAGGCTGAGTCCTTTTCCAGGATCTGGCTGTCAGAAAGATGCTTATCCATGCTTATCTTCCCGCCTTTTGACGATCTTCACGACCTCAAACCAGAGCAGGCTCGCGATACTTGCAAGCAGGCACCACAACAGTTCCAGCGGGGAGAGCGGCGAGAAGTCGAACAGGTCGCGCACCATGGGAACGGTGAGTACAAGAACAAGCAAAAGGAGCGTTCCACCGATAACCCACCAGAGGGCAGGATTGGGCGTGTGCAGACTTGCCAGGATCGACGCAGAGGGCGAACGATTGGCGAAGATCAGACCGAGGTTGGCAAGGATCAGCGTGGTGAATGTCATGGCGCGTGTGGCCGGTTCGGTCAGGTGCCAATACTGCGCAAGCCCGAAGATGAGGAGCGCCATAGCCAGAGCGCCGATGCCCTGCAACATTCCCACCAGCAAAGCATGCTGCCCGAACATCGGCTCGTGCGGGTCGCGTGGAGGTCGCTTCATCACCCCGGGATTCTCTGCTTCGGCCTCGAAGACGATTGAACTGGCCGGATCGATGATCAGTTCCAGGAATACAATGTGGATCGGCAATAGTATCAGCGGCCAGCCAAAGAGCAGGGGCAGAAGCGCAACGCCCGCGATGGGAACGTGGACGGCCAGGATGTAGGTCAGCGCCTTGCTAATGTTGTCGTAAATGCGCCGCCCAAGCCTGACCGCCCGCACAATGGAGGAGAAATCGTCGTCGAGCAGCACCAGCGCCGCCGCCTCGCGTGCAACATCGGTTCCCCGCTTGCCCATTGCGACCCCAATATGCGCCACTTTCAGCGCGGGCGCGTCGTTCACGCCATCACCCGTCATGGCGACCACTTCGCCATTAGCCTTGAGCGCGTTGACCAGGCGCAATTTCTGCTCCGGCACGACGCGGGCGAAAATCGCCGTGGTTTTGATGCGCTCCTGCAAGGAGATATCATCCATTTCATTCAGCTCAGTACCCGTGATACAGGCATCGACGGGGTGTAGGCCGATCTGGCGACCGATCTGCTGGGCCGTGACGGGATAGTCACCGGTGATCATCACGACGCGGATGCCCGCCGTAGAACACTCCTGGATGGCGGTTGGAACGGTCGGGCGCACCGGGTCAGCCAGCCCGACCAGGCCCACGAACTCAAAGGAGAAGTCATGCTGGCCTCCAGGCAGGATCCCTGTCGGCTGAAACTGGGCGCTGGCGACGCCTAGCACACGCAATCCTTCACTTGCCAGAACGCCTACCTGGGCAAGTACCTCTGCTTTAGCCTCCTCGTCCAGGTGACACAGGTCGACAATGGCTTCCGGCGACCCTTTGGCCGCAATCACGTAGGCAGCTTCCAACTGAGGCGGCTTCCAGACGTGCGAGATGGCGAGCAGTTGTGGCGAGAGGGGGTATTCACGCAGCAGGGTCCAATCCTGGGGAAGGTGTTCTGTTCCAGCGAGGGAACGATTACCGAGGTTGCGCAGGGCCTGCTCCATAGGATCGAAGGGGTCTTGCTGGCTGGCGAGGACAGCCAGTCCCACAAGGTCATGGAACTCGTCCGGGAGAGGCTCTTGCGCCTCGGTCGGTACCCTGTAACTGGCTCCACGCGCAAACAACGCACGCACTGTCATGCGGTTCTCTGTGAGCGTGCCGGTTTTGTCGACGCACAGGACGGTCGCCGCACCCAGGGTCTCGATGGCAGGCATGCGACGCGTCAGAACATGATGCTGCGCGATGCGCCAGGCTCCCAGGGCCAGGAAGACCGTCAGCACGACCGGAAATTCTTCGGGTAAGAGCGACATCGCCAGGGCGATGCCTGCGAGCAGGCCATTGAGCCAGTCTCCACGCAAGAGACCGTAAAGCAGCACGACCAGAGTACAGAGAGAAAGACCTGCACCGGCCATCAGGCGTACCAGGCGCCCTGTCTCTCGCTGCAGCCGCGTTTGCTCCGGCTTCACCGTTTGCAGCGTAGTGCCAATCTTGCCCAGTTCCGTGTGAACACCTATCGCCCGAATCTCGGCGATGCCTTGACCCTGGATGACCAGGGTGCCGGAGAAGACAGAGGGGAGGTCGTCGCCACCGGGTCGGCTCATCTCAGCAGTTACAGGACAGCCCTCGATAGCGCCCTTGCGCACAGGCACCGATTCGCCTGTCAGGAGTGACTCATCCACGGAAAGGTTGAGACTCCACAGCAGAATGCCATCTGCCGGGACCCGGTCTCCTTCCGAGAGTACGACAATATCGCCACGCACGACGTCTCGTCCCGCGATGCGCTGCTCATGGCCTCCCCGGATCACTAGAGCTCGTGGGCTGGAGAGATCCCGCAGGGCCTCCAGCGCCCGCTCGGTTTTCTGTTCCTGATAAAAGGTGATGCCCATGATGAGCAGGATGGAGCCGAGCAGTACCATCGCCTCGCGGAGGTCTCCCAGAACCAGGTAGATCGCGCATCCCGCAATGAGCAAGAGGAACATCGGCTCGCGCACGACATTAAAGGCGATGGTGAGCAAGGAGCGCCGACGACTCGCAGGCAGTTCATTGTAACCCTCTTGCTTGAGCCTGCGCTGAACCTCCTGTTCAGACAGCCCGGCCATAGCCGCGAGATTTGGAATGCCAGTCATATTCAAAGTCTGTTTCTGAGATGCGGAAAGTGACATGCGCTCGTCTGATCTTTCTTGCTTATCTTTCCATTCGCCTTCAATACATTGAGGAGGCTGATAGCGGCAGCATACATCCGTGCTGTGCTGCAAAATATCCTGCCAGTGTCTTTTCGTTTCTTTACATAAAGCATAAGCTCAGACCCTCACAAGACGATCACATTGCTCACAGCCTCTGTCACAATCTGGTCACACGAGGTGAACACGGCATAAGGTACTGGCTATGCGCTCCTCATGAGCTCGTTCTCGCTTCACCGGAACATCTCGTGCGGATGAAAAAGTCGTCTCAACAGGAGCCAGAGATGGAGAAGCCCTTTTCCGCCCTATGCTGGTTCAGCGATTTTCGGAGATCGCCCTGTAGTAATCAGCATTGAGCTTGATGTATTGTCGCCATTGCTCTGGCACGGCGCTCTCCTCGAAAACCGCAGCCACCGGGCAAACCGGTTCGCAGGCTCCACAATCGATGCACTCATCTGGATTGATATACAACTGGTTCTGCTGATCGTAATCAGGCTCATCTTTCCTCGGATGGATGCAATCGACCGGACACACATCCACACAGGCCCCATCTTTGACGTTGACACAGGGTTCGGCAATGATATAGGCCATAGCAATCTCTCTTTCTTTCCTTGTGGGAACATCTTTCATACCTGTTTCGTGCGCAAGCATATCGGCTGTCCTCTGATCTCACTGAGCAAGTCGTGTTCATACCACCTGACGCTGAGGTGCTTGCGCCTCAATTCGCGCTGAATGGCAGCTATAAACTCACCCTCGCCTTCACTCAAGCAGCCAGCGACGGCTTCTTCATTCATCACGTGCCTGTCGAGCCTGGCAAGCGGGTACGTTGCGACGGCCTCAAGGGAACGCCCGAGATCGAGTCTACTGCACACGCCGCAGGAGGGCGAGCCTCCCACTCCTACGATGCCGACCACCTCAAAGCTGGAGTGGAGATAGTCCTCAATGTCCCTGACCACTTCTTTTGCCAGGTGCCTGTAGACCAACCTGGTATACCAGAGGAAGAGAGGCAAAAACACGTGGCGCAGCCGGTACAACAGCGTCCCCCGCGAGCCATAGATGGGCAGCAGATACCGCTTGAGCGCCCCACCCCAGGCGCGCTGCTCGGGACAATGCATCTGGCAGATGCCCAGACCTTGCTGCTGGAAGCCGTCCACCAGCTCGTCCAGGCATCCCTCTCGAAAGGCACCGCCCGGATAGCGCGTGTTCTCGTTGAGCAAGCAGTGGGACACGAAGATTACCCTCTTGCCGCGCTCGTCTTTCAGCCTTTCCAGCAACAGTTCACGCTGAGAGTGGTTCATGCGCACATCCATCTTCCACGCCTAGTAAGCTTCTTCCCGCTCTGGCTCAAAGAGCCGGGCATATTCGGCGGGCAACTGCGCACGCACATCAGCCATTTCTCCCGGCGAAACTGCTTCGTAGAGTACTGAGATGACGGCTCGGGCATGATAGACCGCCTTCGGCAGGTCAACCCTTTCTCGCTCACTGACACGCTCAAAGAATTCCTGTACAGAGAAGCGTTCACCCTCGCCAGCCTGCCCGGTGCGTAAGTATTCTGCAATGCCACGTGGCAACTGCGAAGCAAGATCGTTAGCCTCCCCGCCTGCCAGTCGCTCCGCGAGCGTTTCGAGGGTGGCTCGCGTAGCAATCTCAGCATCGCCCCGTGAACTCAAGCGGGCGCGGTGCTGAACCTGTCCGATAAATTCGTCGTGTTTCATGATATCCTCCTTCTTTCATGGGGGTGTTTTTATCTGTTCTGCCACTGATTCCCCGTCATCAGAATCGTGCAGGGATATTCAGCACTCTGCAAGAAACTCGCGCATGGTGCGAATATCATCTTCTGTATGCGTTACAATGGCGGAGTGCGTCGCGCTTTGGATGGTATGCACTCGTGGTACTCGCTGCGGACGGGGTCATCTGTTCATCTCCTCGTCAGCTCCACTTCGAGGATGTTTTTTGCCTCACTCTCCTTTTTCTCTCTAAGAGAAAAGATCTCAATCAGGAAAAAGGTGAGACCAGATGCGAAGACCGAGGCTCCGATAGCCAGGAGCAGCCCTTGCGCAAATCCATCGCCCGCGAAAAACAGTTTGGCGATGACGGCAAGCACAGCAAAGACGACCGCAAGGCCCACAAAGATCACGGTGGCCAGCGTTACCGCACGTTTCATAAAGCGCCTCCTTTCACATGTTACTGGAAGTGTACCCTCATCCACAAGTATGATGGATTCGCCTCACATTCTTATCATTACTTGCGCCTACAACATCTCAACTGGCTCACAACAGTGTCTGAAAGAGGTGAGCTATGGCATACCGCTGGATGTGTATTCTCACTTACTTCCTGGCCTGCAAGAGGAAGCCATGAGCAAGCTGAATGAGGCACTGAGCAAGCGAGAGGGTGATGAGAAGAACAGGAACTGAGGGTGGAAGCTGGTTGCTACACAGTTGCTACATCTGGCGGGAAGTGCTTAAAAATGAAATGTCCCAGACCAGTATACAGGCGGTCTGGGACATTGTTGCTTCTGTGTTGGTAGCGCATACGGGAGTCGAACCCGTGATCTCCGCCTTGAGAGGGCGGCGTCCTGGACCACTAGACGAATGCGCCATGCTCCTGTCTACGCGCTCTATGATACCCTGTCACTGAACTTTTGTCAAGAGGCTTTTTCTGCCGATGCTTAGAAAAACCGCGAGAGAAGCAATGCCTCTCTCGCCGTTGTACCTATTTCCCCTTTTTCTCCGGTCTTTGCAGATCGACGGTGACGAGCTGGCCTTTGTGGAAGAATTTAAAGGCGATGCGCGTCCAGCCGTCGGGCCAGACCGGGCGCGTGGTGTGATCCTCTTCGCTCAGTTGCAGGCCGGCAAAGCCGAAGATGACGGCCTGCCAGACCGCGCCACAGGAGGCCAGGTGGATGCCCTCTGCCGTGTTCAGGCGCAGATTCTCCAGGTCGACCAGCGCGCCCTTGAGAAAGAGGTCGTAGGCATGCTGCGTCAGGCCCAGTTCGCAGGCAAGGATGGTGTGCAGCGCGGGTGTCAGCGACGAGCCGTAGAGGTGGTCGGTGATGGGATAGTAATAATCCCAGTTGACGAGCTTGGTGCGCAGGGCGAACTGCTCACGCATAACAATAATCAGCATCAACACATCGGCCTGCTTGATGATCTGGTACTTCTGCACGGCCCTGACGCCGAACAGGCCCTGGTAGGAGTCGCGGCGATTCTTGTAGCGTTCCTGATCGAGGCGTTCGAGCTTGAAGAAGCCGTCAAACTGCTCAATCAGACCCGTCTCTCTGTTCTCAGGGATGCGCAGCTTCGCCACCACGTCGCGCCAGTGATCCAGCTTCTGTGGCGTCAGGCCAAGTTGCTGGATGAGTTCTTCGGCTTTGGCCGCGTCGGTGCTTTCCAGCCAGTGCAGCGTATCAATGCCGGTTTCGATGTTCCAGCGCGCCATGTAGTTGGTGAAAGCGTTGTTGTTGACATGCTCGTGCCACTCGTCGGGGCCGATGACGTTGTTGATTTCGTAATCGTCATGCGCCGGATGATATTCGGCACGGCTGGCCCAGAACTGGGCGGTACTGATAATCAACTCGGCCCCGTAGTGGAGCATGAAGTCGTTATCGGCTGTTACGCGCCAGTAATTCCAGGTTGCGTAGGCCACGCTGGCGCTGATGTGCAGTTCAAGCTGGCCGTTCAGGACGGGGATGATCTCACCCGTTTCGGGGTGGACAATCGCGCCCGGCGTCGTCTCCTCGCCGCTCAGCGTGCTTTCCCAGGGGAATTGCGCGCCCTCGTAACCGTTGTGCGCCGCCTTTGCCCGCGCAGCCGGCAGCAGACGATAGCGATAGAGCAGCAGGTTACGCGCAATGGCTGGATGAACATAGGTGAAGAAGGGCAGGATGAAGATTTCAGTATCGTGAAAGATGTGGCCGCGATAGCCGAAGCCCGTCAACCCTTTCGCCGGGATGCTGTAGCGGCTATCATGCGGCGACGAACTGATGCGCAACTGGTAGATGCTGTAACGCACGGCGATCTGCGAGGTGTCGTCGCCCTCGATGAGAATATCGGATACATCCCAGTAGCGTTGCCACTCTGCCTTACTCGGCCCCAGCAAAGTCTCATAGGGGTAGACCAGCGTTTGATCGATGGTCTGAGTATCCGCGCCGATGGAAAGCGCATAATGGATATCGGGTTCCTCGCTGGCCTGACTACGTTCAAGGATGTGGCGCAGGCTATTGAGCGCGGCGCGCTGCGGGTCTGCCACCTCGTCACGTGAGGTATACATCACCACCACCTTCTCCGTCGTGATAGTCTGCCCCTCGGCCAGTTTACCATACAGGCGAATGCTCGGCGCGATATCCGAGTCAAGCACCTCTTTGTGGAAATCTGGCATGGTGGTGGTGAAGCTCATGGTCTGCACAAGCTGCACGTGGGTATGCCGCGTCTGCGTGTGCAGCCAGATCAATTCGCCGTCATGTCCCTGATCGACGGTCTCGAAATGCATCACATCGTAATTGCCAACGGCTGTATCGATAGAGGCCCACAGGGTGACATCCAGTTCCCTGTCGTCATCGTCACCGGTCGGCGGCACAGATTCCGCCGTCACGCTGTAGCGGATGGCCCCGACATGTTCATCGGCCAGACTGGCGAAACGCTCGCTCACGACCTTAATGCGTATGCCGCTGGCGCTTTCCCAGTGTACCGTGCGACTGAGGACGCCGGTTTGCACGTCCAGGGTGCGCTGAAAATCCAGTATCTTGCCCTCATTCAGCCGGAAGCGTTCGCCGTTCACAAACAGCTTGATGGGCAGCCAGTCTGGCGCGTTTGCCAGTTCCTCTTTCGCGACGGGGATGGTATCAAAGACGCCATAGATCAGGGTTGCGGGAGCCGCTCCCGGATAGCCTTCATCAAAGGTGCCGCGTGTTCCAAAGTAGCCGTTACCTATACTGTACACTGTCTCTTTGCTATGGAGTTCTTTCGGATCAAATGCATGTTCAGTTACTTGCCAGAGATTCACTGTTCGCCCTTTCTTAACACGATGATAGTGAAGCGTTTCCGCTTTCCCTCTCTTTACGGAAACGCTTCAGAGGGATTAATTTAACAGGTCCTGTAATGTTTTATCTGCAAGGGTAGGTAGGACTTTATCCGCCTTCCCCTGAAATCGCTCGGCAGGCCCGATGCCAATGGCTCCCATACCACCGGTTTTTGCCGCCTCGACCCCCGCTTCGGCGTCCTCAAGCACGATTGACTGTGATGTGGGCGAATCCACCATGCCGGCTGCAAAGATGAAGATGTCCGGCTCTGGCTTGCTGCGCGAGACATCATACCCATCTGCAACGGCGTCAATATAGCTCATGATGTCCAGTCGATCCAGCACAGTACGCGCGTTCTTGCTGCCGGATGCAATGGCGATTTTGATACCCGCGTCACGTATCTGCTGCAACAACTGGCGACCGCCGGGAACCAGGTCCGCGGGCGTCATGTTCTTAATCAGCTCGTTGTAATACCGGTTCTTGCGGTTCATCATCTCCTGAATCTGTGGCTCGCTGTAGTGGCGATTGCGAATTATGTACATAAGGGACTCCCGCCGACTGACGCCGCGCAGGTACCGGTCGTTTTCCTCATGGGTAAACGGGATGCCGAGGTCGTTGGCCAGGTGCTTCCAGGCCTGGTAGTGGTATTCGGAAGTATCGGTTAAGACGCCATCAAGGTCGAAGATAAATGCCTTTGGCTTCTGCATTATGGCACGCTCCCTGTATTTCT
>Ga0209062_1004148_pt1 | contig 15614 bp, 15 predicted proteins | sample Coa_R2_2_FD_187158 | JGI IMG/M metagenome (GOLD analysis project Ga0209062, IMG submission 187158) | Surface soil microbial communities from Centralia Pennsylvania, which are recovering from an underground coalmine fire - Coalmine... | ecosystem: Environmental > Terrestrial > Soil > Unclassified... | reverse complement strand
CGCCCAAGGTATGACTCATGATTGGGGTGAAGTCGTAACAAGGTAGCCGTAGGAGAACCTGCGGCTGGATCACCTCCTTTCTAAAGAACAGCGATGGCTCAGCCTGCTATGGTGTGCAGGCAATGCCATCCACGCATCGGAAGCTCTCACGGGCTTTCGCTGCAACGTTCGAGTTACTCGTCGGACGGGTTCTGGCAGATCGTTATCGATTGTCTCGAGCGAGCAAATTGAAGGCTCCGAGTGATAAAGCTCGGAGCCTTTTCGTTTAGCGCGGAACTATTGTGAATCGGTAAGGGCGCCTGCCGGAAGCGGTGGGTTGCGTTTGTCTCCGCCGGAGCCTCTTTGTTTTTGCCGAGGTTTCTGTCTCCGCTAAGCTAGTCTTTACGGCGCCGGATGCGCTGTGTAGAGTGGGCCCATGCCAACTCGTGGGGTGGTACTCGCTCTTTTCCTGTGCTTGGTCGCTTCGAGTGACTCGCTCGCGCAATTGCCCGGCACAACGGATCCACTGAAGGCCGGCCAGACCGCGAATGCCGCAGCATGCTCAACAGACAGCTCGAGTTGCGCGCAGGCTGCGGCGAAGCTGCTGCCTCTGATCCTCGGCCCGTCCCCGCTTGAGGAGAATCTGCGGCGGCTTACGGACGAGGTCGGAGGGCGGGTTGCAGGTTCCCCGCAGATGGCAAAGGCGGTGGCGTGGGGAGTAGCGGCCTTCCGCGCGGCCGGAATCGACGTCCACACCGAGAGCTACACTCTCCCCGCAACATGGTCTGAAGGAAAAACACAGCTGCTGATGACCGGGCCGTTTCTTGCGGAAAACGAATCCGGTGGAATGGGCCGCAGCTTTCGTGGTTTGCCGCTGCGCGCCGTTTCAGAGGCATGGGGCCCGGCAACCCCTGGGGAGGGTATCGAAGCCGTCGTCCTTGACGTGGGCGATGGCGGCGAGGCGGACTTCGCCAGGGCGGGATCAATCCGGGGTGCGGTTCTGCTGGTGCACAGCGAAATCGGAAGCACATGGGCCGATCTCTTCAACGAATATTTGCGTCCGCCGGCCATCATTGCGCGGGCGCTGAAAGGCGGCGCGGCCGCCATTCTATGGATGGGTGCACGCGAGCGGCTGTTGCTGTACCGGCACAGCAATTCGTTTGACGGGAAGATCGATAAAATCCCTCAGGCGATCGTCGCACGCGAGGACGCCATGCGATTGGCGCGGGCGGTGGCCGCTTATCCGGGGAAGGTGCGCGTCATGCTCTCGATGCCGAATACGATTGCCGGCCCGGTGCAGCAGGAAAATGTGGTCGGCGAGATTCGCGGCTATGAGAAGCCGGACGAGACGGTGATTCTGGGTGCGCACCTTGATTCTTGGGAATTGGGCACAGGCGCGCTGGATGACGGGTGCAATGCGGCGCTCGTGATTGAAGCCGCGCGCGCTATCAAGGCGACCGGGTTGCTGCCCCGTAGCACGATTCGCTTCGTTCTCTTCAGTGGCGAAGAGCAGGGCACCATCGGCTCATACGAGTATGTGAAAGCGCACCGGGGCGAGCTGGACAAGATTCGCGCAATGATCGCGTTTGATGCGGGCGTGGGCCGCGTCACAGGCTATTCGCTCGGGGGCCGCCGTGACATTGAGGCCGGCCTCCGCCAGATTCTAGCGCCACTCGACTCCTGGGGCGCGACCCACCACACCGCGGACGCATCCTTCGGCACGGACAATCTGGATTTTCTGCTCGAAGGCGTGCCTACCCTTGTAGCTAATCAGCAAGAAGCGAATTATTTGCCAAACTACCATGCGGCCTCGGATACGTTCGACAAGGTGGACCTGCGCGAGCTAAAGCTGAACACGGTCGTCGCCGCGCTCACTGCGTGGGGTATCGCGGACCGTACGGAGCCTCTGGGCAAGCGGCTTTCCCGCGCTGAACTGGATGAGCTCGTGAAGGAAACCGGGCTAGACCAGCAGATGAAAATCCTGGGTTACTGGGACACATGGCGTTCGGGCGCGCGCGGCCGGCAGCGTTGATAGCTCCTGACGCCTTGCTGTCCAAAGGCACAGCGCCTCTTACGCGTCACGCAACATGTTTACGGCGCCCGCTCGCTATACTGGAAGCATGAGCGCGGCAAGCAAACCTGCGGCAAAACCCCGAACGCGGATTCTGGCGATCGACTATGGGCGGCGGCGTATCGGACTCGCCATCGCGGATACGGAGGCGGGCCTCGCCGAACCGCTGGCCACGCTCGATCGCGTAAATCGCAATGCGGATATGCGCCGCTTGCGCGAATTGGCGCGCGAGCACGGCGTTAAACGAATCCTGGTGGGTTTGCCGTTGCGGCTTGACGGCACCCGCGGAGAAATGGCGGAAGAGGCGGAGCGTTTCGCCGGTCGAGTGCGGAAGCAGATTGGCCTGCCAGTGGAATTGGCGGATGAGCGCCTAAGCAGTTGGGAGGCGGAGAGGAAGATGGAGGAGGAATTTGGAAGAAGGCTGGGGGGCCGCTCACGCAACAGAAGCGGCGAAAAGATATCGGTGGATTCCGTAGCGGCCGTCGTGATCTTGCGGGACTTTCTCGTCAAGACGGCAGCGTCCCAGCCCCCGCAGGAGGACATCTAACAAAACGAAAACGCTGAGCACGGAGCGCGCGGAAGGCCGAGAGACCCCTTAGGGAAACCCGAAGAGAGGCTGCGTGAAGATATTTGCCACATTGCTGCTGATTGCGGTGCTGGCTGCCGGCGGCGCGGCGGCGTGGATTTGGTATGCGCTGAGCCAACCCTATCAGGGCTTCGCGCCGGAAGGCGTGTTCGTCACGGTGCCGCACGGGGCCTCGAACCGGGGTGTCGCGCGTTTGCTGGCGCGAAACGGCGTCATCCGCAGCGCACTGGCCTTCGAGCTTTACTCCCGGCGCCACCCGAAGCGCAAGCCGGAAGCCGGGGAATACTTCTTCAACGCTCCAGCAAGCGGGCGCGACGTTTTCTGGAAAATCGCCAGCGGTCAAGTATTCGAACAGCCCTTCACGGTACGCGAAGGCGAGACGATGTTCGATATCGCTCGAGAACTGGAAACGGCGAAGTTCATGAGCGCGGAGGAGTTTCTGAAGGCGGCGAGCGATCCGGCGCTAGTTCGCGATATCGCGCCGCAGGCGGAGACGCTCGAAGGCTTTCTGTACCCCGCAACTTATAATCTTCCGCGGCATCCAATTCCCGCGCAACTTACCGCGGAGATGGTGGCGCACTTCAAGACCGAATGGACGCGTATCGTGCAGACCGCGAAAGTCGATGGCGTGCAAGCGAAGAACCACATGCCGGTTGTCTCGATCGTGACGCTCGCCTCCCTGGTCGAGCGCGAAACGCCCAGGCCGGAGGAACGGCCGCTGGTCGCGGGCGTGTTCGAGAACCGGCTCAATCACCGCATGCTTCTGCAATGCGACCCGACCGTCATTTACGGGCTCGAACGGCTTGGGGAATACCGGGGTCTGCTGACAGGGAGCGATTTGCGTTTCGATTCGCCATACAACACGTACGTCCACGCTGGACTGCCGCCGGGACCCATCGGCAATCCGGGCGAGGCTTCGTTGCGCGCTGCGCTCGAACCCGCCAAGACCGATTACCTATATTTTGTGGCAAATACGCAGGGAGGACACTTTTTCAGCGCGACACTGGCGGAACACAACAAAAACGTGACAAAGTATCGGCGGCTTCTGGCAGGGTTGCCGGCTGATCCGCCACCCGAGCCGCCGAGCACGAAGAAACCGAAAGCGCAGAGCCAGCATAAGCACAAAAAAGCAAGGGCGGCGCACATCTCCCGCTAGCGTCAGAAGAAGCCGCGGAAAGCCGATGAAAGAGGAATCCCTGAAGACGAAAAAAGAGATGATTCTAGAAACGGCGCGGGAAATCGCGCCCCAAAGCTGGACGCTTGCCGAAATCGATCAACTCCGCCGCAAACTCATCTCCGAGCACGGCGAAGCCGGGAAAACCGGATCGGACTACATTGCCGACGTACTGAAAAGCGCGGGATACAAGGTGGCGCTTTCGCAGCAGGAAGAAGCAGAAGACAAGTACGAGGAAGAGTTTGAGGACCTGTTGCATTTTCGTACGCTGCAGGATGCCGAAGTCAGCCTGATGCGCCTGGATGAACTGATGCGGCGCTTCCGCGCGCACGGGGAGCCCGCAGCGGTCGAGCGCGTGTTGAATGTAGCTCGGCTGGGAAAACGGCGTGCGGAAATGATCGCCCGCAATCCGAAAGTAGAAGCGCATAAGCGCGCGGAAAAATCGGAAATTGCCGCCTGGTTCCGCATTTGGCTCGAGACGCCCGACGCCTTTTTCGACTGGCTGGACGTGCGAAAGCAGTCGCCGGAGTTTCGCGCGAAGTTTCCGCATTTGGAGGACGAGGAATGAGCGGAATGGGCAACGGCATAGCGGAACGCAAGGCGCTCGAGCTGCCGCCTTATTCGCTCGACGTACAGCAATTGGACCTTGGCGAGCACACGAAGGCGGTGGGTCTGGAACTGGTCGAGACGGAAGATCGGGAGCCAGTGACGGGGCGGGCAGCAGCGGAGATGTGGGCAGCTGTTTTTCCGGCCTTAGCGGCGCCGGGGCACTACGCAATGGATTTCTTCAGCCACCTGGACCGGGTGGGTGATTTTTGCACGGCGCACCAAATCGATTTTCGCGAAGCGGCCGAGCGCTGCATCGTGGTCTCCCAACCAAAGCCGGAGAAGCTGCGCGAACTGTTCGAGCGGTTTGAGGGCGAAACGTTCGGGATTCGTGCGGGCGCCCTGGCGGAGGCGCCGGATGCGGCGCTCGAAGGTGAGCTCTCGAAGCGTGGCCTGGACGCCTATCAGGCGGCATACCCGAGATACACCTTCTGCGCGGTGTGCGAGCCTGAGGATGGTTGGGTGACGCTACTCAGCGAAACTCTCTGGCCCAGCGAAGTCATCCGAAGACTGCGGCCGGCACTTCAGCCCTTCGACGTCTACATCGCGCGGCCTCAATAAGGGCTAGATCAGCCTCATCCTGCCGAGTGCGTTCCGATACGTCCCCGTCCGGCCCGCGTTCGGAGCCTCCGCAATGCCCTCAGAACCACGGGATCTGGCCGCGCGAGAGGCGGAGTTCAAGGGGGAGTCTGTTATCCTGTACGTTCGATTGTTGGCGGAGCAATTGCAGAGTCTTGGTGTGTCGGGCGGAGCTCCTTGGTAAAACGCGGAGTGTTCTGGATGGCAGTGGCGACACTGGCGGCCGCAGGCTGCGGTTGCCGGGGTCCCAGCGGAGTAAGGAATACGCGGGTAACACCTTCAGCATCGCGGCCCGTGGCGAAGCAGGCCAGCCAGCAGGAACTGCTGGACAGATACAACCTCATGGCCCAAGGCGTAAACACCATCAACGCCACCGTGCAACTCAAGCTGACGGCGGGATCGCAGTATAGCGGGGTCATCGAGGAATATCATGAAGTGAAGGCGTTCTTGCTGGCGAAGCGGCCTTCGGCCATCCGAATGATCGGGCAGGTGCCGGTGATTGGCACGACCGTCTTTGACATGGCGAGCGATGGAACCAGCTTTGAGGTATGGATACCCTCGAAGAACAAGTTTTTGACGGGAGCCGTGGCAATCGAGCGGCAGAGCGAAAAGCCGGTCGAGAATCTGCGACCGCAGCATTTGCTCGATGCGCTGCTATGGCCGCCGATTCGTAAGGAAGAAGCCGTGCTCTTTGAGGAGTACAACGACGACACCGGACGCTACTATGTGCTAACGCTCCTGCGCGGCGGGTATCAGACGGAAATCTTTCGCAAAGTATGGTTCGACCGGAGCAATCTGCAGGTCTCGCGCCTCGAGGATTTCGCCCCGAAGGGCGTGCTCCTTTCGGATGCGCATTTTTCCGCTTGGGAGCCCGTGGCGCCGGCCGCCAGCAGCGTGACGGCTTCGACCGCTGCCGTGCCAGTGCAACGGAACGCGGTGGACCAGTTTCCGAGGATGATTCGAATTGATCGCCCCAGGGACGACTATCGCCTGGATTTGCAGATAATGAAAATTTCGCTCAATGAAGAACTGCCCGCGGACCGTTTTATTCTGGAGCAGCCGGCGGGATCGCAACTTCTCCGCGTTGGCGAGTATCCGGAGAACCAGCGATGATGCGTGAGTTTATTGTGCGGAATCTGCTGCACCGGCCATTGCGGACACTGGTGAGCGTGCTGGCCGTCGCCGTGGAGGTCGCGTTAGTCGTGTTGATCGTGGGTTTGACAAGCGGATTGCTGGCAGAAACCGCCAAGCGCATCGAGGGCATCGGCGCGGATATCTTGCTGCAGCCGCCCGCAGCATCGATCTTCCTGAACTTCAGTGGTTCGCCCATGCCGACGAAGATCGGGGAGAAAATAGCGGAGCTAAAGTACGTGCGAGCCGTCGCCCCGGCGCTGCTGCAATTCAATTCCACCGGAACTGTGGAAACGATCTGGGGAATCGACCGCCAAAGCTTTACCGCGGTCTCCGACGGATTTGTGTTTCTTGAGGGGCGGGATCTGGAAGGGCCGGATGACCTGCTGGTGGACGACTGGGCGGCGAAATCGAAAAGGCTGAGGGTCGGCGATACCTTTACTGTGCTAAATCATGACTGGCATGTTGTGGGCATCATTGAGCACGGGAAAGGCGCGCGGCTCTTCGTGCAATTGGCGACACTGCAGGAACTGGTGGGCGCCCGAGACAAGGCATCGATTTTCCTCATCAAATGCACCCGCCCGGAGCACACGGAGGACGTCATAGAAGAAATGCGGCGCACGCTGCCTAACTACACGATTCGGCCCGTAAAGGATTTTCTTTCGCTGATGACCTCAACGAACATTCCGGGGTTGCAAGCATTCATCAATGCAATGATTGGGCTGGCCGTGGCTATTGGGCTTCTGGTGATTTTCCTGACCATGTATACGACGGTCATGGAACGGACGCGGGACATCGGCGTGCTGAAATCCCTCGGGGCGGATAGGCATTTCATCGTGCGCGCCATTCTGGCGGAGTCCGCGGCATTGTGCGCTCTTGGAATCGTGGTTGGCGTAGGGTTGAGTTATGCGGCCCGTTATTTTTTCCTAGCGGGCTTCCCCACACTCTCGATTTTGATCACGCCGGGCTGGATTCTGCGCGCCGCTGCCATTGCCATGACAGCAGCCGTTGTGGGTTCCAGTTATCCGGCTTGGCTGGCGAGCCGCAAGGACGCGGTGGAAGCGCTATCCTACGACTGATTCTTGCGAGGTGCGGCTCTTCGGGGCAGCGGCTTTTAGGGTTGGGAAGCATTCATCGGTGGAATCTGAGCGATAGCCGGAGGCGCGCTAGGCACCAATGGGTTTGGCGGCTACAATACCAGCAGAGAAGGCCGGAATATTCCCTGGGAAAAAGGGCGTGGAGCCGATACTAAAAACGGAGAACCTGTGGAAGCTGTATCACGCCGGGAAGCTGGAAGTCCCGGCGCTGCGCGGAGTGAACTTCGAAGTGCTCCCCGGGGAATCCGTAGCGGTCATGGGCCCATCGGGATGCGGGAAGTCGTCGCTCCTTTACGTGATTGGCGGGCTGGCAGCGGCTTCGAGGGGCCGAGTGCTGGTTGATGGCAACGATCTGACCGAGATGAGCGATAGCGCGCGGACCAAACTACGGCGACACAAGATTGGGTTTGTTTTTCAGCGGTTCAACTTGTTGCCGACGTTGACGGCCCGGGGGAACATCGCCATCGCGCAGTTCATCCATGGCGACGGGTTTGACCCACATCGTTTCGAGGTCGTGACCAAAATGCTGGGCCTTGAGGGCAGACTGAACCATCGGCCTTCGGAAATGTCCGGGGGCGAGCAGCAGCGAGTGGCCATTGCGCGCGCCATCATTAACGAGCCCAAAATTCTCCTGGCGGATGAGCCTACAGGCAATCTGGACTCGAAAAATTCGGACGTGGTGCTTCGGATGCTGCGCCAGTTAAATAAGGACTTGGGGCAGACCGTGGTCATGATTACGCACAATCCGGAAGCGGTGGTGTACTTCGATCGCGTGGTGCACATGCGGGATGGAGTCATCGTCGACGGAGTGCCGGCGGACTGAAGAAATGGCTAGCGTGCGGCAAATCCTCTCGCGCACGTTTTTCTGGGCTTACGAGCGCGGGACGTGGCAGTACGATGTGGCGGTCATTCTGATCCTGATGTTTGTGCTGCTGACACCCAGAGTGTGGTTCCATGACGGCCCACAGGTCGGTGTTACTGGGACACCGGAACTTGTTCAATTTATTCCTTCTGCGGCAGCCAAGGACCCGGGGGTGTATCAAATCGACGCCCGGGCCGTGGCTCCGCCAGAGCAGACCACCCTGCTCGAGAATCAACTGCACAATGTGCTGCAAAAATCAGTGGCGGAATTGGCGAGCGGCCGGTTCACGATCACGAAAATCACGCCGATGCGGGACGCACAGGGCGCCGTCGTCGCCTACCGCGTGGAAATCCGCAACTAATAAGCTCGATGAGCTTTCCTGCCCAGCTCGCAGGGCAACGGCCACGCCCAGGTCTATCTCGCGAGGATCGGCTTCTAACGATTGCGTTCACGATTTCCAGGGAAGTTCCTTTCTATCGCAGCAGCCGCGGAGCCCGAGCGGGGTAACCCGCGCTACGGTTCGCGCATCTTTCTGCGTGTGCTACGATGGAAAACTGAGCATCCTATGATGGCCAACCCCATTCGAGGCGCCGCTTGAGAAAGCGGGCGTGGTTACAATCAGCGTGGATTCTGTGCGCCGCCTCAAGCAGCGTGGCCGCACTCGCCGCTCGGCAGGCTCAAGCAAACCTGGGCGCCGTGCTCGCCCTGATGGACCATGCAGCCCAGGACTTTCGAACACTGAGCGCGGATGTGGAGCACGTGAAGTATACGGCGGTTGTGAAGGATACCTCGACCGAGACCGGGCACATCTACGTGCGGCGCGATGAAAAGATGAGAATCGAGATGAACAAGCCCGATCCGCGGACCATCCTGCGGACGGGCAACCTGCTTTACGTTTACACGCCGAAAATCGATCGGGTGGAAGAGTATGACTTGGGAAAAAACAAGCAGATGGTGGACCAATACGTGCTGCTAGGGTTCGGCTCCCGCGTGGAAAATTTGCAGAAGAGCTACGAGATCGCGCTGAAGGGCGAGGAAGAGCTCGATCAGAAGCGGACGGTAATGCTTGAACTGACACCCAAGTCGCCTGAAATCCGCAAGCAGATCTCGCAGATTCAAATGTGGGTGGATCAGTCGTCCTGGATGCCGGTGCAGCAGAAATTTTTCGAAACCGGCTCCGGGGACTACTTTTTGTTTCACTACGCGAACGTGATGAAGAATCTCAAGATTCCCGAATCCCGTTTCAAGCCGGACTGGCCGAAGAACGTCACCAAGGTAAAGCCGCGCGGATAGTGCCGGACAGCGGACTGCTCCTAAGCAGGCTTTTCGCCGCGGCGGCGATACGCTACATTCGGTGCAGGAGCGCATCATGGCTGAGACTGCCATCGCAATTTTCGCCCAAAAGCTGGGGCTGAAGGATGCGCGGCTATTCCGCCAAGCCGCGTATGTCGATGGGAAGTGGTTGCAGGCGGAGTCCGGAGCTTCGTTTGCGGTGGATAATCCTGCCACCGGCGAAATCCTCGGACGAGTGCCCAGCCTCAGCCGCGCGGAAGCGCGCGGAGCCATTGACGCAGCGAACAAGGCGCTTCCGGCGTGGCGCGCCAAGACCGCAAAGGAACGCGCGCAGGCGATGCGGCGCTGGTTTGACCTGGTTATGGCGAACCAGGAAGATTTGGCGCGTTTGATGACTCTCGAGCAGGGCAAGCCGCTGGCGGAATCGCGCGGAGAGGTCGCTTACGGCGCCGCGTTTCTCGAATGGTTCGGCGAAGAAGCCAAGCGCATCTACGGTGACACGATTCCCGGCCACCAAATCGATAAACGGATTGTCGTTCTGAAACAACCGGTTGGCGTTGTGGCATGCATTACGCCCTGGAATTTTCCCTTGGCGATGATCACGCGCAAAGCTGGCCCTGCCATCGCCGCCGGCTGCACCGTGGTGCTCAAGCCCGCCGAGCAGACGCCGCTTTCCGCGCTGGCGCTCGCGGAGCTTGCCGAACGCGCGGGGATTCCGGCCGGTGTCTTCAACGTAATCACTGGCGATCCCGCCGAGCTTGGCCCCGAGCTTACTTCCAACCCTTTAGTCCGAAAGCTCTCCTTCACGGGTTCAACGGAGGTGGGCCGTCTGCTGATGGCGCAGTGCGCCCCCACCATCAAAAAAGTTTCGCTTGAGCTGGGCGGCAACGCGCCATTTATTGTCTTTGATGACGCCGATCTGGATGCCGCTGTCGAAGGCGCAATCGCGTCAAAGTACCGCAACACAGGGCAGACCTGCGTCTGCGCCAACCGTTTCCTGGTGCAAGATTCGGTTTACGACACCTTTGCCGCCAAGCTGGCCGCCGCGGTGAAAGCACAACTGAAGCCTTCCCCTGGTCTGGAGCCGGGCGCCACGCAGGGTCCCCTGATTGACGATGCAGCGGTCGCGAAAGTAGAGAGCCATATTCGCGACGCCCAGGCGAAAGGCGCCAAGATTGCCCTCGGCGGCAGGCGTCACGCGCTTGGCGGGCGCTTCTTTGAGCCTACGATTCTTACGAACGCGACGACAGACATGCTGGTGGCGCGCGAGGAAACCTTTGGCCCCGTGGCTCCGCTCTTTCGCTTCAGGACGGAGGCGGAGGCCGTGGCGCTGGCGAACGACACCGAGTTCGGCCTAGCCGCGTATTTCTATGGGCGGGATATTGCCCGGGTGTGGCGCGTGGCCGAGGCGCTCGAGACCGGAATCGTAGGCATCAACACCGGCATCATCTCGACCGAGGTCGCTCCCTTCGGCGGAGTGAAGCAATCGGGTCTTGGCCGGGAAGGCTCGAAGTATGGCATCGAGGAATTTCTCGAAATCAAGTATCTTTGCTTCGGCGGCATCAGTGCCTGATTCCAGATGTCTTGCGGCGGCGGCTCGATTCCGTGAGCCGCGCATTGCCCGAAGCCAGCACTCCCCTTGACCCGTAAGGCCGAACCATGCCGGAGTTTCCGGACATTACGGTTTACATTGAGGCGCTCGAGAAGCGAATCCTCGGGCGAAAGCTCGATCGCGTTCGGATCGGGAGCTTGTTTCTCCTGCGGACCGCCGTTCCGCCTGTGGAAGCCGTGCAAAGCAGCAAAGCTGTGGCGCTGCGCCGCATCGGCAAGCGCATCGCGATAGCCTTTGACAACGACCACTGGCTGGTTTTCCATCTGATGATCGCGGGCCGGCTGCACTGGAAAGCGAAGAGCGTTAAGCCGGACGGGCGGCGCGTGCTGGCCGCTTTCGATTTTGTCTTGGAAGGGAGGGAATCGCCCGCCGTTCCAGAGGCGGCCGCGCTCGGGCCGAAGGCGAGAAATGCGGCAAAGACGGGAACACTGACGCTGACCGAAGCAGGCTCTCGGAAACAGGCATCGCTGCACGTGATCGCGGGCGAAGAGGCGCTTCGGAAACTTGATCCTGGCGGAATTGACGTTTTTGCGGCCACTCCCGAACAATTCGCGTCTAGGCTTATGTCGGCGAACCACACGCTCAAGCGCGCGCTGACGGATCCGCGGCTCTTTAGCGGAATTGGCAACGCTTATTCCGACGAAATTCTGCACCACGCACGGCTTTCACCGGTCGCGCTGACGCAGCGCTTGAACGCGGACGAAACTCGCGCGCTGCACGAATCCGCCCGCTGCGTGCTGGCGCAATGGACCGAAAATCTTCGCAAGGAAGCCGGTGGAGATTTTCCAGAGAATGTAACGGCGTTTCGCGAAGGCATGGCCGTCCACGGAAAGTACCGGCAACCGTGTCCCGTTTGCGGCTCAAAGGTGCAGCGCATCCGCTATGCCTCGAACGAAACCAACTACTGTCCAACCTGCCAAACCGGCGGCAGGCTTCTCGCCGACCGCGCCTTGAGTCGCATTTTGCGCGAAGATTGGCCGCGCTCGCTCGACGAGATGGAAGAACGCTAGCATGCCAAAGAGCCGCCGTGTTTGCCCCGGCGGAAAGCGCAGAGAGCCGCGGGGCTGAGACCTGGCAGTTCGTGTGCTCCTCGTTGCTATGCGCGGGATTCGGATTCTATTTGTTGATGTCGTCCTTGGCTTCCAGCCGCTTCAGCAGCGGCTCGAGGAATGGCTTGTTGTTGTCGGGTGCGCCGGCAATCGCCATTTGCATGTGCTTAACTGCGCCAGGGAAATCGCCAGAATTGGAAGCTATGCGAGCAGCAGCGAGGTGGCCGAGCCAGTGGTCCGGGAAGCGCTTCACGTCCATCTGGTAGATCTCGAAAGCCCGCTTTGGATTGCGCTGGCGCTGAATTCCCCGCGCGTATACATAGAGTTGAGCTGCATTGGCTTTCTCGAGTGCCTTCGCCAGGGCCTTTTCCGAATCGTCCTTTCTGCCCATGGCGGAAAGGATTCGCGATTTGGTCTCCCAGTTCTCGAACCGCTCTTCGTTCTGGATCGACGTGTCTTCCCACTGGAGGGCCTGCTCGAGTTCGTAATTGTTGTCGAGACACCACTGCGCGGCTTCGTCATATCCGGCCCAGGTGAAGCCGCCGACGTTGCGCAATTCGTTCTTAATGCTGCGGAGCACAACGGCCTTGACGTCCACGCCGAAATGGATCGGCACGGCGATCTTCTCCCAGCGCAAAACGGCGGTCGTGGCATCCGGCTTCACTTCGTCAAAGGAGTAGTTGAGGGCTTCGCGAAACTCGGATGCGTGCGGCTGGGCGGTAACGCGCAGCGCGTCTTCCTTCTCGTCGTAGCTGAAGCTTCCCCAGGACGTGGCATTCTTGGAAAAGATGATTGTCCACCGGTCTTTTTCGGGAATCACGTGGAGGCCGTACGTGCCTGCTGCCAAAGGCTTCCCTTCGACCGTGACGTCATCGGTAAACGAAATGGTGGTGTTCTCGTTTGCTCCGGCGCGCCAGACCTTGCCGTACGGAACGACCGTGCCCCAGATTTCGCGTCCGCCGACCATCGGGACACTGTAGGTGATGCTGATGTCCGTGAGGCCGACACGCTGCGTTACCTGCGCGCGCTGGCTCACACGCGGGATGGTTAGCGCCGTTGGCTGTGAGCCGTTCTTAAACTGAGCTCTGGCAGCTCCCGCCGGGAACGCCGCTGCCGCGAAAACTGCGAGTGCATAGACGCTGCATTTGCGCATAGACACCTCCTCCTTGCAATTGGACAGGCCGGCACGTCCCCGAGAGATAGACGCCGGGTTCGAGGAGGAGTAAGCGAAAAACCAGAATACCGGTGAATTTTTCAGTCGGTGCCGGTCCAGCCGGGGCCGCGGAGAGCGCGGCCGGCTTTGACGCCAGTAAGATTGCCGCGTTCGTACTCCAACTGTCCGTTTACGAACACATAGTCGATGCCCTTGGCCGGCTTGTTTGGCTCCTTGTACGTGGCCTCGTCCGTGATTGCGGCTGGATCGAAGATGGTGATGTCGGCGAAATACCCGGACTTCAGCAGGCCGCGTCCGGTAAGGTGCTCGCGCTGCGCGGGCATTGAAGTGATTTTGCGAATTCCTTCCTCGAGGGGCATGAGCTTCTGGTCGCGCACGTAATGGCCCAGGAAGCGCGCCATGGCACCCCAGGCGCGCGGATGCGTAAAGGGTTCGTAGAGCGGGCCATCGAGCCCGGTCGAGCCGGCATCCAGGCCGATGGAAGTCCAGCGCTGCTTCAAGCCGGTTACGAGATCTTCCTCACTGGCCATGAAATACAGCGCCCCGGTCTGGGCTTTGTCCGCCAGGATGAAGTCGAAGAGCGCGTCGAGCTCTGGCTTCTTTTCAGCTTTGGCCATCTCCGTCACAGTCATGCCGTTGTACTTCCTCAGGCCGGGATTCTGGACGCCTGCAAGCATCACGCCGGTCCCGCCGCCGCAATCGTAATAGAGGTTTTCCCATTCCTTGTGGTCCGAAGCCATCTCGCCCTTAATGCGTTCGCGGATCTTCGGGTCTTTCAGCCGTTCGAGTAGCTTGGCCACGCCGCCATCGGCCACCCAGGGCGGCAGAGCGGAGGCCAGCGCCGTGCCCCCAGCGAGGTAGGGGTATTGGTCAGCGCGAATATCCAGTCCGGAATCGCGCGCGGCCTGAATTTTTTCGACTACCTTCACCATGGAGCCCCAGCGCGGCTTACCGCTCACCTTCAGGTGGAAGATTTCGACGGGAAGCCCGGCTTCCCGCCCGATGCGGATCGCTTCATCAACCGCAGCCATCTCCGACGTGCCTTCGCTGCGCATGTGCGAGGCGTAAATCCCGCCGTATTGCCCAGCTACTCTGGCAAGTTCGATGAGCTCCTCGGTCTTGGCGTAGTGTCCCGGCGGATAGATGAGTGCCGTCGAGACTCCCATCGCGCCATCCTTCATCGCTTGCGCCACCAGCGACTTCATCTGCTCGAGTTCAGCGGCCGTCGGGGCGCGGTTGTCATCCCCGATCACGGCTTCGCGCACCTGCGCAGCGCCGACGTAAGTGCCAAGATTGATTGGAGTGCCCTGGCGTTCAAGCCTGCGGAAGAAGCCGTCGAGCGTGGTCCAATCCACGGTGAACTTGAATTGCTCGAGCATTGGCTTCATCGGCGCCAGCGTTTTTTCGTTTTGCGGCGCAATTGAGCCGCCTTCTCCGGTGATTTCGGTCGTGATACCCTGCGCCAGTTTGCTAAGACCGCGATTGTCCACGAGGAGTGAAAATTCGGACTGGCCGAGCATGTCAATGAAGCCGGGCGAGACGACGCGTCCGGAAGCGTCAATGACCTTGGCGGCCTGAGCCTCGCCCAGTTTTCCGATGGCCGCGATGCGGTCGCCGCGAATGCCGATATCCGCGGAGTACCAAGGGCCTCCGGCGCCGTCAACGACGTGGCCATTGCGAATTATTACATCAAATGTTGCATTCTCATTTGTAGCCGAACGATTCGCCCGGCGCACGCCCGAGTAGCGGGCCGCTGCCGAAAGCGCCACAGCAATGATCAGCGCGGCCAGCGCGGCGCAACTCTCGACGGACAAGCGTTTCCCCTGCGGCACATACCCTCCTCGGCCAAAATGCGGCGCAACAAATGTTGCGAGTGTTCCGCTCTTATACCACACCGGCGCTCGAATCGCCGAACAATTTGCTGTTGCGCGCGAGCAATTCGGCCGGTGAGAAGGCCCGGGCCTGTTCCGCGGCAGCCGCTTCGCGATACCATGGGTTTGGAAGACAAATAGGGCTCGTAGCTCAGCGGTTAGAGCAGCGGACTCATAATCCGTTGGTCGTAGGTTCGAATCCTACCGGGCCCACAACCCCCTGGGAAAAATTGGCGAAGCGCGGGTCTAATTTTCCCGCGGTTGCGGATTGCTGTTCCATGACTCCAAGGCGATTTTCCACGACGCGTCGCTCTGCCGCTTCAGGATGAGCAGAATTTTGCCTTCGCCGACAAATGGTTTCTGCGGAGCCGGGAATTCAATCTTCTGGCGGTTGATCCCCCACTCGTAGGCGATATCGCCGTGAACCTGTATGTCCTGCCAATCCACGGTGCAGTAGATCATCTTCGCTCCGGCGAGCTGTGGAGTGAGGCTGTTGAGCCATTCCGCGATTTTCGGCTGCCCCAGCATGG
>Ga0209062_1004145_pt1 | contig 15617 bp, 13 predicted proteins | sample Coa_R2_2_FD_187158 | JGI IMG/M metagenome (GOLD analysis project Ga0209062, IMG submission 187158) | Surface soil microbial communities from Centralia Pennsylvania, which are recovering from an underground coalmine fire - Coalmine... | ecosystem: Environmental > Terrestrial > Soil > Unclassified... | reverse complement strand
GGTGGATCTTGTGGATGCGGTACGGCTCCGTGACCAGTGCCCCGACCCGCTGCCGCGGGGAGAGGCTCGAGTAGGGATCCTGGAAGATCATCTGCGCCCGCCGCCGCAAGCGGCGGAGCTCGCCCCGACCCAGTTGCAGCACGTCCCGGCCATCCAGGAGGACCTGCCCGCTCGTCGCCGCGACGAGCCGCAGGACGCTCTCCCCGAGCGTGGTCTTGCCCGAACCGGACTCGCCCACGAGGCCCAGCACCTCTCCGCGCCGAATCTCCAGGCTGACCCCATCTACCGCGCGCACCGCCCCGATCGGACGCCCGAGCAGACGCGCCAGGAGGCTCGAACGCTCGAAGAAATAGGTGTGGAGATGGCGGATCGAGACCAGCACGTCCGATGCATCGCTGGCGGCCACCGGGTCCGTGCGCACGGGTTCGCGCACCGTGATAACACGCGACGGATCGTCTGCGCCCATCGGCCCGGCGGCAACCGGCCACTCTCGCCCCAGTTGAGGATCGGCGCGGTAGCAACGGCTGGTACCCGTAGGTGTGGAATACAGGGGCGGCTCATTCGGGCGGCAGACGCTCTGCACGTAGCGGCAGCGGTCGGCGAAGGCGCAGCCGCGCGGCAAAGCCGCCAGGCTCGGTACCTGGCCGGGGATGGTGGCTAGCCGGCCGCCGCGCTGCTCCCGCGAGGGGATCGCGGCCAGCAGGGCCTGGGTATAGGGGTGCCGCGGGGCCTCGAACAGGGAGACGACGTCGCTCTCCTCCACCACGCGTCCGGCATACATCACCAGGACCCGGTCGCACAGTTGCGCGACGACCCCGAGGTCATGCGAGATGAAGAGTACCGCCGTGCCGCGCTCCTGGCGCAGCGTACGCAGCAGCTCCAGGATCTGGGCCTCCAGCGTCACGTCGAGCGCGGAGGTGGGCTCGTCGGCGATGAGCAGATCCGGCTCCAGCAGCAGGGCCGTGGCGATCATGATGCGCTGGCGCATGCCGCCGGAGAATTCGTGCGGATAGGTGTCGAGGCGCTCGCCTGCGTCCGGGATGCCCACGTCGGTCAGGGCCTTGATCGACATCCGGCGCAGGGCGGAGCGGCTCGCCTGCCCCCGGCCCAGGTGGGCCTTCTGCGCATCGATCATCTGGGTGCCGATGGTGAAGGTGGGGTTCAGGCTGGACACGGGATCCTGGAAGATCATGGCCAGCTCCTTGCCCCGCACGGCGCGCATCTCCTCGTCGCTGAGTCCCAATAGATCGCGCCCCTTGAGGCGCACGCGCCCGGCGCTGATCTCGCCATTGCCCGGCAGCAGCCGCAGCAAGGCGGAGCTGAGCGTCGACTTGCCGCAGCCGGATTCGCCCACCACGCCGACGATCTCGCCGGGGCGAACGGCGAAGCTGACGTCGTGCAGGGCCGGCAGCACGGCGCTCTCCGTGTGGTAGCGGACCTCCAGCCCTTCCACGCTGAGCAGCACGTCGTCGCTCATAGCTTGCCGATCTCCCGGAAGCGCAGGCGACGCCGGCGCACGCCGGCGAACCGCGGGTCCGCGATATCGCGCACCGTCTCGCCGAGCAGTGTGAAAGCGGTGGTGACCACGAAGAGCGCGATCAACGGCCCCACCAGCCCCCAGGACGTGGTGGCGATGTTGGTGAAGCCGTCGTTGAGCATCACACCCCAGTCGGGCGTCGGCGGCTGGACGCCCAGGCCGAGGAAGGCCAGGCCGGCCTCGACGCCGATCGCGCCGGGGATATCCATGGCGATGAGGATCAGCAGCGGCGGGATGATGTTGGGCAGCACGTGGACCGCCAGCAGCCGTGCGGTGCCGGCCCCCAGCGCGCGCTCCGCCTTGACATAGGGGTTCTGTTTGGCCGCCAGCGTCTGCGCCCGCGCCAGGCGCGCGTAGTAGGGGGCGTAGGCCACCGCGATCAGCAGGATGATGTTGCCGATGGAAGGACCCAGCAACGTGATCATGGCCAGCGCCAGGATGACTGCCGGAAAGGCCAGGCCGGTGTCGATCAGCACGATCAATAGCTTGTCGACCCAGCTGCCCAGGTAGCCGGCCAGCAGCCCCAGACAGAGCCCCACGGCGAAAGCCGTGGCCACGGCCGGCAAGGCGATGCCCAGGGCCGTGCGGGTGCCGAAGAGGAGCCGGGACAGGTTGTCGCGTCCCAGCGCATCCGTCCCCAGCAAATGGCCCGGCGACGGCCCCTGGAACATGTTGACCACGTCGACGGCATCGGGTTTGTAGGGCGCGAGCAAGGGCGCGAAGATCGCCACCACCACGATGCAGGCCACCACCAGCAGGCCCAGCAGGCCGGCCGGGCGGCGGACGAGCCGGCGCAGCAGGGAGGTCGGCGCGAGCAGGCGGCGCCAGAGCGACTCGGCCGTACGGGCGGAGGAGGCGATGGCGGCCATCTCAGGCCGGGACCTCCACGCCTTCTTCCACCCGGATGCGCGGATCGAGGAACCGGTAGGACAGGTCCGAGATCAGGTTGCCCAGGATGAAGAAGAGGGCGTACAGCAGCACCGTCCCGCGCACGATCGGCCAGTCGCGGTCGCTTATGGCCTGCAGGGCCAGGCTGCCCAGCCCCGAGCGGTTGAAGATGATCTCGACGTAGAGCGTGCCGGCCAGCGTGTAACCTAGCATCATGCCGAAGAGGCCCAACACCGGCACCAGCGCGTTCTTGAGCGTGTACTTGTAGAAGACCACCCGCTCGCGCAGGCCGAAGGCCCAGGCGGTGCGGATGTAGCCGGCCCCCAGCACCTCCAGCATGCTCGCCCGCACCAGGCGGGCCAGGTAGCCCCACCAGGGGATGGCCAGCGCGAGCGCCGGCAGCAGCAGGTGGCGCAGGTAGTCGCCCGGCTGGGAGATGGTCCCCGCGCCTAAGGCGGGGAAGGCATGCCAGTTCACGGCGAAGATGAGCAGCAGGCCCAGCGCGAGCACGTACGGCAAGGTGCTGATCAGCAGCATGGAGACGGCGCCCACCACACGGTCGAGCAGGCTGTTGGGGCGCCGCGCCACCACCACGCCCAGCGGCACCCCCACCAGCAGGGCCAGGAAGACGCCGCTCAAAGCCAGGGCGACGGTATCGGGGACCACCTGCAAGATGAGGGTGGCCACCGGCACGCCGCTGAAGAAGTCGGTGCCCAGATTGCCGTGGACCACCCCCCACATGAAGTTCCAGACCTGCACCGGCAGCGGCTGATCCAGACCCATCTGATGCCGCACCAGGGCGATCAGCTCCGGCGTGGCGCGGTCCCGGAGCACGATCCTGGCCGGATCGCCCGGCACCAGGTCTACCACCGCGACCAGGAAGAGCAGTATCAGCAGGATGACCGCCAGGGCCATCCCCAGGCGTTTCACCAGATAGCGGAGCAGCATCGTCTACACGGCTTTGAAGAGTTGCAGCACCTCATTGCCGTCCCAGTCGAAGGCCGGTTTGACGTGGAGCGTGCCGGCGGCATGCTCCACCGGGGCGTTGATCCAGATGAAAGCGGCCGACTGGTCCATGAGCTGTTGCATGCGGATCGCGATCTGTGTGCGCTTGTGCGGATCGATCACCAGTCCAAGCTGCGCCAGCAGTTGGTCGAACTCCTTGTTAGACCAGAAGGCCCAGTTCCAGAACTTGATCTGGCTGGTACTGAACCACTCCAGGTTGAAGTAGGGATCTGGTCCCCCTAAATACCCGACCAGGGTAATCTGAGCCCGGTTGACGTTGGTCACCCAGTCTTTGGGCCGGACGAGCAGGACGTTGGCCGTGATGCCGATGTCGGCGAGATTGGCCTGGATCAGCTCTCCCTCGGGCTTGGCGTTGGCTCCTCCACTGGAGACCTCCAGATCGACTTTGAGCGAGCTCACGCCGGCTAGCTGCATGAGATGCTTGGCCTTGTCCACGTCGCGGTTGTAGCGGGGAGCGTCCGGCCAGTAGCCGCTCTGCAACTGGGGGGGCACACAACTATAGATGCGCGAGCTCTGGCTCTCGCCCTGGACGGTGATGAGCGAAGGCACGTCGATGGCATAGCGGATGGCCTGGCGCACCCGGACGTCTCTCAGATTGGGATGCTGGACGTTGAGTGTGATGTAGTTGTAGTTGGACACCTGCCGGCGGGCGTAGGTCTGCAGGCCCTGATGCCCCACCAGAGATTTGGCCAGTCGTGCGCCAAGGCCCGTCGTGAAGTCGACATCGCCGGCCTGCAAGGGCACGGCCACCGACTCTCCGGCGGTCATCCCGCTCGACGGAATGAGCATGATGCGGATCTCATCCCAGTCGTAGGAGCGCGTGAGGGCGGAGGCGGCGCCGCCATATTCCTTGAACCGCTGGAGTATGACCTCCTTGTTGGGGGTGTGCGACACCACCATGTAGGGGCCGGTACCGACCGGCAAACCCCCGACGGGGTCCTGTATCCAGGCATTGCGACCCAGCTTCTCGACTGCCTTCTTGCTGATGATCATGCCGCTGGTGGTATAGGGAAGTGTCATGTTGACGAAGGGGGCAAAAGGCTCCTTGAAGATGACCACGCCCGAGTACTTACCGGTGACCTGGACCTGCTTCAGCCCTTGAAAATCGCCGGGGTACCAACTCACGTCGTTGACGTTGCCCTTCTTGGCATCGGGATAGAGCTTGCCGAAACCGGCGGCCCGCTCGAAGGAGTACTTGACGTCCTCCGCCGTCAGCTCGCCGTAGCCGTGGTGGAATTGTATGCCCCGCTTAAGGCTGAAGGCAATCTTCCGGCCGTCTGCGGATATATCGACGCTCTCCGCCAAAAGGTTGACGGGCTGCGTGGTGCCCAGCTTGAAGGCTCGCAAGCCTTCGTAGATCGCGGCGAACGGGAAAGTCCAACCATCGGAGTTATTCGTCGCCGGATCGTAGTTGCCCCAGATGCCATAGGGACCGATCCGTAGCACGCGCGAACTCGCGCTCGCCGCCGTGGGGACGGCCAGCAGGGACGCAGCCGCACCCGCCGAGAGCCCTAGCAGGGCGGCCCGGCGCAGGAACTCACCCCGATCGATGTGCCCCCGGTGGTACTCACTGACCAGGGTATTGATGCCATTGTCATGGTCGGTCATGCCATCCTCCCGTCGCTACGCGCGAGATCCACATCGAACGGCGGGATCTCCTCCCAGAGGATGCCGGCACCTGGATAGCGCGCAGCGCTCCGCAGGACGAGGCCGTACCGTTGTGCGGGAGTATAGCACTGACGCAATTGGCCAGTCAAACAGGATTCTGCGCCTGTGCGCTTGGCAACAGCGCCCACCCATTCCATTCAGGAGACGGGCAGATGCTTGCCCGTTGGGCGCGATGGTACACTATTGCATGGCCAACCACGTTGTCCGTACGCGAGCAGGGACATATGATGAAGCAACGCCGTCTGGCGGCACCGGCCGCGGCGCTGTTGGTGATACTCGGCAGCGTCGTCGTGCTGGCTGTGCGCCAACAGCCCGGCGACAGTAGGGTCTATACGGTTGCTCAGGTGCAGGCCGGGCTGCGGCACGCTCCCGCCTCCTGGATCGGACGCACCATCCGGGTTCGCGCCATGGTTACGGGTATCGTGCTCCCCGTCACAATGCATAGCCGGGCCGGCGCGGCGTCGCAGGTATCCGTTGTTGTTGCCCTCCCCGGGCCCTACTGTCCCACCGCGAGCATGGGCTGTGGCATGGCGCCGAAGTTCCTGGCTCCAGGCCCGCTCACTATGGTGCAGTTGTCCGACGCGGCCATGACATCCCCGGGACCGACGCTGTTGGCCCGGGTGCAGTCCGAACCGTCCTGGCTGACCCTGGTACGGCGGATACCATGGATTGGCGGGCTGTTCGCCCCGCCTCAGACCGTGAACCTGCTCGGTTTCGCGACCTATCGCCTGCGTCTGCTCTCAACGTCGGGGTGCCGGCAGATCTGCTCCGAGGCGGTCCTGCTCGACGCGACGTGACGGCTTGCGGCACAGGAAATCCGCTGGGCACAACAGAACCCGGGCGTTGACGGTGGACAATGGTGGCGGGCGTCAGCGCACGGCCCTGGGCCAGGCCGTCGCGTAGTCCACGCCGGTGTTGGCCCGCTCGACCCGGTAGGCCGGGGCATTCTTGGGGTCATAGGTCAGGACGACGTTCCCGAACGCCTGCAAGGAGATCGTCCGTTGCCCCAGCGCTCCTTTGGTGACCGTGGCGGAGATGGCTTCGGTCAGAGGCAGCCCGATGTCGTGGAGCCAACCGCCGGGGGCCTGGCTGGGCTGCGTCATGTAGTGCCAGAAATAGGGCGGCACGACGTGTCCCGGTGCGACCGCCAGCGTGGGCGAGTAGGGGATGAAGGTACCGCCGGGCACCCTGGCCGTGCCGCCATGGAAGCCGGGCGGCGGCGGGACGCGTTTAGAGGGCACGGCCAGGCCGTGCAGCGTCTTGTAGGTGACGGTCGAGGGATTGCCGCCAACCGGCAGGAGCACCTGCTTGTCCTGCAGCTCGCGGACGAGCGCGCCATAGGCGATGGCCGCACCGTGCTGTTCCAGACGGCCTTTCACGAAGTACTGGCAGAGGGATGCGCCGCAGTGCGTGGATGGGCCGATGGTGTCGCCCAGCAGCAGGCCGCCGCTATGCGCGGCGTAGTACGCGGCGAACGGCGCGGCGACCGCCCAGTTCTTGCTGCCGATGAGGGGGCGGACCCATAGGGGCGTGCTCGGGTCGCCGCTCAGCAGGTAGCCGCCGGTGGTGACCAGCGCGAGCAGCGTGCCAATCCCCGTGGCGCCCGGCGCAAACTGCTCGAAGCTGGTTCCGTCGCGCGAGGCATAGATCCTGTTTGTCTTGTTCGGGATCGAGACCTCGACGTAGACACGCCCCGTGAGGCCGTCGAAGGCGATGGCGTAGACGCTGAACGACGCCGGCAGGCCCTTCGTGACCGCGACCCAGGTATGCCCGCCGTCGCGGCTGTGTCCCAGCATGCCGGACCCCATCACGCTCCAACTGGCCCATACGTCGGACGAATTGAGCGGGTTGATGCCCACGGCAACGGGCGCCTCCAGGGTGGTTCCAGATTGAGCGGGCAACTGGTGCCACGTCTTCCCGCTGTCGAGCGATTCCACCAGGAACCCGCCGTGATACACGCTCTGCCCCGCGATGAGGTGCGCCGGATTGCGGGAGTCGACGGCGAGCGAAAGGATGTAGCTGGCGTCGAAACCGGACATGTCGCTGCTGGAGTAGGCCATGGCCCAGGTCATACCGTCGTCGGCGGACTTATAGATATCGGCTTCCGCTCCCGTGCCGCCCGCGGCATAGACCGTGGCGGGCGCCGCGGGGGACCGCGCCAGCATGGTGATGCCCGGCAGGCTTCCGACACCGGTTGCGGTGGCGCCGCCATCGGTGCTACGGTACAGTGTGCTGCCGGCGTAGTAGACCAGCGAGTTGGAGGCACCGGGGTGGGGCGAGATGGCCACGATGGTGCCGACGCTATTGCGTTTGGTCCAGGTGATGTAGGGGGCCGACGCGGCGCGGTAGAGCCCGCTCGCGCTGGCCACGTAGACCGGAGGAGCGCCGCCGGTGACGCCGAATGCGCGTACTTGCTTGATGGCCGGCGTGTGTACCTGTACACCCGACGCCGACGGGACGGCGAGCAGGGCGGTACTGAGAGCGATCAGGGCAGTTTGGCGCCGCGGCGACATGGCCTATCTCCAGAATGACAAGGAAGGGCAAGCCCCAGGTTGCAGCATACCAATTACGGCCGATTCGGCGGCTCATCCCGGCCAGACTGCGCGGTGTCGGACACCGTGGTGCGGCGGGCCACCTCCTCGGCCGGCAGGCTGGATGCCTCGACCAGGGCGCGCAGCCGGCCGCGCGACAACGGCGCGTAGATCATCTTGGTGGTGGCCGGGCTGGCATGGCCCAGCACATCTTGCAGGGCTTCCAGGGGCAGCCCGTTGTTGAGCAGCACGCGGGCGCGCAGATGGCGCAGGTGGTGCGTGGTGACCTCGACTCCGGCAAGCTGCCCGTAGTGTTTGACCGTTTTCCAGATCGTTTGCGGCGAGAGGCGCAGTCGTTCGCCGCCCGGCCCCGGCTTGCCGCGGCCACGGTCGTGGCGGATGAACAGCGGCGCGTAGGTGTCGCCGCGCTCCTGCAAGTAGGCGCGGATCGCGGCCAGGGAGTCCTGGTCGAAGAAGACCGCGCGCGGCTTTTCGCCCTTACCGGTTACCAACACCTCGACGGCGCGGCCATCCTGCACCTCGGCGCGCGAGAGCGCCGCCAACTCGCCACGCCGCAGCGCGGTGGCGTAGAGGGTCAGCAGCATGGCGCGGTCGCGTAGCAAGGTCAACCGGGCCACGCGTTGCGCCGGATCATCCGGTGGCAGAGGCAGGGAGTTGACATAATTAACTACCAGGGCGACTTCGTCGCGCACCTGAGGCGTGGGGTAGGGGGTACGTCCGATGACCGCGCGGGCGGCCTCTTTCATGCGCTCGTAGGAGACGCCGTGGGCCAGCCAGGAGCGGCGATCGAGGAAGCGCAGGAAGGCCCGCACGCCGGCCACGTAGTTGGCGGCCGAGCGGCGATGCGCGCGATCCGCGGCGGCGCCGACGCGCCGCTGGTGGGGAGCGTTGCGCAGCACGGCGAACTGCCAGGTGAAGAAGTCCTCCAGGATCGTCGCCGGCAGCAGATCGGTGGTCAGGGTGGCGGGATCGTGGCCACGGTCGCGCAGGAACTCCACGAATCGGCTGAGCGCGGAGCGATAGGTGGCGGCGGTGCGCGGCGTCCGAGCGGCCAGGGTGGCCTGGAAGGCGCCAATGGCATCTGCCAGCGTGGGGGCATCGCCAAATGCGGCCCGGTCCCGCGGCGGTTCCGCGCGTGCAGCCTGTGGCGCCTCACGGCGCACCCTGCGCACTTTCATCGTGACACCTATCTCACGTGCCGTCTCGCCATCTGCATCCTCACAACATACTACAACCCGGGCGGAGTACGTCCCATAGGCCATCCGACGCGGGTTAACTGCACATAGCTATTGGCTTCGTATACTTAGGCAGGAATGAAAGCACTGGTCAAGAGCAGGCCCGAAGCCGGCCTGTGGCTGGAAGAGGTGCCCGAGCCGCGCATCGGCATCAACGATCTGCTGATTCGCGTGCTCCGTAGCGGCATCTGCGGCACCGACCTGCACATTTATAGCTGGGATGCCTGGGCGCAGCGCACCGTGCCCACCCCGCTGGTGGTTGGTCACGAGTTCGTCGGCGAGGTGGTCGAGGTTGGCGCCAACGTCAACGACTTCCGTGCGGGCGACATCGTGAGCGGCGAGGGCCACCTGGTCTGCGGCCGCTGCCGCAACTGCATGGCCGGGCGGCGCCACCTCTGCGCCCACACGCGGGGCATCGGCGTCAGCCATCCGGGCGCATTCGCCGAGTACATCGCCCTGCCCATGACCAATATCTGGCATCATGCGCCCGGCATCGACCTCGATATCGCCGCCATCTTCGACCCCTTCGGCAACGCCGTCCACACGGCGCTCGCCTTTCCGGTGTTGGGCGAGGACGTGCTGATCACCGGGGCCGGGCCGATCGGGCTGATGGCCGCCGCCGTGGTGCGCCATGCCGGCGCCCGCCACGTCGTGATCACCGACCTCAACGACTATCGCCTCGATCTGGCGCGGCGGATGGGGGTGACCCGTGCCCTCGACCTGCGCACGACTACCGTGGCGGAGGTCCAGCGCGAGCTGAGCATGCAGGAAGGCTTCGACGTCGGCCTGGAGATGTCCGGGCAGGCCAGCGCCCTGCGCGACATGCTGGCCAATATGGCGCACGGCGGGCGCATCGCCCTGCTGGGTTTGCCGACGCAGGAGATTGCCATCGACTGGTCGGTAGTCGTCTTCAATATGCTGACCATCAAAGGGATTTACGGCCGCGAAATGTACGAAACCTGGTACATGATGACGGTGATGCTGCAGTCGGGACTCGACATCGCGCCGGTGATTACGCACCGCTTCAGCTACGAGGAGTACGAAGCCGCTTTTGCCGTGGCACGTAGCGGCCAGGCCGGCAAGGTCGTGCTGCGCTGGGCTTGAACCGGCGACTGAAGTCGCCTGGCAGGGCAACGCCGACTAAAGTCGGACCGTGCCGAGGTGTAAGACACCTCAGTGTCCGTCCCCTGCCCGGCGGTTTCAACCGCCGGCTCCCCGATCGGGGTCCACTCTGAGAAGGCAGTGTCAAGCATCGCATACGAGGAGGATCCATGTTTACCACCACTCGAGCCGAGCTGAGCGCCGAACTGGACCAGATCCGGTCGGCCGGTCTGTACAAGAACGAGCGCATCCTGGCCACGCCGCAGGGCGCCCATATCGGCGTCAAAGACGGCGACAGCGTCCTCAACCTCTGCGCCAATAACTACCTGGGCCTGGCCGACCACCCGGCGGTGGTGGCGGCCGCCAGGGATGCGCTCGACCGTTGGGGCTTCGGCCTGGCGTCGGTACGCTTCATCTGCGGGACACAGGAGATTCACAAGGATCTTGAAGCGCGCCTCAGCACCTTTCTCGGCACCGAGGACACCATCCTGTACGGCTCGTGCTTCGACGCCAACGGCGGACTGTTCGAGACGCTACTCGGGGCCGAGGATGCTGTGATATCCGATGAGCTGAATCACGCCAGCATCATCGACGGCATACGCCTGTGCAAGGCACGGCGCCTGCGCTACCGCAACCGCGACATGGCCGACCTGGAGGAGCAGTTGCGCGCGGCCGCCGACGCCCGCCGCCGGCTCATCGCCACGGATGGCGTCTTCTCCATGGACGGCTACGTGGCGCCGCTGGACCAGATTTGCGACCTGGCCGAGCGCTACAACGCCATGGTCATGGTCGACGACTCGCACGCGGTGGGCTTCGTAGGGCCGACGGGCCGCGGCACCCCGGAGCTACACGGCGTGACGGACCGCGTCGATATCATCACCGGCACGCTGGGCAAGGCGCTCGGCGGGGCCAGTGGCGGCTACACCAGCGGTCGCCGCGAGATCGTGCAAATGCTGCGCCAGCGCTCCCGGCCGTATCTGTTCTCCAACACCGTGGCGCCGCCGATAGTCGCCGCCTCGCTGGCCGTGCTCGATCTGCTGACCACCTCCGACGACCTGCGCGCGCGCCTGCGCTCCAACACCCAGCTCTTTCGCCAGCGCATGACCGCGCTGGGCTTCGACATCCTGCCCGGCGACCACCCGATCGTCCCGGTGATGCTGGGCGACGCGCATCGCGCCGTGCAACTGGCCGATCGCCTGCTGCAGAAAGGCGTCTATGTGATCGCCTTCTCCTATCCGGTTGTGCCACAGGGCAAGGCGCGCATCCGCACGCAGGTCTCGGCGGCGCACCAGGAGGCCGATTTGCTGCGGGCCGCGGAGGCCTTCGCGGCAGCGCGCGATGAGCTCGGACTTTAATCTAAATTGGGGTAGGGTCCTATTGAGCGTGATAGCGCCAGCCGATTCTCTGCATGGTCAGCTCCAGCGTGGCCGCGGTCGCGGTTATCTGAGCGCTCTGCGGGAGGATGTTGCCGAAGTACGGCCCCTCCTGCTAGATTGCCTTCTACACGATCCTCGCTGGGATCGGCAGCTTGAGCCTCGCAGTGACTACTATGCACAGCTTGCAATGCGCACTGCCCTGCCTCTTGATCCATTGCAGGCCTATCTCCACGAACGCACGCAGATCGAACCGGCCGATCCTAACGACCTGGTCCTGAACACACTCTGCGCTCTGGCCGTCCGCGATTATATACCGGCTATCGCGATAGTAAGAGACTATCTGTCCTACGGGGAGTGCTGGGACATCGCGTTTGAATCTCTCGTTATGGCGCCGTCCGACGCCATCGCGATGGATGAAGTAAGCCGGATTCTGGATGCACGTTTCCCCGACGATAACAAGCTCGCCGACGAGCTGCCAACAGCAGGGCCAGGCATGCACACGCAGCGGGAACCCTGGCGTTCGTTGCGGGCGGTCAATCCTCGCGTGGACCGCATACTGGCCACGAGCGAGCGCGAGGCAGAGCGGCGAGAGCGCAGCCAGCAGCAAATAATCGCACCGTCGTCACCCTGGCCGGCGCCGATTCACGCTGGGCCTCGCTGGTCGGCGCCACCTACGGGTGCCTGTAACCTTCCGGCAGGTCGCAATCACCTGGGTCTCAGACAGCGATTGAGTCCGCTGAGGTCGCCGAAGCACACGCCCGCGGCGGTCAGGATCACGACCCTGTGAACGGGCGGGAACTGGCGCAAGGTGGCCACGATCTCGGCCGACATCCGCGCGTCCGCGCCCAGACCGGGGATGCTCAGGCGCCGGCAGAACTGCAGCGTTGCCGTCCCCGGCTCGGGTGTACGACCACGCCGGTTCAGCCGGAGCGTGAAGCCGGCCGGGCCGCACGTCGAGGGCCCGCGGACGGCCTGGGTCAACTCGGTGAAGTACCCGGCCCTGGCCTCGGCCGCCGTGGGGCCGGCCAGCAACTGGCGAACCGCGAAGGTGGCCACGCCGCGCGTCGGCGAGACCCGCCGGACGGCAAAGACGGCCCCATAGCGGTTGTCGGAGGCGGGATGCCTTGAGAAGTAGACCGCCACGGGATACCCCTGGCTGCGCGCGGAGCCTCCTTGCGGCCGCTGGGCGGCACCGGCCGGGGCGACGCCCAGGCTCATGGCGCTCACCAGGGCCGCCCCGGCCATGAGCGCCGCCATTGTCCGGTACTGTCTCATGTCTATCCCTCATGATGAAGGCGTTTGAGCCAACCGCGACGCGCCGGGACGCAAGGCCGCTGCACCCTTATCCTGCACCGGCCGGGGCCATAGCGCATCGCGTGTATCACCTCAGGGATACAGGCCCATCAGGTTCCCGCCAAGTGGCCACCTGGCTGGACCTCGAGCCGCCGTTCCTGGCCGAGCTGCCCGCGCCGGCCGGCCTCGACTTCGCCGACTTCTACTCCGTGTTCATCTTCGCGTCGGGCGCCACCATCGAGTTCAATGGCCGTCACGTCGATGGGCGGCCCTATACCGAGGTCATCCCGCCTACGCATATCGGCGGCGAGCGCAGCTCGTGCATGTTCGCGCTGTCCGAGACCATGGTCCTGTGCGCACCGGGCGCTACGCCAGTCGCACACGCGGATCGATGACCACGCGCAGCACATCGGCCACGATATTGAGCAGCGCGATGGCGATGGCCGTGAAGACCACCGTGCCGATGACCAGGGGCACGTCGAGGTTCAGCAAAGATTGATAGGCCAGCAGCCCGATGCCCGGCCACGAGAAAACGGTCTCGATGACCACGACGCCGCCGAGCAACGAGCCCAGGTCCATGGCCAGGATGGTGATGACCGGGATGATGGCATTGGGCAGCCCGTGCCGGATGACGATGGCACGCTGGGCCAGACCCTTGCTGCGCGCGGTCCGGATGTAGTCCTCGTGCAGGGTGTCCTCCAGGCTCGCCTTGAGGATGCGGGCGTACCAGAACCCGCCGGGCACACCCTGGGTCGCGGCGGGCAGGATCAGGTAGGCGATGACCGGATTGTCGTAGCCGCCCAGGGGCAACAGATTCAGCTTGTACGCGACGATCAGGAGCAGCATGATCCCGATCCAGAAGCCGGGCAGCGAGACGCTAAGGGCCGCCAGCACGGCGGTGAGGCGGTCGATGAGGCTGTCCTCATAGAGCGCGGACAGTATGCCGAATATCAGCATGACTGTCATCTCTATGAGGACCACAGCCGCCGCCAGCATCGCCGTCTGCGGCAAACGCTGCAGGATGGCCGTCAGCACCGGCTCGTCGAGCGTGGCCGACTGTCCGAAGTTGCCGTGCACCGCCTGCCAGAGATATCTGACATACTGGATATACTTGGGCTGGTCGAGGCCGAGCTCGCGCCGTATCTCCTGGAGCACCTGCCCCGTGGCGTGCGGGCCGGCGTAGAAGGTGGCCACATCGCCCGGGATCAGGGAGATCAGGACGAAGGTGATGGTCAGGACGCCCAGCGCCACGACGAGCACGCCGAAGAGCCGGCGCGTCAGGTAGGTTATCACGTTCGGTCCCCCGTCATCGCGCTTGCAGCGCCTTTTTCAGGCCTTCGCCAACCACCGTGAAGGACAGCACGACCACCGCCAGGCAGAGGCCCGGATAGAGGACCAGCGCCGGATCGTCGCGGTAGTAGGTCAGGCCGTTGTTAATCATGGAGCCCCAACTGGCGGTCGGCGGCGGCACGCCGGCGTTCAGGTAGCTCAGCGTCGCCTCGAGCAGGATGCTCGATCCCACGCCGAAGGCGGCGTAGGTGATCGCGACCGGACCGAGGTGCGGCAGGATGTGGCGCCAGATGATGCGCCAGCTCCCGACCCCGACCGCGCGGGCCGCCTCCGCGAACTGCCGCTCCTTGAGCGAGCCGACCATGCTGTAGACGACCCGCGCCAACACCATCCACTGGGTGGCGGCAATGACGATGATGGTGGTCAGGACGCTGGGGGTGAAAACCGCGGCCGCGGCGAGGCCGAGCAGGACAACCGGGAAGGCCAGCAGCATATCCACCAGGCGCGTGATCACGGTCTCGGTCAAGCCGCCGAAGAAGCCGGAGATGGCGCCGAGCACAAGGCCCAGCGCGACCAGCAGCAGTGTAGCCAGCACGCCCACCGTCAGCGAGATGCGCGCCCCGTACAGGAGCCGGCTCAAGACGTCCCGGCCCAGGGTGTCGGTCCCCAGGGGGAAGGTGGCCGAGCTGCCCAGCGGGCGGCCGTCCCTGGTCAGGCCGTTGACGTAGCCGAAGTTGGGATCGTGGGGAGCCAGCAGCGGGGCCAGGATGGCGGCCAGCACGAAGAGCGCGATGACCAGCAGGGCGGCCATGGACAGGCGGCGACGCCGGAATCGGGCCCAGGCGGTCCGTCTCTGCGCCGCGGCCGCCCATACTCTATCGTCGTCGTCCGGAGTTGTGAGGGCCGATGCGATAGCCTGGCCACCCGGCACCTCGGCGAGGTTACTGTGCTGCATCGACTGCTCTCCTCTAGCTGGCGGCGCCGGCCGCGGTAGGCGCCTATGCGAGCGTACCGCCGGCAGCTTTGCTCGACGCTCTTCGGGAGCCCCGCCGGGCCGGGTGGCCGCCAAGTCCAGAATCAGAATTCCATTGCTACGCCATTCTGCCATCGCCTCGGTCGGCTGTCAAGCGGCGCTCGGCCTTCCTCGACCCAATGGCGCAGCAGCCGAGGGGCACGCCGTGGCCGGCTCGCGGTTTAGGGCGCGACACAGCGGCGACCTGGCTCAGGCCGATGGCCCGTCGCCGCCCACCGCGGCAGGGCGTCCCGGTCCTTGCGCGGGCGGAGCTGATGCAGGCGTTCCCGGAAACGCCGGTCGATTGGAAATCGCACCTGATGATCGGTAGATCGAGATGAATTATGTTGAACTCAGTGCCAGATGTGTTGTCAGGAAATAGATTCACGCCGAACAACGTTCTAGCTTAGGTGAAGCGAGAGGTTAAGCTCGTACGGATGCTTAGCAATGGGGCAGAAGACCATGGCAGGAAATCGCTGCGTCGCCTACGTTGCACCAGGCAAAGTCGAAGTCGGGGATAAAGGATACGCATCGCGGCCACTGCCGTTCTAGAGCTGACTGAGGGCAAGACGTGGCGTCGGAGATTGCAGGCGCCTCCTTGGGGGCGGCACACCGGCGGTCCCCGCCTGGCCGGCGCCG
>Ga0209062_1004143_pt1 | contig 15619 bp, 11 predicted proteins | sample Coa_R2_2_FD_187158 | JGI IMG/M metagenome (GOLD analysis project Ga0209062, IMG submission 187158) | Surface soil microbial communities from Centralia Pennsylvania, which are recovering from an underground coalmine fire - Coalmine... | ecosystem: Environmental > Terrestrial > Soil > Unclassified... | reverse complement strand
ATGGAGGCGCGGGTCGGAATCGAACCGACGAATAAAGGTTTTGCAGACCTTGGCCTTACCACTTGGCTACCGCGCCATACCGGGGTGGGGCTATTCGCACGATACCGCGCCTGCCGCCTCGAAGTCAATTTCGCGCTTCCCCTCCCACCACCGCAATCGATATATTGATGTTCGGACCGCCCGCCATGCGCCTGCTCCCCATCCTTGCCGCCCTCGGCCTCCTTGCCGCCCTCGGCGCCGCTCAGCCCACCCCCATCCTCTTCGACACCGATATCGGCAATGACGTCGATGACGCCCTCGCTCTCGCGGTCCTCCACGCCCTCGAATCCCGCGGCGAAGCCCGCCTCCTCGCCGTGACCATCACCAAGGACAACCGCTACGCCGCGCCCTTCGTCGATCTCGTTAACACCTTCTATGGCCGCCCCGGAATCCCGATCGGTGTCGTCCGCAACGGCAAGACGCCCGAAGACAGCGCCATGATCCGCACTCCCGCCGAACGCCGCCGCCCCGACGGCTCCTACGTCTATCCCCACCGCCTTACCGACGGCTCGGCGGCTCCCGAAGCCACCGCCGTGCTGCGCCGCGCGCTCGAATCCGCCGCCGATTCGAGCGTCGTGATCGTACAGGTCGGCTTCAGCACCAACCTCGCGCGCCTCATCGCCTCGCCCGCCGACCGCGCGCTCGTCGCGCGCAAGGTCCGCCTCCTCTCCGCGATGGCCGGCCACTTCCCCTCGGGCGACCCCGAATACAACGTCAAGACCGACATCCCCGCGGCCCAAGAACTCTGCGCCTCCTGGCCCACCCCCATCGTTTTCAGCGGATACGAAGTCGGCCGTGCCCTGCTCTTCCCCGCCTCCGCCGTCGAGCGCGATTTCTCCTGGGTGCCCGCGCACCCGGTCGCAGATGCCTATCGCAACTACCAGCGCATGCCCTACGACCGCCCCGCCTGGGATCTCACCGCCGCCCTCTTCGCCGTCCGCTCCGATCGCGGTTACTTCGATCTCTCGCCGCCCGGCCGCGTCACGGTCGACGACCGCGGCCAGACCCATTTCACCGCGGACCCCGCCGGACGCCACCGCTACCTGATCCTGCGCGAGGAACAGAAGGCCCGCACACTCGAAGCGCTGATCCTCCTCGCGACACAGCCCCGGTAAAGCAGCCCTACTTCGCGTCCCGCCAGTTCTCCCCGACCCCGATATCCACCACCAGCGGCACCTCCAGTTCCCGCACGCCCTCCATCTCCCGCTTCACCATCCGCGCGAGACCTTCCACCTCCTCCGGTGGGCATTCGAATACCAGCTCATCGTGCACTTGCAGCAGCATCGCGCCGCGGCAGCCGGCCGCCTCCAGCGCGCCATCGATCCGCACCATCGCCAGCTTGATCAGGTCCGCCGCCGTGCCCTGTAGCGGCGAATTCACCGCCGTCCGCTCCGCAAAACCGCGCGCATTCGGATTCCGGCTGTTGATGTCCGGAATCGGCCGCTCGCGCCCGAACAGCGTCCGCGTGACCCCGGTCTGCCGCACCTCCGCAATGGTCGCATCCAGCCACTGCCGCACGCCCGCATGCCGCGCGAAATAATTCTTGATGTATTTCTCGGCCTCGGCCCGCGAAATCCCGAGCTGCCCCGCAAGCCCGAACGCGCTGATCCCGTACACGATCCCGAAATTCACCGCCTTGGCGCTGCGCCGCGCGTCCGCCGTCACCATCATCGGCGGCACGCCCAGTACCTCGGAAGCCGTCCGCGTATGGATGTCTTCCCCGCTCCGGAACGCCTCCACCAGCGCCGGGTCGCGCGACATGTGCGCCAGCAGCCGCAGCTCGATCTGCGAATAATCCGCCACCACCAGCTTCCATCCCTCGCGCGGCACGAACGCGGCGCGGATCTCCCGCCCCAGCTCCGTCCGGATCGGAATATTCTGCAAGTTGGGATCGCTCGATGAGAGCCGCCCGGTCGCCGCCCCGGTCTGGTGGAAGCTCGTGTGCAGCCGCCCCGTCGACGGCTCGATCAGCGCCGGCAGCGCGTCTACGTACGTCCCTTTGAGCTTGGTGAGCTGCCGGTACTCCAGCACCTTGCGCACGATCTCGTGCGCCGGCGCCAGCTCTTCCAGCACGTCCGCCGCCGTCGAAATCGTCTTCCCCTTGCCGTATTTCACCGGCGCAGGCAGCTTCAAATCTTCGAACAGCACCCGCCCGAGCTGCTGCGGCGAGCTGATGTTGAACGGCTTCCCCGCAAGCTCGTGAATCTCCGCCGTCAGCCGCGCGATCTCCCCCTCCATCTTCGTGGAGAGCCGCTTCAGCTCCACCGGATCGATGCGGATGCCCGTCTTCTCCATGCGCGCCAGCACGCGCGCCAGAGGCAGCTCGATGGTCTCGTACAGCTCGCTCAGGCCGCGCGTCCGTACCGCCGGCGCAAGCTGCCGGTAAACCTCCAGCGTGATGTCCGCGTGCTGTTCGGGAGAGGGCCCCAGCTTCAGATCCAGCCGCCGCCGCGCCTGCTCATCCAGCGGACACCCCGCAGGATCGGCATCCAGCAGGAACGCGTACAGCATCACGTCGTGATCGAACCCGCGCGCCGCGATTCCCATGCGGTCGAGCGTCAGCAGCGCGGTCTTCACATCGCACGTGACCTTCGCCTTGCCCGCGTCCTCCAGCCACGGCTTCAGCTCCGCAACCAGCTCCGGCGGAACGGCCCGCGCCTCGCCCGGCGTCCGCGCCAGCCCGATCGTATCCAGCGTGAACTCGCCTTCCCCGGAGTGCGAGATCGCCACCGCCACCTCACCCTCGCCTGCCGCCAGCCACTCCCGCAGCTCCACGGCGCTCGCGAACACGCGGTAATCGCGCGCCCGCGTGTCCTCGCCGGGCCCCATCTCCTTCAGCAGCGAATAGAACTCCAGCTCCTTGTAAACCGCCTTCAACGCGGGCTCGTCCACCTCCCGCGCGCGCACCGCTTCGATGTCGAAGTCGATCGGCACCTCGGTCGCGATCCGCGCCAGCCGCTGCGACATCCGGATCCGCTCCACATGGTTCTGCAGGCTCTCCCGGTACGTCTTCTTCTGGACTTCGCCGGCCCGCGCCAGCAGCGCATCCACCGATCCGAACTCGCCCAGCAGCGTCTGCGCCCCCTTCTCTCCGATCCCCGGCGCTCCCGGAATGTTATCGATCGCGTCCCCCATCAGCGCCAGCAGGTCCGCCACCTGCTCCGGCGGTACGCCCATGAACTCCTTCACCTTCGCCGGATCGTACCAGGCGTCGTCCTTCGCCGGGTTCAGCATCGAGACGCGGTCCGTCACGAGCTGCAGCATGTCTTTATCGCTCGAAACGATCACCACCTCGAATCCCGCGGCCTCCGCCCGCCGCGCCAGCGTGCCGATCACATCGTCGGCCTCGAACCCCGCATACTCCAGAATCGGAATCCGCATCGCTTCGAGCACGCGCCGCACATACGGGATCTGCTCCAGTAAATCGGGAGGCGTCTCCGTCCGGTTGGCCTTGTATTCCGCAAACTCAGCCACGCGATGCGTCGGCTCGCCGCTTTCGAACACCGCCGCGATGTACGGCGGCTGCTGCTCCCGCGCCAGCTTCCGCAGCATGTTGTTGAAGATGTAGACGGCTTCGGTGGAAAGCCCGGTCGAGGTCCGCATCGGCGGCGCCCCGCTCCGCGCCCGCGCATGGTACGCGCGAAAAATGAACCCGAATGTATCGATCAGAAACAGCCGCTTCGCTTTCGCCACTCGCCCCATTGTGCCATGCAGGACGGGCGGCGGATTTCCAGATCCGTCTCCCTCGACCGCCCGCACTGCCCTAAATCCGCCACACCGGGCGCAGCCCACTGTTGCAAACAAGCCACACCAACGATTTGACAAACCTTTACGAATCAAAAAGTTGAACTAGCGCGTCCGGATTGTTGAAATAGAGGTATGCTTCTTCCGGAGACCCTGCTTGCGATTTGAGACCACGATTCAGCGCCCCGTGGAAGCTGCCGGGGTCGGCTTGCATAGTGGGGTTCCCGTCCGCATCCGCCTCCTCCCAGCCCCCGTCTCAACCGGAATCGTTTTCGTCCGCACTGACCTCGAGAACTATCAGATTCCCGCCAGTTGGCGCTATGTCGCCCGCGTCAGCTATGCCACCAGCCTGATGCGCGGGGCCGTCCTCATCTCCACCACCGAGCACCTCCTCAGCGTCTTCTACTCCATGGGGATCGATAACGTCTACGTCGAAATCGATAACCTCGAAGTCCCCATCCTCGATGGCAGCGGCGAGCCGTTCGTGCGCCTCATCCGCGAGGCCGGCATTCGCCAGTACCGCCGCAAGCGCCGCTACCTGCGCATCCGCCGCCCCATCTCCGTCGAGGACAAGGGCAAGCGAATCAGCATCCTCCCCGCCGAGAGCTTCCGCCTCACCTGCGACACCGATTACCCCAGCCCGGTCGGCCATCAGTGCCTCGAGCTCGAAGTCACCCCCGAGAATTACGCCTCCGAAATCGCCTTCGCCCGCACCTTCGGCTGGGAGCGCGATCTCGACCAGATGCGCAACATGGGACTCATCCGCGGCGCCTCGCTCGAAAACGCCGTCTGCTTCACGGATAGCGGCGTCCTGAACCCCGAAGGTCTCCGCGCCCCCGACGAATGCTGCCGCCATAAAGCGCTCGACCTCATCGGCGACCTCGCCCTGCTCGGCCGCCCCCTCCTCGGCCACGTCATCGCCGAGCGCGCCGGCCATGCCATGCACGCCGCCCTCGTCGCGCGCATCATGAGCGACCCCAGCCTGTACGAGATCCTCACCTTCGACCAGTTGGCCGCCATGGTCACCGAAACCCTCGTTTCGTAACGCAGCGCCCGCCAGCAAAAACCTTCGCGAACGGGACTCCTAACCCTCCTCATGCCTTGACCGTCTACAATTGTGGATAATCTAGGCATATGGGAAAGCCGACCGATCTCGTTCAGGGCACACTGGACCTGCTGATTCTCAAGACCCTCTCTCTCGAACCGAAACACGGCTGGGCAATCGCCAAGCGGATCCAGCAGGTCTCGCGGGATGCTCTCCAGATTCAGCAGGGCTCGCTCTATCCGGCGCTTCATCGTCTCGAGCAGCAAGGATGGATTCGGTCTGAATGGCGCCCGACCGAGACCGGCCGCATGGCAAAGTTCTATTCCCTGACCCGTGCCGGCCGCCTCCAGTTGGAGAGGGAGTTGGCAAACTGGACCCGGCTTTCGGCCGCGGTCAACCTGGTCGTCCAGGAGGCTTAAACCGATGCGAACGCTGGCGAAACTCCGGCTGCGCTTTCGCTCGCTGTTCCGCCGCAATGCCGTGGAGCGCGAACTCGAAGACGAGTTCCGCTTCCATTTCGATCAACTCTTCGACGAGAACCTCCGCGCGGGGATGTCCGCGGCAGATGCCCGAAGCTCCGCGCTGCGCACCATCGGAGGCGTCGCTCAGTTTCAGGAGGAGTGTCGCGATATGCGCCGTATCAATTGGATCGATGACCTTGTCCAGGATCTCCGCTACGCCATTCGCAACCTGCACCGCAGCCCCGGCTTCACCGGACTCACCGTCCTGATCATGGCCCTGGGAATCGGCGCCAATTCCGCCATTTTCGCTGTGGTCAATGCGGTTCTGCTCCGTCCGTTGCCGTATCGCGACCCCTCGCGCATCGTGCTGATCGACGAGACGGTTCCTCGGTTGACGCGGGAAGGAATACCTGCCACACCCCAGGACGTCCTGGAATTCCAGCGAAACTCGAAGGTCTTTGCCGCTGTGGCAGGCTTCACGTCCAACGACGCGGATCTCACCGGGCAGGGCCAGCCAGAGCGACTAAAGGGCATGCGTGTCTCGGCCGAACTGTTCGACGTCCTCGGGGTCCAAGCCATGATCGGGCGCGGATTCACTCAAGCGGAGGACCGGCCGGGAAGCGGTGTCGCCGTGATCAGCTACAGTCTCTGGCAGCGGCGCTTCGGCGCAGACCCTCACATCGCGGCCAAGGTGATCAGCCTCGACCGCCAACCCACCAGGATCGTCGGCGTTATGCCCAAGGATTTTGAGTTTCCCCTGCCCGGAATGTTCTTCGGCGGCAAGAACGACATCTGGCAGCCCATGGGCTTTACCGCCCGGGAGCTGTCCACCATCGGCCTGTACAACTTCGCCATGATCGCGCGGCTCAAGCCGGGCGTGAGCCTGGATCAGGCGCAGGCCGATGCTCATGCCGTCGCTTTGGGTATCGCGGCGAAGTACCCTCCACAGGTCCGGGCGGAAGCGACCCTCGACGCCCAGGTGACACCGGCTATGCAGCGCGTCGTGCAAGGTTCGCGGCATTTGCTATGGCTGCTGTTCGGTGCCGTTGCGGTGGTCCTGCTGATCGCCTGTGTCAATTGCGCGAACTTGCTCGTGGCGCGTGGCGCCGCTCGCGAGCGTGAGTTCGTGGTGCGCGTCTCGCTCGGCGCCGGCCAAGGGCGCCTCGTACGGCAACTGCTGACCGAGAGCATTGTGCTTTCGGTGGCGGGCGGTTCAGCGGGTCTGGTGCTCGCCTTCTGGCTGGCGAGGCTCCTGGCGACCGTGATTCCCGCTTCGGTGCCGCGCGCCGCCTCGATCAGCCTCGACTGGCGCGTGGCAGCCTTCACCGCCGCGATTTCCTTGTTTGCCGGGTTGTTCTTCGGCGTGCTTCCGGCTTTCGTAGCGGTGCGCTCCAGCGAGTCCGCGCGTCTAAGAGGCGCCGGTCGAGGGGCCACGGCAAATCGCAGCCGGGCACGCCTTCGGGACCTCCTGGTGGTCAGCGAGGTTGCGCTCTCCATGATCCTGCTCGTCGGAGCCGGGCTGCTCGTGCGCACCATCCTGGCCTTGCATTCCGTGAACCCCGGCTTTGATACCGAACACGTGCTGACGGCCCGCATCTCCCTGCCGGCCCAAGCCTATGGTGACGCCGGCTCGATCCGGAATTTCTACCAGCGCGCCATCGGCCAGCTTGCCGCTCTGCCCGGATCGAGAGGCGCCGGAGCAGCCGCCGCGAACCTGTTGAACCCGGAACGAGGCCGCCTCTTCGTCGTGAAGAACCCGTCCGTTCCGGAAGCCATCTCCTCGCACGCGGAGGTACTTGGCGATTACTTCCAGGCGGTCGGGATTCCGCTGCGCCGCGGTCGGCTGTTCGACTCACGGGATCGCCGCGGATCGGAGCCGGTCTTGCTCATCAACGAAACGCTCGCCCGCCGCTATTTCCCCGGGCAGGATCCGATCGGCCAGCAAATCAAGCTGGGTTCACGGCAATCGCCCGACCCCTGGTACACCATCATCGGAGTCGTCGGCGACGCCAGGAACGACGGCTTGGCCAACGTCGTACGCCCGCAGACCTATGAGGCATTTTCGCAGATGGACGACGGATCGGTCCGGAGCCGTGGCAGCTCAATGGTTCTTGCCGTAAGGTCGTCCGGCCGCCCCGATGCGCTCGCCTCAGCCCTGCGCGCGGTGGTCGCCCGCCTCGACCCCGAACTGCCCGTAACGAATCTTCAATCGACCCGCGCCACCGTTGAGGAATCGCTCGGCCCGGAGAGGTTTCAGGCCTGGCTCGTGGCGGCATTCGCTGCCCTTGCGATGCTGCTCGCCGCCATCGGCATCTACGGTGTCGTGTCTCGCGCGGTGGTGCAGAGGACCCAGGAACTGGGAGTCCGGATGGCGCTGGGCGCGTCCCGCCAGAGCGTGGTCTGGATGGTAGTCCGCGACGGCATGAAATTCGTGCTGGCCGGAGTGGCGCTGGGCCTCTTCGCCTCCTTCGGCTTCGCCCGTGTCATGACAGGATTCCTCTACGGCATCAAACCGACCGATGCCGTAACATTCGCACTCGCGCCTGCCGTGCTGTGCATCGTGGCCCTGATCGCGAACCTCTCCCCTGCTATGCGCGCCGCCGGCATCGATCCGGCTTCCGCGCTGCGCGAAGAATAGGCATCGACGCCCCCTAGGCGAATACACCAAGCCAGAATGCTTTGCCGGCAGGCAAGGAACGGTTTTCCTCGCGAACCAGTTGGAAGCCCTTCAGCCCCAGAAGCCGCCGCACTTTATCTCTATCGATCAGCACGAAATCCCTCTTCAGGCTTTGCATGGATGCATAGCGCGTGGACGCGACGCCCTGTTCCGCCGCGCCCGGCAACTGCAGCACGATGGACAGGTTCCCTCCAGGCGCTACCAGCGCCAGCGCGTTCTCGATCGCGGCGCCCAGTCCCGCGTGTTCAAAAATCAGCGCAGCGTGCACCATCGCCACTGGCGCAAAACTGAAATTCCGCCCCGTGAGATCGCAACAGTGCAACTCCAGGCCGGCGAGCGCCCCGAACCGCCGCCGGACCTCGTCGAGATAGCGCGGGTTGATATCCACTCCCACGATCCTCTCCGTGACCGAACAATCGATGTGCTCCAGGCCATTGCCTCCAGCGATCCCCAGCACCGCAACGCTCTCCGGACGGCAATACTCGAGAGCGCACCGGAAGAGTTCGGCCAGAACCGGCAACTGTCCTACGTCCGGTAAACTCATGTGGCCTTCGTAATCTTCCAGCGGTATGCCAAGCCAGGGATTTGCCATGCGTAATTTATAGGTAGCAGATATGCGGGACAGAATGGGTGCGCCGTCCTCGCGCTCGCCGCCTGGTCCCACCGGGCATAAGGGCGATACCGTCTGAACGATCGGTTCCCATCGGGAATTCATGCCATTGCTACCGTGCAAGTCGGGTTACGGCAGGCTCCGCATTTATTTCTCCTGAATTTACACAGCCTTAGCCTGCCCGATCCCAGCTCCGAGCTATCCCATATGTTACACTCCTGCCCGGATGAAGCACCTCTCTGTAATCCCGGCGGATCGCCTGCCCGCCGCGGCCGCATCAACCGCAGGATCCTTCCAGCTCTCGCGCTTGGCTTCGTTTCGCCTTCCGTTGGGTTCGTTTTGCAACCCGCAACTACCTTCTACTCCAACACCTTACACCGAACGTTGGGTTCGTTTTGCATTTTTTGTTTTGGCGCCATCCGGGCCGTCCGATTGGCTTCGTTCCGTCAAACGCAATCCACGCTATCCTAAATCCCCAGGAGGGCTTTCCATGCTCCGTGGCGCTCTTTGCTTCGCCGCCGCTCTGTCCCTGCAGGCGGCCTCGCCGCTTTACCAGACATCTTTTGAAAAGCCGCAAGCCTTCACGGCCGTCCGCGGCTCCGCCGTCGTGGATCCCAACATGCTCCACAACGGCAGCAAGTCCCTCCGCGTCGAACCGGCCAGGACTGCGCCCGATGCCGCCATCGAGCTCGCGCCCGTCCACCTCACCCTCGGCAAGCGCTACGAGCTCTCCGGTTGGGTTCGTTCCGAAAATTTAGAGGTCCGCGACCTCGACCGCTCCCCCATCGCCACCGGCGCCGCCCTCTCCATGGCATCGATGCCCTTCGACGTCCATTCCGCCTCCCTCGGCGGCACCCAGCCGTGGACCCGCCTCAGCCTGAAATTCGTCGCCAGCCGCGCAGAGGATCAGATCCTCCTGACCGTTGCCAACGGCGGCGAATTCCACGGCAAAGCCTGGTTCGCGGACGTCAGCCTCGATGAAGTCGGCTCCGGCGACGCATGGCCCGCCCGCGACGCCGTCCAGACCTTCGGACCCGCCTACCGCTACCCTGCCGCGGGCTGGGTCTACCTCCACATCGAAGGCAAACCCTACGACCGTGGCTACCAGCACGGGCACCTGATGGCCCGCGAGATCCCCGAATACCTCGCCCGCTGCGCCGCCGATCTCGGTGACGCCAGTCAGTGGAACGAATACCGCACCATGGCCAACGCGCTCTTCCTCCGCGGCTTCGATCGCGAAATCCTGGAGGAAATGCGCGGCATCGCGGACGGCGCGGCCGATGCCGGCGCCAAGTGGCAGAACCGCCGCGTCGACCTGATCGATCTCGTCGTCGCCAACGTCACCGTCGAAATGGGCGAGCTCCGCTCCGCCATGACGGTCACGCCCACCGGCCTCGAAAACTTCACCTTCAGCAAGCCCGCCTATGCCGAATCGAAGAAGGAAAAAGACTCCGTCCTCGACCACTGCTCTGCCTTCGCTGCTACCGGCCCGGCCACCCGCGATGGCAAAATGATCGTCGGGCACGTCACTTGGTGGCCCCTCACGCTCGCCGAGCAGACCAACGTCATGATCGACGTGAAGCCCGAGCGCGGCCACCGTGTTTTGATGCAGTCCTACCCCGGCGGCATCGAGAGCGGCACCGATTGGTATCAGAACGACGCCGGCGTGGTCCTCACCGAAACCACCATCCGCCAGACGCCGTTCAACGCCCAGGGCACGCCCGTCGCCTTCCGCGCGCGCCAGGCCATCCAGTACGGCGGCAACATCGACGAGGTGGTCGAACATCTCGGCACGCGCAACAACGGCCTCTACACCAACGAGTGGATCCTGGGCGACGCCAAGAACAACGAAATCGCCATGTACGAGCTCGGCACCAACCATACCAAGCTCTGGCGCAGCTCGAAGAACGAATGGTTCGGCGGCACCCCCGGCTTCTACTGGGGCAACAACAACGCCAAGGATCTCGCCGTCAAGCTCGAATACCAGCCTGATCCCCACGGCGCGCCCGAGTACATCCCCTTCGTCCCCAGCATCCGCGACCTCGCCTGGCAGAGGCTGTACCGCGAGTTCAAGGGCAAAATCGACGAGCAGTTCGCCTTCCTCGCGTTCCGCACCGCCCCGCTCGTCAGCGCGAGCACCATGGACGCCAAGGTCGTCACTGCCGACATGGCCAACCGCATGATGGTCTGGGCAGCGATGGGCAAGCCCAACCAGCGCGAATGGGTCGCGACCGGACGCGGAGCCTCCCCGCTCAACGACGGCCTCTACCCCAGCGGTTACTGGCTCTTCGACGCGCAGCAGCACCCGGACGCCGGCCCTCAACCATCGCCCGTAGGGGCCGGCCATGGCCGGACCGCTTCCGATAACCCGCGCAAACCCGCGAGCTACGAATCCCGCCTCTGGAAAGGCTGGGTCCTTCCCGCCTCTGAAGCCGACACCTGGTTTGTCGCCGGCTCCGCGCAATACCACCGCATCCTCTCCTCCGACGACCCCGAAAAGCAGATCGCGGCAACGCAAATCATCTACCGCGGCCTGAAGCTCGCGCCCGCGAACGAAATGAACCGCTTCGCCCTCGAGCAGGCCAAAGGCGTGCTCTTCCTCGACGCCCTCCGCCACAAGCTCGGCGATGACGCCTTCTTCAAACTGATGTCCGATTACTTCGCAGCCAACACGACGAAGACCGTCACCGCGCAATCCTTCCTTGCCAAAGCCGGCGTGCCCTTCGACTTCAAAGAACCGGCCGATGGCCCCGCCTACCTCACCACGGATATCAACCGCCGCCTCGCCACCGCCGTAATCGTCTACGGCACGAACCGCGAAGCCGGCGCCAACCGCTATACCGCCGAGCAGATGCAGTCGCGCTTCCTCGATCAATACGAAAGCCGCGTCCCGATCTACAAAGATTTCGAGGTCTCCGACGACCTCCTGCAACACCGCGACATCGTCTTCGTCGGCCGCCCTGAAGCCAATTCCGCCCTCGCCGCCTGGGCCGAAAAGCTCGGCGTCGATTTCCACGGCGCGGAATTTAAGGCGGATGGCGCCATTCACGCCGATGAGCGCCAGGCCCTGCTCCTCGCCGCGAAAAACCCTCTTGACCCGTCCCACATGGTCTTAGTCGTCGCCGGCAACGACGCCCTGAGCACGGTCAAAGCCATGCGCGGCCAGGCCCCGGTCGATCACGCCGTCTACGAGGATGGCGTCACCGTCGCCAGCGCCTCCGGCCACCGCCGGTAGGGCAGTCCCATGGCGTGCCCCACGGTCAAGCATGAAAGCGATGACACGCTCGGACTTGACCGCCCTGCTCAACCGCATAGCCGCCAAGTTGAGGCCGGCGGAGTGAATACGGGCTATCGTCCGTTAGCCTGTTCCACCGTCCGCAGCCGCAGCTCCCGCAAGTCCCGCAGCATCACATCCGGCGCCAGCGCCACCAGTTCCTCGACCGGCGTAATCCCGGTCTGCACCGAAATCGACCGGATGCGGTTGGCCCGCGCCGCCTCGATGTCCTGCGGCGCATCGCCGACCAGCGAGATCGGCGCGCCGCGCTCGATCCAGCCGCGCTGCCGCGCCTCGCGGATCGCCAGCTTCGCCAGCCCGGCGCGCGTCTTCGCCATCTCGCCGAAGGCGCCGTAGCGGAAGTAGCGGCGCAGGCCCGCGCGCTCCAGCTTCCGCCAGCCGATGCGCGTCAGGTTGCCGGTAACGAGGCCCAGCAGAATGCCGCGGCGCAGCAGCTTCGTCAGCACGGCCTCGACGCCCGGGCAATGCTTATCGTGGAGCGCCGGGCACACGCGCAGGTAGAACCGCTCGGCTGCGCGTTGGATCTCCGGCAGCGCTTCGCGGATCTCGCTCGCGCGCGCCCCGGCCCGCCTCATCATCACGCGGACAATATCGGGATCGAGCATCCCCTGCACCGGGATGCCTTCCGTGGTGGTTTCAAGGCCGGTCACGCGGCGGATGCCGTACACCAGCGCCTCGCGATGATGCGGCCCCGCGCGGCGCACGAGCGTGCCGTCGATATCGAAGAGGACGAGCGCGGGATGGGGCAACGTTCATCATAACGAAACCGTCCCGGCCGCTACAATGGAAGTGTGCAGCACTCCAAGTTTCGCGTGGGCCTGATTCAGATGGCCTGCGGGAAAGACCCAGCCGAGAATCTCGCCAAGGCCGAATGGCGCATCCGCGAAGCCGCCGGACGCGGCGCCCAGATCGTCAGCGTGCAGGAGCTCTTCCGTTCGCAGTACTTCTGCCGCGAAGAGAACGCCGACCTGTTCGACCTCGCCGAGCCCATCCCCGGCCCTACCAGCGAAAGCTTCACGAAACTCGCGCGCGAGCATTCGATCGTGATCGTCGGCTCGGTGTTCGAACGGCGCGCGGCGGGCGTCTATCACAACACCGCCATGGTGATCGACGCCGACGGCTCGCTCCTCGGCCTTTACCGCAAGATGCACATCCCGGACGATCCGCTGTACTACGAGAAGTACTACTTCACGCCGGGAGACCTCGGCTTCCGCGCCTTCGATACGCGTTACGCGCGCGTGGCGGCGCTGGTTTGCTGGGACCAGTGGTATCCGGAAGCGGCGCGCCTCGCGGCTCTCAGCGGCGCGGAGGTGCTCTTCTACCCCACCGCCATCGGCTGGCATCCGTCGGAAAAGGCGCAGTACGGCGCGGCGCAGCACGACGCCTGGCGCACCATCCAGCGCGCGCACGCCATCGCCAACGGTCTGTACGTGGCGTCGGTCAACCGCGTCGGCTACGAGGGCCCGCCGGAGCACGGCCTGGAATTCTGGGGCGGCTCGTTCGTGGCCGACCCGTTCGGTGTGCTGCTCGCCGAAGCGTCGCACGACCGCGAGGAGACGCTCATCGTCGAGTGCGACCCGCGGCGCATCGAGGAGGTGCGGCGCAACTGGCCCTTCCTGCGCGACCGCCGCATCGACGCCTATTCCGGCATCCTCAAGCGGGTGATCGATTGACCGCCGAGACGCCGCGACAGCTCGGCTTCCGCATGCCCGCCGAGTGGGAGCCGCACGAAGCTACCTGGATCGCCTGGCCGCACAACCGCGAGGACTGGCCCAGCCGCTTCGCGCCGATCCCGTGGGTGTACGGCGAGATCGTACGCAAACTGAGCGCCGTCGAGCGCGTTCGCATCCTGGTCAACGACGGAGCTCTCGAACGGCAGGCCCGGCGCGTGCTGCGTGCCGTGGGCGCCAACCTCGATGCGGTCGATTTCTACCGCTGCCCGACCGATCGCGTCTGGACCCGCGATTACGGCCCCATCTTCGTCCGCAACCGCCGCGGCCAGGTGGCGCTGACCCGGTGGCGCTTCAATGCCTGGGCGAAGTACGACGACTGGAAGCAGGATGCGTGCGTGCCCGAATTCATCGCGCAGCAGTTGAACCGGCCCATCTGGCAGACCGGGATGGTGCTCGAAGGCGGCAGCATCGAGGTCAACGGCCAGGGACTGCTCCTCACCACCGAAGAGTGCCTCCTCAGTGACGTGCAGGCGCGCAACCCAGGCATGCCGCGGCGCGAGATCGAGCGCCATTTCCGCGACTTCCTCGGCGTGCGGCGCACCATCTGGCTGGGCAACGGCATCGCGGGCGACGACACCCACGGCCACATCGACGACATCGCGCGCTTCACCGCGCCCGATACCGTCGCCTGCGCGTGGGAGCCCGACCGCAGCGACCCCAACCACGAGCCGCTGCGCGAGAATTACGCCATCCTGCGCGAAGCCGGCCTCCGCGCGGTGAAGCTGCCGATGCCGCGGCCGCTCGTCTTCGCCGGACAGCGCCTGCCCGCCAGCTACGCCAATTTCTACATCGCCAACGGCCTGGTGCTCGTCCCGACATTCAACGACCCGAACGACCGCATCGCTCTCAATACCCTGGCGAAGCTGTTTCCTGACCGCGAAGTCGTGGGCATCAACTGCACCGAGCTGATCCTCGGCTTGGGCGCGCTGCACTGCATGACGCAGCAGCAGCCGGCGGCCTCCCAACCATGAGCGCGCCTGCATGCTCGCTGCTTGCATGCCTGTGCTGCATCACGCTCGCGCAAGCGCAGGAGCCGCTCGCGATCCTCGAACTCGGCGGAGCGGCCGGTCTGAGCCTCAACGATCGCAAGTCGAGCTTCGCGCCAACCGCCGCGGTGGAAGTCACGCCCATCGAAAAGTGGCTCGAACTCGAAATGGGCGTAACCCCGGCCTACACGCGTTCCACGAGCGAATGGGACACCGACCTGCTGTTCAAGAAGCCCTGGACCCTGTCCCAAACCATCGAGTTCATGTTCGGCGCCGGTCCGGTGTGGATTCGCAAGCGGCAATGGGGCGTGGTGACGAACGCCGCCGCCGGTGAAGCCGTTGTCGACTTCATGATCTGGCCGTGGCCCGGCAGCCGGTTCGGCTGGTACCTCGAACCGGGCTACGAATACACGTTCGGCCACGCGCACGAGCGTTCGCTCGGCATCAGCGCCGGCCTGCTCATCAAGATCGGGACAAAGAATGAAGCGCCGGCCAGCGCTAATACCATGCGTCCCGGTTCACGACCTTGATGCGGAACGGCGGCTTCTCGCGCTCGGCGGGATCCTGCTCGTAGATCTGCTCGGTCTTGGCGGGGTCGTAATCGCGCCACAGCCAGGCGAGCGATTCCGGAAGATCCAGCGCTGCCTGCGCGCTGTTGTGCGCAGCTTCGCCGAAGCGGAAGTGGAAATCGTAGCCCTTCATCTTGAGCGAATTCGCGAACTGGATCGCCTGCGCCGGCCAGCTTCCGAACTGGTTTTCGAGATCGTCCATGCCGTCGCTCTGCCACACCCGAATGTTCTTCTTCGGCTCGCGCCGGATCTTGAACGGATACACGTTGCCGCCGTCCAGATGCTCCTCCGGATGCCACTGGATCGATGTATAGCTGCCGATCGTCGAGTGCACGCGCGTGAACTTATCGGTGAAGAACCACGCCACATTGAAGGCGCAGATTGCGCCCGACGACTCGCCGGCGATCGCGCGCGAGTAGCCGTCCTGCCGCAGCTTGTACGTCTTCTCGACTTCCGGCAG
>Ga0209062_1004142_pt1 | contig 15624 bp, 13 predicted proteins | sample Coa_R2_2_FD_187158 | JGI IMG/M metagenome (GOLD analysis project Ga0209062, IMG submission 187158) | Surface soil microbial communities from Centralia Pennsylvania, which are recovering from an underground coalmine fire - Coalmine... | ecosystem: Environmental > Terrestrial > Soil > Unclassified... | reverse complement strand
GAGCGACGTGCCCAGGCCGAGGCGGAACGGCTGGCGGAGGCCGAGCGACGTGCTCAGGCCGAGGCGGAGCGGCAGGCAGAGGCTCAGGCGCGGGCGGAGGCCGAGGCGGAGGTGGCGCGCCTGCGCGCGCTCCTGGACCGCTTGACGCTGGGCGGAGGCGAGACGCCGGCACCGTGACACGGCCGCCCATCTACCGCCATCGAGCGGCAAGGACATCGGTCGCCATGTGTATTATGTCGCGCATTAACCCCAACCCGCGGGATGCCGAAGAGGGCGTGCCGCGCGCTCATAGATCGAGCTAGAGTCCGAAGGAGGCAGAGATATGTCCGAAGACCTGTGCTTTATGCCGGCGGCGGAGATGGCCGCGCGCATCAGGCGCCGCGCCCTGTCACCGGTCGAGGCCGTTGATGCGTTCCTGGCTCGCATCGACGCCCGCAACCCCGTCATCAATGCCTATACCACGGTGATCGCCGACCAGGCCCGCGCCGCTGCGCGCGAGGCCGAACGGGCCGTGACCTCCGGCGCACCGCTGGGTCCGCTGCACGGCCTGCCCATCGCCATCAAAGACCTGTACGACTTCAAACCCGGGGTGCGCAACACCTTCGGCTCCAGGCCGCTGGCCAACTACGTGCCCGACGTCTATTCCACCTATATCCGGCGTCTGGAAGCCGCGGGGGCCATCGTGCTGGGCAAGACCAATACGCCGGAGTTTGGGCATAAGGGGATCACGGACAACTTTCTCTTCGGACCGACCAGCACCCCGTACGCGCCGGGCAAGAACTCCGGCGGATCCTCGGGCGGCAGCGCGGCGGCGGTGGCCGACGGCCTGGCGGCGCTGGCCCAGGGCACGGACGGCGGCGGGTCGATCCGCATCCCCGCCTCCTTCAGCGGGGTCTACGGTTTCAAGGCTTCCTTCGGCCGTGCCGCGGCGGCGGGGCGCCCCAACGCCTTCCTGAACCACACGCCGTTCATCCACGGCGGGCCGCTGACGCGCACAGTCGACGACGCGGCGCTGATGCTCAGCACCATGATCGGACCCGATCCGCGCGACCCGTTCAGCTTGCCGGACGACGGTTTCGATCCCATCGCAGCGACACGCCGGCCGATCGTCGGATTCAGGGTGGCCTATAGCCCCGACTTCGGCATCTTCCCCGTCGACGCCCGCGTGGCCACCGTGGTACGCGAGGCCGTCCCGGCCTTCGAGGCGGCCGGCGCCCGCGTGGACGAGGTCACGATCGACCTGAAGCACAGCCATATGGACCTTGCCCATCTGTGGCTGCGGCAGGTGGGTGTGCTGTACTGGGATACGGTGGAGTGGGCGCGCGGGGTTGGCGTCGACCTGCTGGGCGCGCACCGAGCGGAGGTGACGCCGCAGTTCGTGGAGATGCTAGAGGCCGTGCAGGGCATGAGCGCCATCCAGTACAAGAGGGACGACATCATGCGCACGCATGTCTTCGACGCGGTGCAGGATGTCTTCGATTCCTACGATCTGCTGGTGACGCCGACACTGGCGGTCCCGCCGGTCGACAACGCCAACGACGGCAACACCATCGGCCCCACCTCGATCAACGGCCAGGCGGTCGAGCCTTTGATCGGCTGGTGCCTGACCTATCCGATCAACTTCACCGGGCACCCCGCGGCCTCGATCCCGGCGGGCTTTACCGACGACGGGCTGCCGATCGGCTTGCAAATCGTCGGCCGCCGCTTCGCCGACGACACGGTGCTGGCCGCCAGCGCGGCGTTCGAGCGCGCTCGCCCGTGGCACCACACCTATCCGCCGCGCCCGAAAGGGTCGGCGGCCGGCGCCTGAAGCCACTATCCTGGCAGAATTAGGGTGAGTAGACGTGGTAGAGAAAGAAGGAAAGCAAGAGCACGATGCCCAATACCGCGCCGCTCAGCGGCACGCGCGACTTCCTGGCGCTGGAGGTACTGCGACGCAATTATGTAATCTCGGTGATAGAAGACGTCTATCAGTCGTACGGCTTCGAGCCGCTGCAGACGCCGGCCCTGGAGCGCCTGGACACCTTGCTGGGCAAGTACGGCGATGAAGGCGACCAACTGATCTTCCGCGTGCTCAAGCGCGGCGAGGAGCTGGATCGCGCGCTGGCCGCACCCGACGGCGAGGCGCTCAAGGAGCGCTTGAGCGACGCCGGGCTGCGCTACGACCTGACGGTGCCGCTGGCGCGCGTAATGGCCGAGCACCGCAACGATCTGCCGCGCATCTACAAGCGCTACCAGATACAGCCGGTCTATCGCGCCGAGCGGCCGGCCAGGGGACGCTTCCGCGAGTTCTACCAGTGCGACGTGGATATCGTCGGCTCGACCAGCCCGGTGGCGGACGCCGAGGTGATCGGCGCGGTCGCGCACGTGCTGCAGCGCCTGGGTTTCCGGGGCAGCGAGCAGTTCCTGATCCGCCTCAATCACCGCGGCGTGCTCAACGGTTTGATGGAGGTCGTGGGCATCGCGCCGGTAGCAGCGGGGCCGGTGCTGGTGGCGATCGACAAGCTGGATAAGATCGGCCTGGATGGGGTGCGCCAGGAACTGATCGCCCGCGGCCTGGCAGACGAGACGGCCGCGCGGCTGCTGGAGATACTGGGGCAGGGGCTGGAGGCGGGCAGTACGCCCGAGACGGCGCTGGATTGGCTCGACGGGTTGCTCGCTGCGTCGGCGGTTGGGCGCGAGAGCGTGGCCAACCTGCGCGCCATCGTGCCCTGCCTGGCCAATGGGCCGGCGGCGGAGCACCTGCGCATCGACCCCTTCATCGTGCGCGGCCTCAGCTACTACACCGGAGCCATCTTCGAGATCGCCTTTCCTGGGCTTAGCGGCTCGGGCGGGGGCGGCGGGCGCTACGACAATCTGGTCGGCATGTTCAGCGGCCAGGGTATCCCGGCCTGCGGCTTCAGCCTGGGACTGGAGCGTCTGCTACTGATCATGGAAGAGCGCGGGATGTTCCCGGAGCGCCTATCGGGTCAGCCCCAGGCGCTGGTCACCCTCTTCGACCAGACGACCATCGGCCCCAGCATCGCGCTGGCCACACGGTTGCGCGAGGCCGGGCTGCACGTGGACCTGTACCCCGAGCCGGGCGGCTACGGCAGGCAGTTCAAGTATGCCGGCCAGCGCGGCATCCGCTATGCGCTGCTGCTCAGCCCGCGCGAGATCGACGCCGGCGTTGTCGCGATCAAGGACCTGGCCGGCGGTGAGCAGGTAGACGTGCCTGCCGGCGAGGTCGCGGCGTGGCTGGCCGAACGGCTGTAGTGGAGTTGTGCCGGTTGGCACAAAACGGTGTGAGATACGGTGCTTGCCGGAAGAAACGGCGGTGCGGTTCGGTTGGGGTGCCGATGTACACTAAGCCAGGGACGGTAGGCGGGAGGCACGACACATGAGGAGGTGGCCGAATGACGGCACAGCACGAGCACGTGGAATACGGCACGGTGTATACCTACGACGAGTACCGGAAGCTGGAAGAATCGTCCCTGGAGCGGCACGAGTACCACGGGGGCCGCATCTATCTGATGTCCGGCGGGACGTCCGCGCACAGCAGGATCAAGGTGAACCTGATCGCGGAGCTAGAGCGACAGGTACGCGGGCCGTGCGTGGTCTATGACGCGGACATGCTCGTGCGGCAAAGCGAGCGCGATGCCTCCTACCCGGACGCGTCGGTTACCTGCGATGAGCGGGATCAGGAGCCTGACCTGCAGGAGATCGCTAGCCCACGCCTGGTGGTGGAGGTTCTCTCGTCGAGCACCGTGGCCTACGACCTGACCACCAAGCTCGATCTGTGGCAGGGGATGCCCAGCTTGGAGGCGATCCTGTACATCGACTCGCGTGCCTGGTGCCCTGCCTGGCTCTGGCTGCGTGGTCCGGGCGGCGATTGGCGGGAATCGCGCCCTGATGAATTGATCGACATCGTGCCCCTGGACCTTAAGCTAGACCTGGCGGATCTGTATCGCGGGAGCGGGCGAGAGAGGCAATGATGCTAGCAGCGATCAGCAAGGCAGGATGGTGGGCGGTCGAATCGGGCGAGTGGTACGACAGGTGAGGAGCGAGCAACTATGGCCGTGAACCCGCGTGCACCACGGCGCCGGGCAAGTGAGCGCTTGCGCATGACGGTAGACGAGTACCTTGCCTTCGAGGCCATGAGCCACGAGAAGCACGAGTACGTCGACGGCTGGGTCTACCCTCTCTATCCCGAGATCGACGGCATGGCCGGCGGGACCAACAATCATGCCGCGCTCACTAGTAACGTCTCTGCTACGCTCAATCTGGCATTACGCAGCAGCCCTTGCATCGTCTACAGCTCCGACGTGCGCGTGCAGGTCGACGCCACGACCTACCGCTACCCGGACGTGGCAGTGAGTTGCGACCCGCGCGATCTAGCTGCCGGCGAGCAGATGCGCATCCAACACCCCCGCATGTTGGTCGAGGTGCTCTCTGAGAGGACCGAGGAGATCGACCGCGGTGACAAACTGTCTGAGTATCGCGCCCTGCCGAGCGTGGAAGATTACCTGCTGGTCAACTATCTGGCCCGTCTGGTTGAGCACTACCACCGTTCCGGCGACTTGTGGATCTATCGCACCTACGGGCCAGGCGAGACAATCTCTTTGGATGGCCTAGATGCGGCGATCGCGGTTGACGACATCTATGCCAAGATTCGCCTGCCAGGCGACCCGGTCGCTCCCGACACGTGACGATTCGGGGAAAGCGCAATGGCGACAATCGAGCGAAGGGAGGAGCGGATGACGTGGTATGCAGCCCATCTCGTGGAGTATTTCAAGGTGTTGGAAGGTCCGCAGAGCTCATTTCTATGTTACGAGAGGGTGATTCTGATCGAGGCGGAGAACGAGAAACGCGCCTATGAGGAAGCTGAACGCCTCGGTCGAGCCCATGCCGAGAAGGAACGCGATCTAGATATAGAAGAGCGCGGGCATCCACTGAGACCGGCAAAGGGAGTCTTTGCCGGCGTGCGCAAGCTCATCGAGTGCCAGCATGTGTCCCCAGAGACACCCTCAGGCGGACCGTTCACGCGGTCGGGGACCGAGATAACGTATTCGCGCTTCATCGTCGATACGGAGGAAGCTGCGCAAGCCCTGGCTAAAGGGGAGGCTGCAACAGTCCTGTACGAAGAGTAACTGCATTACACGGTCTTCTCCACAAAGCTGTTCTCGTCTACGCCATTCGGCACATAGAACTGGTACGCTTGTGAGAAGAGGTTATAGCTCAGATGCCCAGCGATACGTCGCGCGTGCTCATCGCCCACATTATAAAAGCTCACCCCTGACCGAGAGACACTAGAAGCAGTGAACGCGGCGTCACTTGAAGCCCTGGCCGACGGCGTGCGGCGTGGCAATGTCCGGGCCATCGCTCGTGCTATCTCCGCAATAGAGAACGAACTGCCGGGACACGAGGCGCTGCTCGGCGCGCTCTATCGGCAGACCGGCCGTGCCGCCATCGTCGGGCTGACCGGGGCGCCGGGCGCCGGGAAGAGCTCGCTGGTCGATGGGCTGGTGCGCTTGCTGCGCGAGCGCAGCCTGGAGGTGGGTGTCCTGGCGGTGGACCCCAGCTCGCCCTTCACCGGCGGCGCCATCCTGGGCGATCGCATCCGCATGCAGGCGCATGCCTATGATGGGGGCGTCTTCATCCGCTCCATGAGCGCGCGGGGGCACCTGGGCGGCCTGGCCGCGGCGACCAGCAAAGCGCTGCACGTGCTCGACGCGGCGGGCAAGGATGTGGTGATGGTGGAGACGGTCGGCGTGGGCCAGTCCGAGCTGGAGATCGCGGGCACGGCCGATACCACCATCGTGGTCCTGACGCCGGCGGCCGGGGATATGGTGCAGATGCTCAAGGCGGGCATCCTGGAGATTGCCGATATCTTCGTGGTCAATAAGGCGGACCTGGAAGGTGCCGACCGCCTGGTGCGTGACCTGCGCACCGCGCTCAATCTGGGTGAGCATGGCGACTGGATACCGCCGATCCTGCAGACGCGGGCCACCGAGGGCAGTGGCCTTGACGCCCTGTGGGGCGCGGTGGAACAGCACCGTGCCTATCTGCAACGCGGCGGCGAGCTGGAGAAGAGGCGCCGGGCGCGACTGCAAGCCGAGATCCTCGCACTGGCCATGGGCCGCCTGCGCGCGCAGTTGCTCGGCACCATCAACGGGCGGGAGCACCTGGACGAGTTGGTTGACCGCGCCCTGCGGCGCGAGATCGACCCCTACTCTGCCGCCGATGCGGTTCTCTCGTCCGCTCTGGCCCACCCGTCGAGTGAAGACGAGGAGGGATAACGACCACGGTGGCCACAACAAAGGTGTCGCCGGCCGTCTTTGTCGAGGAGTAATTCTATCTGCCACTATCTCGATTTCGGGGATACGGCCAGATGATACAATGCGCCATGTGACCGACGGAGATCAACCGGCGCCGGAGCGCCTGCGCGCCATCTTGCGGAGCTGCCGGGGGCGGCGCGTGCTCGTGCTGGGCGATATGGTCGCCGACGAATACATTGTCGGCCGGCCGGCGCGCCTGTCGCGCGAGGCGCCGATCCCCGTGCTGGAGTGGGTTGACCGCTACGTCGTGCCGGGCGGCGCAACCAACCTCGCCCGCAACGTGCGATCGCTCGGCGGCGAGGTGGCCGTGGCCGGCGTGATCGGCCGCGATGAGATCGGGCAGGTCTTGCGGCGCAGGCTGATCGACGAGGGCATCGGCGTGGAAGGGTTGGTCGAAGAAGAAGGGCGGCCCACCTCGACCAAGACGCGCGTGGTCGGCGGCAGCCCGCAGGTGGTGAGCCAGCAGATCGCGCGCATCGATCGGGTCGTACACGCGGAGATCGGCGATGCTGCCAAAGCGCACATCATCGCCTACCTGCAACGCGAGTTGCCGCGCGTGGACGCCCTGATCGTCTCCGACTACGAGAACGGCGTGATCAACGCCGATATCATCGCCGCGGCGCTGCCACTCGCCGCCGCACGCCGCTTGATCACTACCGTAGATGCCCACGGAGACCTGCTGCGCTTCAAGGGCGTCACCCTTGCCACGCCGAACCAGGATGAAGCGGCGGCCACGCTGCAGACGATTCTGCGCGACGACGACGATGTCTGCCGCGGTGGCGCGGAGCTGGTGCGCGGGATGGAAGCGCAGGGCGTGCTCATTACGCGCGGCAGCGAGGGCATGACATTGGTGGAGGCCGGCGGGACCTGCCATCACATCCGGGTGCCGGAGTCTCGGATGAGCGAGGTGCGCGATGCCACGGGAGCCGGGGATACGGTGTCGGCGGCGGTGACGCTGGCGCTGACGGCCGGCGCCTCGTTGCTGGAAGCGGCCTACCTGAGCAACAGCGCCGCGGGGGTCGTGGTGCGGCGGCTGGGCGCGGCCACGGCCACGCCGGAGCAGGTGCTCCAGGAACTCGGCGACCAGGACAGTTCCGGGCCGTCAAGCTAAGTGGACGCTGGCAAGGTCGTGCACGGGGAACCTGCCCTGGGACCGCCGGCAGACGGGGGCCGGCATGGATGCCGGCGGTCCCGGGAATAGCGCCTCGCCGCGCAGTGGCTCCTCCGAATGACCGCTAAGCGAACAGCTCATCGACTGGGTACGTGAAGCCGGGGATAACGTCCTCGCCGTCGAGCGCATCCCCGGAGCCGAGAACCGTCGGCTCGCCACCGCCGGGGTGCCACACATCGACCTGCCGGCGCTTGGGCCAGATCACCCAGACCACGGCCGTGCCGCCGCGCAGGTAGCGCGCAGCCTTGGCCTGCATGGCCCTTCTAGACTGACTTGGCGACGCGACCTCGACGGCCAGATCGGGAGCAAAGGGGTACGGCTTGTCAGGGTCGACCAGTGGTTCACGCCAGGCATAGTAGAAGCCGATATCGGGCAACAGCCCCGTATCTTTCTGGCCGCCGTTCTCGAAGTCGTACACCTCGTCGGGCTGTGCGACAGTGCCCAACCTGTGCGCCTGGACAAAGCGAGCGAGTTGGTCATACAGGCGGCGGTTGATACGTCCGGCGCCAGGACGGCAGCCGCCCCCACGATAGCGGCGGTGCGCGCATAACGCGACCAAGGTTTGGCATGGAGCCGGCTGCCCATATTAGGGCAGCCGGCTCTCTCTGTGTGCTCAACGCCCAGCCAAGCCCGACGTGGCGGCGCCCTGGATGAAGTAGCGCTGAAAGATGAAGAAGATGAGCACCATCGGAATGGTGTTGAACATCGCTCCAGCCAGGATCAGGTTGTAGTGTGAGCTGTACTGTCCATTGAAGAAGTTCAAGCCGACCGTGAGCGGGAAGAGGCTGGTAGAATTCAGGTACAGCAGAGGCTGCGCGAAGCTGTTCCAGGCGCCCTGGAAACTCAAGATACCGGCGGCCACCAACGCGGGCCGCGACATCGGCAAGATGATCTGCCAGTAGGTACGGAACTTGGAGGCGCCGTCGATCGTCGCGGCCTCCTCGATCTCCACCGGCAAGCCCTTGAGGAACTGAGTGATCAGAAAGACGGAAAACGGCTGGGCGGCTGCCGGCAGGATGACGGCCCAATACGTGTCGATCAGGTTGAACGGCCCGAAGTGGTTGAGGATGATGTAGACGCTGATCCAGTTGATCTCACCGGGGATCATCATCACCGCCAGCGTCACGATGAACCACAGGTTCTTGCCCAGGAATTGTAGGCGCGCCAGCGCATACGCCGCCATGGAGCTGAAGACCAGGTTCAGGGCCGCTATCGACACGCCGAACAGGAAGCTGTTGAAGAGCCAGCGGGCGAACTGCACGTCTCCGCCTTGGGTGAAGAGCGAGGTGAAGTTGGAGAAGGTCCACGGATTGGGGATAAAGTTGGGCGGATACTCCAGAACTTTATCCGGCGTCTTGAAGGCGGAGAGCACCGAATACACAAAGGGCGCCAACGCGAAGAAAGTGGCGACCAGCAATAGCAGGTAGATGATCGCGGCGGTCGCGATCCAGCGTGGCGGCCGGCGCGTACGCATTCCCGCGACGTCGGTGGCCTGTGTCGTGGCGGTTGCCATCGCGCTCCTCCCTAGTACTGTACGTTGGCGTCGATAAAGCGACGCTGAATCATGGTCACAATGAAGATGATGAGGAACAGGATTGCGGCCATGGCGGCGCCAAGCCCGAAGTGTGACTGCTTGAATCCCGTGTCGTAGATCGTATAGACGGGCGTCACAGTGGCGTTGAGCGGTCCGCCCTGCGTCATCACCGCGACTTGGTCGAAGACCTGCAGCGCTCCGATCGTGCCCACCGCCACGACCAGGAACATGGTGGGACGCAGCAGGGGCAGGGTGATCCGGCGGAAGATCTGCCACGAGTTGGCGCCATCCACCCTGGCCGCCTCGTAGACGGGCAGGGGCAGCCCTTGCAGCGCAGCCAGGAACAGGATCATGAAGGTCGGCGCCGTGGTGTAGATGTTCAGGATCATGATCGCGGGCAGCGCCGTGGACGGGTCGTTCAACCAGTCGGGACCGTTGATGTGAAAGATGCCCAGGAAGGCATTGATCGCGCCGCCTTTGTTGTATAGGTAAATGAAGATGAGCGAGACGGCCACCGATGAGGTGACGGAGGGCAAGTAAATTGCCGTGCGGAAGAAGGGGCGCCCATACATCTTGCGGTTGAGCAGCAGGGCATAGGCCAGGGCGAGGACAGTCTGGCAGGTAATCACCACCACGGCATAGAAGGCGATGTTCTTCAGGCCAATGGCAAACTCGAAGTTGTCGGTGTTATTCAGAAACTGGTCCCAGATGTACTTGTAGTTATCCAGGCCAATGAAGCGCGGCTGGTCGATGCCGTAATTGACGTGAAAGAAGCTCAGACCCAGCCCGAAGATGGCCGCGCCGAGGATGAAGGCGAACAAGATGAACAGGTACGGAGCCAGGAAGACATAGGCGGTGAGGTTGCGTCGTAGCGCAGCGCCGAATCGTCCGCGTCGTCTGGTCTGTTGTGCTGTCGCGGTGGTTGATAGAGTCGCTCCCATGGCCAAGCCCTCCACTCTGTGGTCGCCGCGAGGCAGGCCGGCATGTTCCCGGCGGCGATGCTGCTTGAGCTGTCCCACGCTGAGCCAGGTTCGCCGGGGCCGGCCAGGCACGCTTGGCCAGCCCCGGCTACGGCCGTCCGGCTATGGTACGGCCGCGATCTGGCTCTGGATCGTCTTCGCGGCCGCCGGGATCGCCTGCGCCGGTGTCGACTTCTTGAGCAAAACGGAGGTTATCGCATCGTTGAGCGCCTTGTTCACCACGGAATCGTACTGCTCGAAGTTGCCACGTTTGCCGTACTCGTAGGAGGCGAAGAGGTTGGCTACCTCGGGATGGGTCTTCAGGAAGGGATCGGATTGCAGGCTCTGGATCGTCGGCAAGGCGAACCCCGCGTGGAGTTGCTGCCGCTGATAGGTCGCTCCAGTCAGGTACTCGATCAGCTTGGCCGCGGCGGCAGGATCGGCAGTGCGGGCGGAGGCGGCCCAGGCATTGGTGAAGACGGGGTCGGCGCGTCCCGCCGGTCCGATGGGGAACTGGGCCACACCGAAGCGGATCTTGGGATAGGTGGTGCGTAGATACGGGGTCAGCCAGCCGCCCTCGATCACCATGGCCACTTTGCCCTTGCCGAAGCTATCACCCTGCCATCCGTCGCCTACCGTGGACGGGATCGTGGCCGTGTGATCGACCAGTTGGAAGCTGGTGTAGTAATCCAGGGCCTGGACCGCCTTGGCGTTGTTGAAGAGCACCTTGTTGGTGACCGGGTCAAAGATATCCGTGCCGAAGCCGTACATGAAGGCCATGAAGCGGCCCAGGTCCGCCGGCATCATGGTGCCATAGATGACCTTGGCCGGATTGGCATTGGGTGTGTAGACCTGCTGGGCCAGGGTGCGGAACTGGTCGAAGGTTAGATCGTTGGTCGGGTACTTGACGTGCTTAGCGTCGAAGATGCCCTTGTTGTAGAAGACGCCCAGGGTACCCCAGTCTTTGGGCAGCCCATAGGTGGCGCCCTTGTACTGGAAGATGTGCAGTAGGGTCGGGATGTAGGCGCCCAGGTCCACGTGATCCTTCATCAGGTACGGATCGAGCTTGAGCAGGAGGCCGGCCTTCCCTTCGTTGGCCATCATGTCGGGGCTCAGGTAGAAGACGTCGGGCTCGTCCTTGCTGGCAAACTCGACCTGGATCTTCTGTTGGTAATTGCCGGGGACGGGACTGTAGTACACCTTGATGCAGGGGTTGAGCTTCTGGAACTGGCCGATGCCCTTCATTACCAGTGCCGCTTCCTGGTCCGCGCCGCTCCAGCCCGAGGCGCGCAGGATGGTAGTGGATTTGCAGGTCGCGTCCTGCGTCGTGCCGGCGTGTGAGCTGAGCGGCACGCTGACGATGAGCAACACTAACGTGATCAGGACGGCGAGTAACGGTTGAAACCGTTTCATCTGTCGTTCGCTCCCTTCTGGTAAACGCTAGGTCATCCGTACACAGGCGGCATATCCGCCGCGGCGGCGCCCACTCGCTGGACGCCTATCACCTCATCCACGAGCCGCGGGCCCATGGGCGATGTAAGCGGCACATAGATAAAACGATGCGCGCTGCTTCCCCCTTTCACTACTCCGGTTAGGCCCCTTACGCGACGGTTTCCGTGAGCCCGGTACGGCCGACAGCCAAGAATGCGAGATACGTCCGGCGCCGAGCCCCGATTCGAAGTGACACCGCGGCCTCGGGTAGATCGGGCGCTCACATTCGCCATGCTGCCGCCAGCACATCTCGCGCCGTCTCACCCCCTTTCCATCCGCGATGCGGATATCCGAAACGTTTCGGACGTGTAATTCATGGTATAGCCAAGCCCATGGATTGTCAATATGCCGATGAGTGCGCCGGGGGTTCCCGCGGCGGGGCGGTCGAGTCTCGCACGATCAGGCTGGGCACGACCAGGCGTTGCACTAGCGGAGAGTCGGGGCCGGCCACGCGGTCCAGAAGCAGGCCGGCGGCCTCCTCGCCGAGGCGCGTGTTGGGCTGGTGGATGGCGGTCAGGGGCGGCTCGGCGTGCTGCACCAGCGGGCTGTCGTCGAACACGACGATGGAGAGGTCTCCAGGTACGGCCAGGCCCAGCGCTCGGGCGGCCTTCAGCACAGCCTGCGCCAGGAAATCCGCGGCGGCGATAACGGCGGTCGGCGGATCGGGCAGGCCAAGCACCTCGGCCGCCACCGCCGGCGCGCTGAGCTCGCCGAGGCCGACGCGCGACAGGCCGGCATCGTAGGTTAGGCCGGCGTTACGCAGCGCCTGCATGTATCCTGTGAAGCGGTAATGCGAGAAGCCGAACGCCGGGTCCAGCCCCAGGTAGGCGATGCGCCGGTGCCCGAGGCCGATCAGGTGCGCCATGGCCTGCATCACCCCGGCCGCGCCGTCGACGTCGATGTAGGGATAGTCCTGGCGTTCGGTGGTACGGCCAAAGGCCACGAACGGGAAGCGGTGGCGCTGCAGATAGGCGATGCGGGGGTCGGACTGCCGGATATCGCAGACCAGCAGGCCGTCGACGCGGCTGCCGCGGGTCAGGCCGTGCAGGCCCTGGCCCACGTCGTCGTGCGCATCCGCGGTGGCGACCAGCAAGTCCACGCCGCGCTGGGAGCAGGCCGCGGCCACGCCGCCGATGAACTCCAGCCAGAAGATATCGAACGAGCGATGCAGCACCAGGGGAATCATCAGGCCGATGGTGCTGGAGTGCCGCCTCTGCAGCCGGCGGGCCACGGCATTGGGGTGGTAATCGAGCGTCTCGGCCGCCGCGCGCACCCGCGCCCGCGTCGCCTCCGAGACATCGTCGAAGTCGTTGAGAGCCCGCGAGACCGTGGTGACAGAGAGGCCCACATGACGGGCCACATCCTTAATTGTCGTCATACGCCCGCATCCACCGCTCGGCGACCTGACGGGACGGATATCATACAGGAGATAGCCTGACATCCGAAACGTTTCGGTCGCCTGCTGCTATGATAGGTGGGCGGGTGAACAGTTGTCAAGAGGAGTATCACAGCATGTTCGGTAGCGACGACACCATCTTGCCGGCGCCGCTCGTCAAGTCCGAGCGCCTGGGCGATCCCTATATCGCGGCGGGCGACCGCGCCTACCTGATTGGCCTGCAGGACGGACGCTTCCCGCCATTCGGCAGTCACGTACGCGGCGAGATGGGAGGGCTGTGGGCGCATCCGCACAAACTGCTCGACGGCCTGTGGGTCGCCGTCTCCGAGGTGCCGCGGTGGCCCCGGGCCTGGTTGCCGCCGGCGACGCGCTTCGAGGCGCTGCCGTGGGGCGTTGTCCAGCAAGTCGAATTGGGCGAGCAGCGCCTGCGTGTGCGGCGCAGCTTCGTGGTGCCCGATGGGCGCCCGGCCCTGCTGATGGGCCTGGACGTTGAGGACCTGTCAGGCCGGCAGCGCGCCCTGGACCTGGACGTGGTGGTGCGCAGCAAGCTGCGGCCGGGCTGGCTCGACGAACGTCCGGACGGCTCTGATACGCTGGAGCCGTCCGGCGACGGGCGGGCCGTGGTGGCGCACGACCCGACCGGGCCGTGGTGGGTCGCCTGGGGCGGCTCGATTGAGCCATCGGGCATTGATCTCGACGAACAGAAGGTGCCCGAGCCCGTGCAGGGCCGTGGTGCGACCGCCACCCAGCGCTTCCATCTCTCGGTGCCCGCCGGTGGCGTCGCGCGCCTGGTGCTGGGAGCCCACGGCTCGACGGAGAGCGCCGGCGCGGCGGCATCCGCGCTGCGCGACCTGCTGGAGCAGGCCGCGGCGCTGGTCGCGGCCAAGAAGCGACGCCTGGCCGCGGCGCATACACTGGGCCGGCTCGACGTGCCGGAGCAGAGGTTGGTGGACGCCTGGAACTGGACCCGCTTTGCCTACGACTGGCTGGCGCGCGAGGTGCCTGGCGTTGGGCGAGGCCTTGGCGCGGGCGTGCCGGAGTATCCCTGGTGGTTCGCCTGCGATACGGCCTATGCCCTGCGCGGCTTGCTGCCGCTGGGTGGCCACGAGCTGGCGGAGCAGACGCTGCGGCTGCTGGCGGACACATCGCGGCGCGAGAACGGCGCCGGCGGTCGCATCATCCACGAGCTGAGCTGCACGGGCGTGGCCTTCAACCCTGGCAACACGCAGGAGACGCCGCAGTTTGCCTGCGCTGTGCTAGAGACGTATCTGTGGACGGGACGGCGTGTGCTGGTCGAGGACCTCTATGAGCTGTGCCGCGACGGCGTCTTATCGTGGACACTGGGCCGGCAGGACGCCGACGGCGACCTGCTGCCGGAGGGTTACGGCATCACGGAGGTCTATGGCCTCAATACCGAGATCCTGGACACGGCGGTGTGGGCACACGAGGGGCTGCGCGCGCTCGGCCGTATGGCGGCGATCGTGGGCGACCCGGCGACGCAGGCACGCTGCGCGGACCTCGCGCCACGGCTCCGCGCCGAGATCGAGCAGCGCTTCTGGCAGGACGAGGCCGACGAGTACGCCGACTGGATCGCCACGCCGGCCCAGGCCCGCGAACGCCTAGGCCCGATGCTGGAGGAAGCCCGGAAGCGCCAGGCGCGCTGTCCCACGCCGGGCACCGCCGCCCTGATCGCACACCTGACTTCTTTGAGCGAGCGTGCCGCGGCGCTGCAATCCGGCGAGGAGACCACCTGGCCGCTGGCGAACGCCATCGTCGCGGCGCCGCTGGAGGCCGGGCTGGCGCCGCGCGAGCGGGCCAGGCGGGCCTTGCACCGGCTGCGCAGCGAGCGCTACCTCGGGCCGACCGGCGTCTATCTCTCGGGGATCGAGCGCGAGCGGGCCATGAGCATCTCGACCGGCTACCTGGCCGCCGCCTGCTGCGCCTACGGGCAGATCGACCGGGCGCTCGACCTGAGCCGTTTACTGGCCGGGATGCTGACCCTGCGCACGCCGGGCGCGATCAGCGAGATGTCGCCGGACGGGGGCTGCTTCGTGCAGGCCTGGTCCGGCTATGGTGTGGTCTATCCGCTCGTGCATGGCGTCTTCGGCCTGTATCCGGATGCCGGGGCGCGCCATCTGGTGCTCTGCCCCCGCTTGCCGTCCGGTTGGCCCTGTGGGCGATTGCACGGCCTGCGGGCCGGCGACGCACACGTCGACGTGGAGCTGGAGCGGCGACCCGACGGCAAAACGACCTGGCGACTGCGCGTCGACAAGCCGGGCTGGCGTGCCACGGTCGTACCGGCCTCGGCCTTGGCTAGCTTGCCGCCGCTGACCATGCTGTCTGTGCATGCCTCGTTGCGCGAGGGGCGTTGGCAGACCGCGCCCGTGGTCATCGCGGCGGGGCAGCCCGCTGATTTGCCGGCGGGCGAGTGGGCATCGGGCCGCTAAGATGAACGTGGCACCCTGGGGTTGCTTTCATGGGCGGTGGTGGGCCAGCGGGCCATGACGATCTAGTGCAGGATCAGAGGTTGGACTGTGCATGGCCGTCTGGGACCGCCGTCAAGGATGCCGGCGGTCCCAGGACGCGCGCCCCGCTTCAAACGACACCCTCTGACAGCACACGAGGGCGGCCTTCTCAGCGCCCGGCGGGCGCCCGTGTACACTGAGGGCAGTGCCACGGTAGAGCGAGGACTGAGCATGGCAACGGACACCGAGACGCTGCAGCGCGAGATCACCAGGCTATTACCGCCGTACCGC
>Ga0209062_1004141_pt1 | contig 15626 bp, 14 predicted proteins | sample Coa_R2_2_FD_187158 | JGI IMG/M metagenome (GOLD analysis project Ga0209062, IMG submission 187158) | Surface soil microbial communities from Centralia Pennsylvania, which are recovering from an underground coalmine fire - Coalmine... | ecosystem: Environmental > Terrestrial > Soil > Unclassified... | reverse complement strand
GTGTTTCGAAAACAATCACCGGATCATCGCTGGCGCTTGGATTGTTGCTCACCTTGAAGCCCGCAAGCAGTGGCTGCTGGGCGTTCACCTGAAACTGCAACCATGTATGGGCAGAAGCGCCGTCATCCATCTGATAGCCAATCAGGGCAAGATGTCCTGCAACGGAACGGCGTTGTGTAGCGGTATCAAGAAATGCTTCATTGGCCACACGGTCCTGCATGTAGCTGAGGTTGTCGGCAGTTGCGGAGAAGAGCTCGACCAGCACCATTCCTAAATCAGCCTCATTGCGCTCTGTCCATGCCGGCATGCGAGTAGGAATGAAATCAAGAAGAGCCTGGCGGAAGCCTGCATAATCTCTCGTCAGGTAGTCGATGGCTACAGCCATCTCCGGCTGCGGAGCGGCTTGTGCTGAAGGAGTGGCGCAGTCAAACGGATCATCACAAGCAAGACGAAAACGAAACTTCGCACTGCCGAAGAATGGATCGATGTCCGGCCCGTTGACCGTGAGCGTGTAGATCGAGAAATCTCCGAGGCCACTCAGAGCCAGCGCAACGCTTTGGTTATCTGAACCGGGTGTTGCTGAAAGAATCCGGGGGAACAGTCTTTGGCCGCCGGTAAGCGTATAGCTGAGAGGGTTGGTCAGGTATACCTGCTGGGCTGGGGTAATCGGCGCCAGGAAAGTGACTATCAGCCGCGCATTTGCATCGTCCACGGCAACACGCGCAACTCCCTGCGCTCCCGGAGCGAGTATGGGAGATGAGCATTGAATCGTCGGCATGAGGATGTTCTGGGCCACGTTTACACCTGCACCTGAAGCGTCTGTTTCTGCTGAGTCGCCTTTAACGTATATGTAATTTCGATGGTTACAAGTTCCTCTTCTCCGGACTGACTGGTAACGCTAATCTGGTTGACGTCGATGCGATCACCGAGCCAGCGCTGCAGATTGTTGCTGATGAGAAATTGCGCGCTCGCGCGCAGCATGTCACTGTTGGGCGCAAACACAAGCTGCTGCACGCCGACTCCAAACTCCGGCAGATTGACCCGCTCTCCTGGAATTGTGAAGAGCACCTGCAGGATCAGATCGCGCATGTGATCGTCTGACCCGGTCAGCTTCGGCACACCCGTGCTGCTCACGCTGTATGGGTAGTCAAGAAAACGCTGCGCTAATGGATCGGATTGGATCTGGTCTGCCATTCTCTTCCTTGCTTTGCACTACTGAGTGCATCTCTCTGCTGACTTCATTACTGTCTTTTCATCCCGTATTCACTTTCGTGGACAACAAACTCGATGTAGGCGAAGGCATGGGCGGCGTAGGCGGGGCAGGTGTGACCGGGCCCGCAGCGGTGCTTTCGCCCGGATGCATATGCTGCTGAAAGATTTGCACAATCTGCTGCAGGTATTGCAGCAGCTCATCGCCGAGCACGACGGGATGCGTGGAGTTCTCGACAAGCTCAATCTGCTGCGCATCGATAACTACCTTCGTTGCATTGCCTGCTGCTACTTTCACTGTGCTCGAATCCATGCTGACGGTGTTGCCATTGCTGTCGGTAATTTCCAGTGTGCCGCCATCGTCATCGAGCACCATCTTGTGGCCGGCCTTCGTCTTGAACACTTTCTTTCCTGGTTGCGCGGATTCCGGAATATCACCGCTCGTGAACCATGTTCCGGTCCAGATGGGATAACTCAGGTCGCCGCCCTCGAACTCAATCCACACGCCCGCTCCCACATCGGGCACAGCAAACAACCCCTGCTCGCTCGCTCCACCATAGATAAATGCCGGCAGCGCCCAGCCTGTCTGCTCCACTCCGAGCACTCGCGGAACGGTCGCGCGGATGCGGCCCAGGTTGAGGGGATCGCTGTTGTCGGTTACCTGCCCACGGTACTTGCCATAGTAATGGCCTTCCACCCGCTGAATGAGTCGCGCCAACACTTCGTCTGTTTGAGTGGTATGCATGTGCTATATCCCCGGTATGGCAAGGCCCAGGCTACTGCTGCCAAACTGCTCGGTGCCGTCACGATCACGCGCGTTCCTGCGAGCATCGAACTTCTGAATGTAATCGCCTTCGTGATTAAACTCGTGCACTACGCGCGTGACATAGTACTTGCCGCTGTATGTGCCTCCTGCTCCCTTCACCAGCACCAATCGGCGGGGCCGTAAAACTGATTGATACGCATCGCTGTTAATTTCTCCGCTGGCTGAAATCAACCAGCCCGCTTCATCTCGCACGGCCTGAACGATGGTCTGCATTTCTGTGGCATCGCTGGTGGGCGGGCCAAGAACAAGCATTTGTGCCTGCGCATCTTTTGGCGTGACCTGGCTATCAAGCTGACCGCCGATCAGAGTATTCGCATCCTTATCGCCAAGCTTTGTCAATTGGGTATCGCTTGCCTGCGCGATATTCGCGCTATTGGCGCTTACGTCCATTTGCGATGCCTTTACATTCAATGGCCGCTGACCGCTCAGGTGCGCCGAGAACTTCTTCAGGTTTCCCTGATCTCCGAATTGAATGGCAAGATCGGGCTGCGGCGTATCATCAAGCTGCGGCCCACGAAAGTATGCATTGAGCATGCCGCTGTCATCGGTTTCGAAGTAGAACTCCATGCCGTTCTTCTGCGCCAGATCGCGCACAAACTGAATGTCAGTCCCACGCTGGATGATCGTCGTGTTGTCTTCCTGGTGCACCGTGGCGGTTGAATCAGCCTGAATGGATATCCCGTAGCTCGAAACAATCTGCTGTACGATATCGCTGTCGGCCATGTTTGGCCAGGGAGTGATCTTTTCTTCAAGGCTCATCATTACGCTTGTATCCATACCGCGAATATGAAGGAAGGCGTTATCCGGTTCGCTGCCCAGCTCAACATCCACGTTCGTGATGAAGCCATCAAAAACTACCTTTAATCCGTCGTTGCTATCGCCACCGCCCAGCAGGCTTCCCACTGCTGCTGCGAAACCGCCACCATCAGTAAAACCGACCTTGATGGTGGTGGAGTTGAATACAGCGAGACGATCATCATCGAGATACGTCCACGAGCCATCGTCCTGAAGGCGCAGAGCCATCTGCAGATGAAACGTGCTTGCCGTATTTGTGCTTTCTTCTACAATCAGCGACACAACATCTCCATAAAAGTCTTCGTCAACCGCGGTCCCCAGAAACTCGATTTGGTATGCCTTGTTGGCCATCTCTTCCGGTCATCTTGCTCAAATATGGTTCTCGTTCTCTGCACCGATTTAGCTGCGATTTGGCGGAATCGGCAGTTGCCGTCCCGGTTCAAGCAGATCCTCCGGATCCATCTCTGTATTGGCATCAGCAATCAGCCAGAATTTCTCCGGATTGCGATAAAACTTGTAAGCGATCAGATCCAGCCGCTCATCCGCGGTAAACGTATGCAGATAGCCAGCAGGCGTTGGAGGAATAAAGCGCGTCTTCAATGCCGTTACGATCTTCCCATCGGCATTCGTCGTCTGGTAGGTGGCTATGTTCGCGTAACGGCTGCCTTTGAAAATCATCTTCACCGTCTCCAAATCGTCTGTTCTCTATAACGAGAACGAGAGCGACGAGCTGACTCCGAACTGCACAGCAAATGCAAGGTTGAGCGCGGCCATTGTCTCCTTCACGCCCTGCGAGTAGTTGTAGGCAGCGTTGCCCAGCGTGTCTCCGGCCAACTGGTTCGGCTGCAAAATGTCCAAATTTACGGAAACATCGGCGCGGATAGGGTTCAGCAGCGTATCGTATTCCGTTTCAGTAACGCTCAGGCTGGTAATCGCCACGGGAAAAATGCGAAATGGGCCCCAGAAGAAGAGTACCGTCGGCAGACTCGAAGGCGGAGACTGGTGCGATCCGGAACTGCCACTCAACGAAAGCAGGTTCAGCGAGAGCGAGCTTTGGGGGACCATCAGCATCTCAAGCGCGGAGAGCGTGGGAAGAATTCCGCTGGCTGCGGCAATTGGGTTTCCTTGCGCCAGGAGGTCCGTCGCATCCACGCGCAGAGTGAAACTCATGCTTTCTGATGGCGGACACGGCTGCTGTTTTGCGCTTGTGGCTCCGGCGTTGGTGCACGGCTGAGGCCGTCGCGGTATGGCAGGTGTGCGGGATACCTGCGCAGGATTGAACTGGAAGACAACGATGTTCGGCAGCGCTCCCAGCAGCCCGGCGCCAAAGTTGAGAAATGCGCCTTTCAATGCCGCCATGCCGTCCTCCTCACCATTTCTCTCATTTGTTTCTCCGCTCCCTTAGATCAACTTCAATGCCAGTGCCTGCAGCCATGCGCGGGCAATACTCTGCGCAGCATGCTCGTCCGTCATCGCTTGCAAATTCACGTTTACCGGCTCGGCATTCAGGCTGTTCAGTCTTTTGGTGCTATGCGGCCCTGGATTCTCCGCGTAATAGCCTTCCGCTTTCTCGGCAAAAATTGACGCTGCGCGCGTCACTATCGGGCGAATGCGATGCTCATGCCCTTCAGCATTTGTAATATTCAGCGACAACGAATCGATATTGAGGTCCAGCATTCCCATCTTGATTTCCTAGTTCGGCAGACACACTGATTCCAGTTCCGAAATTTCCTTTTCAGGTATGGGTTTCTCCATCTTGATAAATTCGTGACGGGCAGAATGCGCCAGATGCGTCATGCGCACCGGCGCTCCTTCATTCGCAGCGCGAAACGCTGCATTCATGGCAATGTTGCGAATGTTTCCTCCGGGAATGACCAGCCGCGCGAGCACGTTCGTGTTCAATCCCTCGGTCGGCGTCTTTTCAGGAAATACTCGCCGCCAGATCTCTTCGCGCTGCGCAAACTCAGGGAATGGGAAATTGGTTACAAACCTGATGCGGCGCAGAAATGCCGGATCGATAGCGCTGCGCATATTGGTTGCGAGCACGGCAAGCCCTCGATACGATTCCATGCGCTGCAGCAAATAATTAATTTCGATATTGGCATAGCGGTCGTGGCTGTCTTTTACTTCGCTGCGTTTTCCAAATAGAGCGTCCGCTTCATCGAAGAACAGGATCGCTCCGCCTTCTTCCGCCGCATCAAAAACACGGCGCAGATTCTTCTCTGTTTCGCCGATGTATTTGCTGATCACACTGGAGAGGTCAATTCGATAAAGATCGAGATGAAGGGCATTGGCCAGTACTTCCGCTGCCATCGTTTTGCCGGTACCGCTACTGCCCGCAAACAGCGCGCTGATGCCAAGCCCTCTACGGCTTGTAGCGCCGAAACCCCAGCTCTCATAAACTTTTGAGCGATGCTGTACATGAGAAGCGATCTCACGCAGCATCGCTTTTTCGTTCGCTGGCAACACCAGATCGTCCCATTGCGCGACCGGCTCTATGCGCTGCGCGAGATTTTCAAGACGTGCCCGTGCCTGAGACCGCCCTGCATCCCATAGCGACTGCAACAGAGCGTCGCCTTCAGACCCTGACTCCAGTGCTTCATCCACTGATGCACGAATCCCGGCAAATCCAAGATTGAACTGCGCCACCAGATTCGACACATGGCCGTTCATATTCACGTTCGCCGCACGCAACTGGTTCTCCCATGCTTCCTGCTGCTCTTTTGCAGTCGGTTTGCTTATGTCGAAAGTCTTTACGGCACGATCCAGAGGCCGCCAGCGATCTCTCGCGCTCAGTATGACTGGCCCTTGCACGCGCTCGATAAATCTTGAAACCTGCGCGACAGCCTTGAGATCGTTAACATCGAGTCCGTCCGTGTCGACATACAGCGCGCCTGGCAGCAAGATGGCCTCGCGCTCCCATAAGCGCATCAGGCCTTCGACCTCCTGTGCGTTCGCCGGAATCTGATCAGCCGCAAGAGCATATAAGGCGAAACCTGCTTCTGCACAGCCGGCAGCGGCAACGGCCCGCTTCGCCAGCTCATCCGCTCCACACATCTGAATTACAGGTAATTGACGATGAGGCCGGCTCCATGCATCAGCGATACGGCGAGCTTGTGCAACATGCGAAGGCGCAATATCATCCGCTGGATGGACAGGCCGCAAGAGTCCGGCAAGACGCTCGTCAAGATACTGCAGCCCGGTAAGAAAATGCAGAATTCTCTCATCCATTGTGAGCGGACATGTCGTAATCGAAGAGCCGCCCTGGCTGCTCATTTCAATCAGCCGCCAACGACGCAGCGGGGCTGCTGGGTTTAATGCGCTCCAATGCGGAGCAGATAACGCAGCCAGCGCCAGGCTGAACGTTGGATAGGGCTTATTGGTTGCGCCCTGCGCGGCAGAGCAGAGGCCAGCCAGAGAAGAATCCAGTTCCACGCCGGCGCATAAAAGCAGTATGGCGCGTTCGAACGGAGACAGGTTGAAGCTTTGTGTAAGAATCTCTAATGCGGATGCAGGCTCTGAGCGGCTCGGGGCTACATCAGAGGGCGAATCCGGACGTGGCGCATTGTCGAGGTGACGCTCCAGGCAAGCGCGTACTGCAGCAATGGCTGTAGTGAGACAGCGCTGATTGTACTCAACCCAGTTGTTCCCATTCGCTGCCATTCAGGACACCTCCACGGCAACATCGTGAGAGCGGCTTCCATCTACGATAACCGCAACGGAATGCTGTCCGGCATCCAGCAGGCGGCCCAGCGTGAATACCAATTGCGCGGCATTGGCGTTTGCGTTCGCCTGATAGCCGATGCCATCGATCACCACACGAATATCCGTTCCATTCAGGCGCGCGCCATTTAATGTGAGCTGATGCACCTGATTGCCTGAAACAGTTGTCACCGCTACTCCAATCGGGCCATTCAACAGCGGAATCACTTCCAGCGTGCGCGCATTGGTAACACTGTTATCTGCCAGCACGATCCTTGTCCGATAAAGGCCGTTTGCCAGATTTGCAGGAATGGTGATGGTTGCCTTCGTGTCCGTGACACTGCCGACAAATGTTGTTACATTCGTCGTCCCGGAAGGCCCGTCGAAGCGAACTCCCTTCGCAGTAGTTGTGAAGCCGATGCCATTAAGAACCAGCGTGGGAGCAGGTGGACCGGAGCTGGCGTCGAGCGCAGAGCGGATCGGTGTAAGAGATGACAACCACGGCGATACAGTAAATGTAAGCGCGGCTCCAGACTTGCCGCTGATGGCGACTTCCACTTCCTCGTTCGGGCCTGCATCCAGACTGTCCGGCAGCGTAACTGCGATAGATGTATCCGTTGGCGCAGGCACAGTGTTGATGGATACGGCCTGGCCACCAATCAGTACGGAAGGCGCTTTTCCCGGCGAACTCAAAGCAGAACCGTTGATGGTGAGCGTATTTGCAACCACCGCATTGCTGGATACTTGCGCTAAAGCACCAGTGGCAGGAGAAAGCGATTCAAGCCGCGGCGCCTGCCAGAGGAAAACGTTCAATCCGGTAGAAAGCACAATGCTGCCGTTGACTGGCGGCGGCAATGCAGGCGTAAGCTCAACCAGAGATACTTCATACGCCACTGACAATCGATATGGCTGATTGATCGTCGCCCAGATTTTCGACAACTCTTCAAGGCTTGTGATCGCCAGCCTGATCTTGATCTGCTCGAAGCTGTTCAGGATACTCTGCGGCAGAGATGTGTCAGCATCGAAGCCTTTGATATGGACATCGTTCAGCACCGGATATTGATGGAGGGCCAACATCGCTGCGCCGAGCATCGTATGTGCGTCATCTCCGATGGTTGCCGAAGGATCGGGAGCCGGAGCGAACGGCGTCAGCAGGTAGTAAAGCTCAAGTCCAAGCGCAGGTGAATCAGAGGGCGGAGTCTTTTTGTCGCCAGGCCACGGTTGGTTTTTAGTGAACGGGCTCTCCATTACGCGATAGAGGTAGAGATTCACTCCCAACCCTGAGGGCATGGGCTCGCCCGGAGGCAGAAGGCTCACCTGCGCCGTAGAACTCACAGCACTGAGCTGGCTCAGAAGCAGCATCTGCAGCCCGCGTGTCACGTCTTTGATTGCCGTATTGCTGCTCATATGCTCTGCGCCCGGAAGTGGATTAAAGCCTCAGAAAAAATCTGCTGAGATACCGCGTGTCCAGAAAATTTGACGATGCCACTGGTTTTGCCATTTGGGGGCCTGCAGGCTGTGGGGGTAGTTGATTGTTCACCTGCACATCAATGCGTCCGATAGAAATTTTGCTTTGCTTACGCTTGTCGACAATATTGGAAACAGGCGGTGAATTGGTCTGCCGTGGTGCAGAAGCTCGAACTTCAAGAGGATGCGTTTCTATCGGCCATTTCGGCGTTTCCAGCGGTGTCGGAATCTCTACTTTCCTGTCCGCATTTGCCGCTGCTGCCCTCTTTGGCTTGACTGGTGTTAAAGCCGGGGGTTTCTCAGCTGTGACATTCATATCGGCAACTGGAAACTCGACCTGCTGTATCGGCATCCTTACCGCCAGCGGTTGTACTTTGTCGTGAGTAGAATTACTTTGTGCTTGCTCCGGAATCACTGCCGGAACCGGATCAGACTCGATGCGCATTGGTGGAGGTAATTTCTCAGGCGACTCTGCAGCGTACTGGGGCTTCTGTTTTAGCGGCATCTTCACGGCTTCGCGAATTGTTTCCTGTTGAGGCGTAATATTGGACCGCGCGCGACGGAGCCCTTCAGGAGCGCGCACGCGCTCACTCGGTGAAGGCACAATTGGTGTAAGTGGCCAGAGTGCAGGAACTCTCGGCGGAACAGATGGGCTGTACTCCATCCCTGGTTCGTGTATTGGCGATGCAGGCGAAGGCATTGCACTGTGTTCCTGAACGACGCGAGGCTGCTCGGAAACCTGTGAAGCTTCCTCGTGCCTGGACAGCATTGGTTCAGCAGGCTCATCTGCACGCATAGCTAGTTCGGGTGCTGGCTGAGAAAAAGGCGCAGCAACCGGTGGGATTAATGCATGCGAAGAAACAGGCGGCCTGACAGGTGAGATGGTGCGAGCACCGGAAGCGACAATTCGCTGAAGATAATTTGCCATCTCAGTTCACCCCATCCTGTCTCAGCGAATCATTCAGAAGAGCGAGATAAGCACGCCTGCGACGGCGCTCAAGTTTGAGAATGTCCGACTCGCTCCAGTGATAGTAAAAGGCCAAGGCGTGAATCTCGCGCAACAGAGCATCACCTTTCGAGGCCATCTCTTCAAAGAAGAACGCGGTCGTATCAAACGGCAGCAGAAACTGCCCTGCGCAATTCGGGCAAGCAAGGTCCAGTTCCAGATCAACCTGTGGCGCGAGGCGCTCCATTTCGGCAATCAGCGCATTCTGCTCATCTGAAGAGAGCAACTCGCCGCCATCATCCAGAACACATCGTTTCAATAACTCCGCGACGGCAGCATTCTCCACAATTCCAAGCACCGCCTCCTGATCGCCTCCCGTGGGCAATCGAAAGCGAACAACACGATCACCAAGCTCCAACGTGTACGAGCACGCATGTTGCGGGCGGCGCTCGACAGGCACATCATCCAGATGAAAATCGATATCCATCTTCTGATTGCAATTCGGACATGGAACAACGGCCTGGACCTGATCTCCGAATGTTATCCGGCGAAGTTGCAGAATCAGATAGTCGCGGTCAGCAACAAGCAGACGGCGAACAAGCTCGACATTCACCGAGCGATCTCCGAGCGAGAGCATGCATGCGCCGAGCAGCCAACTCACGCGCGCGGCGTTTGGAACGGCGTGGTGATAAGCAAGCCACTCCTCTTCGCGCCCGGAGAGCGGGCGCAGGCACGCAGTACTCAGCAACTGGTTCTGTTGCAGCATTAACCCGCCCGGTAAAGAAAAAATATTTTCGGTAAGACACCCGGTGCTCATTGCTCAATCAGCCGATACGCGCCGGCCCCTGGCTTTCCGTCACCGATGCATCGCGTTCAAACCATTCAAAGGCCAGCTTGATGGTTGTAATGGCCACTGCATTTGCTCCGGCGTCGAGGTCAGGCAATGCCTGATACTCCGACACCCAGCAGCGGTACAAGTTGTAAGAGAGAGCCTTCTGTCCAGCTTCATTAAAGACATCAATCGTGATGTTCTTCCGAAACTCGCCCAGATTCGTAATGCTGTGGCTGGCAAAATCGTTGACAAGATTCGCCCAGTCCTCGAACGAGGTGTCATACGTAATGCCGGCTTCGAGCGTCACATCCGCGTAGCTGCTCTTGCCGGGCAGTTTGCGGGGAACAATATTCTCGCCGGCTTCGCGAAACTCCACGATCTCCGTGGTCCGCTTCAGCGCGCCCATCTTGCTTAATCCGGCCACATACTGGTTGTCCCATTTCACCTTGAAGCGAAAGGTGCGATAGGGATCAAACCGATTTGTCTGCGCAGTCATTCGTGCCATGATGCCAATTCCTCCTTTTCCCTAAGCACCCGCTTACGAAGCAGGCTGGTTCACTTTCTGGCTGAGTTTAAGCACTACAAATTCCGCTGGCTTGAGCGGCGCAAAGCCGACCAGGATATTTACGACCCCGTTGTCGATGTCCTGCTGTGTGGTTGTGCTGCTGTCGCAAAGAACGAAGAACGCATCATCCGGCTTGCTGCCCTGGAAGGCGCCGGCTCGAAACTGTGTCAGCATGAATGCGCGAATATTCAGCCTGAGGCTTGCCCACAGCGGCTCATCGTTCGGCTCAAAGACTGCCCACTGTATGCCGTTGTAGATACTCACACGCAGAAAGATGGCCATGCGGCGCACTGGAATGTATCGCCAGGATGCATCACTGCCAATGGTGCGCGTGCCCCAGACTACGAGACCACTGCCCGGCACTGAACGAATTACGTTCACCAGAATTGGGTTCAGTTGGTCCTGCTCCACATCACTTACTGCCACAAAAGGAGCCAGCGCACCTGCAACTCCAGCTTCCGTGCCTGCTGGAGCTTTGAAGACTCCGCGTGCATTGTCGATACGCGCATAGATGCCGGCCATAAACCCTGAAGGCGGCAGCAGGATCTTCGGATTTCGTCCCTGCCCGATTGGGTCGGGCGCATAAATCCATGGGAAGTAGATCGCGCCGTAATCGCCGGCGGCTTTGTCGATCTGTCCGCCAATGCCTGTCGTTGCAAACGTACGCGCATCGGCGATGGTAGCAACTGTAGGTCGGCCGTTATCTGTGCGCGCCTGCGTCACATCGGCAAGCGTGCCCATATCGCCGATAAAGAAGCAGTCCTGTAACGGTCGTGAATTCTTGCAGTAATCAATGCCCGCATTCACGGTTACCACATCACCCTGACCTGGAATGGCAATCAGGCTGACGTCTGTGATCTTGTCCAGAGCGAAGATGCCGGTACCCGTTACATTGCTGTTGGCTGCCGGAGCTCCTATGAAGTTCACCGCGCTGGCCAGCCCATCACTTCCGTGCGCAAGCTGCGCAGGAAGGACCGGAGGCGCTGCCTTGAGATTTACATTGATGTTCGCGGGTCGCGCAGTGAGGTCCGCAGTGATTGCGATATACTCTGAAGCCGTGTTCACTACTTGCCGCGCGTAGCTCGAAGGGTTTGTAGCACCCGGTAGTAAAGTCGGGCTTCCTTTAAAGGTGACGTTGTCATAAGTCTCAACTACATTGCCGACCGCTTCAGCAGCTGTGGCGCCATACATCACCTGCAGCTTGAAATTATTCGCATCACCATCCGAGCTGGGAGAGACAACAATCCAGATATTATTGCCCCATGCTCCCTGGTTAGCAGCGGACAAGCTCAACGCTCCACCGCCTGCTCCAACCACCGTGGTGGCGAAAGCTGCATTATTGGCGGGCGGACTCGTAGGAGGAGGCAAAACTCGAACCACATAAAGGCTGCTGCCTCCATTTTGAAAGAAGGACTGAACCGCATAAGTCAGATAGCTGTCTGCGCGAAAGCCGCCAAAGTTACGTGAATATTCGGTGAAGCTCGTCACCAGCACGGGTTGTGCCGCCCGCCCCGATGGAAGGATGGTTCCCGGCACAGGGCCTTTATCGGCAAAGCCGATAAAAGCAGCCGTGGAGCTGCTTACACCTTCAATCGGTTTTACTGCGGAAGGAACTTCCTGTACGTAGACACCAGGGTGCAGATACTGCGGCATACGTAAACCCTCCATGTCGGAAGCGTGCCGGGGAATCTCCATCGGTTATGGAAGATTTTCACGGCGTAATGTAATAGGGCGCTCCTGCATCATTTCGTTGCAAAGAGGCCAAAAAGGACCGGTCAGTATGAGACCGTCCGCCAAATTAAATTTTCCAGGGATGCTTTCCCAAGGGGCCCGGTACTGCTAAACCTCAGCAAAACTGTGCAAGTCAGGATGGAAGCTATAAGAACTGCACAAAAGTGCAGGCAGCGAATGATTACGCACTTAGTCACCTCAAGTCAAGACTTTTTTGAGCTCCGATTCGTAATCGAAAGTTGCCGGATGTCAAGATTAAAATCTGCAAAATTTTCAGGACACAATTGGCTTGACGCGCCGAAGACTAGACATACAGCCCGGCCTTCGTGCGTGGGGTGGCCATCCAACAAAGCTGCGTGTCTACTCACTTCACCACAACTTTCACTCGCATCCACGGATGAATGCAGCATTGAAAGTAATGCTCGCCCTTCGGGAGATTCGAAACCTGAACGCTGCTACCCTGCAGTATCCGAGTTCGCGCAACTGCGACGTTGGAAAAGCCACCTGCACATTCGGGAACAGTGTCTTCTCCCGGAGCGTTCAACCCTGCGATGAATCCCCCTCCGAAATGCGCTACTTCGGTAAATGTATGCGGCTCGCCCCCCTGATCGACAACACTGAAATTGGTTCCTTCCTTGATCCTGAGTGTGTCTGGCTCAAAATCCCAGCCCGGGTCCGGGGTTCCGGCTGCAGCTTTTGCAAACAAGTCTGACAGCACGGTGAATGCGCCCAACGTAACGTTCTTGCAGAAGTCGGGACCAAGCGCGGCATTGAAGGTAGTGGGGTCGCATTCATCCAGAGCTACGATTTGAGCCGTACGCGCAGAATTTTCTGATGATGGATTCCGATAATCAGCGGAATGCTCTGAGTGTCCCTGCGCTACTGCGAGCGCAGGCCCTATACATATCAAACAGCTTGCGATGAATATGCGTATTGTTGTGATCATGATGATTTACCTCTGTGACAAATTGAGGAAAGGTTTTAGACCGGCGTCCCCGAAATCTCTCATCTTAGGTATCGAAACGACCGGTGAAAAGACGACAATAAGAAGAGAAATTTCTTCGCAATGAAAACTCGGAAGTTTGAGGAGGCGCTATTTGCGCTAATTGCCCTGCAACCGCACAATGCGGCGCGCAGGAAGCTTGTCGTCCTTGCCCGATCTTGCAGGCGTAATAATCACTTCGCCGACATTGGGAACGCCGCCGGGGATAGCGGCTGCGATCTGCCGAATAATGTCTGAAATTTTGTCGAAGATGTCAGCCAGATCATCCACATGCCGGTAATTCATGCCGATAGTCAGCTCGACTGTGTACTGCTTCTTCTTATTCGCTGTCGCGAGCAGATTCGCCACGTTACGCGCCAGCTCTTTGGCGCTGGCATAGTTGCCCGCATCCGATGTGCCCTTAGCCGCAGCCGGAATCAGCGAATTGTCATCCAGCGCCTGAATAATCTTGTCCACCGCCTGTGCATCACTCGCGAGCGGAGGCTGGGGAAGATTCGGCTTGGGAATCGGCTTTGTTGGAATATCCCACGGAATTTTCGGCAGATTAAAAATATGTTCTCCGGGAGCTGAAACTGAACCACCTGGGGGCGTAGTTGCGGGCGGCTGCACCGGCGCATATGGACTGCCTGCGCCTTCCTGCTGGCGATCCATCGGCGTTCCAGCCTTCTGCTTGATCAGCGCTTCCACTGCGCTGTGAATCGCGCCTTTGTCCTTGTCGCTAAGCGGCGAGCCGGACATGGCCTGATCCAGAACGCTCACCATTCCGTCAGCCACCGCTCCCCGCGCTCCGTCGATAATCTTATCCTGCCAGTCTTTCGGAATCGGAAGTTTCTTCACAATCGGACTGACCGTCGAATCCACTACGACGTGACCCGCCGCTTCGCCGACTGATTTCGGGCTTGTATCTGGTGTGTCCTTGGGCGATTGCGTCTTCAGGTGCGCGATGCGGGAAGCAGGTATGTAGTCAGGAAGAAGCTTCGTGACAGCCGCAGCGAATTCCGGCGCCGACCCCGGCAGAGCCGAGCCGGCGAGAAATGCTTCGATACGCGCAGAGCCCGTTGCATCCGTAAACAGTTTTCTTACCGCCCACTTCACCGTGTCGGTTACGTGCAGTGTCTGTCCGCCTTGCGCAGCTTGCGCCTGATACAGGAAATCAGTCAGTGCCTGCGTTACTTCCTGACGCGAAACCACATCAGGCTCATATCTTTTCGTGATCGAAAGTCCGCCCGGATTGGTTGTCGGCGGATTCTGCCCAGTCGGCGTATCCCGCTGGGCCATTGGCTGGATACGACTGGTACTTATACTTATGCCGATATTTGCGGGCGTGGCATAGCCCTGCTGCACTACATGGGTCAATTCATGCGCAAGCAGCCTGCGCCCTTCATGCCCGGACGGCTGATATCGGCCTCCGCCGAAAGTAATATTCGAGCCTACGGTATAAGCCAGCGCTCCAATCGACTGTGCTGATTCTGCGGCTTTGTCGTCGGCATGAATGCGTACCCGGCTGAAGTCATATCCAAAGCGAGGCTCGAAGAAGGCCCGCACAGCAGAATCCAGCGGTTGTCCTGCTGCTTGCGGATGATTCGTTATCTCTCCCTGCAATCCACTCGAATCGTGGTCCGCGCGCAAAACCTCCTCGGCCACCCGATCCGCTTCCAATTCCAACGGATCATCCACCGCTCCAATCGCAAGCCGGGCTTGAACCTTGCCGGAAGGCGCGCTCAGCCTGCACGGGCCATCCTGCGCCTTTGGCTCAAAGGCTGCTGCGCTCGATTTCGTGTTTCTTGTGGCCAGCGGGGCAAACAATAGGCACCTTCCGCAGAAAATGCTTTTCGGTAACACAATACCACCGGCAGCGTCACGAATGGCGCAAGGTTTGTAATCAACGGCAGCAATCTACTTCATGAGTGCGAATTCACCGCTGATAAATGAGGGGATTCCGGGAGGCTCATATCGGGTCTCCCTGTAAATATCGCCATCCATCCTGAGAAAGCTCAGGACATCCTGCCCCTCCATATCAAATTGAAAGCAATTTCCTCTGTCTTTAAGCCAGAAAAGAATGGCGTCCGCCATTTCATGCGCCTGTTTCGCAATGAGTCCCAGTGACTGCGCCATGGTCAGAACATAGCGCTGTGTGGTAACAACCTGTTCGTCGATGATACTGGCGGGTTGATCAAAAATCAGCTCGCAGCGTCGCCATAGCTCCTGGCTTTGCATCACTATTTCCGCGTAGCAGGGCTCTTTTTCAAACAACGCAATCGTACAAAGTCGAACCAGAGAGTTTACCAGCCTTCCAAATCTGTTCAGCTCAGCGCATTCTTTAAATGGGCTGCATTTCAAGAACAGCAACGTATCTACCGCCATTTGCGCAGAGGTGCTGTATGTCCTGTATAAAGCGTTGTCAATGCGCAATGCCGCCAATCCGAACCGGAAGCCGGGATGACCCGGCTCGCCTTCCAACGTGATCTGGCGGGACAGATATTTGATCTGGCGCCGGTACTCGCCGATTTTGTGCTCGGCGCTGCGGGCCTGCCTGCAGAAATCCGAATT
>Ga0209062_1004139_pt1 | contig 15637 bp, 11 predicted proteins | sample Coa_R2_2_FD_187158 | JGI IMG/M metagenome (GOLD analysis project Ga0209062, IMG submission 187158) | Surface soil microbial communities from Centralia Pennsylvania, which are recovering from an underground coalmine fire - Coalmine... | ecosystem: Environmental > Terrestrial > Soil > Unclassified... | reverse complement strand
CCCCCGCCTCCTCGCCTCTTGGACCTCCGGATTGTCCGCGCCCACCGCGGAGCTCACCACCAGCGCCTTGGCGTCGCCCAGATGGCTTGCCGCGTGCCCCTGATAGACCTTCGCGCCCCGCTTGCCCAGCCGCTCCGTGATGGGCGTGCGGCGCAGGTCTGAGCCGCTCACCCGATACCCCATCTCCAGCAGCACCTCCGCCAGGCCGCTCATGCCGATGCCGCCGATGCCCACGAAGTAAACGGACTGGGGCTTAAAAAACATTTTCCTTTTGTATTGTTTCGGCTTTCGCGGCGTATGTCAATGGTTTACTCGCAGGATTCCAAAATCTCCGCCGCACGCCGCGCCGCTCCCGGCTTGGCCAAGGCCCGCGCCGCTTGCCCCATCGCCGCCAGCCGGTCCGGATCCGCCGCCAGCCGCATCACCTCCTCCACCAGCCGGGTTCCCCTCATCTCGCCGTCCGGCACCAGCCGCGCCGCTCCCGCTTTCTCGAAAGCTTCCGCGTTGCGTAGCTGATGATGATCGCTGGCCGTGGGCAAAGGCACCAAAATGGACGGCTTTCCCGCCGCCGCCAGCTCGCTCAGCGTGCCCATGCCCGAGCGGCACAACACCAAATCGGCGCGCGCATAGGCTTGCGGCATGTCGTCGATAAACGCGCAAACCTCGAATGGCGACCGCCCCGCCAAGTCCCCATAGGCCGCCGCCCCGGTCTGATGGATGATCCGAACGGCTCCTTCCGGCCACAGCGCCCAGCTTTCCTCCACCGCGCCATTCAGCGTCCTCGAACCCTGGCTCCCTCCGGTGATCAGCAGCGTGAGCGGCCGCCCCGGCGGCTTCGGCGGAATCGCGAAAAATTCTCGCCGCACCGGAAGCCCGGTGACTTCGGCGCGGCCCCGCGGAAACCAGCGCGCCGTTTCCGGAAAGCTCACCAGCGCCCGGGCCACGAAACGCGCCAAACGCCGGTGCGTAAACCCGGGCACGGCGTTCGGCTCCATCGCAACCACCGGAATCCGCCCCCACAGAGCCGCCAGCAAAACCGGCCCCGCCACGTAGCCGCCCATCGAAAAAACCGCCGCCGGCGACGCCCGCCGCAGCATCCGCCACGCCTCCCATACGCTCCCCGGCAGATCCGCCAGAGTCGCCAGCCTCTTGCGCATCCCGACCCGCTTCAGCCCCCCGATCTCGATCCATTCGATGGGAAAATTCTCCGCCGGCGCCAGTCTGGCCTCCACGCCCCGCCGCGTCCCAATGAACCGGACCGAGTGCCCGCGTTCCCTTAATTCGCGCCCCACCGCCAGCAGCGGAAATACGTGCCCCCCCGTGCCGCCCCCGGCCATCACGAACGTCGCCACTTGCTCTTTCACCCCTCATGCTCGCTCACGCTCAGCAGCATTCCCAGCGACCCCAGCGTGCTCACCAGCGAGCTTCCCCCAAAGCTGATCATCGGCAGCGGGAAGCCTTTCGTGGGCGCCATATCCAGCACCACCGTCATGTTGATCAGCGCCTGGATCACAATGGACACCGTCACGCCCAGCGCCAGATAACGCCCGAAATCGTCCCGCGCCAGCAAATACAGCCGCACTCCCCTCCACAGCACCACCAAAAACGCCGCCAGCACCGCCGTCGAGCCCCACAGCCCCAGTTCCTCGCCGATGGTGGCGTAAATGAAATCGGTGTGGGCCTCCGGCAGAAACATCAGCTTCTGCTTGCTCTTCATCAAGCCCACCCCCCACACACCCCCCGTTCCCACCGCGATCTTCGACTGCCGCGGCTGATAGCTCGCATCGCGCACCGTCGTGGACCGCTGCACGTACTTGCGGATCCGTTGATGCGTGTCGATCAGCTCGATCCGCGAGTAATCCGGATCGATGTAGGCGATCACCCGCCCCAGCCGGTAGCCGCGCGAAAATACGGCCACCGCGAACAGCGCCAGCCCAACCGCGCCCACTCGAAGCAGGTGCTTCCATTCGAGCCCGGCGATCCAGAACACGATCACCGTCGTCAATACCGGCACCATCGCCGTCCCCAGGTCCCCCACCACCACCAGTGCGGCCAGCACCGCCACGGCCAGCGCGGCTTGCTGTAGAGTCTTTCGTTGGTTCACGGCCTGCCCCCGCCGCGATAAAAAGTAAGCCAAAAACAGGATCAGCGCCGGCTTGGCGAACTCCGAAGGCTGTAACGAGCCTACCCCGGGAATGCGGAACCAGCGGTGCGTCCGCGGATCGGCGAAAATCACCGCCACCAGCAGCGCCAAAACGATGCTCAGCGTCGTGAACGCCCACGCCGGCGTGTTCAGCCGCCGGTAATCCATGCGCTTGAAATACATCATCGCCCCGAACGACACCGCCGCGAACCCCATCTGGTGCAGGACGAAATAATACGGCGGCACGTGATAAAACGGCTCCGCCGCCGCGCTCGAGGCGCTATAAACCATCACGATTCCCAAGCCCGTCAGCGTCAGAATCGTCGCAAACAGCAGCCAGTCGGTCTTCAGCTTCATGCCGTCCTACAGCTCCTTCACCAGCCGCTTGAATTCGCGTCCGCGATGTTCGAAGTTGTCGAATTGATCGAAGCTTGCGCAGGCCGGGGCCAGTAATACGGTGTCTTGGGCGCGGGCGCGCGCGCGCGCTTCGCTCACCGCCTTGTCCAGCGTGACGCACGCGATGGCCGGAACGTTTCCCCCTGCCTGTCGCTCGATTTTGCCCGCGGCCTCGCCGATCAGCAGCATCGCGTGCGCCTTCGCCTTTAACAACGGCCCCAGCGGCGTGTAATCGGAATCTTTGTCTTTGCCCCCCATAATGACCCAAAGCCGCCCCGGAAACGCCTCCAGCGCCTTGATGGCCGCATCCACGTTGGTGGCCTTCGAATCGTTGTACCAGTCCACCCCGTCCAGCGTCCGCACGAATTCCAGCCGGTGTTCGACGCCCGGAAAGGTCCGGATCGCCGCGCGGATCTGTTCGTCGTTGGCTCCCGCCTGCCGCGCGATCAAAGCCGCCGCCGTTGCGTTGTCCAGATTGTGCGCCCCGCGCAGGGGAACCTCGGTTGTAAATGGCTCCCGCGAGCAAAACCACGCCACTCGCGATTTCAAAGACTTCGCCAAATCCCGCGTGATCGGGTCGTCCGCATTCAGCACCGCCCAATCCTCCGCCGTCTGATTTTCGAACAGCCGCGCCTTCGCCGCGGCGTAGCGCTCCAGAGTGTAGTGGCGGTCCAGATGGTCGGGCGTGATGTTCAAACAGGCGCCCACTTGCGCGTGAAATCGCTGGATCGTTTCCAGTTGAAAGCTGGAAAGCTCCAGAACGTTCCATTGGTCCGCCCGCGAAGCCGCAACCATCGCGCAGGGCGGCGTGCCGATGTTGCCCCCCACCTGGGCCGGGATTCCACAGCCGGAAAGAATGTGGCCCGTCAGGGCCGTCGTCGTGGTTTTCCCGTTGGATCCGGTGATTCCGATGATCGGGCCTTGCAGAAACCAGCTCGCCAGCTCCAGATCTCCAATCACGGCGACCCCTTTTTTTCGCGCCCCCTCGAGCTCCTCCAAGTCGGCGCGCACTCCCGGCGAAAGCACGATCAGGTCCTTCCCGCAGAAAGATTTTGGAACTTGATTGCCCAGCTTCTGATCCACTCGCGTCACCCGCGCGCCCTTGGCCTCCAGCAGCTCGGACGCCGCAGCCCCGCTCCGCCCCATCCCCACCACCGCGACCCTTGCGCCTTCCAGTTTCATCTCAGCTTCAAGGTCGTCAGCGCGAACAGCGCCAGAATCAAGCCCGCGATCCAGAACCGCGCAATCACCTTGGACTCCGCCCATCCCAGTTGCTCGAAATGGTGGTGCAGCGGCGCCATCTTGAAAAGGCGCTTTCGCCGCAGTTTGTAGCTCCCCACTTGCAAGATCACCGAAAGCGCCTCTATGACGTAGATGCCTCCGATGAAGAAAAGCAAAACCTCCTGCTTCAACAGCACCGCCACCGTGCCCAGGCTGCCCCCCAGGGCGTAGGAGCCTACGTCGCCCATGAAAATCTGCGCCGGGTGCGCGTTGTACCAAAGAAATCCCAGCGACGCGCCCGTCATCGTCCCGCAGAAAATCGCCAACTCCGACGCCCCCGGCGTGCGCGACAGCTCCAGGTAGCGGGCGAACTCGGCGTGCCCGGACAAAAACGCCAGCGCCGTCATCGCGCCCGCCGCGATCACCATCAGGCCGATCGCCAAGCCGTCCAAGCCGTCGGTCAGGTTCACCGAATCGGAGCAGCCGATCAACACCAGCGCCAGAAAGCCAAAAAAGAACGCAAACGCCAGCGGATACGTCCACGCGTTTTTCAGCCACGCGTGAACCAGCAGGTCCGGCTTGAAGTTTTTGAAAAACGGCACGTTCATATTGGTGGAGTAAACGCCCTTGGCGTGCATTCCCAACAGCAGCACTCCCACCAGCATCGCGGCGATGAACTCCAGCCCCAGCTTCTGCCGAACCCTCAGCCCCAGGTTCCGCTTCCTTTTGATCTTCAAATAGTCGTCTAGGAAGCCGATCGAGCCGAACCCCACCAGCCCCGCCAGCGCCACCCAAATCGCGGGCGTCCGCAGATCGGCCCACAACAGCGTCGGAATCAGGATCGAAATCCCGATCAGCAGCCCGCCCATGGTGGGAGTTCCCTCCTTCTTGTGGTGAGACTGGGGTCCATCCTCGCGGATGGGTTGGCCAATCTGAAACTCCCGCAGGCGCTCGATCAGCCACGGCCCCAGAAGGATGGCCATCAGCAGCGCCGTGATGCTGGCCATCCCCGTCCGAAACGTGGTGTATTGGAAAACCCGGAACGGCGAATAGAGATGGAACAGCTTTTGATAACCCAGCCAGTACAGCATTGGCCTTTTTCAATGACTCCCTTCGGAGGACGCTCCCGCGCCGCCGGCAGCGCTAAGAAATTCTTGGAGGGCTTCTTCGACATGTACGCCGCGGGAGCCTTTGAATAAAATGGCGTCCCCGGCTCGAGCCAGCGAGCGCGTGAATCGTCCCGCTTCCGCCGGATCTTCGAAAAAAAACGCGGCGTCGGCCCGAAGGCCGGCACGCTTGGCTGCGTCCAACATGTGATAGGCCGCGCCGCGTATCCCAACGAGCACATTTATTCCGCTTTCCGCCGCGTAGCTGCCTACGTCGCGGTGAAGCGGCTCAGCCCAACGGCCAAGCTCGAGCATCTCCCCCAGAACCGCGATCCGCCGTTCCGCAGGCGAATCCCGCAGCACGTCTAACATGGCTCGCGCCGCGTCTGGGTTGGAGTTGTAACAATCGTTATACACCAAAATACCCTCGTGATGGAAGCGTTCTCCACGCATTTTTCCAACCGCGATTTTTTTTACGCTTTCCACCAGCCGGTCGGGCGCGATTCCATGCACGCCCGCCGTCGCGATCCCCGCGAGAAGGTTGGAAATCCCGTGCCGTCCCAGCAGCGGGCTCTCGAATCGCGCCTCGCCCACCCGGAATTTCACGCCATTGTAAAGATATTGAACCTCCTCGGCTCTCACCTGCGCTTTCGCCGACTGCCCGTAAGTCACAACGCGCCCTGGCCGGCCATGGCTCTGAAATCCCGCCACCCGCGCATCGTCCGCGTTCAACACCGCCGTTCCCGTTGTCGGCAGCGCCTCGATCAACTCGCGCTTCGCCGCCGCAATCCCTTCGATCGACTCGAACTCCTCAATGTGAGCCCATCCTACGTTGGTGACCACCCCTGTCTCCGGCCGCGCGATCTCCGCCAGTCGCCTGATCTCTCCCGCGTGGTTCATCCCCATTTCCAGCACCGCTGCCTCCGCCCGTTCGTCGCATCGCAACAAAGACAGCGGCAGCCCCACGTGGTTGTTCAGATTGCCCTCGTTCTTCGCCGTATGGAAACGCTCCGCCAGCATCTCCGCGATGATGTCCTTTGTCGTGGTCTTCCCTGCGCTTCCGGTCACCGCCACCACGCGGCCGCCCCAGCTTTGCCTCGCCCGCGAAGCCGCCCGCTGGAGCCCTTGAAGCGCGTCCGCCACCCGCAATATTCGGCCCGCCGACGCCGAGCCGCCAGATACGTCCTGATCCACGACCACGGCCACCGCCCCCTTCCGGAATGCCTCCCCGACGTATTTATGCCCATTGTGATTTGGCCCCCGCAGCGCAAAAAATAGATCGCCCGGTTGAATCGAGCGCGTATCCACCGACCAGCCCGTCACCCACGCATCCGGCCCGTCCGGAGCGGGAAGATCTAAAAACTCCGCCACTTGGCGCAACCGAAACTTCATCTCTACTTCCGTTCTTTCTCCGCCGCCCCCGCTCCCGCCGCGGCCGGCTATTCATAGTCCAACTCCCGAAGCGCTTCCCGCGCCGCTTCCCGGTCGTCGAAAACAATCGCCTTGTCCCCGATAATCTGATACGTCTCGTGCCCCTTTCCCGCCAGCAAGACGACATCGCCCGGCAGCGCTTGCCTGATCGCCAGGCGAACCGCTTTGCCCCGGTCCGGCTCGGCGGTGTGCGGAGTATCCGTCCGCCCCAGGCCCACCAGCGCATCGTTCATGATGGCGATCGGGTCCTCCGACCGCGGGTTGTCCGACGTCAGCACTACGGAATCGCTCAGCTCTCCCGCCACCGCCCCCATCAGCGGGCGCTTGGACCGGTCCCGGTCGCCGCCGCATCCAAACAGCGTGATCACCCGCCCGCCCCTGGCCAGCTCGCGCGCGATCAGAATCGCATTGCGCAGCGCCTCGGGCGTATGCGCGAAATCCACCACCACCAGAAACGGCTGCCCTTCGTCGATGCGTTCGAACCGGCCCGGCGCGCTGCGGCAGGCGGCAACCCCCCGCGCGATCGTGGATAGACCGATCCCATAACTCAGCGCCGCGCCCGCCGCGGCCAGAATATTTAAAACGTTGATGCGGCCTACCAGCCGAGATTCAATCCTCTGCCGCTGCCCGTCCCAGTCCAAATCGAAAGACAATCCCCGAAAATCCGAACGCACCCCCTCGGCCCGCAACCCGGCGCGGGCCGAGAATCCATACCAAATCGTCTGCGCCGGCGCCGCCGGCCGCATCGATTCGCTGGCCTCATCCTCCGCGTTGAGAATGGCCCATTCCGGTCCCGGTCCTTCCGGAGGAACGAACAGGAAACGCTTGGCCGCCGCATACGCCTCCATCGTACCGTGGAAGTCCAGGTGATCCTGGCTCAAATTGGTGAAAACGGCCGTATGGTATCGGAAGCCCCAAACCCGCCCCAGCGCCAGAGCGTGCGAGGAGACTTCCGAAACCAGGTGGCTGCCATGGCGCTTCTCCAGCTCCGCCGCGAACCTCATCGTATCCAGCGGTTCGGGCGTCGTGTTCGGGGCCGGCCACACATCGTCCCGGATCCGGTATTCCACCGTGCTGATCAGTCCCGTCGTGAAACCCGCCTCGCGCAGAATCGACTCCAGCAGGTACGCCGTCGTGGTTTTGCCGTTGGTGCCCGTAATCCCGCTGAATCGGATGCGCAAATCCGGATGATTGTAGAAATTGGCCGAAGCCGTGGCCAAGGCCCTCCGGCCGTCCTCCAGCTCGATCCACGGCCCCTCAAAGTCCGGAGGCCGCGGACTCGCGCTCGCCACGGCAAGCGCGCCCTTGGCCATCGCTTCGGAGGCAAAGCGCGCCCCGTCTACCCTGGATCCTGGAAACGCGAAAAACACAAAATCCTTTTGAATCCGGCGGGAATCGTAGTCGAGGCCCGCGGCCGCCGCCTCCGCCACAACTCGGGGCAGCTCTCTCCGGAGCTTCACGCCTGCCAGCAACTCGCGCACCGTCATGGGTCGGCCTCCCGCGCTCCGCAAAAAACCGGCGGGCGCCCTTTCTTTAACCCCAGCCAACACCCCGCCCGCTCCCTCGCCGGCCGTTACTTGAAAAAAGTCGCGCGTTCAACGTCCGAACTGCACCCGAACCCGCCCCTGCGTCCCCAAAGGCGCTCCCGGAGGCGGGTCCTGATTCCGCGCCAGCCCGCTGCCTTCCACTTCCACCTGCAAGCCCGCGGCCGAAGACTCCTCTAACACGGCGCGCAGCGACATGCCGCGAAAATCGGGAGTCCTCTTTGCGCCGGATGCGTCAAAAAAAGTCCGCCGGTCCAGATTCATCGCCGGACTTCCGTCCGCATCGGCGGCCGGAGCGTCCGTCTGGACCGGCGGTGGAGTGACGGAGGATACAGATTGTGTCCCGGCAGGCGAAGTCTTTTCGCCCGCCTCGGCTTTGTCGCCCTGCGGAGATTTTTCAGGCAGGTCCTTGGGCACGTCCAGCATGCGCAAGGCGGTCGTCGCCACTTCGCGGAAAACCGGCGCCGCCACCGGTCCCCCATATCCCGCTGTTCCCCCCGTGGTGTTGTTCAGCGTCACCGCGATCACGATCTTCGGATCGGCGACCGGCGCAAACCCTACAAAGCTTGCGTTGTAGGCGTGCGTGTAAACGTGACCTTTGACGTCGAATATCTGGGCTGTTCCCGTCTTGCCCCCCGAGGTGTAGCCGCGCAGATTCGCCAAGCCCTTGGCCGTGCCGCGCAGCACCACCCCTTCCATCATCTGCCGCATCGTGATCGCCGTCTCCGGAGCAATCACGCGAACCGGTTTTTCCGCCCTGTAGCGTTCCTCCGGCTGGCCCGGCTTGCGCCGGCAAAGCACGATCTGCGGGTGCACGCGCAACCCGCCGTTGGCAATCACCGCTCCCGCCACCGCCAGTTGCAAGGCCGTCGCGCTTACCTCATGCCCAAAGGCGATCGACCCGATCGAGCTCGGCGTCCATTGCTCCACCCGCCGCAACATCCCGGCCGATTCGCCCGGCAGCTCGATTCCCGTCTTCTCTCCAAATCCGAAGCGCCGGACATAATCGTACATCGCCCGTTCGCCCACCTTCAACGCGATGTTCACCGCGCCGATGTTGCTCGATTTCGCGAGTACGTCGGCCATGCTCAATGCGGAGTAGCTGTTGTGGTCGTGAATGATGCGGCCGAAAAGATTGATCGTCCCGTTGCCGCAGTTGATGATCGAATCGGGCCGCAGATTCGTCGTTTCCAGCGCCGCCGAAAGCGTGATCGTCTTAAAGACGCTCCCCGGCTCAAACGGCGTCGTGATCGCTAGGTTGCTCCGCGCTCCGGCCGGTTCCTCCGGACTCGGCGCCTCGTTGGAATCGAACCGCGGATAGTTCGCCATCGCCAGCACCTCGCCGGTGGACGGATCCAGGGCCACGATCGAACCCGTCTTGGCGTGGCTGCTGACGATGGTCTTGTCCAGCTCCTTTTCCGCCACGTATTGCAGATTCGGATCGATCGTGAGCGTGATGTCCTCGCCCGGATCGGGCGGGCGGGTCACCACCGAGTCGTACACGTTCTGCTTGACGTCCGTATACACGCGCGCCAGCCCCGGCCGCCCGGAAAGCTCCTCGTCGAAAGCCTGCTCGATCCCCGCGTTGCCGCGCTCTACATCCCCATCGTCCACCATCCCCGTCGACCCCACCACGTGGGACGCCAGCGTTCCCCGCGGATAGAAGCGCCGCATCTCCGGGCGAAACTCCACCCAGTCGAGCTTCAGGCTGCGCACCCGCGCCGCCTCCTCCGCGCTCACTTTCCTTTTCACCCACAAAAAGCCTCTCCCCCGTAGTTTCGCCCACCGGATGTGATCCAGCAGTTGCCCGCCATCCAGCTCCAGCAGCGGCGCCAGCAAATCCGCCGCCACCGCCGGGTCGGGAATGCGCTGCGGATTGACGCAGATGGATTCGGCCGGCAGCGTCTTCGCCAATGGCTGGCCGATGCGGTCGAAAATCGTGCCCCGCAGCGCGGGAACCTCCACCACTTTCTGCTGCTGCTGCTGCGCCAGCTTTAGCAGCTCCTCGTGATGAATCACCTGCAGCCATAGCAGCCGCGCGAATATGGCTCCGGCCCACGCCAGCAGCAGCCTCAGCAGCCATCGCAAACGGCGCGTGGATTGCGTCTCCAACACGACTCGATACCTCGCAAACCGCCCCTTCTTGCTACCGGTTCATGGCCAGCGATCCCTGCGCTCCTTCCAGATACACCACCTTCTGCGGCGCCGGGTCCACGAACTGCTGCTCGCGCGCCAGTTGCTCCATCCGCGCCGGCGACAGCAGCTTCGATTCCTCCAGTTCCAGCGATGCCCGTTCCGCCGCCAGCCGGTCGCCCTCCTGCCGCAACGCCTGAATCTCGTAGCCCGCCAGCAGTCCATACGCGCTCGGCAACAGCACCCCGATCAGGAGCACCGCCGTGCCGAACACGCTCCCCGCCAGCTTCAGCGCCCGGCCGCGCGCCGCCGGATCGGCTTGCCGCACCACCCGGCTGTTATCGATCCGCTTCACGTAAAATAAAATGTCCTCGTTCGCAAAACTGCGAACCCGCGTGGAAGCCTTCTGGCGCGCCGCCGGCGCCGTTCTTTCCGCTCCGGAACGCGCCAACAGCCCTCCCCATACTTGATCTAGTGTCGCCATTTCCCTTAGTTCTCCGATAAATTTGAAGCTCGATTCTTATAACAATTCGATGGCTCGCAACTTCGCGCTCCGGGACGCCGGATTCTCCCGGACCTCTTCCGCCGTTGGCCGCACGACATGCCGCGCCAGCAGCCTCGCTCGCCCTTCTTTGGCCATCGCCTGAAAGCTCCGCTTCACCTTGCGGTCCTCCAGCGACGTGAACGTAATCACCACGGCGCGTCCGCCCGCGCCCACCAATCTGGGTATGGATTCCAAAAGCGCGTCCAGTTCCCCCAATTCATCGTTCACCGCCATCCGCAGCGCCATGAACGTCTGCGTGGCCGGGTGAAGCTTACCCGCACGGGGCGCAACCCCCTCGATCAGCTTGGCCAACTGACCTGTGGTTGTAATGGGCCGGCCCCGTACGATTGCTCTGGCTATCTTCCGGCTCCTCCTTTCTTCGCCCAGCGTGTAAATGAGCCGGGCGAGCTCCTGTTCGGATTCCAAATTCACGATGTCCGCGGCGGTCCGCCGTTGACCCCTCGACATCCTCATGTCCAGCGGACCGTCCGCCAGCAACGAAAACCCCCGTTCCCCCACCGTTAACTGATGCCGTGATACCCCAAGATCCGCCATCAGCCCGTCCAGCTTCGCGATCCCTTCCGCTTCTAATACCTCTCCCAGTTCCGAAAACAGTGCTTGATGAAAATGAATGCGCGGCCCGCAATCCCGCGTGTTCGCGCGCGCCATCTCCAGACTCTCTCCATCCCGGTCGCAAGCCAGCAGCAGCCCGCTCGTCAGCCGCCGCGCGATCGCCCCCGAATGCCCTCCTAAGCCCGCCGTGGCGTCGCAATAGATTCCCTCCGGCCGGATATTTAAAAAGTCCAGGCTTTCGCCCAACATCGCCGGATAGTGCTGCATAGGCCGCCATCGACGCTAGTTGAACCCCATCTTTTCGAGCGTCCTCAAATCCTCCGCCAGGCTGGCGCGCGCCGCCTGTAACAGCTCGTCGTGAATCTTCTTGCTCACCACGTTGACCCGTCCATTGTGCACATCCACCACAACCGCCTGTTTTTCCAGCCCCATCTCCTCCCGCAGCGGCGCAGGCAATAGCACCCGTCCCGACTTGTCGATCTCCGCGTCCCCCCCGTAGTGCTTCGCCAGCCGCATCAATCTCTCCACCGCGGCCGAGTTTTCCCCCGCGTTCCGCGCAAGATTTTCGTTGCGTTTCCACTCCGTTAGCGGGTATATTCGAACCTGACGGAAATCCACCGTGGTAATGAATACCTTGGTCACTCCAGACGCCGCCAGGTACTCCACCACCTTCGCCGGAAGCTTTAATCTCCCCTTGTCGTCCACGCTCGCCGGCTCGATGGAATGCGGCGGCTCTGCGGAGACGAAAGTCGTGGGTTCGTTTTTTCGATCCTCGGTTTCGGCCATTTCTAGCCACTTCAAGCCACATTAGGCCACTGAGTTAATGTAACGCCCCTTGCCCATCGATTGCAAGACTTTTATTTTCAGGACTTTACTTTCGCCAGATCTTCTCCAGGCAGTACTGGACCTCTATACCTAAGGGATGACTCGGAAACGGCAGACTTTCCTGGTCCCTGCCCCCTAACCGAGCTCTAAAAGCACCGGCTTTGCCCATCAATCTGCCTGGCGCGCACGGCAAATGGGGACCGTGACTGGCGCGCCCCCTTCTCATATTCTGTTCAAACACCAAGCGTATAGTAGGCTATTTGGCCATTCAATGATAACCGCAAAAACAGACGAGCTTCAGGCGATTCTTGACCGCGGCCGCTGGGACCAGGCAGCCGCCATCCTCGAGCGCCTCGACCCCGCCGTTGCCGCCGACGCCTTCTTTGCCCTCCCCTACGAGCAACAAAAGATTCTGTTTCGCGAATTGCCGGCCGAGTTCGCCGCCAAGCTCGCGCCTGCTTTCCCCTATTTCCACGCCTTCGCTCTTCTCCACACCCTCCCCCCCACCAGGATGGCTGCGGTCGTGGAAAAGATGAACCCTCAGGAGCGCCTGAACTTTCTCGAACAGCTTCCCGAGGAGTCGTGGCGGCAGATCGTCCACGAGCTTTATGGAGAAGCCGGCGTTCCCGCCCAAGCGCCGGAGGCGCCGGGACTGGCCCCGCCCGTCGAGCCGATTATCGAAGCGCGCCAAATCGAAAAAAAATTCAAGCGGCCCGACGGCGGCGAAATCGAGGTGATCGCGCCCACCAGCCTGATCGTCGAGCCGGGCGTCATCGTCGCCCTTTTGGGACCCTCCGGCTCCGGCAAGTCCACTCTTTTGCGGATGCTCGCCGGGCTTGCCGAGCCATCCGCCGGAGAAGTTCTTTGGCACGGCAAGCCGATGAATGGCGCAAAGCCCAATGTGGCCATCGTTTTCCAGAGCTTCGCCCTATTTCCTTGGCTGAGTGTTCTCGAAAACGTCGAGGTCCCCCTGCTCGCCCGCGCCATGCATCGCGAAGAGCGGCATCGCCGCGCGCTCAAGACCCTTCGCGCGGTTGGCTTGCGGGGCTTCGAAGCCGCTTATCCAAAGGAGCTATCGGGCGGAATGAGGCAGCGCGTGGGATTCGCTCGCGCTCTGGCCGTGGAGCCCGAAATCCTCTTCATGGACGAGCCGTTTTCAGCCCTCGACGTTCTCACGGCGGAGAATCTGCGCGGCGAGTTGTTGGATTTGTGGATGGAAAAGAAGATCCCTACTCGCAGCATTTTCATGGTGACCCACAACATCGAAGAGGCGGTGTTGTTAGCCGATCGCATTATTGTTCTCGGCCGGGACCCCGCCAAGATTCGCGCCGATTTCCGCGTCGCTCTGCCCCAGCCCCGCGAGCGCCATTCCCCCGAATTCCGGCTTTATCTCGACTACATTTACAAGCTGATGACCCAGCCGAAACTGGAGGCCGCCCCGCCGGCGTTCGTTCCGGGAGGCAAGCCGCCGTACCAGAAGTTGCCTCACGCCAGGGAGGGTGGCCTTGCCGGTCTTATCGAACTGCTGCACGATCGCGGAGGAAAGGAGGATTTGTATCGCATCGCGGAAGAGCTTCGAATGGACGTAGACGATCTGCTGCCGGTGGTGGAATCCGCCATGCTGCTCGATTTTGCGAAATCCGAACGCGGCGACGTCGAACTCACTCGCGCTGGCCGGGCCTTTGCCGAAGGGGATATCGCCGAAAGGAAGGCTCTGTTCCGCCAAGCCGCGCTGTCCCATGTCACTCTGCTCCAGCAAATCAACGCCGCGCTGGCGGCCAAATCCGATCACGCCATGCCGCTGGAGTTCTTCCGCGACATTCTCGACGAGCACTTTTCCCAGGAGGATGTGGAGCGGCAAATCGAAACGGTGCTCAACTGGGGCCGATACGGCGATATTTTCACTTACGATTCTGAAAGCGGCCGTTTGGTGTCGGCGCAGACCCAGGGCGGCTCCGAAACGGATGCGGCCCCTCTGCCCTGATGCTCGGCCGAACGGAAATGCACACCCGCAATTGGCCGCCTTGGGCCAATCTTTCGCGCCGCGCCTCGTCTTTGTTCACCGATATCCCCATCGTGGTGGCCGGATTCTCTCTGTTTTACGGCCTGCTGCTTCTGGCGCGCTATTGGGCCGCGCCAGTCCAGCCTCAAGCTCACATCGACCTCAGCCCGCGGGCCCTGCCGGCGTACGCGCTCTTCTCCCTGGCGCGCATCGCCGCAGCCTATCTTTTCAGCCTGGTTTTCAGCCTCGGCTACGGTTATCTCGCCTCGCAGAGCCCACAAGCCGAGCGGTTCATGATTCCCGTTCTCGACACCTTGCAGTCGATTCCCGTATTGAGCTTCCTGCCCGGCGTGATGCTATCCATGGCCGCGCTATTCCCCTCCACCCAATTCGGGCTGGAACTCGGCTCCATCTTGCTCATTTTCACCGGCCAGGTTTGGAATATGGCCTTCAGCGTTTACTCCTCGCTGAAAAGCATTCCGCGCGAGATGCTGGAGGCCGCCCGGCTCTACCGTTTGAGCCGGTGGCAGAGATTCTTCCAACTGGAGCTGCCGCATTCCGCCATCGGCCTGATCTGGAATTCGATGATGTCGGTGGCGGGGGGTTGGTTTTCGCTGATGGTGTGCGAAATGTTCGCCTTGGGAAACCGTGACCTGCGCCTTCCCGGCCTGGGCTCCTACCTCCAATCGGCTTCCAATGCCGGCGACAGCCGGGCGATCGCTTGGGGCCTCGCCGCCATGGTGGCGGTGATCGTGCTCCTGGATCAGCTCGTCTGGCGTCCCGCGATCGCCTGGAGCGAAAAGTTCAAGTTCGAGCAAGTGGAAGCTTCCGAGATTCCCCGCTCGCCGGTGCTCGATTTCCTCCGCCGGTCCCGATTGATCTCTCGGGCCGCGCATCTGGCGGTTGCGCCGGCGCGGGAGGCATTGACGCTGCATTTTGCGCGAGCTTACGCCAGGCCAGGGACCGTCGCCGGCTCGCGCCGCCGGAGCCGTGGGACGTCTCTGGTTCTGCCCGCCGCCGCGCTGGCCGTCGTCTTGTACGCCGCCGTTGGCATGACCGCCATGCTGGGCGCGCTTTCCCGCCCGGATTTGCGCGAGATTGCGTTGGGCGCGGGAGCCACGTTTCTTCGGGTCGAGCTCGCTCTGGCCCTGGCCGCCCTGTGGACCATTCCGGCCGGAATCTTTATCGGACTCAGACCGAGGGTTTCTGCGCTCGCTCAGCCGCTTGCGCAGATCGCGGCTTCCATCCCCGCCCCCGCCCTGTTTCCGGTCGTTTTAATGCTGTTGATCCGCATCGGAGGCGGGCTGGGCATCGCCTCCATTGTTCTGCTGCTGCTCGGAACCCAATGGTACATCCTCTTTAACGTGATCGCCGGAGCGGCCGCCATTCCCTCCGATCTAAAAGAGGTTTGCGGCATTTTCCGCCTGACGGAGCTTCAGCGTTGGCGCACTTTGCTGCTGCCCGCCGTGTTTCCCTACTTGGTCACGGGCTTCGTCACTGCCTCCGGAGGAGCCTGGAACGCCAGCATCATCGCGGAATATTTCCATTTTCGCGGCCAGACGTTTTCCATCCTGGGTCTCGGCGCGATCATCAGCCGCGCCACCGATAAGGGAGACTTTCCGCTCTTGCTCGGAGCCACCGTCGCCGTAAGCCTGACGGTGGTCGCCGTCAATCGCCTGCTCTGGAGACGGCTTTATTCCTTGGCCGCAACCAAATTCC
>Ga0209062_1004137_pt1 | contig 15641 bp, 10 predicted proteins | sample Coa_R2_2_FD_187158 | JGI IMG/M metagenome (GOLD analysis project Ga0209062, IMG submission 187158) | Surface soil microbial communities from Centralia Pennsylvania, which are recovering from an underground coalmine fire - Coalmine... | ecosystem: Environmental > Terrestrial > Soil > Unclassified... | reverse complement strand
TGGTCGATCACTCAATATCCCAGATTCGATCATCCGATGGTAGTCCTCTACTGTCCATTTAGCTAAGGTCTTCATCAGAATTTTTGCTCAGTCCTGCTTCTTGTAAGGCTTGTGCTACTAATTCTACTAAATTTAGCTTTTTACTCCACTCGTCCAAATAGTTATAATCAAGCTGGTGAGCCTGAACCTTCAGCACACCTAAAACATCACGCCATTGTCTATCTGAGACTTGATTCCCTAGACGATACCAAATCAGTTTCTGAAGAATAATATCCTCTGCTGAGGCAAACCAGGCAGAACGTTCGGGGTTTTGAGTAATAATCAATTGCTGACGACGTTGCATTTCTAACTGTGCTAGTGGCTGTTCTGTCAGTACAAAAATGTCAACTTTCTGCATAGTGTCAAGATGGATAACATTAAAAGATGATTTACGATGAATTGCGTCCGTTATCATCATCTCGTCAATATAAAATTCCCCACTCATCATTTCTACTAGCGGCTGTACATGAGAAAGTTGTAAATTCCCTACTATGTCAACGTCCAACGTAGCGCGAGGTTCTCCCAAAATAGAACTAGCTACAGAACCACCAATCAGGTAATCTACTCCGAGCGTCTCTAGAATTTCTGCCACTTTCAATGCCAACTGAATCGATTCTGCATCCACTATTTTCCCATGACCATTTGTATAAAGCCGATTTGCTGTTTCCTTACCTAGCCATCTTACTGCTAACTGAAACTGGATTTCGTTGAAGGTTGCATGAGGATATTGATTACGAATTCCAATAATAGCCCATTGCTGAATTCCTTTAGTCGCTTCATTGATGAGGCGTGCTTTTTTCCATGCTGGCATTTGCCGAAAAGCCTGCATAAGAAATTTATCTATTGTTGGGTTTGTATCCGGTGACTGGGGTTGATATCCTAACATGAATTTTGCACGACCTATAAGCCTAACTATATCTTGCGATCGCCTACAAGCCTACAATAGTATAAGCAATGGAGTAGAATTATAATTAATTTCGTAGATAAATTTTCCAGCACACTTAAGCAGGGTAATTATTTTAAGGTGAGATTATTACTATTCAAGTAGACTTATTCTAAGGTAGAAAAATGGAAAAAACAGTAACTCTAGAGGAAGCTTTAGAATTGGTAAGGCAGCTTTCGTTACTAGATAAAGTACGCCTCATTGAGCAAGTCGCGCCCCAAATTGAAAGAGAATTAACTACTCAATCCAAGACACGCAAATCTTTGAGAGGGCTATGGCGAGGTAGCGATATTACTGAGTCAGATATTGCTGAAGTCAGACAGCAAATGTGGCAAAACTTTCCTCGTGAGGATGTTTGATGTCTGATGCGGTAACTGATACCCATGCCCTTATTTGGTATTTAGAAGATAGCCCTCGCCTGAGTTCCACTAAAACCACAGATGAGCTATTTTTTGCTGCTTGCTGTCAATTTTAAACTTATTCAAATAGCCTCTCTTCTTCGCTAGGATTAATACGAATCACTTGTTTGTAAAATTCATCTACATATTTTCTAAAATTAATTTTTGGTCTTCTTGGCTTATTAAGCTCTGAAAAATGCTTTAAAGTCTTTAGATAAGGAGAGCCATTGATTGGTATCAACCCAAAACCGAAATTACCACAATAAGACTTAAACTCATTAAATGATGATGAATTTAAATATTTTGGCGGAGCTAACAACCAGCCCTGTCCAAAGGCGTGGTACAAGAAGTCTCCTTCCTCATCAATGAGGATTTCTTCAATCACAAATCTAGACCAGAGGTAGTACTGTTTGGGATGCTGACCAATTCCAACTATCAAAAAAATAGTGTCACCTTTTGCATTGAAAATAGCACTTTTTCTTGTAGACACACCGGAAACGACCTCTTCACATTCATACTCTTTGTCATTTGAGTATTCTTCAAGAAGTTCTGCAGCAGGCACATAGCCCAAATTGCACAAAATTGTTGATATAAATCTATCTCCTTGTCCTCCTTGTCCTCCTTGTCCTCTTTGTCCTCTTTGTCTTTCCAGTTGCCAAGCATATCAAATTTATAGTGAATTGGTATTAGCCACTGCTGGATATTGCTGCAACGCCTGCTTCAAATATTGCCCAGTGTAAGACCTAGAATTTTCTGCCACTTCTTCTGGTGTACCTACCGCAATAACTTCTCCCCCTTTATCACCACCTTCTGGTCCTAAATCTATCAGCCAATCTGCACATCGAATCACATCTAAATTGTGTTCAATCACTAATATTGAATTACTTTTATCCACCAAACGTTGCAATACATCAAGTAACTTGTGGACATCATAAAAAGATAAACCTGTTGTTGGTTCATCTATTAAATAAAGTGTCTTACCTGTAGCACGGCGTGAGAGTTCTGTGGCTAATTTCACCCGTTGTGCTTCACCACCAGATAATGTTGTTGCTGGTTGTCCTAGTTGAACATAACCTAGTCCAACATCTACTAAAGTTTGCAGTTTATTCACGGCTTTAGGAATGTTTTGAAAAAATTCCAAGCACTCTTCAACTGTCATGTGGAGAACGTCGGAAATTGATTTGTTTTTGTACTTCACCTGTAAAGTTTCTCGGTTATATCTTGCACCTTTGCAAACTTCACACTGTACATAAACATCAGGCAAAAAATTCATTTCAATAACGTTCACACCTTGTCCACTGCAAGCCTCACAACGTCCGCCTTTAACATTAAACGAAAATTGGCCTGGTTTGTAACCCCTGGCTTTGGCTTCTACTGTTTGGGAAAAGACGTCTCGAATAATATCGAACACACCTGTATACGTGGCTGGGTTGGAACGTGGTGTTCTACCAATGGGTGATTGATCAATCACAATGGCTTTGTCAATGGCATTCAATCCCTGAATTTCATCTATTTCTTTAGGGAGAGGAACTTTACGAGTCAGATGATGTTGTAATGAGGGATAGAGTAACTCATTTATTAGGGTAGATTTTCCAGAACCAGAAACACCAGTGACGGCAACAAGCTTACCTAAAGGGATTTCTACATTTATATTTTTCAGGTTATTGCGGTAGGCGTTTTTCATAATTAAGCTACGCCCATTTCCGTCTCTGCGTGCAGATGGAGTTTGAATCACCCGCCTTCCAGACAAATAGGCACCTGTTAAAGATTTTTCCGCCGTTAGCAAATTGGACAAATCACCTTGAGCAACAATATCTCCCCCATGAATACCCGCACCAGGACCAATATCAACAATGTGGTCAGCAGCCCTGATGGTTTCTTCGTCATGTTCTACGACAATTAAGGTGTTACCCAAATCACGCAATTTTGTTAAAGTTCGCAACAACCGCCCATTATCTCGTTGATGTAAACCAATACTCGGTTCATCTAAAACGTACAACACCCCAGTTAAGCCCGAACCAATTTGAGTGGCTAGACGGATTCGTTGCGCCTCCCCACCTGAAAGCGTCATTGCTGGACGGTCAAGTGTGAGATAGTCCAACCCTACATCTAAGAGAAATTGCAATCTAGCTTTAATTTCTTTGAGGACCAAATCAGCGATTTGCATCTGGCGATCGCTTAACTTTAGCTGATCAATTCTCTCCTGACTCGCCCGAATGGAAACTCCAGTCAAATCCAAAATATGATATTGTCCCAACCGGACTGCTAATGCTTCCGGCTTCAATCTCTTCCCGTGACACACTGAACATGGTTGATCAACCAAAAACTGTTCCAACTTTTGCTTGATCAGTTCAGAACCTCCCTCATACTGCCTTTGCAGGATGTTAAGAACTCCTTTAAAATCTTCTTTTGAACCACTAGAATTCTTGGCGCTTCCATATAAAATGATGTCTCTTTGCTCTTGGGTCAACTGATTCCACACCGTCTGTAGCTCAAACCCATAAGCCTCAGCTAGCTTGTACAGCAACTCTAAATAATAAGTATTTTCCTTATCTGACCAAGGAGCAATTGCAGAATAAACAGGTGCTTGTGGATCAGGAACTACCAACTCCGGCGAAAACCTTCTTAAACTCCCGATTCCATGACAATGAGGACAAGCACCATAAGGAGAATTAAATGAAAACAAGCGTGGTGACAACTCCTCCATCACCGCGCCATGTTCGGGACAAGCAAAATTTTCTGAAAAGACTAATTCTTGTTCTGCTTTATTTGTTGATTGGGTTTCGTCTGTTGGTGGACTCACCAGAATGACCGCAATTCCGCTTGATTGCTTGAGACAGGTAGACAAAGAATCGACTAAACGCTCCTGAATGCCAGTTTTTTTCACAAGACGGTCAATCACGACCTCTATTGTGTGGGCAACATTTTTATCCAACTCAATTGCATCCGACAATTCTCTCACTTCACCATCCACCCGGACACGCACAAAACCTTGGGAAGCAAGACTTGACAAAAGTTTACTATGTGTGCCTTTTTTACCCCGAACAACAGGAGCGAGAATTTGAAAGCGGGTGCGATCTGGTAGTTCCATAATGCGATCGCTCATTTCATCTATTGTTTGTGGCGCAATTGAGCGATCGCAGATCGGGCAATGAGGTTCGCCTGCTCTTCCAAACAACAGCCGAAGATAGTCGTAAATTTCTGTCACCGTCCCCACAGTAGAACGCGGGTTATGAGAGGTAGACTTTTGATCAATAGAAATGGCCGGACTTAAACCCTCTATCGCCTCAACATCCGGTTTATCCAACTGTCCCAAAAATTGCCGCGCATAAGCACTCAGTGATTCCACGTAACGGCGCTGCCCTTCTGCAAAAATTGTGTCAAATGCTAGGGAAGACTTGCCAGATCCAGAAACACCAGTAAACACAATCAGGCGATCGCGTGGTAATTCTACATCTATATTTTTGAGGTTATGCTGCCTAGCACCCCGAATCCGAATCGTATTTTGGGGATTGTGGTTGGTGGGGTGAGGAAGATGTCCATTTAAGGATGCGGCTAGCTGGGGGTTTGACATATCAGCAGGCTAAGAGATAGAGGCGGGAGCGAAACAGTTCTTAATATTATCATCGTTGCCCTTATCATAGTAGAACAATCGTACTGTTTTGTGTGGTAATTACAGACCTCCCAGTGGGAGTAAAACCGGAAGTTACAGATAGATCTCAGCCTACACCACCTGCTTAGGGTGGGTGTAGGTAGTTCGCTGTTTCATCCCCTTTTATTTTTGATGTGTCAAATCTGCAAAAAATTTGGCAGTAAAATTGTGAATGTCAAATTCTTGAATTGCTACCTTTGCCCTAACCACGCCACAATTTGCTGATTGACAATCTCAGGCACTTCATCATGAGGACAATGTCCAGCACCTGGGATAGGAACAATGGCAATATCTTTACCATCTTCCCGTGCTTGCTCGTAAATTTTTGCTCCTGTGATGGGTGTCCAAGGGTCATCTGCACCCCAAATCACGAGTAACGGACGTTCCACTTTGGGCAATAATTCCGCTGGACTAGGACCAGGAGGCGCTGTGAGAATAGAGGCAAAAACTTTCTGTGCGCCTGGATCACAAGAAGGAGTATAAAGTAAATCTACGAGCTCGTCAGTGACAGCTTCCCGGTTCCGATAAACCTGGTATAGGGTACGACGAATTTGGGCTTTTTGGCGGACGCGGTTGAAGACAAACCTACCTGTCATAGGATGACCAACCAATCTGTTAAACGCTGCCATGACAATACGCAGAGGTGGGTTTAGTTCATGAGGACGATGACTCAAACCACCAGCCGAGTTGATCAACACACCACCTTCGGCTATTTCTGGATGTTCTGCAACCACCATTAAGCTTAAAAGTGCACCGATGGAATTGCCAATAAATACAGCAGGTTCTTGAATATGTGCTGTCCAAAAATCTTTCAGCAGTTCCACCCAAACTTCTACAGTGTAATTTAATGGTGGCTTATCAGAACCACCAAATCCCAATAAGTCAACGGCAAACACCTGATATCCCGCGTCTGCTAAAACAGGGATATTCTTCCGCCAGTGTCCGATAGAAGCACCAAACCCATGCACCAATACTAAAGGCTTTCCCGTACCCATAACTGTGTACTGGATTTTATGCTCCTGCCAAGTCCAAAAGAGTTTTTCTAAAGAGGCTATGGTTGGTAGCTGCTGTGTGTTTACAGTCATTATTAAGTTTCGTAAAGTATTTTCTTATATAATACTAAAAAATCCAGATTCTGTGAGCAAGGAGAAACCTCGTTGCTCAACTGGTTTTAGCTACCTACCTTTAATGCTCCATTGTTTCTGCCATTATCTTGCATATACAGTTCTCGGATGGGGAAGGGAATTGTAATACCTTCTTGCTGATAGCGTTTATGTAATTTCTTAATAAAGATATGTCTAGCCATGCGTTGGTCAAAAAATTCATTGACCCGTATATAAACCATAAAATCTATACTAGAATCCCCAAAATTTTGAAATCTAATAAATGGTTCATTTTTGATTAATTCCGGTGCAACTTCCCGCATGACTTCTTTTGCGACTTCTACAGTCACTCTCTCGACTTCATCAAGATCACTATCGTAGCCTACTCCTACTTTCATCGTTAATGTAATTTCCTTGACAGGCAAATGATAGTTAGTAAAAATCAATGTCGATAATTTAGAATTTGGTACAATGATGACATTATTATTCAGTTCTTTTATGGTTGTATTACGCCATGTAATATCGGTTATATAGCCCTCGTACTTATCTTCTAATTTTACATAATCTCCAGTCTTCACCTGATTAGAAACAATTAAGTAAAAACCAGAGAACAAATTTGCAAGTGTGTCTTGAAGTGCTAAACCAACGGCAATACCACCTACACCTAAAGTGGTAACTAATGGTGTAATTTCAACACCTATTGTTTGTAATAGAATTAATGTCCCTAAAGTGATAACAGAAACTTTGGCAAGGTTTGAAAGCAGTGATGCAGAAAGTCCATCTGTTCTCCGGAGATAGAGATTCACAAACCCAGCAGTCAGTCTGGCAAGGACAAGCGTGACTGAGTACAGAAAAACAATTGTCAGGATTTTTTTCAGTACATCAGCAATCTCTGGCTCAGCACGGTTAATAATGATTGCCCCATACAAGCCAGCCAGCACGCTCCAAATAAAGGGCATGCGATGCAAAGACTGAATGAGTATCTGACTCCCAGGAATCTTTTTCCAAACAACAAATTTCTTCAGTTTCTCAAAGAGAATTTTTTCACTAATAACTCCACCTAGTAAGCCAAGCAAAATAAATACAAGTGATAGAATCAATCGCATCATAGAAAAGTCGAAGTTGATATTTTGGATTTCTTTTAAAACAATCGCCAAAATCTTACTTTGTTAATTCTCGAATGAGTTGCTTGAGATTTTCTGGACTTAAAGTCACTCTCACTTCTAGTTCTTGTGTCGCATCTCTCAACAGAAGGATGTAGTTTTGCCCCGATTTATTATAAAAGTACTGGGGATTAGTGAGGGAAATTGTCTGATAAGGAATAGATGGTAAACCTACACGAATCACAACTTCTGCTTGAGACTGAGGAAAAATGTATAAATATTGATGGATACTATCCAATATAAGTTTGTGTGGTGTAGTATTACGTTCTTGAGAATCACTAATTTTATTCCAGTAGAGAGTTATCCCACGAATCTCTGGTTTATTCAGTACTACGACCTCATCAAAGCGCTGCGGTTCCCAATCAATCTCACTAATTTCACCACTATAAGGAATTATTCTTTGTTGCCACGTGATTTCTTTGCCATTAAGATTTGTCCACCATTCGCGGATAGTAGCGAGGCTACTGGGGTTTTCTGGATTACTACTACCTTGTTGCCAGATAACTTTTTGTTCCATAATCCGTGAGGAAGTACTCTCGGCGTCTTTGCTATTGTCCCTTATTTAGTTCTATTTTCAACAAAATTGGCGGTTAAAAATTTCAATTCCATGGACTTGCCAATAGTTTACCATCCCGACTACGTAGCTCCACTGCCCCCAGGACATCGTTTCCCGATGCCCAAGTTTCGACAACTTTATGAACTGCTGTTAGCTGATGGCGTGGCGCAAAAAGAACAATTTCACACACCTTCACGCCCATCAAAGGAGTTGATCGAGTTAGTCCACACCCCAGACTATGTTCAAGCTTATTGTGAGGGAACACTCAATCCTAAAGTCCAGCGGCGGATTGGATTGCCTTGGAGTCCAGCGTTGGTGAATCGTACTTGTGTAGCGGTAGGTGGTACTGTTCTTACTGCCAGGCTGGCACTCAATCACGGTTTAGCTTGTAATACAGCTGGCGGTACTCATCACGCCTTTCCTGATTATGGGTCTGGTTTTTGTATTTTTAACGATTTGGCGATCGCTTCCCGTGTTCTACAAAAACTTGGTCTTGTTAGCAAAATTCTGATTGTGGATTTAGATGTTCATCAAGGAGATGGAACTGCTTTCATCTTTCAAGATGACGACAGCGTTTTTACCTTTTCAATGCATTGTGAAATCAATTTCCCTGGTACCAAGCAAAAAAGTGATCTGGATGTTCCCCTTGTAGAAGGAATGGAAGATGATGCTTATCTGCAAACATTAGCAAATTACTTACCAGATCTGTTGTCAGAAGTCAAGCCAGATATTGTGTTGTATGATGCTGGTGTTGATCCGCATGTGGGCGATCGCTTAGGAAAATTAGCCCTAACCGACACTGGTATCTTTCGTCGCGAAATGCAGGTTTTGAGTACGTGTGTGGCCTCTGGATACCCCGTTGCCTGCGTGATCGGCGGTGGTTATGCCGATGATATGAAATCTCTTGTTTGGCGTCATTCTTTAGTACATCGTGCTGCTAGCGAGGTTTATCGACAGTATATATAAGAAAATAAGCTGTAACGGATTAAAGTGTTATTTGTTATTTGTAACTAAATAAACGTCAGTTGCTACAACCAGGGGAACCCCTCATTAATGCAGGCTCCCAATGACCAATGACTAACAACTCATGACTCATGACTAATCATTCAGGATGAACAAAAATAAAATTAGGATCTACGAACTATCAAGGGAATTGAAGCTGGATAACAAAGAGCTAATAGCAATTTGTAACCAGATCAACATAGCAGTCAAAAGCCATAACAGCACCATTACAGAAAGTGAAGTAGAGCTCATTCGCACCGCAACACAGAAACAAACTAAAAACGGTGTGGCTTCTTCCCAAGCAAAATCCTTGAAAAGGACAATCAAGGCTGAAGATTGGGGCTATGTCTTCGTAGGTTCGACAGTTGATAGTTTTATCCGGCATCTTGAAGGTGACGTTGGTGTTGAAGCATATCCTGACTTTGCAGAACGGCGGGAGCATGCTAATAAGTTAATGTTTGAGTGTGTTGGTCAAAAAGCGTGCTTATTTTATGTTCGTCGCAAGGGACCTGGGAAAGACGCAAAAGACGAAATTTGGGAATTAACAATAGCAACAGATCGTGAGGATGTGCAATTACCTGCAAGACTCAAGAAACTGGGAAAAACCTTGAGCTTACTGGCTGCTGTTGCTCCAGATGGAAATGGTGGTTTAAAGTTATTGTCTGCTAAGTTGCTACAACCTGTACGCGGTCACGCTGATGGCTATGCAGCATCTTTTTACTTACGTCTACTGCCAAATCATCGACATCATATTGATATTCCATCAACAGCATTGAGACGCATGGCAACGAAGCCAGTCTGTGGCGATCATTTGCCTACCGAAGAACATCTCAAAGTTTGGAAAGCATTTTTGCAAATCGAGGAAAATATTGCCAAAGCACGTCAGTTTTGTGTGCCATTCTTAAATTACAACTATATTTTGGGAAAAAGGCGGATCACCTTTGAGGTTGATGTTGCAGCAGCAACTCTAGATGGTTCTGTCGAAAATTCTCTAGAGTATGAGAACTTCTGGGAACGGGTACAACGAGCTAGAAATGAAGATATTAAGCTTTTTGAGACTGCACCTACAGCTAAAAACTGGCGAAACAGCCGCCAACTAGGGTCTATTGAAGACTTTGATCCTAGGCGTCGTCTTATCCATATCCGGCTAGAGCGGGAATTAGCTGAATACTTGGCAGTTGAAAGGTATCAACCGCCAGTCACGGGCTTCTTGTTTTTTGAAGCGGCTGGTGATATCCAACAAATTCGGCGCAAAAAAGAAGCACTAGAACAATTGAAGCAGGGATACACTCAAAATCCCTATTTGGGAAACTTCTTATTCGATGCTTCTCAGGCAAGACCTATTCAAAAAACTGTTCAGCTTCTACCAGATGATTTGTTGCTATCCTCTGCAAATCCGGGTCAGAAAGCAGCAGTGGAGACAGTACTTGCCGCAAAGGATCTTGTTTTGATCCAAGGACCACCAGGAACAGGCAAAACCACTGTGATAGCCGAAATTTGCTATCAAGTCGCCTTACGAGGTGGACGCACCTTGATTACCTCCCAAGCTAACCTTGCAGTTGACAATGCCCTTAGTCGATTAGTTCACAATCCTGTCATCCGCGCTATACGCAAGGGACGATCAGAAAAAGTTGGGGAAGAAGGACAGCCATTTTTAGAAGAGCATGTGATTGGCACATGGTTGGAAAATACCGCGAATGACTGCGAAAAAAATTTATCAAAGCGTCAGCAAAATGTAGAAACTCTCCGCCAATTGCTGACATATTTACCCCGATTTAACGCATATTTAAAACTTGAAGAAGAATACCAGCAGCAACAAACGCAGTTAAAGAAGAATCAGGCACAACTAGAAATTACTTGTAGAGAACAGGAAACACTTTATAAAGTAAGTCTAGCGCAGACAAATGAGATAAAATCTCTTTTATCTGGATTAGAAAATTTGCTAAGTGCCGCACCAAATATCAACTGGGAATCCCCAGAAGTGGTAAATTTTCTCCCGCGTCTTAAGCCTTACACTAAAGATAAAGTTGTTGTAGAAAACTTTGTAGCAAATGTTAGTAAGGCTGTGAAAGAAGCTACCAAACTTGGTTTTGCTCGTCCTGCTTGTGGTGCATTTGGATTAGCAGTTTGGTTGCGTGAAACTGTAACAACTGGATTATCTGAGTCAAAAACAGCATTCATTTATGCTGAAGACGCCATGAATTCTATGTCTGAAGTTGCAGTATTGATGCAAGATTTTAAACAGAAATCTACAGCTTTGACTCAGCTACAAAGAGATTATCATCAATTTGTCAATAAGCAGCAAAGCCTCAACCAAACCATTCAGACCTGGGACAATCATAAACAAAAAGTTGATTTCATCATCACTGCAGTTCAGGAATGGAAGTCAACAGCCACTTCTAGACTCTATCAAATTTTGAATAATTGTCGGCAAACGGGTCATTTTTTAACAGATGCAGCACTGCAATTACCATTGGCATTAGTGGAACTGGCTCAATCATCGAACTTAGAACTTGTCCCAGAAATTTACAAAGTTAATAAGATTGATTACCTACCAGATTGGGTGAAATTAAACAAAGCGTTGTCTTTTGAGGTCGAAGGAGGTTTTAGCAATCTACAAGGTAAGCAGTATAAATTTGGTCATTTTTTACATATAAGTTTCAAGCAGACTCCACTCGTACTGTCCATAAGCGATCGCCTACAGTGGCAGGAGATGGGTAAAAAGTTCAATCAGTATCCGCAACTGGATAGAAATCAGCGGCAAACTTTAGTTAAAAACACCCAGCATTTTCTCGGCACTATAGAGCAGGTATATGGCTTATCATGGGAACCAAATCACATTGACTCTACCCTTCAGAACATTGCACAAGACTTGCTAGAGAGTATTCTAACCAACGCACGTAACTGTGTTTTGCCAGTCAAGAAACAAACCGAACAGCAGCTTCAGCATCTGCACACACAATTCAACGAACTCCAAAAAACGGGAATCAATCAAAAGCAAATATCTACTGCACAAGATCAGTTAGAAAAAGTACGCAAAGAGGTTGATCTCAAACTCACTCGAGTTATTCATCTTTTGCAGAAACTTAATCAGCAGACAAATCTACCTGATAAGTTACGGACTCTAGCAGAACAATATCTTGCAAATCAATCATATATCTGGGAGTCTCCTCAACAGTTTTCAACAATAGTGCATTCTTGGAAAAATCCTAACCAGGAGATTGAAAATTTAATTTCATCATTAGAACCATTTTCTGTGTTGGAATTTATTAGAGGCTGTTTAATTGAGCATCTTTCTCAGGTTGAACAAGAGAATGAAAATGCATTACTACAATTCCAAGAAACACAAACAAAACTAAGAGAAGTTGAGCACAACTCACAATCACAACCATCAGCAGAGTTAATTAATGAACGAAATTGGTGCCAGCAAGTTTGGCAAGAAATTCCGGAAAAATTTAAGCCTGATATTCCCGTAACAGATTTATTTAGTTTGGAATTTTTACAACAAATAAAGACGCAGTTCGAATCATGGCAAAGAGAACAAGAGCAAGAAGAGACTTATCTCAACCGATATCAAGATTTCGTTCAAGATTGGATTTCTAAGCTACGCAATCCCTCTGAGGGCGATCGCCATGATTTAAGGCAAGTTTATCTAGATAATGCTAACGTTGTTGGTATCACCTGTGTTCAAGCAGCAAACCGTGAGTTTTCTGAGGAATTTAAATCGTTTGATGTCGTCATTATTGATGAGGTGAGTAAGTGCACTCCGCCAGAGTTGCTTATCCCTGCATTGAAAGGCAAAAAGTTAGTTATGGTAGGCGACCATCGTCAATTACCACCTATGCTTAATACAAGTACTATAGAAGAAGTAGCCCAAGAAATTGGCAACACACGAGAAGAACTGAGATTTGTAGAAGAATCATTGTTTAAAACTCAGTTTGAAACTGCTCACGAAAGTATCAAGCAGATGTTAACTACACAGTATCGGATGCACCCGACCATTATGGGAGCAATCAATCAGTTTTATGATGGTAAGCTAGAATGTGGTATTGCTCAGCCCGATATTAAACGTGCGCATCATCTAGCAGGCGAAATTATCCACGCTCATCACCACCTTCTCTGGATAAAAACGCCTATAGAAAGCGAGTTTCAAGAGCAACGTGAGGGAACCTCATTCTTCAATATTCGCGAAATCGATATTATAGAACTTCTGTGTCAGCAAATCGAAAGTGCTTGGGCTTCTAGGGTCATAAATGGGGAACCAAAAAAAGAAATTGCCGTGATTACATTTTATGGTGCTCAACTTAGAAAAATTGATGAGCGCCTCAAATCAGAACTTTTCCCTTCATTACAAATTCGTACTGGTACAGTTGATCGATTTCAAGGCATGGAACGCCCGATTGTGATTGTTAGTATGGTGCGCAACAATAGCAATAGAGATGTGGGATTTGCCAAGAAACCAGAACGGGTAAATGTGGCTTTTTCTCGTGCTCAAGAACTCTTGGTAATTGTCGGGTGCCACGATTTATTCACTCAACAAACTGGCAAGACTGGAAGTATGTATTTAGAAGTGTCAAATATTGTGCGTCATCATGGTGGTGTTGTCGATGCTTCTTCGTTTTGACTTGATGATCTATACGCCCTTTCTAGACAAACCTTCAATTTTTCTGCCAGTAACTGTACATGGGGTTCAGCGATGAGATTCAAGTGAGATCCGGGAATGTAGTGCATATCTATTCCTCCAGTGGCAAAATCACCCCAACCAAACAGAAGATCATGTTGTATGCCAACAGCTTCGTCCCGATGTTGATCTTCAGTTCGTAAAAGTGTGATTCGACCTGGATAGACCTGGAATTTATATTCATCCAAAGCCTTAACATTAGCATTCATGACTTTTACGAAGTTTTGCTCATCATCGGTGAAGTTTTTCGTAACATTTAGAAAATACTGTTGAGCATAGAAGTAACGCTTATATCTCCGTTGGAGATGGTATTTGCCGTGCTTACTCCAACCCACAGCCTTTTTTTGAAGATAGCCTGGTCCTTGTTTGACAAGATTATTTACATGTGAGATAACTCGCCTGAGAAATGGCGATCGCCTATCAGAACCCGGACGAACAGAATCAATTAGCCCGAGAAGACCCACTTTCTCTCCTTGCCTATGGAGTTGCTGAGCCATCTCAAAGGCAACCATACCTCCAAAAGACCACCCTGCAAGAAAATAAGGACCACTGGGTTGAAAAGCTTGAATTTCTTGAATGTAGTGCGCTGCCATGTCTTCCATCCGGGTGTGGGGAGGTTGTTTACCATCTAGACCCAGTGGCTGTAGCCCATAAACTGGTTGTTCCAAACCCAGATGTATTGCCAAATCACGATAGCATAGGACTCCTCCGCCAAGAGGATGAATACAGAATAAAGGTGGCTTAGAACCTTTGGGCTGAATCTCTACCAGAGATGACCAAAGAGTTTTTGATGTGTTCTGTTGATGCTTCCATACTCTCTTATTAGATGTTGGGTCTTGTGTTTGAGAGAGAATCTCAGCAAGAGCCTCCACAGTACCTAATGGAAATAGGGAAGATAGAGGCAGTTTTTGACCAAATGTCTGCTCAATTTTTGAGAACAGGTGAACTGCTAGTATTGAAGTCCCTCCCAACTCAAAAAAGTTTTCATAAATACCCACCTGCGGCACATCTAATACTTGTTGCCAAATACTGGTGAGTTTTTCTTCCACCTCAGTTCGAGGTGCGACATAATCAGTTGTTGTCTTGAGACTTGTTGCAGAAAGTTGTTGACGGTCGATTTCACCTGTTTCCGTCACTGGCATCTGTTGAAGTTGGCGGAAATCACAAATACTTCGAGTCCCAAAGCGATCGCATACCTCCAATTCTTGCAACTTGGCAGTGGCAAACTGAGCATCTGAGATAGTGAAGTAGGCGCATAATTTTTGGACATTATAGAATGAGCTTTCTAAACGGCGTCGGATGTATGGATGACGTCCATCTAATGCCACGAGCAAATGTGCTGGTCCATAATGCAAGCTAGCAAGGAAAGAAGACAATCCCTGATCTAGTGACATGACTTGACGACCTTGGGCAAAACGCGCATCCCTAGATTCATAACCTCGACTAATGCCTATACCAGCCCACGTACTAGAACCAAAGCAATAGCTTTGCAACCCACTCTTAACTCTTTGATAGTGGGAAAAGCGATCAAGAAAACTATTAGCCGCGGCATAAGCACTCACACTAAATGCACCAAACACACTAATCACTGAAGAAAAACTGATAAATATCCCCTTCCCCTGTTGTTGAAGCAGTTGATGCAAAACCCAGGTACCTAAAACCTTGGGACGTAGCGTTGCTGCCAAACTTTCTTGTGTTTCCTCAGCTAACAACCGCTCTTGAGCAACCCCCGCCAGATGAATCATCCCATCCAACTCACACTGCCAGTAGGATTTAGCCTGGTCAACCACTTGTTGTAACTCAATGGAGTCACAAATATCCACCGCTTGATAAATCACTTCTCCTGGAAGCTGCTCTAAAGACAAATAAGCTTGAATTCGCTTAGCAACGACATCATCTTGCTTCAGATGTTCCTCCCAATCACTTCTTTCTGGCAAAGAAGTTCTACCCACCAACAACAGCCGAGCTTCATAATGTTGCAGCAGATATTTGCCAATTTCAATACCAATTTCCCCTAAACCTCCACTGAGCAGGTACATTCCACGACGCTTGAAGGGTAACTCCTGCTTTTGCTCTTGTCCTAGGTCAACTTTTGCCAATCGAA
>Ga0209062_1004133_pt1 | contig 15653 bp, 10 predicted proteins | sample Coa_R2_2_FD_187158 | JGI IMG/M metagenome (GOLD analysis project Ga0209062, IMG submission 187158) | Surface soil microbial communities from Centralia Pennsylvania, which are recovering from an underground coalmine fire - Coalmine... | ecosystem: Environmental > Terrestrial > Soil > Unclassified... | reverse complement strand
CCTATGACCCACTCCCCAAGTCCGGCAATCGCTACCTCTGCATGCTTGGGGTTCAATGCTTGAGTTGGGGTTGAAATGATACTATGAAGACAGTCTAAATAAAATGAAGAGATAAAAGCAATAATTTAGTAAACTGATAGGCTCATTCTGACGTTAAATGTCTTGAAATGATGCTCATTTACAACCCACCTATAATTACAAAGACTTGGTTGGGTGGAATGTTTATAATCTAATGCTCAACCTTTAATTCCCATCCCCTTTGATTCAGTTGAATAACCTGCCATGCTAAAAACTTTGCTGGGCGACCCCAACGCTCGTAAACTAAAAAGATATCAACCTTACATTACTGAAATTAACCTCTTAGAGGAAGAAGTTAAAGCCCTTTCGGATGAAGAGTTAAAGGGCAAAACAGTAGAGTTTAAACAGCGTCTGAGCAAAGGCGAAACCCTAGACGACATCCTCAGTGAAGCATTTGCTGTGGTACGGGAAGCAGGACGGCGAGTCTTGGGGTTACGGCACTTTGACGTGCAACTCTTAGGTGGTGTGATCCTGCATTCAGGTCAAATTGCTGAAATGAAGACTGGTGAGGGTAAGACTCTAGTTGCTACCTTACCTAGTTATTTAAATGCCCTCACTGGCAAAGGTGTACACGTAGTTACAGTGAACGATTACCTGGCTCGTCGGGACGCAGAATGGATGGGACAGGTGCATCGCTTCTTAGGGTTGAGTGTGGGTCTCATTCAGCAAAGTATGACACCAGCAGAACGCCAGAAAAACTACCAGTGTGATATTACTTATGTCACCAACAGTGAAGTAGGTTTTGACTACCTACGCGACAATATGGCGACTTCCATCGAAGATGTGGTGCAGCGTCCGCTAAACTACTGTGTTATTGACGAAGTAGACTCAATCTTAATTGATGAAGCGCGGACACCACTCATTATTTCTGGGCAGGTAGAACGACCGACAGAAAAATACCTACAAGCTGCTCAAATAGCAACAGCACTCAAAAAAGATGAGCATTACGAAGTGGATGAAAAAGCTCGTAACGTGCTGTTGTCTGATGAAGGCTTTGCTGAGGCAGAGCGACTTTTGGAAGTGAAAGATTTATTCGACCCAGAAGATCCTTGGGCACATTTTGTTTTTAACGCTATTAAAGCAAAAGAATTGTTTCTCAAGGATGTAAATTACATAGTCCGTAATGGGGAAGTCGTCATTGTAGATGAATTTACAGGTAGGGTTCTTCCGGGAAGACGTTGGAGTGATGGACTACACCAAGCGATTGAAGCAAAAGAACACGTAGAAATTCAGCCGGAGACTCAAACTCTGGCAACGATTACCTATCAAAACCTGTTTTTGCTGTATGAGAAACTGGGTGGAATGACAGGAACAGCAAAAACAGAAGAACCAGAGTTTGAGAAAATTTATAAACTAGAAGTCACGGTAATTCCCACCAATCGCCCAACCAGTCGTCGCGACTTATCTGACATGGTCTTTAAAACTGAAGTGGGTAAGTGGCAGGCGATCGCTAAAGAATGTGCTGAAATGCACGAACTAGGTAGACCAGTCCTAGTGGGAACCACAAGTGTGGAAAAATCAGAATATCTCAGTCAGCTATTAAGAGAGAAAAACATTCCCCACGAGCTACTGAACGCAAGACCAGAGAACGTAGAACGAGAAGCGGAGATTGTGGCGCAAGCAGGACGCAAAGGCGCACTTACCATAGCCACCAACATGGCAGGTAGAGGAACGGACATTATTCTGGGTGGTAACTCCGAATATATGGCGCGTTTGAAACTGCGGGAATACTTTATGCCCCGAATTGTCAAGCCAGAAGATGAAGATACTTTTGGCATCCATAAAGCTGCTGGATTACCTACAGGAAGCAGTAGCGGTCAAGGCTTTGTTCCTGGTAGAAAAGTGAAAACTTGGAAGGCTTCACCACAAGTCTTTCCAATTCAGCTTACAAAAGAAGCAGAAAAGCTGCTTAAAGACGCAGTAGAATTTGCTGTACGCGAGTATGGTGAGCGTAGTTTATCAGAACTGGAAGCAGAAGATAAGGTTGCTGTGGCTGCAGAAAAAGCTCCCACTAATGACGTGGTCATCCAAAGATTGCGGGAAGCATACAACCGTATTAAGCAAGAGTACGAACAGTTTACTCGCCAAGAACACAATGAGGTAGTAGAACTAGGCGGGTTGCATGTTATCGGTACAGAACGTCACGAGTCTAGGCGAATTGATAACCAGTTACGTGGACGTGCTGGACGGCAAGGTGACCCTGGTTCAACAAGATTTTTCCTCAGCTTAGAAGATAACTTACTACGGATCTTCGGTGGTGATCGCGTTGCTCGTTTAATGGATGCTTTCAATGTTGAAGAAGACATGCCAATTGAGTCTGGCATGCTCACCCGTAGTTTAGAAGGTGCTCAGAAAAAAGTTGAAACCTATTACTACGACATCCGTAAGCAGGTGTTTGAGTACGATGAAGTGATGAACAATCAGCGTCGTGCTATCTATGCTGAACGCCGTCGGGTGTTAGAAGGTCAAGACTTGAAGGAACAGGTGATCAAGTACGCTGAAAAAACGATGGATGACATCGTTGACTACTATATCAACCCAGAGTTACCTGCTGAAGAATGGGAACTAGACAAGTTAGTTGAGAAAGTTAAGGAATTTGTCTATTTGCTAGAGGATTTACAATCTAGTCAATTAGAGGATATGTTAGTTGGCGAGATTAAAGCTTTTCTTCATGAACAAGTAAGAATTGCCTACGACCTCAAAGAAGCACAAATAGACCAAATTCAACCAGGACTGATGCGGCAAGCCGAGCGCTTCTTTATTTTGCAACGGATTGATACTTTATGGCGGGAACATTTACAACAAATGGACGCGCTGCGTGAATCTGTGGGATTGCGTGGTTATGGCCAAAAAGATCCACTGATTGAGTACAAGAGTGAGGGATATGAGCTCTTCTTGGATATGATGACCAACATCCGCCGAGATGTAGTTTACTCCTTATTCATGTTCCAACCTCAACCCCAGCCAGTGGTACAAACATCATCTGAGATGGTTTGAAAATTATAGTGAACTGACTGTAGGTTTCTTGAGAAAATAACACCTAGACAGGCAAAGGTTTTCCAACAACCTTTGCCTGTGTTCTAAGTGAGTGTCAAAATATGCGTCAAGTACAAAAAGATTTTTGCTTTTGTACCTTAGCTTTGGGAAAAAAGTATCGTCTTTTTACTCAGCAATTAGCTAAGGATTTAAAAATGCATGCTCCTGGAGTTTTTTTGGTAGTTTACACTGATGAAACTCAAGACTTCACTGATGAACTTAATGTTTTAGCTTACAAACATCAACAACAAGGGATACTGACTTGTTTTAACGATAAACGCCTTGTCATAGCTCAAGCTTTATCAAATTTTAATGCTGCAATTTTCCTTGATGCAGATACAAGAATTCTAGGTAAGATTTCAGATGATATCAAATGGATGCCAGGAATTACAACAGGACATTGTGAGAATTTACTAGAGCATGTCAGGAAATACTCCCCAGAGAGATTGGAAGTTTTGAAAAAAATAGGATTAAAGCTAAATTTAGCTATAGAAAAGACTAATTATATTGGAGAATCTTTATTTGTTGTCGCTAGAGATCAAGGGAGAGAAAGAGAATTTTTTAAGCATTGGGAAATGATCGGTAGATACCTAGAATTAAAAGGTATTCATGCTGGAGAAGGCAACACTATAGGATTAGCAGCTGCTAAAGTAGGATGGAATATTAACAGTAATAGTCATAGTTGGCAAGCGGTTAAACAAGTGGCTAAGCACCTAGATGCTTCCCAGTTTATTTCTCAACAAACATTGTGGGAGCAATGGAAATTGAGACTTTTTTATCACTATCGTTTAAATCAAGCTAGGTTAATTGCATTGAAAGATTTTGGATTCTTTTATAATTAGAACGAATACTGATATATCTACTAAATACTAGTAAAAGTGAATATTAATTCATAAAAATTTTTATCAGCAGGGATTTTTCCTGCTGGTAATTTGTATTAATCTCTAACTCCAAGAATCTAAATTTAGAGATTGCATTCCTCGACGCTCCACAAAAGTTAACATACTTCCTAGTTGCAACCAAATTAGCAAACTAGTGAGAAAAGCAACTGGCAAACCTACTGCGTAAGCTAGTACAGGAGGAAAGCCGAATATCTCAAAACCTGAGCAGAGAAACAGCGCAATACCAAAAGTTATGCCTGCAAATGGGATGACTAGTTGTCTATTAGACAACCGCGTATTAGAGTTTTCTGCACCATCAGCCTGCCATTTCTGTACAATTAACTTTAATGTCCCAGCAAACGCAACACCAGAGGTTAATGCGGCAAACAGTCCTAGAGCCAGTAAAATGTAAGGTGGTTGTAGAGGATAATAGTACATAAAAACTCCTAATTTGATAATATTAGCTGTCAGTAGTTAGTAATTAGTAATTAATTATTAATTATTAGTAACTAGTTAATTAGTAATTAGTAATTAATTATTACCCTCCTAACTCCTAAACGCCAGTTGCTACAACGGGGGGAACCCCAACGGACACTTCGCTCAAGTCGGGAGACCCTTCCTGTGCGACTGTCCTCCGCAACGCACTGGCTCCTCCTAACTCTTGAAAGTCGCAACACTTTCTTTGGATAACTCTGTTAAAACTCCAATCGCTACATTTAGTAAACGATTTGGTCCCAAGTCATCCTTCACCAAGTTCCATAGACGCTGAACTTCTGCGGTATGAAGTCGATCATCTTCTGTGAGTGCAAGCACCAACTGTCGTCGGAAAAATTTGCCTTCGTCGGAGAGTAGAAATTGCAATCCCAGTTGTGCTGTAGGCAACACATCAAAGTTACTATCAGTGCGAGCGATCGCAATCAAATTCTCTAACCGTTGCCACTGAAACTTACCATCTTTGAATAGTACATTGAGCAGTCGCCGCCGGAGTTCAGGAGATTCGCCTGTGAGCAAGCGCTTTGCTATGTAAGGGTATCCTACCTCGACTATTTTGAACTCTGGATTAAGACTGAGAGCAATACCCTCCTGTGTTACCAAGGAACGAATAATTAAGGCAAACTTTGCGGGGACTCGAAAAGGATAATCATACATCAGTTCTGAGAACTGATCAGTAGTGGTTTTGAAGTTAAAATCCTTGACGTTTTTGCCAAGGGCATTTCCCCAAACCTTTTCTAAAGCTGGTACTATTGGGTGTATATCTGTGTCTGGGCTGAGAAACCCTAACTTCACAAAGTCTTTGGCTAAGTCACAGTAGTCTTTGTTAACCACGTGGACGAGTGCATCTACCAGAGTTTCTTTGGTGGTTTCATCCAACTGATCCATCATACCGAAGTCAATATATGCCATACGACCATCAGGCATGGCAAATAAATTGCCTGGATGGGGGTCAGCATGGAAGAAGCCGTATTCCAATAGCTGTTTCAAACTTGAGATAACGCCAATCTGGATAATTGCTTCTGGATCTAAACCCGATTCGCGGATCTTCTTTGTATCGGTAAGTTTAAAACCGTTGATCCACTCTAAGGTTAAAACACTATTACTTGTGTAAGCCCAATAAATTGCTGGCACTTTGACACGAGGATCATCGCGAAAGTTGTAAGCAAATTTTTCCGCGTTGCGTGCTTCATGTATGTAATCAATCTCCTCAAATAACTTGGTACCAAACTCATCCACAATTAAGGTGAGCTCATGACCAAGATTTAAGGGTAGCCAAGGCGCTAGCCAACCAGCCGCCCAGCGCAAAAGATAAAGGTCGAGTGTCAACAATGGACGTAAGTTGGGGCGTTGCACTTTCACCGCCACTTCTTCGCCACTCATCAAACGACCACGGTAAACCTGACCCAAACTAGCAGCAGCAACAGGAGTCGGAGACAACTCCATAAAAATTTCGTCAACTGAACGGTCTAGTTCTGTTTCGATAGTCTGGTAGGCGATCGCATTATCAAATGGTGGCAACTGGTCTTGTAGCTTGACTAATTCCTCCAGAAAGTCTTTCCGTACCAAGTCTGGTCTGGTTGAAAGAGCTTGACCAACTTTAATGAACGTTGGACCTAGGCGAGTCAGTAACTCCCGTAATTGGGTAGCTCGTTTCAACTTGTTTTGCTCAACTTGATTTTGCCATTCGTCACACTTGAGACTAAAAAGAAATCTCGCAAAACTCCAGACAATCGAGAATGCCCGCCTCCACGCAAGCCAAGGTCGGTAGCGGTAGTAGCGAGCGATCACATCGGGATCGTATTGTTTATTGTCTTGTGTAAGGGTTTGCCAATTCACTCCCTTGTTTACCTCTGCAACTGAAAAAAAGGGTTTTGCCTTTCAGAGCCGAATTCCGGCATTCTGTGAGCTAAAGCAATTTAGTTATTTTGGTTTGTATGGTCTAGTCAAACTTTACTAAACTTTACTTTCTATCTATATATTTTATATTAAATACATAATAGTATAAATACTCATTTTGTATGAGTCTCAAAAATAGACTTCAGTAATCGAAAAATATTTCTGTACTCATTTATCTTTTTATAAGTTTCCTTGTTGGCTTCATAAAATAGACACAATAGCCAGAAAGCCGTTTCTTTATTACGATGTGTTGAAGTCAGTGGCTCCCTTCTTGCACCACTGTCCTACGGCTTTGCTTTGTCCTTCCTAATACACATAGTTTGCCAAACCGTTTTTGGAGAATACTAAAACGAAAAGCTTATGACTCCCACTGTTGCCTGTTCACTGGTTACCTTAGCAGACGCATCAAAACGGCTAACAAATATATGGGCTGCATATTAGCATATTTTCTCTACGAAAATTTTTTATTTTATAAAAATTGTGTTACAAAAATTAAAAATCACACTAAATGACATAATTTTGGGTAGGATTATGCAGGCAAGTAGCATTTCTCAAAAATAGGCATAATTACTATCTCTTGATGAAACTAAGACTACAACAGTCTCCGATAACGAAATGGATTTGGAGTTGCTTTTTCATGCTCATTATTCAATTTTTACCAAGCCGCAAGAGGCTTTCTAGCTTATTTATTTTTTTAGCTAGTATCGTCCTTGCTCTTTTTTTCCACGGTGTAGCAACTCCTACTGACCCTCCGACAAGAGATAAGTTTCTCTGGCCGTTTTCATCCACCTCACCTTGGAACATGCCCATCGGCTCAAACGCAAACTTTATACCAGCAAATATTGATAAGGCAGTCTTTGCTGGTGCAGATCAAGAGTATCTATTCAAGCTCAAAGATGGCGATCCGTTGCGTCAATTGTATGAACCTGGTGCTTGGGCTGAGGGGCGTTGTACAGGGACCAAATTAGTAGGAATCTCGCCATTACCGATTCCTGATGACTTAATTGTTCCAGATGCTACGCAAAACTATACACCTAACAGTGCATCAGCCTTCTTATTGCCCGATGGTAAAACCTTAGTGCAGATTGGACCGCTAGCTCGTTGTCAACCTGGAGGTCCACTATATGGTTTCCATTACTATCATGACGAAGATATTTATGGACAAGGATTAGGTGGGTCACATTTTGGTTCAGGTCTTTCTGCTATTGGTGGATCTATTCGCAAAGGTGAACTCACTAGCGATCAGCCGATTCGTCACGCATTAAAAGTTGTGATCTGGGGAGAAAAATACCTTTACTATTCAAAAGACATTCCTGGTCATCGCTGGCCTGCAGCACTTGCAGATAACAATGCACCCAATCAGTACCATGGGAAAAACCCTGCTCTTGTGCAAGGCTCGTTACTAGCAATTCCGCCAAACGTGACTGAAGATAATCTGAATTTGCAAACAGCACCAGGGAAAAAGCTGTTTCATGCCTTGCAAGATTACGGTGCTTACGTTGTGGATGACGCAGGCTGGGATGGCCATTACTTCGGCGTGGAACACGGAGTTCTTGAAGAGTTTCGCAACACCTTTGGCTACGATTTTGAGGGTACAAGCGGAAATTTCTATGATGATTTTATGAGGCTATTTGAAGCACTTTATATTGTTGATAACAATGGCCCGGACAGTGTTGGTGGTGGTGGAACTCCGCGTGTGGATTTAGCTCCACCAATTGGTAACTAGGTGAAGCACCTACAGTTTTTTTCAACTGTTAGAATAATAGTAGATTTGTGCATAAGCTACAGCAAAAATTGGCACAATTACAATATTCGTTCGGCTCCGACCACATACTTGGGGTAACCTGTTCATGAGCATTGTGCGACGATCTCGGAAAAGCCAATGGCAACGTTACAGTCTACTGATATTTTTAACAGGTTTAGTACTCTCTCTTGTTCTCGGCAGCATAGAAACTCCTGGTAAAATTGCGACACGAGACAAGTTTCTTTGGCCATTTTCCCCAACATCACCTTGGAATATGCCCATTGGCTCCAAAGCTCATTATCTACCAGCAAACATAGCTCGTGCCGGCTTTGCTGGAGCGGATCAGGAGTACCTGTTTAAGCTCTCCAAAGGCGATCCGTTGCGTCAATTGTATGAACCTGGTGCTTGGGGTGAAGGGCGTTGTAAAGGAACAAAACCTGTAGGAATCTCACCATTGCCAGTTCCTGATAACTTAATTGTTCCAGATGCAACTAGTAAACCATACAACACACCCAACAATGCGTCAGCCTTTTTGTTGCCTGATGGTAAAACCTTGGTGCAAATTGGACCGTTAGCTCGTTGTCAACCAGGAAGCCCACTATATGGGTTCCATTACTATCATGACGAGGATATTTATGGACAAGGATTAGGTGGGTCACATTTTGGTTCAGGTCTTTCTGCTATTGGTGGATCTATTCGTAAAGGTGAACTCACTAGCGATCAGCCGATTCGTCATGCTTTGAAAATTCTCCTATGGGGAGAAAAATACCTTTACTATTCCAAGGAAATTCCTGGTCATCGCTGGCCTGCAGCACTTGCGGATAACAATGCACCCAATCAGTACCATGGGAAAAACCCGGCTCTCATGCAAGGTTCGCTATTGGCAATTCCTCCAAGGGTGACCGAAGCTAGTCTCCATTTGCAAACAACACCAGGGAAAAAGCTATTTCATGCTTTGCAAAATTACGGTGCTTATGTTGTTGATGATGCCGGTTGGGATGGTCATTACTTTACAGTGGAAAAAGGGGTTCTAGAAGAGTTTAGAAAAACCTTTGGCTACAATTTTGAAGGCACAGGAGGAAAATTTTACAACGATTTTATGAAATTATTCCAAGCACTTTACATTATTGATAATAATGGACCAAAGAGTATCGGTGGTGGAGGAAAACCACGTGTGGCTTTAGCGCCAACTATTGGAAACTGAGTCATGGAAATTGCAGAAATGTGTTTATTTTGATGGCTTTAAATAATCTTGCCAAAAATTAATAGAGGTAAAGTCATTAGCAGCTTGATTCCACTCTCGTGTAACGCTTAACCATTTTCGTCTATTTGTGACTACTGATTTCACCCAGGAAAATAAGATATAAATACCTGCCTGATTATCCAATTCATTTTGGTAAGAGTGAGGAACTTGATCAATAACAAAAATGACTCGTTTTTTGGCAAATCCTTTACAGATAGAGTCACGTTCTTCCATGCCATATCGGATCAGTGCACTTTCATTACGAATGAGAAATGGCGGTAGTAAATGACCGTTAAGTGTTAATAAACTGAGAAGCTTTTGAAATGTGCCGACTGTAGTGGGGAGTGCCTTATCATTGAGACTTGGGTTCTGAACTATGGTTTGGCTTGTATGACTTTTACTGAATTCACAAACCTTAATATGCAAACTCTCTGGATCGTTAGTTTTTAAGAAATCTGGACCTTGCATATAGTCTTCAAAAGCTCGGATATACATCTGGGCTGCATTATAGTTAAATAGCAATAAATGATAAACTATCCCCATTGTTAATATTTTGATGACATCTAAATATTTAGTAGAGTCATGAATTGAGTTCGTTATTAGCATATTCCGGAATGTGTAGTAGGCATCCCAATCTGGTTTTTTACTATATGAGAGTTCATGCCATACACATAAAGATGGGAAAGCAACGATGGGAGTATTAAGTTGTTTGACTCTTAAGCTAAACTCGATATCATCTATTTTTATAAAAAAAGGTAGCGGTAACCCAATTTTTTCGACAACAGTTTGAGAAAAACAGAAGAAATAAAATCCACCAAAATCTATGTTATCTACAGTTAAAAGAGAGTTGAGTGCGGTGGAATTACGTAAGTCAAGATGATGCTTGAGAGAGGTTAGTATGAATGGACGATGTTGCAAATTTTCATCTTGATCAAAGCCCTGATTATATAAAGCTCCAGCTTCATGTAAAATATGCTTATTATGCAGATCTAACATACTACCTGCTACAGCAAAATCCTGTTGAGCATACTCATATAAAGAAAATATTCTGTAGATAACTTCACTATCTAACTCAATATCATCATCCATAAACAAGAAATGAGTGTAACCCCCTTCTTGTAAAGCCTCAATTAGTCCTTTGGTGAAACCGCCGCTTCCACCAACATTGCGGTTAGAGATGAACTGCACTCGTGGATGGAAAAAGTCCCCTTGTTCAAGTGTTTTTGCATTGTCTACTATAAAGATTTTGAACTGTTTATCTTGCAATAATTTATCTTGCAAAATTGCATTGACTGTTCTTTTGACAAAAGCTTCTTTTTTATAGGTACAAATTATAATTGCTAACGATACATTCTGAAGCTGTTGTTGCTCAGTCACTAGGAGTCCTTCCGTAAACCAGCCTTGGGTGCTCAGACAAGTTACTTCTAAATATGTACGACTTTGCTGGAGTTCTGGCAAAACAATTTTGACATAATCCAAGTTTTGACACTGCTGAAATGTCTGGTAATCAATTAATTTTTTTTCACTAACCTGATTTTCTTGGTAGATGGCAACTGCAAAATCTCCCTCTAACTTGAGTAGATAGGACAGTGTACTAAGCGTTGTGTATTCTTTGTAGAAGTTTTCGTAAATGGAGTTAAAGTATGTATTTAAAGATAATGTACTGCCTTTTTTTAAAAAAATTTTACTTTCTGATGTTTGAGGCTCTAAACTTTGACTATCGTATTTGATGTATAAAGGAGCGATTTCATCTGTCTGGGGAAATTGTACTCTACTGATAACTTTCATCCGTTTGCTAGTTTACTAAGAGTATTTTTGCTATAGAAGAATTGATTTTAAAGCTTTGTAAATATTGCAATGGGTAGATTAAGAAGATTGATATGAACAATCTGATACGAAGACATCAAGAGGTAAACGACAGCCTCCGTAACCTCTATCTCCCACCAAATCTGTAGGACCAGAAGTGACTTCCCAAGTCAATGGTTCAGCGATCGCATCCAAAATGTAGTTATTTGAAAGTATAGCTGGACCAACTGAATAAATATTTGGATGTAGTGGATTTCTCTCTAAATGCAAATGAATTTCATGAATACCTACTGGCATTTGTAAAGCGGGTTGATTGTGATCAGAGTCTAAAGTCATAACTCTATTTCCTTCGAGTGTTTCAAACCCAATTCCAATAACGAAATCAGCTATTTGTTGAAAACACTGTACAGTAAATATTAACTCTAAAGGTTCTCCATAACTGAAACCCATATTGGAACCTAAGCGAAGACGCAGCAAACGAGCTTGTTCTCCAAAATTACCAATTCTACGTTTAGAGTCTAGGTCAATATCAAAAATTGACACGGATAATTGAGCAGAATAACGCTGAATTGCTTCTTCTATACTATTGACATGTTTATTGACTCCTTGCTCAAGGTAAATTGCCTTAGAACACAACCGTCTAATGGCTTGCATATTATGGCTAACAAATATGACAGTCCTCCCTCCTTCTGCAACTTCTCCCATCTTGCCTAAGCATTTTTTTTGAAAGGTGGCATCTCCTACTGCTAATACTTCATCTACAATTAATATCTCTGGTTCTAAGTGAGCAGCTACAGCGAATGCTAACCGCACGTACATCCCGGAAGAATAGCGCTTTACAGGTGTATCTAAAAATTTTTCAATTTCTGCAAACGCCACAATTTCATCAAACTTACGTTGTATCTCTGCCTTGCTCATTCCTAAAATGGCACCGTTAAGAAAAATATTTTCTCTACCTGTCAGTTCTGGATGAAAACCTGTTCCCACTTCTAGTAAACTAGCAACTCTTCCTTTTATTCGTATCAAGCCAGTCGTGGGTTCGGTGATTCGGCTAAGAAGTTTTAGTAGTGTTGATTTTCCTGCACCGTTGCGACCAATAATCCCAATTCTATCGCCTTCTTGAATCTCAAATGATACGCTCCTTAAAGCCCAAAACTCCTCCTGACTTGGTTTTATCCCCTTACTTTTGGCATTAAGGCTAAGTGTACGAACAAGAGATTGTACGGCATTAGTCATTGCACCACGAAAAGTTTTATAACGATAAAAACCCTGTTGCTGATGTGTAATGATGTACTTCTTGCTTAAGTTCTCTACCTGGATGACAGTATCTGACATATCTGCCTCACTTACTTAATCTAGATTTTCTATGGATAAGTCAATGCTTGAAAAAGCGTTTTTCTATGACTTTCTCAATTCCATCAACCATTTTTTCTAAACTAAATTTAGATATAATATGCTCACGACACCTTTGGGATAATTGAGGATCTTTCTCTCGCCAATCAATAATTAAATTGAGAGTATTGGATAACTCTTGTTCGTCACCCGGTGGAAAAAGCAAATTTTGAAATTCTTTTGTCAAGATTTCAGAAATTCCTCCAATGTGACTAGCTATCACAGGAGTACCGCAAGCCATTGATTCAGTAATGACTAGTCCAAAAGGTTCAAACCATAGACTAGGTAGAACTGTGACATCACTAACCTGATAAACACGACTAGGATTACTGACGTGACCTAAAAATTTTACATAATTTTCTATCTGTAGGTTGGCAGATAACTGTTCTAAAGATTTTTTATAGTCTTCCCCCTCAAGCACAGGCTTTCCAGCAATGAGTAGTCTGGCATTAAGACCTTTTTTGCGTAATAAAGCAAAAGCTTTAATCAGAGTTTCTAATCCTTTTTCTTTATCTATCCTTCCCACATAGGAAATAACTCTGACATCTTCAGGAATATTCCATTCTTTTCTCAGCAAGGAGAAATTAGTAGGAAGTTTATACTTCTCTAAATCAATTCCATTATATACAACATCAATCTTACTCTCCTGACAACCAATTTGCACCCAATCTGATTTTGTCTTATGAGAAACAGCAATAAAATTTTTAGCTCCTTTCAAGCCAAGCTGCCATTGACAGTCAATATTTGCAATTCCAAGCTTTTTTTTAAAATCCTTCAATCCCCTATTCCCTTCCCATATCTTCCCTTGCTTGTATGGTGGAGGTAAATGGAGATAACAGACTAAGGGAATATTCCTAGATGAAGCTATAGCATAACCAAAAAGAGTATCTGTAAATTTATTATTGAGAACAATACTGTTCTCTAAATTTGGAATTTTTTGGTTGACTTTCCAAATATCAACAAGAAAGCTAAATATTTGTTGAGGCTTATAAATTATAAATCTATTGACTTTGAATAGTTGAATACAAAATTTTTGATACTGCTCAAGTAGATCACCTTCTTGAGAATAAAGTAGAGTAATTTTATGTCCTCGCTCTTGCAAACTACGACAGAAATTTAATAGTACTGCTTCTTGTCCACCGCGTTTTGAAGAAGGCTCTTGCTCTAAAGCTATGATGTGCATCGACTTATCACTTTCACTACAACAAATAAATAGGAACTATCCGAAAACATTTAACATACTTTGACGTAGTATGTGAGTCAAAGAACGTACACCACTGTAGCCATGAGGACCAAACCAACGAATCATTGCGATCGCCACACTTAACCGCACACACTTCTGTGAAAAGCGTGTTGACCAATTTTGAAGAAGAGCCTGGGTGCGATAATGATCTGCTTGCTTGTGATCGCCTGCATCAATAGCCAACCAAGCTAAACCAAGAAAGACGCTAGCATAAGCACGGTTTCTTAGATAAAGCGAATCTAAGGGAACATTTTGAAATGCTTTCTCAATGACGGTGCGAAGACTTTGGATCATCTTCGGACGGTTTTTGGTTGTATTGTTTGCGTGCTGTCGATACAGAGTCAGCGGTTCTTTAACCACAGCAACAGAATAATGAGCCGCAATACGCAACCACATATCCCAGTCCTCTGCAAAAGCAAGACTAGTATCAAACATTCCTACAGTATCAAAACAACTACGGCGAACCATAGTTGAACTACCTGTTGAGATCATGTCATCCTCAATCAGTTGCTGCCACACATCTCCTTGTGCATGAGAAGCAATTACCCTACCAATTGGTTTACCCAACTCATCAATCAAAACCGTCCAAGTGTAAACTAACCCTACCACTGGATTCTCTTCCAAACAACGAACCTGTTTTTCTAGCTTCGTTGGCTCCCACAAGTCATCAGCATCCACAAATGCCACATATTCCCCTTGTGCATGAGCAATACCTGTGTTACGTGCTGCAGATACACCTTGGTTGGCTTGCGAAATCAATTTCACTCGTGGGTCTGTTTGAAGAGAAGCCCAGTTCACAATTTGATCTGAGCTCCCATCATCAATAATCAAAACTTCAAAATTAGTGAAAGTCTGGTGCAAAACACTTTTGAGGGTGTTTGGCAAATAAAGCATAGCATTGTATGCAGGAATGACAACAGACACCTTGGGCATAATTGAATTCATACTTGTGGTACATTTTTGAACATAAATTCTCGTAATTGCTTGCCGATCGCCTTAGGTGAGAAGTGATCTTCTATGCGATGACGAGCACGTTTACCCAACTCAAGCCGCCAAGCGTCATCATCCAAAACACGACCCAGTGCTGTAGCAAGTGCTGTAACATCTTCTCGTGGTACAACAAGTCCACCAGAAACCTCACCTCCTTCAAGAATATCTGGTACACCTGGAGCATCAGTGGCTACTACGGGTAAACCGCAAGCCATGGCTTCAAGTGGTGCGATGGGAAAGCCTTCTTGTCGAGAGGAAAGAGTATAAACGTCAGCAGCTGACAAATAGCGCCGAAGCACAGCACGATCATTTACAAACTCATCTCGCCACATGACACCCTGCAGGGGTATCTTTGCAATGCATTCGCGGAGTTTTTCAGCATCAGGACCTGTCCCTACAAGTAACAATCGTAGGTCTTGGTCTGGGCGATCGCGACAGATTTGAACCCAAGCCGATACAAGAATATCTAGCCCTTTACGATGAAAATCAATGCGTCCATGACAAACCACTACCCTAGCATCGAGAGGAATGCCAATCTCCGCACGTGCTTGGCTGCGGTCTACAGGACTCCATGTCACTGTATCCATGGGATCGAAAATATGAGCTATCTTGGCGGATGGAACTTGATAGCGACTACGAACCCGCTCAATTTCTTTTTGAGTAGAGATAATTACACCTGTGCATCTTTGAAATGCCAATTGACGCAGGGGATATTCGAGAAAGCTATGTGTTTGGTCTGCGCCTTGGAAAGTAGCAAACACTGGCAGACCTGTCAATTGACCCAAAAGCACACAAGCGTCAAAGCGAGCATACTCATATTCTTGGCATAAAATAGCCTGGCAACCTTCA
>Ga0209062_1004132_pt1 | contig 15655 bp, 10 predicted proteins | sample Coa_R2_2_FD_187158 | JGI IMG/M metagenome (GOLD analysis project Ga0209062, IMG submission 187158) | Surface soil microbial communities from Centralia Pennsylvania, which are recovering from an underground coalmine fire - Coalmine... | ecosystem: Environmental > Terrestrial > Soil > Unclassified... | reverse complement strand
GGCGCTTCGGGGCGAGCCGATCACGCTCTATGGCGCAGGGACGCAGACGCGCGCCTTCTGCTATGTCGATGATCTCGTCGAGGGCTGGCTGCGGCTGATGGCCGCGCCCGATGACGTGACCGGGCCGATCAATCTCGGCAATCCCGTGGAGACGACGGTCAGAGCCTTGGCCGAGCAGATCATCGCGCTCACCGGCTCGCGCTCCGAGATCGTGCACAAGCCCTTGCCGGTCGATGACCCGGTGCAGCGCTGCCCCGACATCAGCCGCGCCCGCGACCTCCTCGACTGGCAGCCCCAAGTGCCGCTCCTACTCGGCCTCGAACGTACCATCGCCTATTTCGACAGACTCCTCGCCGGGGAAAAGCAGACGCGGAGCCCGGTACTGCGCCTCAGGGCGTAGTCCGATCACAAATCGAGCCGACCGAGTCCCTCTCCCCAAGCGGGAGAGAGACTGACCTCGCCTTCTTTACAGTGTCGTGCGTGCGGCGCCGGCCGCAACCCGCTATAGTGCGCGGCAATTCTTTGCCGCGCGGGGGAGCGGATGGACGGCGGAGCGGTGCTGCGGATGGACGGGCCAGTGCTCGTCTTCGGCGGCCCCTATAGCAATCTCGAAGCGACGCGTGCCGTGTTCGCCGAGGCGCGGCGCCTCGGCATTCCGACAAGCCGCATGATCTGCACCGGCGATATCGTCGCCTATGGCGCCGATGCGCGGGCGACACTCGATGCGATCCGCCAATCCCGCGTCTGGGCGATCATGGGGAATTGCGAGGAATCGCTCGCGAGCGGCGCCGGCGATTGCGGCTGCGGCTATGCCGAGGGCAGCGCCTGTGATCGCCTCGCGGCCGAATGGTACGCGCATGCCGACCGCGCGCTCGACCGCGAGAGCAGGATCTGGATGGGCGGGTTGCCCCGCCGACTGGATATCGAGATCGCCGGCCGTCGCTTGGCCGTCATCCATGGCGGGGTGCGCCGCATCAACCGCTTCGTCTTCGCCTCGACACCCGCGGTGGTGAAGCGCGAGGAGCTCGATGCTGCGCGCGGCGACGGCATCATCGCCGGCCATTGCGGCATTCCCTTCAGCGAGATCGTCGCGGGCCGGCTCTGGCACAATTCGGGCGCGATCGGCATGCCCGCCAATGATGGAACGCCGCGCGTCTGGTACAGCGTGCTGACGCCCGGCAGCGACGGCGTCGTCGTCGAGCATCGCGCGCTCGCCTACGACCATGCGGCGGCGGCCGCGAAAATGCGCGCGGCGGGGTTGCCCGAAGGTTACGCCGCAGCGCTCGAAACCGGACTCTGGCCGACCGGAGACGTGCTGCCGCCCATCGAATTGGCCGATCGGGCGCTGCCGCTCTCGCCGGGTCGGCTGGTCTGGCCCGCAGCGCCGATCCCCAACCTGCGCGCATCTTGGCCGATAGCGCACGCGCGGGAAGCGCCGCCGCTCGATCCCGCCAAGTTCCGCGATCCCGAGGTGACGGTGACGGGCGAGCGCCGCGCGGCGGTGCGACTTCACGCGCTCAAGACCCTTTGGTTCAACACCGGCACGCTCTGCAACATCGCTTGCGCGCATTGCTACATCGAATCGAGCCCGCGCAACGATCGGCTCTCCTATCTGACCCTCGCGGAGATGCGGCAATATCTCGACGAGATCGCGCGCGACGGGCTTCCCACCGAGGAGATCGGCTTTACCGGCGGCGAGCCTTTCATGAACCCCGATATTCTCGCGATGATCGAGGAATGTCTCGCCCGGGGCTTCCGCGTGCTCGTGCTGACCAATGCGATGCGGCCAATGCAGCGCCTGAAAGCGCCGCTGCTCGATCTGCACAGGCGTCACGGCGCACGGCTCACGCTGCGCGTTTCGCTCGATCATTACGCCAAGGAGCTCCATGAGGAGGAGCGCGGCGCCGAGACCTGGCAGCCGACGCTCGACGGGCTTGCGTGGCTCGCCGCCAACGGCTTCAAGATCGCGGTTGCCGGCCGCATGCTCTGGAGCGAATCCGACGTCGCGATGCGCCAGGGCTTTTCGCAGCTCTTCGCCGATCGCGGCATTCCGATCGAGGCCGACAGCCGCGAGCAGCTCGAGATCTTCCCGGAGATGGACGGGGCGGCCGATGTGCCGGAGATCGGCCAATCCTCCTGGGAGACGCTTGCCGTCTCGCCGGAAGCGCCGATGTGCGCGAGCTCGCGCATGGTGGTGAAGCGCAAGGGCAGCGCGCGTCCCAGCGTCGTCGCCTGCACGCTCCTGCCTTATGACGAGGCTTTCGATCTGGGCGCCACGCTCGCGGATGCTTCGCGCGCGGTGAAGCTCAACCATCCCCATTGCGCGAAATTCTGCGTCCTCGGCGGCGGGGCGTGCAGCATCGCTAGCGGCCGAAATCCGTAAAGCTCATATCCGGCGCGCTCATATTATGGTGGCCGGGTCGTGATCGCGCGAAGGTGACGGTCGAGGTTTGTGCAGAAGTGAAGTCGAGAACGGAAATCGGCGATGCCTGCGGCAGCCGCACTTCCGCCGTATCCGCCTTGTCGGGCGTGACGAACATCGAGCGGAGCGCCGCGAAGAGGCGGGCATCGGCCGTGGCGGGCAGCGTGACCTCGAGCCGCGTCGCTTCGGGTGAGGCCTCGACGACGCGGAGCGATCCTTCGCCGCTCCTGAAGGACAGGCGGAAACTGGTGTCCGCCGGCACGAACTCGATCGACGTCAGCGCCACGAAAGGCCGGCGTTCCTTCTCGACGGGCCCCACGAGAAACGAGCTGCCATAGGCCGTCTCGGCGTGGCCCTTGGGCGGCAGCGGCTTCGCCCGCCAATAACCGTCGGGCGGGTAGAGGACGAGCACCTCGATCGCCTCGCCCTCGCGCTTGCGGAAGAGCTGCACGAGATGAAGCGCCGCCGTCGTCGTCGCGCCGACGCGGAAGGGCACGGCGGCCGGACGCCAGAAGCTCGCATAGCTGTGGCCGAGCAGCCGATATTCCGGTCCGTCATAAAGCACGACGTCCTTGGGCTCGGCGGAGAAGCCTGGATCATGGCCGGGCGCGCAATCGGTTAAGTCCGCATCCTTGTTGTCCTCGCGCAAACGGGCGAGATAGGCGGGATGGCGCGCCTCGATCGTGAGCCTCGTGATGCCGGTGCCGAAAAACTTCACATAGACATTGTCCTCTTCGGCGCAGCGCGTTGGATGAGAGGCGTTCTCGATGCGCACGCTCTCGCCGGCCTGCGCCGCCTCGCAGCTCAGGAACGCGAGCACCGCGATGGCAGCCCACCGTGTCATGCCGCGGCTTCATCCGCGCGGAGCGCATAGATATCGCCGGAATTGGCCTCGTGCGGCAGCGCCTCGAGCCATGCCTCGATGGCATTGCGGTCGAGCCATTGCGCATGCAAGAGCGATTGGCTCTCGCCCAGCGCCGCATTGAAGCGATAGCGGCCGAGCGCCGCCAAGCGCGCGAGCGAGCGTCGCGCCACCTCCTTCTGGATCGTGGTGAATTCGAAGGAGAGGCCGGGAAGTGCCGTCGAGAGACCGTCGAGGACATCCGCCTCATAGCCTTCGACATCGATCTTGACGAAGCGCGGCACGCCATGCCGAGCGATGAGCGCATCGAGCGTCGTCATTGGCACGGGCAATCGCTTGGTCCAGCGCTCCCCAGACCAGCCCGCCGCGCCCGAGGCCGCGGCAATGAAATCGTGCGACGCGGTCGAGACCGTGGGATTGTCGATATTGAGCATGAGCTCGACGGTGCCCGGGCGCGCGCCGAGGGCCACGGGCTCGATGGTAACCATGGGATCGCGGCCATAAAGCGCGCGGAGCACGCGGAGGAGCGCCGGCTGCGGCTCGACGGCAACGACGCGGCAGCCCAAGCGCCGGAAGGACGCGATGCGGTCGCCGACATGGCTGCCGATATCGAAGGCGAGATCGCCGGGCCTGATGAAGCGCGCATAAAGCCGATCCATCGCGCGGCGCCGGCGGGGGGCCGCGTAATAGATCCGCAAGGACCGGGCGACGCCGCGGACCACGCGGAAGATCTCGCCCGCCGATCCCCTCGCGAGCGCGACGCCGGTCATTCGGCGGCGTCGAGCACGCCGTCTCCGGCTTCTTCGAGCGCCGCCCGGCGGAGCGCCGGCAATCCGGCGCGCAGCAGGATGGGCGGCGGAGCCGTCTCTTCGGGGATGCGCCCCAGCCCCGCCCGCATGAAGAGCCGTCCGATCGCCGGGCTTGCCGTCGCGATCGCCAGGGGTATGGCGAAGACGAGACCCAGGGTCACCGGGAGCGACACCGCGAAATATCCGCCGCGCCAGGCGAGCCAGGCGATGACCGCGCCGAAGAGCGTCTGCGGCCAGAGCCGCCGCACCGCATCGCCGAGTTTGACCGCGTGATCGCCGCGCCGTTGCGCCGTCCAGCCGATCGTCCGCCCGAAGAGAAGTCCGCCCATGAAGATCGTATGGGCCAGCGCCATGAGCGGCGCCAGCAGCGAGGAGAAAATCGTCTCGCCGAAAAGGTTGAAGAGAAAGCGCAAGCCGCCGCCGAAGCCACGGCGCAGGCGTGGCCGCGCCAGGACGTCGAGGGCGGTCGCGATCTTCGGCACGAAGGTCATCACCATGATGATGACGAAAAGGAGCGGGCCAATCACAGGGTCGAACCGCATCGGCGGCAGCGCCGGCACCGCGCCGCGCAACGCGCCCAACACGAGAAAACCGATCCAGGCGGGCGAGCCCAGATACATCTGGATCGCGAGGAAGAGCTGCACGCGGCTCACGGGATAGAGATTGGGCAGGTTGAGCAGCCGCCAATACTGCATGTTGCCTTGGCACCAGCGGAGATCGCGGCGGATGAATTCGAGGAGGGTCGGCGGGTTCTGCTCGAAGCTCTGGCGCTCCTCGGGGATGACGCGCACCTCGAAGCCCGCGCGGCGCATGAGCACGGCCTCGACCTGGTCGTGGCTCAGGATATGGCCGCCGAGCGGCGGCCGGCCGGGCAGAAGCGGCAGATGGCAATGTTCGGTGAAGGGCCTCAAGCGCAGAATCGCGTTGTGGCCCCAATAGGGTCCGCAATCGCCCTGCCAGAAGGCGCCGCCCAGCGTATAGGCGCGCATGCCGAGCCGCATGCCGAACTGGAAGATCCGAGCGAAGGCGCTGGTGGTGGGCGCGCCGGTGACGAGCGTCTGAAGGATGCCGAGCCTGGGATTCTTCTCCATGATCCGGACGATGCGGATCATCGCCTCCGCCGACATGATGCTGTCGGCATCGACGACGATGGCGAAGTCGAAATCCTTGCCCCAGCGCTCGCAAAAATCGCGGATATTGCCGGCCTTGAAGCCGGTATTCTCGCGGCGGCGGCGATAGCTCACGCCGATTCGCCCGGCATATTTCCGCTCCAGCGCCTCCGCCATCGCCTCCTCGGGCTGCGCGACGTCCTCAAAGCTGGTGTCGCTCAGGATGAAGAGGTGGAAATGGCGCTGGACGCCGGCCGCGGCCAATTCGCCCAGCATGGCATCGAGTGCGTTTCCGACGCTCGCCGGATCCTCGTTGCGGATGCAGGCCAGGAGCGCGACGCGCGCGGCAAGCGGCCCCGCTTCATCGGCGGAGCGCACGACCGGCGTCACGAAGGAGACGGGATCGCGCAGGGCAGCCATCAGGAGGAGCCCGATCACCGCATTCCAGAAATTGATGACCGTCCAGGGCACGGTCACGGCGAACATCAGCAGCATCACAAAATCGAGAGCACTGAATTCCCCGCCGGACAGGGCGCGAGCCATAAGGAAGAGAAGGGCCGCCGCGGTCGTTGTCGTCAGGCCGGCATAAAGCAATCGCCGGTGGAGCAGCGCGCGCGGGGCAGCAGGGTGGGTGAGGAAAGATGAGGGCATCCGGCAAACAACTCGGGAAACCGGCAATTTATTCCGGCGGGTGGCCGGAATACCCGCCGCGGCCGAGTGGTATTATAACGCAGCGGGCGTGTCCAGACCCGTTGACTAATCCTTGTGGTTACCATTATGGGGTAGCCCGTGCCGCGCCTGCGGGCTTCATGCCTTAACGATCGCAACAAGATTTCGAGACGGAAAAGCCTCCATGGATTCACTCTTCCCGCAGTTTCCGGCGCCGCCGGGGCTGGCAGCGCTGCAGCGTCCGATCCACCGCGCGATCGCCGATCTCAAGGCCGGAGCGCCGGTGGCGGTTGAAGGTGCGGCCAGTGCCGTTCTGGGTTTCCCTGCGGACTGTCTTTCCGATGACCAGCTTCTCTGGTTGCGCGGCATCGCCGCACCGCGCGAGCTTTCGCTGGTGATCACCGCACGCCGAGCACGCGCCCTCGATCTCAAGGCGGATCGACCCGTAGCGCTACGCCTCGCCCCCGGGGTGAACGCGGCTTCTATCTTAGCTTTGGCGACGGCGGAACGGCGTTCGGCGAGCCTCGACTTGACGCCCGCCGGCGAGACCGGTGCCGCCATGGTCGAGCTTGCCAAGCTGGCGCGGCGGCTTCCGTCGGCCGTCATTGCCGAAATGCCGCCGGAGGCGTCGGTCGCCGGCGTGACCCGCGTCCTGGCCGCCGATGTCGCGGCGTGCCGCGCGGCGCTGGCGCAATCGCTCAAATGCGCGGGCGAGGCGCGTGTGCCGCTCGCGGGCGGCGATGCGCGTTTCGTGGTGTTCGAGGATGTGGTGGGCTCGACCCACACCGCGATCGTGGTGGGCGAGCCGCGTCCGGGCGCGGAGGCGCGCGTGCGCGTCCATTCCTCCTGTTTCACCGGCGATCTCTTCGGCTCCAAGCGCTGCGATTGCGGCGATCAGCTCCATCTGGCGCTGCGCCGCATCCAGGAGGCGGGAAGCGGCGTGCTTCTCTATCTCGACCAGGAAGGCCGCGGCATCGGCCTTGCCAACAAGATGCACGCCTATCGCCTCCAGGATGGCGGGCTCGACACGGTCGACGCCAATCACCGGCTCGGCTTCGAGGATGACGAGCGCGACTACGAGATCGCCGCGCGCATGCTGGCGATGCTGGGGATCGAGCGCATCATCGTGCTCACCAACAACCCGACCAAAATCGGCGGGCTCGAGCGCCACGGCATCACCGTCGCGGGGCGCCTGCCGCTGCTCACGCGCCCCACCAGCCACAATGCCCGATATCTCGCGACCAAGGCGCGGCGCAGCGGGCATGACATCCATTACCCGAACTCGGTGTTTACGCATGTGCCGTGAGGAATGTTGCGGTTACGATGCGATGGAGCACAGCCGCGATTCCCCACCTCACCCCGGCCCTCTCCGCCCCTGAGGGGCAGAGAGGGAGTTTCTCACAGATAAGCCACAAATCTCCTCTCCGCCCCATTGGGGCGGAGAGGCAGGGTGAGGTGGGGCACGCCCGCTCTCACCGCGGCTTCTTTCGCGCTGCCTCGACCGGCACCCCCGCTGCCGCCAGCGCCTTCTTCTGCCGCTTGGCGAGCGCTTCCGCATCGAAATCGGCGATCAATTCGTGGAAGAGGCGGTGCCAGTTGATCTCGGCTTTCAAATGCATGAAGACCGAGCCGAGGCCGATCGCGGCCCTGTCCATGAACACGAATTCGCGCGGCGGCTGGACGCCGCCCAGGCGCCGGATCTCGCGATGGACCTCCTCGGCGACGTCGCGGCCATAGGCGCCGCTCTCGGCCTCTTGAATCCGCCGCTTCCTGTCGTCGAGGAGCGGCGCGTAGAGAAAGCGTGCCCAGCGGTTCAGCACATCGATCATCTCGCGCGAGAGATTGCGGAAGCCCCAGGCCTCATAGGCCGAGATCGCCAGCGCTTCGTCGTCGCGGTCGATCGCGTGATAGAGATCGATCACGCCCTTGACGAACGGTGCCGGGAAGATGCGGATGCAGCCGAAATCGAGGAGGTTGATGCGGTTGTCGGGCCGCACGGTGTAATTGCCGAGATGCGGGTCGCCATGGATGACGCCGTAGTAATAGAACGGCACGTACCAGGCGCGGAACATGTGGCGCGCGATGGCGTTACGCCGCGCGGCGGGCGCGCTCACCGCCTCGAGGAAGGGCATCCCTTCGAGCCATGTCATGCTCAGGAGCCGTTTCGTTGAGAGCTCCGGCACCGGCTCCGGCACCTCGATATGGGGCTCCTTCGCCAGCATCGCGCCATAGAGCCGCATATGCGCAGCCTCGCGCGTGTAGTCGAGCTCCTCGCGCAGGCGCTCGGCGATCTCGGCATAGATCTCGTCGGTGGTGATGGCGCGGTCATAGCGCTCATAGATCGCGAGCACGAGTCGAAGCTGGTTAAGATCGGCTTCGACCGCCGAGCCCATATCGGGATATTGCAGCTTGCAGGCGAGATCGCGCCCGTCGCGCGAGACCGCGCGGTGGACTTGGCCCAATGAGGCCGCGCGCGCCGCCTCGCGCTCGAAATGCTTGAACTTCGCCTGCCACTCCGGCCCCAGCTCGCTCGCCATGCGGCGGCGGACGAAGGGCCAGCCCATGGGCGGCGCATTGGCCTGGAGCGCGGCAAGCTCGCTCGCATATTCCTTGGGCAGCGCCTCGGGGATGGTGGCGAGGAGTTGCGCCACCTTCATCAGTGGACCTTTGATCCCGCCGAGCGCCGCTTTCAGATCCGCGGCATGGCGCGAACGGTCGAGCGTCAGGCCGAGATAACGCTCGCCCGCGAGCCGCGCCGCGAGCCCGCCCATCGCGCTCGAGACGCGCGCATAGCGCCGCACGCGGCCACTGAGATTATCGCCATCAGCCATGGCGCGCGCCCTCGTAAATTTGCCCCTCTCCCCTTGAGGGGGAGGGGCTTCTTCCGACCGGCAAAGAAACCCTCATCCCATCGCCTCGAGCTCGTCGATGAAGCCGGCGATCACCGACAATCCTTTCTTCCAGAAGTTCGGATCCGAGGCGTCGAGGCCAAAGGGGGCGAGGAGTTCGCGGTGGCGACGCGTGCCGCCGGCGCGCAGCATGTCGAGATATTTCTCGGCGAAACCCGGCGCCGCGCTTTGGTAGACCGCGTAGAGGGAGTTCACCAGGCAGTCGCCGAAAGCATAGGCGTAGACATAGAAGGGCGTGTGGATGAAATGCGGGATATAGGTCCAGTAGGTCCTGTATTCCTCTTCAAAGGTGATGGCGGGGCCCAGGCTCTCGCTCTGGACATCCATCCAGATCTCGCCGATGCGGTCGGGCGTCAGCTCGCCCTGGCGCCGCTCGTCATGGATGCGGCGCTCGAACTCGACGAAGGCGATCTGGCGGACCACGGTATTCAGCATGTCCTCGACCTTGGAGGCGAGCATGATCTTGCGCCGCTTCGGGTCCTTCTCGGCGCCGAGCATGGCGCGGAAGGTCAGCATCTCGCCGAAGACGGACGCCGTCTCGGCAAGCGTCAGCGGCGTGTCCGCCATCAGCGCGCCCTTGGGCGCGGCGAGCACCTGATGGACGCCATGGCCCAGCTCATGGGCGAGCGTCATCACGTCGCGCGTCTTGCCCTGGTAGTTCAAGAGCAGATACGGATGCGCGCTCGGCACGGTCGGATGGGCGAAGGCGCCCGGCGCCTTGTTGGGCCGTACCGGCGCGTCGATCCAGCGATTGTCGAAAAAACGCCGGCCGATCGCGGCAAGTTCGGGGGAGAAGGCGGCATAGGCATCGAGCACGGTGCGCTCGGCCTCGGGCCAGGCGATGATCCTGTCCTGCTCCTCGGGAAGCGGCGCATTGCGGTCCCAATAGGGCAAGGTCTCGCCGCCGAACCACCGGGCTTTGAGCCGGTAGTAACGATGCGCGAGCGTCGGGTAAGAGCTGCGCACGGCGGAGATCAGCGCGTCGACCACCTCGTCCTCGACGAAATTGCCGAGATTGCGCGAGGAGATCGGCTGCTTGAAGTGGCGCCAGCGATCCTCGATCTCCTTGTCCTTGGCGAGCGTGTTGGTGACGAGCGCGAAGAGCCGCACATTCTTGCCAAAGACTTCACCCAGCGCCTTCGCCGCGCGCTTGCGCGTCGCACCGTCGCGGTCGGAGAGAAGGTGCAGCGCCTCGGCGCTGGTGAGCTCCTTGCCGTCGATCGGGAAGCGCAAGGCCGCCATCGTCTCGTCGAAGAGCCGGACCCAGGCAGCGCGGCCGGCGATGTATTTCTCGTGCAGCAGCTTCTCCAGCTCGTCCGAAAGCTGATGCGGGCGGAAGGCGCGGGTATCGCGCAGCCACGGCGCATAATGGGCGAGCTCGCGGCTTTTCAGCTTCTCCTCGAGATCGGCATCGTCGATGCGGTTGAGCTCGAGGGTGAAGAAGAGCAGCACTGTCGAGATATTGTTGACGCGCTCCTGCATGTTCTGGAAAAAGCGGCCGATCTCGGGATCGCCCATATCGGTGGCGTAGACGAGATAGGCATAGCTCATCACGCGGCCGAGCGTCTCCTGGAGCCGCTCATATGTCGCGACCGCGCCGCCCAGCGCTGCACCGGAGAGCGTCGCGAGCTTTCCTTCATAGCGCGCGCGAAACGCCTTGGCATCCGCCTCGCCGCGGTCGAGGTCGCGCTTCAACTCGGGACTGTCACGGCCGGGATAGAGATCGTTGAGATCCCATTCTGGCAAAGGGCCGAGCTTGTCGGAAGCTGCGGGTGCGGTCGAGCTCGTCACGGCCATCATGCTCTCTTCGTCATGCGCCGGAGCATATAGGCCGGTGGAGCGACCGCGCCAAGTAGGCCGCGCCACATTCCGGTGCGAGCCGGTAGAGACGCCGGCGGACGAGGTCGGGCTCGTCCGCCGGCGCGCCGAGACTTCGCTTCAGAGCGAGCGCAGATAGTTCTGCAGATCCTGCTTCTGCGCATTCGAGAGGTCGTTGAAATTCCTGATCACGGTGTCAGCCTCCGAACCCGGGCTCTTATGGGCGAGGATGGCTTCCAGCAGGTCGCTTGTCCTGCCATCATGCAGCAGGAAGATCCGCTGACCCAGACCCCATAGCGGCGCCGTGCGGAACTCGTCGCCGGCGGCGGCGCCCTGAACCACGCCATCGGCGAGGTTGCTGCCCATCCTATGCAGCGCGAAATCCGAAAACGGATGATAGGTCGCGTTATTGAGCGACGCGAAGGGCGACGGTCCCGTGGTTAGCGTCTCGGTGTGGCACAGGGCGCAGCCGACCGCTCGAAACTGCGCCTGGCCGTCGGCGATGCTCGCGGCGTGCTTGCTTGCGTCAAAGGAGATGCAGAGCGCGGCGCCCGTGGCATCGACGCCGCTGTCGAAGGCGCATTGGCTCGGGGCGGCGTTGAGCCGCATGAATACCCCGAAATTCACGATATCGGCGGCGGCGAGCGATGCGGCATTCCCCGCCGTCTCGGCCGCGAGCACGGCGGGTTGCACGATGTTGGCCGTGTCTTCCGGCAATTCATGGGTGTCGCAACCGGTCCCAACGATTCGTTCATTGGGGAAAAGCTCGTTGGTCACGCCGAGCTCGACATTGGCGGCCTCGCCCGAGAAGAGCAGCAGCGACTTGTTCTGCGCCTTCCAGCCGAACCGGGTGATGCTTTGGTCGTTGCCGTTGGTGTTGAAGTGTCCGCCGATGCCTAGCCGGGAGCGCTGGGACTGGGTGGCGTCGAAGCTGTCGCGAAGCGTCTCGTCCGACGTGTTCTCGACGAATCCCAAGCCGAAGGTCGGTGTCGGTATGCGGAAGACGACATTGTTCCGGCGTAGCTGTGCATCGAAATCAGGTTGCGCCAGCCCACAGCCCGCCGGCGCGTCGCGCCGTCCCGCAATGCTGAAGAGCGGCCGCACCGCGCCGTCCGGCAACCCATCACCCGGGGAACGGACAAAACGCGCCTCGCGCGCGGGCCCGTTTGCAACGATGAAGGACGGCACGACATTTCGAGCCGCGTTGGCGGTTGCCAGGGCTAGTTGCGGGTTGAAGAAGGGGCTGGTGCCGCCGATCGCCGGGAAGGAATGACACATGACGCAACTCTCGCCGTTGAACGCTGGTCCCAGGCCCGGGATCGTCGGATTGCCGGTGCTGGGATCGGCGGCGCCATCAACCGTCACCCGCTGCCCGAAGACCGCGAGCGAAGCAAACCAGAAGGCCGTCTGGTCCGGCGTGAGCTTTGCCAATTGACGGCCCGCGCCATTGCCATCGGCATCCTTCGGTTGAATGCTGTCGATGACGCCGGTCGAGAGAATGGCGCCCTTGACGGCGATGCTCTGATTGCCGACGGGGCGTGGGCCGGGATCGAATACTCTCGGCTGGTGGACCGCATCGGGCGCAATGCTCGTCTGCGCCACCGTTGTCCCAGCGGCAAGGCACGTCGTGAGCAGTGCGACGGCGCTGCCGGTGCGAAGACAAGCGGATGCCGCCATGAAGCATCGAATGCTCATGTCGAATGTACTCCTCGAATGTTGGTGATGGACGGAGCTGGAGGTGGTTCAGCCTATTTCCGGCGGTGACGTCGCGGCGGAAGCGGCGGGAAGGTTCCGCAACGTCGCGACGGGCGTCGTCTGCTCATCTCCCTTGTTGTGGCGCGATGCGCTGCCGTCGGATCGGCGGGCGCGATGCCGCGCCGACGGAGCTGGGCTCTACCGATTCCTGTCGCTACTGCGATGCGGCATGTTCGCAAGTAACCGCCGGGTTCATGTCGGCGAAGCTGCCATGCGGGTTCGCTTTCCAGGCCCAGACGTGCAATTCGTAGAACGGGCCGAGGCCATAGCGATTGGGCGCGCCGACGAAGTTGAAGAGCTGACCGTCGAGCGAGGCGGGCCCTTTCGAGGTGATGTATTCGACCGCGATCAGTTCCATTTTGCCGTCGGGCATCGGCTCATACATGACGGCCTGCGGATGCTTGATGTCGACAGCGTCGGCGCCGATCAGCTTGGCATTGACGTAGTGAACCCCCATGGCGCCGCCATCCGCGCCGCTCGTGCAGGGGATCGGCGCGTAGCCTTCGGAAACGGCAACCGATACGTCCTTGAAGCGGTCATTGGCGGCGCGCACTTTGTCAACCAGCGAGCTGTGCCGATGATCCGCCGCCGAAGCCGTCCCGATCGCGAGCACGACGGAGAGCGTCAGATACAAAGCCTGGTAGATCGTGTTCACGGTCTTCTCCTCGATCATTGTCCTCTCCTGGGTCAATCAAAAAAAGCGAACGATCGCCATCTCGCTTGAAAAGCTCACGACGCGATGGCTAAGAAGGCGGAGTGACGTTCAAGCCTGCTTCGAATCGCAGTGAGGCGGTCCGTGGTTCTCTTTGAAAACCGGGCAGGAGGATGTCCGGAACGCCGGCGAAAGACTTTGTCCGGCGTTTGATTTATCCGTGAGATGGGCTTGATTGTTCCTTGAGAGCGGCGATCGCTGATCGGCTATGGGTGCCGACGTGAAATACGTTTTTGCTGATCACACTCTCGACACCGACCGGCACGAGCTGCATCGCGGCTCCGAGTTCGTCGCCGTCGAACCGCAGGTGTTCGATCTTCTGACTTACCTTCTGCAGAATTGCGACCGCGTCGTCACCAAGGACGATCTCATTGCTTCGGTATGGGGTGGGCGGATCGTGTCGGATTCTACGTTGACGAGCCGAATCAACGCTGCGCGCAAGGCGGTAGGCGATAGCGGCGAAGAACAAAAGCTGATTCGCACCATTGCGCGCAAGGGATTCCGCTTTGTCGCGACGGTGCGCTCCGCGTCAGTTGACGACAATGCCGCAGTCAACCCCGCGCGGCGCCGGCTGACGACGATCCTGGCCGCGGATGTGGCCGGCTTTTCCCGGCTCATGGGGGCGGATGAAGAAGGGACGGTCGCGCGCATTCGTACGCTCCGCGCCGAGCTGATCGATCCAGTCATGGCCGCCAATCGAGGCCGCATGGTCAATGCCGCGGGCGACGGCCTCTTGCTCGAATTCGCCAGCGTTGTCGACGCCGTACGCTGCGCCATGGAAATGCAAGAAAAGATTGCATCGCGCAATGTCGGCTACAGGCAAGAGGAGCGCATCGAGTTTCGCATCGGCATTCACCTTGGCGATGTGATCGTCGAGGAAGACGGCAATCTGATGGGAGAAGGCGTAAACATCGCCGCTCGCCTCGAGGCCATCGCCGAGCCCGGCGGAATTTGTCTTTCCGAGGACGCCTATCGACAAGTGCGGGACAGGTTGAAGGACGAGTATATCGATCTCGGCGAGCAGCAATTCAAAAACATCGCGCGACCCGTGCGGGCCTATCGGCTGGCGCAGAGCGAGGGCAAGGCCTCGCCGAGCGCGCCATCGGTGAAACCTGCGCTGCCGGAGAAGCCCGCGATCGCCGTGCTTCCTTTCGTGAATATGAGCGACGATCCGGACCAGGAGCATTTTTCCGACGGCATCAGCGAGGACATCATCACCGCGCTCTCCAAGCTGCGCTGGTTCTTCGTGATCGCACGCAACTCGTCCTTCACCTACAAGGGCAAGGCCGTTCACGTGAAGCAGATCGGCCAGGAGCTTGGCGTCGGCTATCTGCTTGAAGGCAGCGTGCGCAAATTCGGCGACCGTGTGCGCATCACGGCGCAGCTCAACGATACCGCCACGGGTGCCCATCTCTGGGCCGAACTGCACGACCGCGACTTGGCCGACGTGTTCGCGGTCCAGGACGAGATCACCGAAGCGATCGTCGCCTCGATCGAGCCCCAGCTCTATGCCGCGGAAAACTTTCACGCCCAGCGCAAGCCGCCGGACAGCATGGATGCCTGGGATCTCGTCGTGCGGGCGCTGTCGCACTACTGGCGCGTGACGCCCGAGGACAATACCGCCGCCCAAGCGCTGCTCGAGAAGGCGATCGCCATCGACCCCTGCTACGGCAAGGCGCTCGGTCTCTTCGCCGTCAGTCATCTTTTCGGGGCCCATATGGGTTGGGAGGACAGGACAACCGCCGTGCCGACCGCCGAGCCCGCGGCGCTGAAGGCGATTCGGGCAGACGGCGAGGATCCTTGGGCGCATCTCGCGGTGGCGACCTTGCATGTGTGGTGTGGACGCTATGACGACTCGCTGGCCCAGTTCGAATTGGCGCTGCGCCTCCATCCGAATTTCTCGCTGGCGCGAGGCTATTATGGCATGGCGCTCTGCTATTGCGGACGCTGGGAGGAGGGCGCGGTCGCGGCGCGCCGCGCGCTGCGGCTGAGCCCGCGCGATCCGTTCTCCGCGGTCTACTATGGCATTGCCGCCTTTTGCGAACTCGTCGCCTGCAACTACGATGAGGCGATCCGGATGGCGCGCGAGAGCATCCGTCTGCGCTCCGATTTCGCCGGTGGCCATCGCGTGCTCGTCGCCGCCACCGCCATGACCGGCGAGATCGAGCTCGCCAGGGCTGCGCTCCAGGAGCTGCGCCGCGCGCAACCCGGCATCTCGCTCGCCTGGGTCGCGGCGCTGCCCTATTACAATGACGCCGTCCGCGAGCACTGCCTCGAGGGTTTCCGCCGCGCGGGGCTGGACTAAGCTGCGTTCGCCGCGCGATCCAACGGAACCGACATCAGCGCTTGCCCGAGCGAGCTGGCGCCATAGCTCATATGGAGGCGCAGAAAGCCGCTGGTCTGTCTGCTCGATGGGATTCCGGGGAGTCCTCGATGGTTCCTTTCTCGGGCCCGCTCGTCCGCCCGCTTGCCGCGGCGATGCTGCTGGGGAGCGTCGCCCTCGCCGGTCTGTTGCGCGCCCCTTGCTTCGCCCAAGCCTCGGACCCCGCGACTGTCTCGGGCGATGCCGCTTCAGCACTGGAGAAAGAAG
>Ga0209062_1004129_pt1 | contig 15659 bp, 10 predicted proteins | sample Coa_R2_2_FD_187158 | JGI IMG/M metagenome (GOLD analysis project Ga0209062, IMG submission 187158) | Surface soil microbial communities from Centralia Pennsylvania, which are recovering from an underground coalmine fire - Coalmine... | ecosystem: Environmental > Terrestrial > Soil > Unclassified... | reverse complement strand
CAATACACCTTTCAGTCTTTCGAATCCCCTATTCGGCCAGCCGCCCCTCCCGTTGACTACCAATACCGTCAACCCGATCTTTTTCGGCACTCCGACAATGGAATTTCCGGATCCTTATGCGCACACGCCTAATGTTCAGGAGTTCAACCTTACTTTCGAACAGCAGGTGGCTCCCGATACGGTTCTGCAAGTTGCATATGTCGGCAAATTGGGGCACAACCTCATGCAAGGTGTCAGTGCGAATCCTGCACTTCCTGCACCTGGGATGACCTTAAGCAATGAAGATCAACGCAGGCTGTATCGAGGTTGGGGAGATATGACGGACTTAGAAACCACCGCTAATTCCAATTACAACGCGTTACAAATTCAAGGTACCAAGCGCTTTAGCAGGCATTTCTCCATACAAGGCGCTTATACGTGGTCAAAGGCGATCGATGATTTCTCGTCTACGTCTGCAGAAACAGCAGCAGCGCCGCAACCACTTAACCTCGCCACCGAACGTGGCTTAGCCAGCTTTAACGCGGCCCAGGTAGGCTCGCTTTCCTGGATCTGGGATCTACCCGTCCTGAGCACAAAACCCGCCGCAGTACGCTGGATCGCCGGCGGCTGGCAGTTTAACGGCTTGTTTACTGCACGAACCGGAGAGCCGCTGAACATCACGGTTGGCTCCGACATTGCACTTAGCGGCACACCCAATCAAAGACCCAACGTTGTGGGCAACTGGCACTTGCCAGGGGGCAGGAGCGAAGCCGCCGAAATCGCCCAATGGTTCAACCCGTTGGCCTTCCAGATGCCGGCAAGCGGGACATTCGGAGACGCCGGCCGAAACGTGATCATTGGACCAGGGTCAAGAAATGTAAATCTTGCGCTGTTTAAAAATATTCCGCTGCCGGTTGGAGAAGGGACCAGGCTTCAGTTTCGTTCGGAATTCTTCAATGCCCTTAACTTAGTAAATCTCGGCAACCCCAACACCAACTTAAGCTCGAAGGGCGTGGGGCAGATTACTTCCGCAAGCTCAGCCCGAGTATTGCAATTTGCGTTAAAGATTCTATTTTAATGACCCATTTCCTGTTTGCACTGATATTCCTGGGAACTTTCCAACAGCACGCTGCCGAATGGCGCAAGAAAATCGAACAAACGCTGTTCGTACCCGATCCCCTCCCACCATTACATGCGCGCTATTTTGGCAGCTTTGAGGTGGAACCGGGAATCATCGCGGACCGGATCACGTATTCGACAGAATTTGGTATGCGCGTGCCGGCCATTGTTTATCACCCATCACGTCAAGATACAAGACGGCCCAGCCTCATCATCGTCAATGGCCATGGCGGCGATAAATATAGCTGGTATTCCATTTACTCTGGTATCCTGTTCGCACGCGCTGGCGCCGTCGTCTTAACTTACGATCCAATCGGTGAGGGTGAGCGCAATGGGCAACACCGGTCAGGCACCCGGCAACACGATCGCTATGTGCCGCCCGATGAAAACGGCCGCCGTATGGGTGGACTCATGATCACCGATCTGCGGCAAGCTGTAACTTATCTCGCCAGCCGCAAGGACGTAGATCCCGAGCGCATTGCTGCCGCAGGTTACTCCATGGGCTCCTTCGTCGTCTCGCTCACTTGCGCTATCGAAACACGCCTCCGAGCGTGTGTCGCTGTGGGCGGAGGCGATTTGGATGGGGCAGGCGGTTATTGGGATTCGAGCACGAAGAAAATGTGCCAATCCCTTCCCTATCGCGCGCTTTCCTTTCTGGGAGACCGACCGGCCGCGCTCTTTGCCTTAAATGCTCTTCGCGGCCCTATGCTGATTTGGAACGGCAGCACAGACGAGGTCGTTGCCATCCCCACACACGGAGATGAATTTTTCCGCAACCTACGCAAGCGTACAATCGACCTACTCGGCAGCACCCAAAATGTCTTTGATTACGGCTTTACGCCCGGCGGTGGCCATCGTCCCTACTTTCTTACCAAACCGGTGGCCGAGTGGCTGAATGACAAACTGCATTTCCCAAACTGGAGCGCTGTTTCAAACCAGGAAACAAAAATTGCAGATTGGGCGGCAGTGAACCAGGTTGCCATGGACCAGCTCTATGCAACCGAGCACCGCGAAACAGGGACCATCGCACTGGGGAAAGATATTCCCTATATCAAACGCAATCAGCTCGACGTCCTCCCGCGGTCAGAGTGGGAAAAAGAGAAGGATCAATTTACTTTGGAGGCATGGTACCAACATGTACAAGTTTCACGTTCTCATGCGAGCCATAAAATAGAGTCCGGCAAGTGAGAAAAGGATATCGGGCGACCAGGCAGCCATGGCCGCAGGCAACTGATTTAAATCGCCAATTTGATCAAACACAGCGCCCACAGTCCAGTATGCGATCGCGATGCCAAAGCTGATACCAACGCCAGTCATCGCGCCACGATTACCAGCAACGAACGCAAACGGTATGCTGAGAATCGCCATAATCAAGGCAAACAATGGCACGGCAAATTTTTTGTAATATTGCACCTGTAACGGCGTTGTTTCAAGACCGCTCTCTTTTAACTCGCGAATATACTTTGAAAGTTCATCAAAGTTCATCTCTTTGTATTCGCGCTCCTCTTTGACAAACCAGGACGGCCGTTCGGTAAGCTCAGAGAAAACGGCAGACTTACCATAAAAAGGCTTAAACACTGGCATCCCATCCTTACCAATTGTTTGACTCATTCCGTTTTCAAAGACCCAGGTGTTTAAATGAGCATCCCAATGCGCGCGATCGGCCGAGATCTGATGGACAACCTGAAAGGTCTTGGGATCCAGCTCATAGACGTTTACCTTCACCATAACCTGATGCTGGGGGTCTAGCAGACGATAGTTATAAATTCTGGGACCATCGCCATAGACCCATTGCCGGTCTTTGCGCAGGTAGGTAGCCGGCTGTTGTTTTTTAATTTCGGCACGCAGCATCTCCTGACGGCGGTTTGCTTCGGGTATGTAATAGTAATCAAACGCGAACAATGCCGCACTTACCAGGAAGCTGAGCACAAGCACGGGAGCGGCAAGTCTATGGACGCTTACGCCTCCAGCCTTGAACGCAGTGATTTCGTTGTATTTAGTGAGAATTCCGAAACAGATCAGTGAGGCCACCAACACACCAATCGGGGTTAATTGATAGATTAAGCTCGGCGCCAGATGATAGAGATAATCCAGCATGGTTGACATAGAGATGTCATTCTTGATCATGTCGCCAAGCAACTCAAAGAATGTAAACACTTCAATCAGCGCTAAAAGCGCAATGATAAGAATGACAAGATAGAAGACAAACCCATTCAGTACATAGGCATCAATCAACATCGGGCGGAAATTCAAGTGGCCGATCATTGCACGCTCACCTTGACGCGTGCGTTCCTTGCCCACCGATCGGATTCGTCCCAAAATACCTTGGGCAGCACTGCGCAATATTCCGATAAGATCCCGCCGCCGCGGCTTCTCTAAATTCACCAACAGCGCAATGCCGAGAACGCAGAAAATCACATCTGGCGTCCAGACAGCAATCGGCACCGGCAAGCTTCCCTTCTTTGCCAGGCCAATCAATGTAATGAACCCCAGGTAATAGAGGAAGGCAACCACCACAGTCAGCACGAATGCAGCAGATTTTCCTCCCTTGCGTGAGGAAATCCCCAGAGGAATGCCCACCAAAGCCAGCAAAACACATGCTAGGGGAAGCGCAAATCGTTGGTGTAATTCGATAGCAGCTTCTACATAGTCCTCACGAGATAAGCCATGAGTGCGATAAACACGTTTGAATAAGGGGCCTGTATCCATCTCTTGAACGGTCTTATTGAGCTGCAAATCCTCCTGTTTTTGAGCCTGAATCGTCTCGATTTGGGGATTGGCGGACGTCATAATGACTTTTCCCTCTTTATCCCGTTCATAAGAATGGAAGTTCCGCATATAAAGGATGATGCGGTTGTTGGCGGCATCTGGATGTGGGATCGCGGTTTCAGCCACGATTACGCGAGGGCCTTCGCCTCTGTCCTTGCCTTCCTTAGCAAGCTCGTCTGGAGGCGTCACGTCGGCCATAAAAACCTGCTGCCATATGATTTGCTTTGCGGATGCCTCAACATTGCCCACGTAGAGAACGGTATTCGGAAAATCTTCGTGAAAGATACGCGACTCGATATTTCCTGTAAGCTGCGCGGCAGCATAATTGCGCGCAATCTTAGATTCGAGGTGCAATGATAGCGGGGTTAACCAGAGTGAAGCGAGCGCCGTAATGACGAGCGCGACGGAAGCAAATAACAGTACGGGACGCACAACCGTAATGCTAGAGATGCCGGCCGCCCGAATTGCCGTAATTTCGCTATCGGCGGACATGCGACTAAGGCCAATCAGAATACCCACCAGCACGCCAAGTGGCAAGGCAAACGGCAGCGTCGACGGAAGCGCATAAAGCAGCAGCTTCGCCACCACAGGAGCCGGAGCGGAGGTCTTGACCAGGAGGGCTGAAAGGCGCTCAATGGTTCGCAGAAACAAGACGAACACAAACAGAAGCGTACCCATCAGGGCAGCCCCCGCGATCTCGCGAAAAATCGCCCTGCTCAGAATGCGCATGGCCCTATGGCTGTGTAATCAATGATGGCGGCGGAACAATGGGCGGCTTACTTAGCTGATCTTCGGCAGGCTGCAAATCGACATTGTCAAATAAAAGCGAGGGACAGATCACAGACGAAGGTGCGAAGTCGGACCCAAAGCCCGCCATATTGAAACTGGAGCCGTTATTCATATAGTTGAGCACATATGGGTGATCGGAAGCCGCCTCCACATCACGCAGGTCCTTGGCGCTGAATTCTTTAAAACGCAATCCGCGCACCAATTCTTCGTGCCCGTCCGGATATACACGATAAGCCACTAAGGGAGGGGTCAACGTGCGCGTGAGCCCCTGCCTCTGAAGCTGGCGCGCAATGCTTTGTAGTTCTTCAACAGATGCCGTGGAAGGAAAGTCCAAACGAGTAATACGGACGCCGTATTTCAATCCGGCTGCTTTGACCTTTTCAAGCAGCATCTGCTTCAGTTGCGATTCCGGAACAGCGTGATCCGCTTGCACAAATAAATTTCCGATTACGGCCTGTTCGGCTCCGTAGCTCCCAGGCAAACGCCCGTGCCCGTTAGACGCATTGAAGTTGCGCACAGGCTCGCGGCTAAGAAGAAAGGATTTGAGTGTACCTCTCTCTACTAGCGTAACTCGTTGCGCGAGCACTCCCTCGTCATCGAGCTTGTAAAAACCTGCCAGTGGCACGCCTTGAAAACTCTGCTGCGTCGGATCATCTATAATTGTCATCCAATCCGGCGTGACTTTGCTGCCAAGCCGCGAAGCCCAGACGCTTTCCATAATGTGCAGGCCCGGATTGTTTGATCCCAGCGGAGCCACTGGCTTGCGCTCCAGCCGAACCGCATCGGCGAGCACCTGCGCCATGAGCTGCGCCGCTGCCTGCTGTTCAAACAGAACAGGACCACTGTACTCTTCGCCCACGGGAGCCTTAGCCAGCCGCTCTGTCTCTTTAGCAACTTCTTCTGCAGCGGTTATCAGTTGCTGCTGCGCCGGCAATTGGTCGGCCTCAAGCTCCGTAAAAGCGAGATAATTGCGCACGCGGCTTCCGTCGGCCGCCACGGCGCTCGCTCGAATGGCGAATTGAGTAAAATCTTCAGGAATACGCGCTACTGTGCCCTCCGTGTTGACAAGGCGATAAGCAGATCTAAGGATCAGTAAACTTACATTCGACGATGTGATATCCGGATGTAATGTAAATCTTCCCGACACTGCTCGAACGGTTTGCTCCCATTTCTCATCATCTGTAATCAGCCCTGGAACAGGAAGAATCATTTGCACCGGTTTGGCGGGAGCAAAATCGGGAGTCTTGTCAGGATCTGCAATATCGCGCAGAGCCGTGCGTTTGCGCGTAATTTGCTCGATAGCCGCTTTGTACAAAGCATCCGTTGACAACCACAGGTCAACTCGCATCGCTTGATAATCATCATCGATAGGAAACAAACCTAGGCGTGCGCTTCCAGAATAAATCGAATTCGTATTGTCGAAGGCATAATCGCCCACTCGCACTTCGACCAGCGGCCGTCGCACGTGCATATGCGTAACAGAAGTCAGACCGCCCAGAGCGCCAGCAATCGACAGCTCATCCGAATCCTGACTCGCATACTGCACAAAATAGGGTTTCTCGAGCTGATTGAGCTGGAGAGCTTTGGATCGTGCAAGCTCATCGGCCATCGCGCGCAATTGCGTATCGGCTGAAATTTCACTGGCAAGGTTAGCGGCCTGAACGCATCCAGCGCATAGGAGCACGCAAAGGCAACCGCAGATCTTCCCCATCGCTATGTCCCCGGCCTCGGCAACAGAGGCGGCTTCTGCTGCGCATTTTCTTTCTTCTGCGTTTCAATTTCTGACATCAAGATCGCAGGAGAAACCGCCGACACAGGAATACTGCCCGACTCCGCGCCGCAATATCCATTAAATACTTCGGCATGGTCCGAAGTCGCGAGTATCTTTTCAAAACTGGCCAGCCGCGTACCCACTATGTCGACCCCCCGAATCAACTCATCTGGCCTTCCGTCCGGATAGACACGATAGACCACTAACGGAATAACGGTGAACGCCTGTAAACCGCGTCGGGCCGTGGTAGTGTAGCCGCTCTCGACCTCTTCAAAATACAAACCATATGGTTTGCCTTGCCGCTTGATTTCTTCTATGAGCTGTCTCCGCAGCTCCGCGTCTGAGACTTGGCGCGTGGATCGAACAATCAGGTTTGATTGGCGCGAGACCACTTCGAATCCACCTTGCCGCCGGCCATGACCGTTGGAATGTGTGAACGAATTAACCGGGGAACGCGAGAGCAAAAACGTTTTCAAAACGCCCTTGTCGACCACCAAAACGGGCCGGGCCTTCACGCCCTCATCATCATAATCGTAATGGCCAATGAGATCGACGCCGTTATAGGTCTGCCGCGTGGGGTCAAATTCTACGGAAAGAAAATCCGGCATCACTCGCTGACCAATCATTTTCGCGTAAGTCTGCCCCTCGGTAACATCTTTCTGCCGGTGTCCTTCAATCGCATGGCCAAAGATTTCGTGAAAGAAAACCGCCGCGGCACGTCCCGACAGAATTGCCGGGCAAACGATCGGTTCCGCAGGAGGCGCTTTCACCAATCCGTCCAATTTGGCGGCTACATCCTGCACCTGCTTTTCGACCACGTTATCCGAGGGCAGGTGTGACGGATCGGATGCTTCAAACGTATGCATTGCGCTCACCTGCATGCCGTCTGGAGCAATGCCCGCCCCACTGATCTCAATGCGCAACAGATTCCTTCCTTGCACAATCGAACTGCCTTCCGTATTCACGAACGTTTTGATCTCACGCTGCGCTTGAAAACTTACTCCTGAGGCCAGGATCGACGGATGTTTTTTGAACTCAGCCGACCAGGCGCGCAGCTTGGCTGTCCAGGCAGTCATGTCGATATGGAAAACAGGTGGAAGGGATGAGAAATTCTGCGGCGGCTCAAAAGAAAAATCGGGATCCTCTGTTTTCTCTTGCGCCAGCAGTTGCTCATCTGTCTGTAGATCGATCAGACGCATCGCTCCTGCCTTATATACGCGGTCTGATTCAGCCCACAGCGCCCGGCGGATCTGATTCACGTCGTCATCGAGACTTAATAAGGTGAAGTTGGTGAACCTGGCACGGCTCCCGCGGTAGGGATGGTAGTTGTCAAATTGAGCCGATCCGATACGAATCGTTGTGTCAACACCACGAATATGTGAATGGACGTTGTCAATTAACGCACCCAGCGTGGCCGAAGCCGAATACGTTTCACCCTCTGTAGCCTCATACGCCATGTAATAGGCAGGAGGACTGGCTTTGGTTTTCAGGATCGCGAACTCCCGATTGAGCTCCTCCGTGAGAATGTCTGCCAATGAGGGATGATTGCTCATGTTGGCCGGGGCAGCCAGGAATATGGACCCAGCCAGTGCAAACGAGAGCGGCACCAACCAGAGGGCCGCAGAACGGAGAGACAAATTTAAGGATATCAAGGGTCAGTCGAGCTATTTGGCTAATTTTTATAGCCTTCCGAATTTTGAAACTGCTTCGCGAATCGAACGATAGCGCTCGATAAAAGGCAGCATGCTGTGCTCAGTAAAATCCAACTGCTGAGCCCGCTTGAGCACATCCGCCGCATTCTCCACCGGCACCACCACAACTCCATCCATGTCCGCAACTACGACGTCGCCGGGACGCACATCCACCCCAGCGCATTTCACCGTGATATTTTTGCCGGCGAACCGGTAATGGTTTACAGTCGTCGAGGGAACAATACTACGGCTGAAGACGGGGAATTGGATTTTCGAGATCTGAGGGGTGTCCCGTGCGCCTCCGTCCACGACTGCTCCTGCCAGACCTCGAACCTTCATCGCTGTGCTCATCAGACCACCAATCCCTGCATAATTGAGTCCGTCCTGAACAACCATCACATAGACGGAGCCCGCTGGTGCCTGATCGATTGCATCCAGCATTCCTTCGAGGGCGCGCGATCCATCGTGGTTTTCCTCCCGATTCAATAACACTGTTACTGCCGGACCAGCAAATTTAGCTTTGTCCAGCGGCCGCATGTCGTGATACATGTAAGCGCGTTTCCCGTAGAGCTGCTCCATGGCATCCGCAACAGAGGCGACCTCGACAAACCTGAATCCTTCAACCAAGGACTCTCCGCGCGTTTGCCCATATATCTTGAGACCCGTCAATGACAATTGAAGAAGGCAGAATAGAGCCGCTATACCAGCTAACATCCTCATCATATTTGCCTGATTTCCGAACAGTTTGCTCTAAACTTCCTGTTGACCCGTTCTAGGTGGCGTCATACTCCAAAGCCGGTCCCAAGAGTGCTCATGGTCCCATTCGGGTGTCGGCTCAAAATAACCTGTGCCCGGCAATAAGTGCTGCCTCACGACGTCCTCATTTAGAGTGATGCCGAGACCCGGCTTATCGGGAACCGTGATATATCCGTTCTTAATAATCGGCTTCTCCACTCCCTCCACCAAGTCCTGCCACCATGGCACGTCGAGCGAGTGATTTTCGCAGGCTAGGAAATTTTCTGTTGCAGCCGCACAGTGAACACTTGCCATTGCGCCAATCGGCAAACCCGCATAGTGCATGGCCATCGGCACACCATATTCCATAGCCATATCACCAATTTTGTGCGTCTCTAAGATTCCTCCTGACGTCGATATGTCTGGATGAATTTTACTGACTGCATGCATTTCACACAGCTTCTCAAAATTCTCTTTCAGATAGATATCTTCCCCTGTCAGCGTCGGCGTCGGACTTTCTTCTGTAATTTGTTTGAGTAAGTCCATATATTGCCATGGAATCACATCTTCCATCCAGGAAAGGTTATATTTCTCATAAGCTCGCCCAAGGCGGATAACCGACTTAACGCCTATGTGACCGAGATGATCCATCGACAATGGGATCTCCATTCCAACAGCTTCGCGGATGGCCGCGACATATTCACACAGTTTATCGATTCCCTTATCCGTAACTTCAGTAGCAACAAAGGGATGAGGAAGAAAATTTTCTTCCCATTTCGTCAGCCCGGCCGGTCGAGTCACGGTGCCCGGAATATCCTCGATCAGGTTGATTCCGAGATCCATCTTTAACCACGTGATACCCATTTCCTTACGCGCCTTCATACGTTGCGCATACACTTTGATATCCTTGGACTCTTCGGTATCTGCATAGATCCGGATCTTATCGCGAAATTTACCGCCTAGCATCTGATAGATCGGCACGCCGTATACTTTACCGGCAATATCCCAAAGTGCTTCTTCGATGGCGACCACCCCGCCCGCCTGACGCGCATCACCGCCAAATTGCTTGATTTTTTGGAACAGGTAGGTGATGTTGAGCGGATTTTCACCGACGATGCGACTCTTTAAAAACAGCGCATAAGTCGGACTTGCGCCATCTCTGACTTCACCGAGCCCGTAAACGCCCTGATTCGTATCAACCCGAACAATCGTGCAGGGACTAGGCCCCGGCTTCTTTACTGTCGCCACCCGTAAATCAGTAATGCGAAGCTTAGATGGGCTGGAGTTCGTGTTTACATTCTTGATTTCGACCTCCTGCTCCGCCTTCGATCTCCGGCTGGACAGAAACAGGCCGCCCAAAGCGGCGGCAGATCCTTGAAAAAGCTTTCGGCGACCGATTTTCCCACTATGCCAACTCGACATTCTTCTCATCTCCTACGTCTAAAGCAACATATCAAATCGATGAGAAGGACTCTGGTCGATAGAACACTATTGCGGAACAAGGAGCGAATTGAAGGTGGATCTCAACGAAAAGCGTAGCTTAAGAAAGCCCGCACGTTCAGGAGTCCATCATTCGTTATAGGCAAAGTGGAGCTTCGCCTTACCCATAAGGGACTGTAGAATGCATCAACCGTAAATGTGGCGCGCTTTGTGACGGAATAGCTGGCGCCGAAGCTCGTGGAAAATGTTCCGCCGTGAGTCCAAAGCCGGGTTTCATCCAGGCCTCCCAGGACCGGCGCGTGCACTTGAAAGACGCCATCCATGAAGTTGCCGCCAACCGCAACATGAGGCACGAATTTCGGCATCCCTGGAATTCGATAAGCAAATTGAAGTTCTGCTCCGGCGTATCTGAGAGTTGAAACGTCCGCCGATTGCCCCACGCACGCGGTGGGGTTCTGCGGCGAACCCGGCGCGAATTCTAGAACACTGGACGGACAGGTATAGGCGCCCTTAACCGTGCCCAGTTGCCCGTATGCTCGCCAGCCCACCATCCATCGTTCGTTTTCCCATATGGGTCGTTCCACCCCGAATGCGATCAAGTGCGGCGTAACGCCAAAGACCTCGAAGGGAGGAGGCACTGCCACGAGGACCGAGAATTTGTTCGGCAGGCCAATTTTTACCACCGCCCTCACCAGAACGGGCGCCTTATTCAAATCCTCGGGCTCTGTACCATTGAAGCCGATTCGCCTCTGGGCCGCATCCAGATATGGCAACCAGCCCAGTTCCAGCCCGACCGTAACAGAGCCAGCCTGATAGCCGCCTGGCGGCGTGGGCAATTGCAATCCACTGAGCAGTGTAGCGGACGCAAAGTATTTGAGCCCCCATGCCTCGGGCCGGTCGAAACCAATATGATAAGTATTGCGGAAGACCGGTGTAGTCATACTCGTTGTGCCGCCTGATCCGTACTGCGACATAGCGTTAAACGAAAATGCAATAGTAAGTCCAATTGGGTATACGCACTTGCTCAGGATTGTCTTGTAAGTCGAAGTCATGGTTTACTGCATCAGATAGATATCGAAGTCAATGCGGACTTCATCTTTCACCCGCACCATGCCGCCTGCAACCTTAACGGGCTGGATACCGAATTCCGTTTGCTTGAATCGTGAACTTCCGACGTAGTGCCCGCCCATTTCCCGTACTTGAACCGGCACGATATGCGTTTCGCCATGCATGGTCAGCTCGCCCAGGACGCTCCATGTATCTGGATCAGTAGCCTGCACCTGGGTCGACCGAAACGTAATTTCCGGATATTTGCTGGAATTGAGAACTGCGGAACCCAACATCGTGCTCTGAATCTGGGCACGTTCTTGAGCGGAAATTCCCGGATCGAGCACACGCATCGCGGCCACTTTCAGTTCGAGTTCGACTCGGCGTCCTGTGGTATCCACCGTGCCGCGTGCTATCGGTGCCGCGATCTCATGATCGTGACCCAGCTTGGAAAAAAGGCCGGCTTTATACACGTGCACGTTTAACCGGGACTTTGCCGTATCAATTGTGCGGGGCTGAGCGCTCACACCAACTGCGCATCCAAAACTCAGCGCATAGAGTGCCAATCTCGCTTTCACGCAATTTCAGCCTACCGGGTATGAACGGGGATTTGGCCTTGAAGATGTAAAACTCTTGTAAATGCCGGGCGGCGCTCACGACTAACTCTCGCGAATAGCTTTTTTCACCCGTATTCGGGTCGCGCGCACCTGCGCCTGCTCTGCTTCCGCATAGTTGCCCAGCTTTCGCATCACGATCGCATACAGCTCAAACGTCGGCAGTAAGCGTGGATGATCGCGACCCCAAAGGCGTTCGAGAAGCGGGATGGTCTTTTGCAGCAGCGGCGCCGACTCGCGGTAGCGCTTCTCGACCCAATAAAGCTGAGCCAGGTTCTCGAGCGAATCCGCCAGGGGTCCTATAGCCTCCGGCTGGCGCTGACAGATCGCAATCGCAAGAAGAAGATCTGCTTCGGCTAGATCGCGGCGGTGCATATGGAAGAAATTGATGGCCTCATGATCGAGATCAGCCGCTACTCGTGGGCTCTTCGATCCCAGGGCCCTTTCATCGATAGCAATCGCCCGTCGCAGCAATTCGGCGGCTTCAGAATAGCGATGGCCGGCCTGACGGACCAGTGCCAGATTCTGCAACACACCTGCAAAATCGGGTGTGCCAGCGACGCCGTAGCGCTCGTAGATCAGCGCCGCTCGTTCAAGCAACGCCCTGGCATCCCGGTATCTTTTCATTTCCACATACAACTCGCCAAGGTTATTCAACAGACCTCCAACTCTGCGGTCATCAGACCCAAGCGCGCGCTCCAGGATGGCAAGTACCTGCTTAAACTGCCGTTCAGCATCTTCGAATCGCTGGCGTTTCTGTGCCACGAGCGCAAGGTTTGCCAGTACATGGGCGTAAGCGGGACTTGACGGCCCGACCGTCTCGGCTGTAATGTGCAAAGAACGATTTAGCAACGGCTCCGCTTCGCCGTAGCGATACTGCGCAATGTATAAAGCAGCTAGATTATTGAGCGTGATGGCTACTTGAGGATGATTTGTGCCCAAAACTTTCTCCTGTATGCTCAAACACTGCAGCCAGCTCTTTTGCGACGCAGCATAATTGCCGCGCTGTTGCTGAATGTGCGCCAGTGTGGCTAGCACACCGGGCAGAGTTGGGCCAAGCGCAGGCGCCTCGCTCACACCGCCGCTATTCACTAGCGCAAGCGCCCGCTGGATGAGCCTTTCGGCATCTTCATCCTTTCCAAGATCGTCCTCAACGCTTGCAAAATTGCTCAACAGTTTCACAATGACGACCGAGTCCCGAAAATGCTCACGATCGACTGTGGCGAGGGCTTCTGCGTTCAGCTTTTCGGCTTCCTGAAGCCTGCTCTCTGCCTGATACACTGCGGCCAGATCCGTGGTGATCACCAGCAGACTGGGATCGCCCGGTTTGGCTAGCTCTCGCCGGAGCTTCCATGCGCGGCTGAATGCTGCCTCCGCCTGGCCGTATTTAGCCTGCGAGTACAGAGACGCACCCAAATCCGAAAGCCCGTCGGCGATCACGGTCTGCGGCACACCGGGCACATCGCAAGCCGACAAGATTGCGGAGAAGCCCGCTTCGGCTTCGGCATAATGTCCCCTGTCAAGAGCTTGCTGAGCCGCGTCGTGGTGCAGGTAAGCCGCACCGCAAGCAGGAGGCAGCGTAAACGTTACCGGCTCCTCTGAAGCCACGTACGGGCTGAGCAGATTGCTGCTTTGCGCACCCGCTCTCCAGGATGTTAAACACATGACAGCGAGCCCCAAGAACCTCACCGTCGGCTTTAAAGTCATTTCTACCCCTCCACACTCGCCGCGCCCAACTAAAGTGGCCTATTCCACGTCAAACGAAAGTTATTGAACCTTCAGGCGCAGGACATCGTAGTCGTATAGGTAAAGAGACGAACCGTTAGCACAGGGAGTAGATCAGGAAGATATCAAGCATTTGTCAGCTTGTGAACTGCGAGGTCGAAAGAGTTTATGGCCGTGGCTGAGGTTTGGGGGCGAACACAAGGTCGGGTGCGTTTTGGACCATTTGAAGTCGATTTCGATTTACGGGAAATTCGCAGACACGGGACCCGGCTCAATTTGCAGGAAAAACCCTTCCGTATCCTGCAGATCCTCATTGAGGCCGGCGGCGGGCTTGTCACTCGCAAACAGCTCATTGCAGAACTGTGGCCAGATACCTATGTAAACTTTAACCGTTCTTTGAATACGGCAATATACGTACTTCGCCAGACACTCTCGGATTCACCTCGAAAACCACGATTCTTGGAAACGAGGATGGGGCTTGGCTATCGGTTTATCGCACCAGTTGAATGGATATCGGAGGCAAGCCACCCCCCAGACGACTCTGCCATGATCGATTCGATCGCCGTTCTCCCGTTCGAAAACGTCCAGCGCGATCCTGAGCTAGAATACCTGGCCCGCGGAATACCTGAAACTTTGATTCGGAATCTGTCGGCTATCGAAGGTTTGCGAGTGGTTGCCCGTAGCGCCTCCTTCCGTTATCTCCCAGCTCGCTTCGATGCATGCGCTGCCGCTCGTGACTTGAAGGCAGCCACTGTCGTCTGCGGAAGCGTTGTCTCCCGCCATGGCCGAATCGCTATTAATGTGGAGCTGGCCGATGTCGCCACAGGCCTGCGACTGTGGGGCGAGCTGTACCAATGCGCGGTTGGAGATCTGCTCGATATAGAGGACCGCATCTCGCAAGAGATCGCGGCGAAACTCCGATCGCGTTTGAGCCGGGAAGAAAAGGCTAGTCTGCGTAAATCCTACACCGTTAATCCGGAAGCGCACGAGTTTTATCTGCGCGGGCAATTCTATGCCAATAAGATGACCGAGCAAGCACTGGCAATGAGCGTAGCTCAGTTCGAAGCCGCTTTACGCATCGACCCAGACTATGCGCTGGCGCACACTGGCTTGGCGAATGCACACAGCTTATACGCGTTTTTGAACATCCTGCCTGCTCGCCAGGTGCTGCCAAAGGCCAAAGAACATGCGCTCCAAGCTCTTCGCATTGACGACGAGCTCCCGGAAGCACACACGGCGCTGGCCGGCGTCATGAAAACTTATGAATGGAATTGGGCCGGCGCAGAACTTCATTATCGGCGCGCTTTGCAGCTCAATCCGAACTATGCCGCCGGGCACCGCTTATACGCCGATTACTTGTCGGCGTCCGGCCGCCACCAGGAAGCATGTCGCGAGATGGAGCTCGCCCGCAGATTGGATCCGCTGTCGCTTATCATCAACATGGAGCTTGCGTGGATCCGGTATATGGCTCGCGATTACGCAGGAGCCGTCGAACTTGCTCAGCAGGCGCTGGACTTAGAGCCTCTCTTTGCACCTTCGCTGCATGCTTTGGGATTAGTCCACCAGCAGTTGGGCCACACCACCGCAGCAGTCGACGCTCTGCTGCATGCATGTGCACTCTCACAGCGCCACCCTGCTGCACTTGCTGCGCTTGCAAACGCCTATGCCGCCGCCGGCCATACCATGCGTGCGCAGGAGATCTTTCTTGAGCTGCAGGCATTGTCATCGTACCGGTATGCCTCGCCTTATGGACTGGCGCTCGCCTCACTCGCCGTCGAAATGAAGGATACTGCTATCGCTTTCCTCGAGACCGCCTGTGCAGATCGAGATGTGTGGCTGGCGTGGTTGAAGGTGGAACCGCGCTGGGACCCGCTTCGTCATGACCCCCGTTTTCAAAAATTGGTAGCCCGCATAGGACTATCCGACAAGCCGTGAGCCCGCACCGCAACTGGATCCGGAATTTGGCCAAACAGGCGGCCG
>Ga0209062_1004128_pt1 | contig 15659 bp, 8 predicted proteins | sample Coa_R2_2_FD_187158 | JGI IMG/M metagenome (GOLD analysis project Ga0209062, IMG submission 187158) | Surface soil microbial communities from Centralia Pennsylvania, which are recovering from an underground coalmine fire - Coalmine... | ecosystem: Environmental > Terrestrial > Soil > Unclassified ... | reverse complement strand
CGTCGCTGACCCGCGGCTCAGCACGTTGGCCGACAACGGTGGGCCGACTCTGACCATCGCTTTGCTTGGCGGCAGCCCCGCGCGGGACGCCGGCCTCAACGGCCTGGCGATCGATCCAGCCAGCCTCCCGCTGATCACCGACCAGCGCGGCTACGCTCGCATCAGCGGCTCCGCCGTGGACATCGGCGCCTACGAGGTGCAGCAAATCATCCTGAGCCCAGACATGCTGTTGGACGGAAGCGTTAACCATGCCTACAGCCAGAGCCTCACAGCGACCCAAGCAGGCTACCAGAGTTCCTGGGGTTCCATCACCCTCAGCGTGACGTCCGGGACACTCCCCACCGGCCTGAGCCTGGATTCCAACGGGAAGCTGAGTGGCACGCCCACCACGGCCGGATCGTTCACCTTCACGGTCTTCGCAGAGGACACCGCTGGTTTCGGCAGTCGAACTTACACCGTCATCATCAACCCGGATTTGATTGGGGAAATCAACGCGGCAAACAGTGCCGGCACGTCGACCACGATCACGCTGCCAACCAACACCACCTTCGTTTACAACGCGGCCGATAACTCTACCAACGGCGGCAACGCCTTGCCAGTCATCACGGGCAACATCACCATCATCGGCAACGGCGACACCATTGAACGAACTGGCACGACGCCATTTCGTCTGTTCGATGTGGCCCAAGGCGGCTCGTTGACTCTGAAGAACGTTACGTTGACGGGCGGTTTAGCGAAGGGCACAGGCACTGCGGCGGATGGCGGCGCCATCTACAGTTCGGGGACGCTGACGCTCAGCGGCGTGTCGGTGGGGACCAACATGGCCATGGGCAGCGATGGCGCCACCGGGCCGGTAGGTGGTGCCGGCGGCACGGGCGCGAACGCCTACGGCGGCGGCGTGTACGTGGCGGCTGGCACCGTCACGCTGAACAACGATACCTTCGACAGCAATACTGCTCTTGGCGGCAACGGCGGCAACGGCGGCAACGGTGCCCAGGGCAACGGCTTCTCCCCCGGCGGCCAAGGCGGCCAGGGCGGCACTGGCGGTGCGGGTTTTGGCGGCGGTATCTACGTCGCTGCGGGCAACGTCACGCTGGACAACGATACCCTCGGCTTCAATCGCGCTCAGGGCGGCCAGGGCGGCCAGGGCGGCCAAGGCGGCAGCGCCGCCTTCGCCGGCAACCCCGGCAACGGCGGCCAAGGCGGTCAAGGCGGCGCCGCTTCGGGTGGCGGCATGTATGTGGCCGCAGGCACGGTCACGCTCAGCAACGATACCCTCAGCAGTTTCGCCAACGGCGGCCACGGCGGCCAAGGCGGCGGCGGGGGCACCGCTCCCCAAATCTCCGGCCACGGCGGTCAAGGCGGCCAAGGCGGCGCCGCTTCGGGCGGCGGCATGTACGTGGCCGCAGGCATCGTCACGCTGAACAACGATACCTTCCGCAGCAATAACGCCAACGGCGGCAACGGCGGCAGCGGCGCCAACGGCAACCGTGGCGGCAGCGGTGGCAGCGCCGGCGCGGGTGTGGGCGGCGGCATGTACGTGGCCGCAGGCACCGTCGTTCTGAGCAACGATACCCTCAGCAGCAATCGCGCCCAAGGCGGTACCGGCGGCTATGGCGCTGAGCCCGGCGGGAGCGGCGGCCAAGGCGGCGCCGCTTCGGGCGGCGGCATGTTCGTGGCCGGAGGCGCCGTCACGCTCAGCAACGATACTCTCAACAACAATTATGCCGTCGGCAACACCGGCGGCAGAGGCATCACCGGCGGGCAAGGCGGGCAAGGCGGGCAAGGCGGCGCCGGTTCGGGCGGCGGCATGTACGTGGCGGCAGGCACCGTCACGCTGAACAACGATACCCTCAACAACAATTACGCCTATGGCGGCAGCGGCGGGAGCGCCGGCAGAGGCTCCTTCGGCAGCGGCGGCAATGCCGCCGCGGGTTCGGGCGGCGGCATGTACGTGGTCGGAGGCACCGTCACGCTGAACAACGATACCATCAGCGGCAATAACGCCATCGGCGGCAGAGGCGGCAACGGCGGCGACGGCACCATCGGCGGCTTCGGTGGCAACGGCGGCAGTGGCGGCACCGGTTCGGGTGGCGGCGTGGACGTGGCCGCAGGCACTGTCATGCTGATCAACGATACCCTCAGCAGCAACAACGCCCAAGGCAGCCGAGGCGGCTTCGGCGGCGCCGGCGGCACCCCCGTCATCACCACCGCCAATGGCACCAACTACGCCGGCGGCACAGGGGGCAACGGCGGCGACGGCGGCAGCGGCACGGGCGGCGGCTTGTATGTCGCCAACGGCAGCACGACGATCCTGGCCAACAGCTTGATCGCCGTAAACATGGTGACGGCGGGTACAGGAGGGGAGGGAGGAAAGGGAGGAGCCAACGGTACCCATACCGCGCCCTCTGGCAACTCAGGCAGCTCAGGCAGCACCTCCGCTCCCGATGTCTTCGGCACTGTCGGCTCTAGCGATCACGATCTCATCGGCAATAACAGCGGCTTCAGTGCCACCACCAGCAACGGCGATCTACTGAACGTCGATCCCAAGCTCGGCCCGCTGCAAGACAACGGGGGTCTAACGCAGACGATGGCCCTGCTGACCGGCAGTCCCGCCGTCGACGCCGGCGACAGCAACGCCGCACCGGCCGCCACTGACCAGCGCGGCTACGCTCGCATCGTTGGCAACGCCATCGACATCGGAGCCTATGAATCCGGAGCTACGGTCGCCACTACGGATTTGTCCGTCGGCGGCAGTTCCTCGTCCTCGGCCGTGGTCGGCGGACAGCTCACCTACACGCTGATCGTGACCAACAATAGCTCCAGCGCTCAGAGCAACATCACGCTGGCTGATGTGCTTCCGGCCAACACCACACTGGTGTCGTGGACCGCATCCAGCGGCTGGAGCAGCAGCGCACCCGCCACAGGCAAGAGCGGCACGGTATCAGCCTGGATCACCTCGCTGGCGGCCAATACCTCGGCCACTGTTACTCTCGTGGTCCAGGTCAACAGCAGCACGACCGCAGGGACGGTCATCAGCAATGCGGCTTCCGTCGGACCCACTACCGGCGATCAGAATACGAACAATAACAGCATTCTTTCCCAGACCACGATCCAAGCCATACCGGCTGTCAAAGTCACGGACGCGGGTGGTACTTACAATGGTCAGTCCTTCGTTGCCACCGCCACGGCCGTGGGTACAGATGGCAAGACGCCGGTATCCGGCAGCTTCACGTACACCTACTACGCGGGTCAGGATACGTCGGGCACCAACCTGGGTTCGACGGCTCCAACCAACGCCGGCACCTACACGGTGGTCGCCACCTTCACAAGTAGCGATCCCAACTACACGGGCGGCAGCGCCCAGACCACCTTCACCATCAAGCCGGCCACACTGGCCGTCACCGGCGTCAACCTCAGCGCGATAGCAGGTGCTTCATTCTCCGGCACTCTCGCCACGATCACGAATAATGTTGATCCGTTGGGTAGCGCCGACTATACCGCCATCATCTCCTGGGGCGACGGCACGACCTCGTCTGGCACCATCAGCGGCAGCGGCAGTACCCTCACCGTCACCGGCTCGCATACCTTTGCCGATCCGGTCAACGAAACCGTCACGGTCACCATCAGCAATAACCAGGGCAACACGACGACAGCTACCGTCAGCGACACGGCCACCGTCACCAGCCTGGGCAAGAACGTGACGAACGGCTTGACGGGCGGCGTCGGCTTCTGGAATAACAAGAACGGCCAGGCGTTGATCGACAGCTTCAACGGCAGCAAGAACGCGACGGTGTTGGCCACCTGGCTGGCGACGATGTTCCCCAATCTGTACGGAGCCAACGCCGGCAGCAACAACCTGACCGGCAAGACCAACGCTCAGGTGGCGTCGTACTTCCAGTCGCTGTTCAAGCTGGGCGGCACCAAGGTGCAGGCGCAGACGTTGGCTGTGGCCCTCAACATCTACGCGACGACATCGTCGCTGGGTGGCAACGCGGGGGCGTCCTACGGCTTCACCGTCACGGCCTGGGGTCTGGGAGCTTACTCCTACAACGTGGGTTCCGACGGCGCGGCTTTTGGCGTGCCGAACAACAGCACGCGGAACGTGTTCGAGCTACTTCTAGCGGTGAACAACAAAGCCGTGAATGGGGTATTGTATAACGGCAACGCGACGTTGCAGTCAGAGGCCGCCGACCTGTTCAACAAACTGAACACAGCCGGCAGCATTGGATAGTGGCGGATTTGTATTCGAGCCTGAAGTGTCAGCAAAGGCTGTCTTAGCTGTCTTCGCTGACGCTTCAGGCTCGGAAATAGTCCCGTTATCATAGTGATCTTGTATGGGTGTTCATTCGCTGGAGGCGAGCGGTAAGTGCGAGCAGTCCAAGGAATTCAGTCGGCCTGGGCTCCCTCGGCTTGCTCGGCTACGGCTGGAGACGGCGGAGTCGAACGGCAGCTTGATCCCAGCCAAACAATTGAGGAAGGCAACGTCACATCACGGCAATAAACGGGCGGCTTGTGTGCAGCGAGATCGGCATACAAGCCGCCCTCGTGCTGCGGCTGACTCCTGCAAGGAAGTGGACGGCGAGTGGGGCACGCGCCATGACAGTTCTCGCAGAGGAGTTTGTGGATGGATTCGGCGATCTCGTTAGATCGGCCCATTTTCCACCAACTTTTGAGACGCTCACCCGATTCCGCATCTTTTCTTCTTTTTTCCTTGTTCTTGCCCCCCGTTGCCCTTAGAATCCCGGCATCGCTATCGCGTCCGCGCGATTCACGGATTGTCTTCATTCCAGCCATCTAGAGGGAGGTTCCCGACTGATGAGCGACATCCAGGGAAGCAACATCACCGATGCGGGGCTGTCTCGGCGCGAGTTCCTGCGCACCACCGGCGCTGCCGCTGCCACGGCTGCCGCCCTCGCCGAAGCGCCTCAGGCGCTCGCCGAGGCGGCACCCGGCCAAGCCCCCGGAGCCGCCAAGGCCATCGGGCCGGAGCCGCATGAATTTCGGCTCGATGTCAACGATGCGGCCATGACAGTCACTCTTGAGCCGCGTGTCACGCTGCTCGACGCCCTCCGCAATTATCTCGATGTCACCGGCTGCAAGCGCGTCTGCGATCGCGGCACCTGCGGCGCTTGCACCGTGATGATGGACGGCAAACCCGTCTACTCCTGCACCATGCTCGCCGTCGAGGCCGAGGGCAAGAAGATCAAGACGTCGGAGAGCCTGATCAACGGCGGCAAGCTCGACGCGGTGCCCGCGGCGTTCGCCAAGCACGACGCCCAGCAGTGCGGCTTCTGCACGCCGGGCTTCGTCGTCGCCATGCGCGCTGCCTTCGATAAAAACCCCAACGCCACGCCCGCCGAAATCGAGGAAGCGCTGTCCGGCAACATCTGCCGCTGCGGCACCTATCAGCAGATGCGCGACGCCATCGCCATGCTGTGCAAAAACCAACGGAAGGGAGGCTGAGTCATGGCTACATCCTGGCCGAAAAAACGCCGACTCATCGGCTCCAAAATTCAACGTCTCGACGGTCCCGCCAAGGCGACCGGCAAGGCGAAATACAGCTACGACATCAATCGCAAGGGCATGCTGCACGCGGTGATGCTCCGCAGCCCGCACGCGCACGCCAAGATCAAGAGCCTCGACACCGCCGACGCCGAGAAGTTGCCGGGGGTCAAGGCGGTGCATGGCATCAAGAAAGCCGGCGACGAATTGTTCTGGGCCGGCGAGGAAATTCTCGCCCTGGCCGCCGACACGGAGGAACACGCCCTCGACGCCGTCCGCGCCGTCAAGATCGAGTACGAAGTGCTGCCGCACCTCGTCAGGGAAGAGGACGCGCTGCAGAACGATCCGAAGACGGCTCCGGAAACGCGCGGCTCGCGCAACAACGTCATGCGGCCCCTGGAAGGTACCTCGGACGGCTTCGAGAAGGGCCTGGCCGATGCGGCCGTGACGGTCGAAGGCAGTTACGGCGTGCCGACTATTAACCATCAGTGCCTGGAATCGCACGGCCTCGTCGCCGAGTGGGACGCCGACGGCGGGTTGACGGTGTGGGCCTCGACCCAGGCCGTCGTGGGCACAGCCAATGAGCTGGCCCGGCACTTCGCCATCCCAGCCACGAAGGTCAAGTGCATCACGCACTACATGGGCGGCGGGTTCGGCAGCAAGTTCGGTCCCGATATTCAAGGCACCGTGGCCGCCGAGTTGGCGCGCAAGGCTCAGGCCCCGGTCAAGCTTATGCTCGATCGTGCCAGCGAAATCATTGCCGGCGGCTGCCGGCCCTCGGCCTATGGCAAGGTGAAGATCGGTGCTACCAAGGAAGGAAAAGTCACGGCCTACGAGGTGGATTGCTACGGGACTGCCGGCATTCAAGGCAGTCCCACCGTGACGTTCAACGCTTTGCCCTATGTTTATCCCTTCCAGTACAAGCGCAAGCATACGCCTATTCGCACCAATGCCCAGCAGCAGCGGGCCATGCGAGCGCCCAATCATCCGCAGAATTGCACGCTCACCGAGTTCATTCTCGATGACCTGGCTGCCAAGCTCGAGATGGACCCGCTGCAATTGCGTTTGAAGAACCTGCCACAAAACGACGCCGAAAAGGCGAAAACCGCTCCGCATTCGATCGATGCTCTCCGGAACACGATCTACACGCGCGAGATCGAGATCGCGGCGGGGTTATCCAAATGGAAAGATAAATGGCATCCGCCGGGCAAGACGGAGGGCGTCATCAAACACGGCATCGGGATGGCGATGCACACCTGGGGCGGACAGGCTCAGGGTTTTCCCAATCAATGTTTCGTCACCATCAGCGCCGACGGTTCGGTCATGGCCCGTACTTCGACGCAAGATCTTGGCACCGGCCAGCGCACCGTAACGGCCCTAATTACCGCTGAGATTTTGGGACTGGAGCCGGAGCAAATTACCTTGCAGTTCGGCGAGAGCAATTTCGGCTCCTCGACCGGCTCCGGCGGCAGCACGACGATTCCGTCGCAAGCGCCCGCCACGCTGCGGGCGGCCACGGCGGCCCGCGACGACCTGTTCGCCAAGATCGCGACCAAGCTTGACGCCAAGGCAGAAAACCTGGTCATCGAGCGCGGCAAGGTACGCGATACGGCCGGCAACAAGACGTGGGACTGGAAGGAAGCCTGCAAGGCCCTGGGCGGCGAAGAAGCCAAGGGGACCGGCAGCTGGACCTACGGCGAATCGACCAAGCCGGAGAACAAGGACGTATCCAGCTCCGGTGTCGGCGGCGTGCAAATCGCCGAAGTGCTGGTCGATACCGAGACCGGTGTGGTCCGCTGCACGCAAATCGTGGCCGTGCAGGATTGCGGCCTGGTCGTCAACGCTCTGACCTGCGAATCGCAGGTGGCCGGCGGCGTCATTATGGGTCTGAATTATGCGCTTTTCGAAGAGCGCATCATGGACCGTGTGACGGGCCGGCAGGTCAACCCGGACATGGAGTTTTACAAGCTCGGCGGCATCGAGGACATGCCGAAGATCATCGTTCATCTTCACGATATGCCCGAGCGCGGCGTGATCGGCGTCGGCGAACCGCCGGTAATCTCGACGCACGCCGCCATCGGCAACGCCATTTTCAACGCTATCGGTGTGCGCGTGCCGCACACGCCGTTCACCCCCGAGCGCGTCCTGGCCGCCCTGGCGGCGAAAGGAGGGAAGGGTTAAATGAAAAACTTTGCCTATTATCGACCGAGAACATCCCAGGAAGCGGTTGCCCTTCTCGATAACAAATGGGGCACCAGCGAACTCTTGGCCGGCGGTACCGATCTGCTCGATTTGCAGAAAGAATACATTGCTCAGCCGGACAAGGTCATCAGCCTGCGCGACCTGGGTCGAGAATTCACGTCCATCCGTCATGGCCGAGGGGACAGTGTCATCGGCGCGGGCGTGAAATTGGCCGACATCGCCGCCGACGCGCGACTGCGGCAGGATTGTCCCGCCTTGACGACAGCGGCCGGCGACATCGGCGGCCCGCAAATCCGCAACATGGGCACTCTCGGCGGCAATCTGTGCCAGCGCAACCGCTGCTGGTACTTCCGCGACGAACCGACCCACTGCCTGCTCAAAGGCGGCGATAAGTGCTTCGCCATCGACGGCGAAAACCGCTATCACGCTCTTTTCACGCAGGGACACAAGTGCGTCATCGTCAATCCCTCGACTCTGGCACCGGCGCTGATCGCGCTAAAGGCCCAGGTCACGGTGCAGGGGCCGAAGGAGCAGCGCTCGATTGAGTTAGCGAACTTTTTCCATGCTCCCTCCTCGGCCAGCGAGCGCGAGCACGTACTGGCCCCTAACGAAATGGTGTTGTCGGTGCATGTTAGTTTCTTTCCTCCCGTAAAGAACGCTAGCTACGAAGTGCGGCACAAGCAGTCCTACGATTGGCCTCTCGTGCAAGCCGCCGTGGCGTTCAAGTACGAGGGGAACAAAGCCACCGATGTTCGCATCGTGCTGGGCCACGTCGCGCCGACGCCGCACATCGCCACGGCGGCAGCCAAGGCGATTGAAGGCAAGGAAGTGACGGAGGCAACAGCGGCGGCGGCCGGCGAAGCCGCCGCGGAGGGAGCCATGCCGCTGAGCCAGACCGGGTACAAAATCAAACTCGTCGCCGTCGCCGTCAAGCGCGCGCTGCTGACGGCAGCGGGGCATAAGAAATACTGGGAGGTGTAATTCAGCTGGCGAGCGGGGTCGCGTTAGCGCCCCGAGTACTTCTCTCAGATCGCGTTAGCGCCACGAGTACTTCTCTCGGGGCGCTAACGCGACCCCGAGTACTTCTCTCGGGGCGCTAACGCGACCCCGGGTACTTCTCTCGGGGCGCTAACGCGACCCCGCTCGCCAACCTTACGCGCGTAAACCCTAGTCAAAAATTGACTTAGAGCTTGCCAAGAAAGCCCCTCCCCCCCGGAGGGGGAGAGGGGTTGGGGTGAGGGGGACAGGGCTTATTAGACACGTTCTTAGACTATTTAAGCACGTCCTCCGGAATGGCTCTTGTAGCCTACAAGGGGCTAAGAGTCGTTGGGGCAATCAGAACTGGTGGGGTGGAGGTAACCACGGGGACTGAGCTGGTGACGCTGCCTCCCACGAGGCTAATGGGCGGCACCAGGATCGTGATAGGACTAGCGTTCCAGTTGAAGGTTACGCTGCTGCTGTAGGTGCCGTCCGAAGCTGTCACCGTCACGACATAGGGGCCGTTTGCCGCATCGCCGGTCGCAAACGTGCCGGAGATCAGGCCGGTGCTGCTGTTGATGCTCAAGCCGGCGGGCAAGCCCGTCGCCGTGTAGGTCAGCGGATTGTTGAGCGAATCCGTGGCCGACATCTGTAAGGAGACGCTGTCGCCGTCGTTGTTGTTCTGGTCCGAAGGCACGGCCAGATTGACCACCGGATTGATGTTCCAGTTGAACCACTGGCTGAAGCTCGAGCTGCCACTCGTCGCGGTAACCTCGACGGAATACCAACCCGTGGCGGCATCTCCCGGAGCGATGGTGCCGGAAATTAGGCCGGTCGTCGCGTTCAAGGACAAACCAGGCGGCAGACCGACGGCGCTGTAGGTCAGCGTGCCGCTGCCTCCCGTGCCTTGGAGCTGCAGCGAAACGCTATCGCCCTCAGTGTTGGTTTGATCGCTGGGCTGAGCTAATCCCACCGACGATACCGTCCAGTTAAACGTCTGACTGGCGCTGTAGCCGGCGCTGTCCGTAGCCGTCACCGTCACCGCATAGGGACTGGAGCTATCCGCGCCCAGCGCGATGGTACCCGAGATGAGGCCGGTCGTACTATTGATCGACAGACCCGACGGCAAGCCGGTCGCCGAGTAGGTCAGCGTGTTGTTGTTCGCATCGCTGGCCCAAACTTGCACTGACACGTTATCACCCACGGCATTGCTCTGATCGCCATCAACGCCGACCCATACCGGGGAGTAGACATACCAGTTAAAAGTCTGAGCGCTGGTATTGGTGCCGTCGCTGGCGGTGACCGTCACGGAATACGGACTATTCGTATCGGCAGTGGCCGAAATTGTGCCTGTGATCTGTCCCGTCGTGCTGTTAATGCTCAGCCCCGGCGGCAAGCCGGCGGCGCTGTAGCTGAGCGTACCGCTGCCGTTGTAGTTGGTGGTCATCGACAAGGACACGGCGTCGCCGTCGTTATTGACCTGATCGCCCGGCGACTGCACGCTGATGACGGACACCGTCCAGTTGAACGATTGGCTGCTGCTGTTGTTGTTGCTATCGGTAGCCGTCACGGTAACACTATACGGACTATTCGTGTCCGCATTTGAGGCAATTGTGCCGCTGATAAGGCCCGTGCTGCTATTGATGCTCAGCCCCGGCGGTAGGTTGGAGGCGCTGTAGGTGAGCGTAGTGTTGTTGGCGTAGTCGAGCAGTTGCAAGGACACGCTATCGCCATCGGCATTGCTTTGATCACCCGGATTTATCAGGCCGGCATGCCAGAAGATCGGGGGGAGAGAAATAATGTCGGCGGGCCGACTCTGGGGAAGACCACTGCTGCTGGCGTTGCCGACCGAGGCCGTCACCGCCGCGCCGGAGGACGTGCTGCTGGTCGCCGTACTGGTCGAGGTGTGGCTGCCGGCGTCCGTGGCCGCTTTCAGTGTACTGTCGAGGGAAACTTGCGGAGCGTTGAGGGCGGGCGCAAACGCGACGGGAGGCGGGGTGCTACTGCTCGGGGTGCCCGTGGCATTGGAACCCGGCATCATCTGCTGCAACTGGGTTTGACTGGGCAAATGCAAGTCGGCGCTGCCGCCACCACCGGAGGGGCTGCCGCCGCTGGGGTTGGGCGTCGAGGAACCGCCCGGTCCTTGCCCCGCGCCGGCGTAAGCGCCGGCCAGATTTTGCGGGTTGTTGTTGGCGGCGCCGTTGGGCGGCGTGCTCAGAACGTGTTCGTCGTTCGAGGCGGTATGGACCGAATCGTTCTCGTCTTGGCTCAAGGGCTGCTGATTCAGCGCGTCTTCCTGGGCGATCGGCTCGGACGCTTGCACGTTAGCAACAACGCGGCTGCTTTCGGAGAGCGCGTCGGGTCGAGAAGCCAGCTGAGCGAAGACCTGATCGGGAGGGGGTGAAGCCGGATCGGCCGGTGCCGGCGTATCTTCCATTGTGAGCGCGACATCGTCTTGCTCGAAGGAGGATGCTAATTGGTAGGGAGCCGCATCCCACGTCTCAAAGCTCTCTAGTGAATCTAAAGGAAGAATAACCGACAAAGAGGACAGTAAATTACCGGGGGCTAGACGGTCTTCGAGAATTTCGAGGCTAGGACGGAAGCGAGCTTGCGGAAGGGCTTTGCGGCTGGCCATGAGAGATCTCCTTTGACCTTGATCGTCGAAATGTTTCCCGAGATCCATCGCATCAAGGGGGGTGCGCGATCCGCGGGACGGTATCCTTGGCGGGCACTTGATGGGCCTCGCACTATTAATAACAGACCTGAGGATGGGGCTGAACTACGAATTCCGCGGCGAGATCACAACGTTACTCCGCGATCGATCAGGCGCTGCCGCAGCTGGGCCAATGCTTCGCCGATCCGCTTGGCGATCGAGCCGCGCGGCAAGCCGATCGCGCGGGCCGCCTCGGCATGAGTACGACCGTCGAAATAGCACAAGACCAGCGGCGACCGGTACCGTTCCGGCAATCGCTGCAATTCCTCGCGAAGCACCTGATGCACTTCCTTGGTCTCAAGGGCAGCCTCGTTGGCGCTTTCTTCGTGGGTTGATCGCCTGAGGGCGACAACGTTTTCGCTGCGGTGCTGCCGACTGGCCACAGCACGAAGGCGCAATGCCAGACGCATTGCGACCGTGTAAAGCCAGGCCGAAAGGGGCCGTTGCCAGTCCAACACGCTGGCCTTGCGGGCGAGGACCAAGAAAGTCGCTTGGAACGCGTCCTCAGCCGCATGGGAATCGCCCAGCACGCGCTTGCAGACGCCGAACACCAAGCGCTCATGCCGCTCGACGATGGCCGCAAAGGCCGCCTGGTCGCGGTTGACGACGAACCGCTGTAACAAGGAACTGTCGGACAGGTCGCGCGGTAATACCGAAGTGTCAACTTGGGCGGTGCGAACCTCGGTCGCGCCGGCTTGGTCCGAGGCAGGCGGCACCATTCCGTTGCTTACCGGACGCGAATCGGTCGGGCCAGCTGGAGCGCCTTGGCCGCCAGAGGGAGCGTTCTCATCGGACGGAGCAATGTTACGTAGCCCCGCGTCCGACGCGGTCAGGGTGCTGGTCCCCGAGCCTGTCCGGGCATTGTCCCCTTCGCGTCGCGCAAACTCACCCGGCGGCGCTGCGTGGCCCGCGATAGTCTCGGCGTTGCTTCCCGTCCCTGACGATTGGTGGACAGGTGCACTGGCTGTTAAAGGGTTCGCCTCGGTGCCAATCCCCGCGCTACCCCCTTCGCGCTGCGCGAGCTCGCCCGGCGGCTCTGCTTGGTCCGCGATGTTCTCAGCGCTGCTCCCCGCATCGGACGATGGCTGGACAGGTGCAATGGAGGGCAAAGGGTTCGTCGGAGCCGAAACGGGCGCTGTGGTGGAATCTGGCAACGATCTCGGTGCCGAATCCGCTGACATCGACAGCGGGGCCTGAGATACAGATCCCTCCGGGGTGCCCGCCGCGTGGGAAGGCGACCCGGCATCCGCCGCGTTGGCATCCGAAGTGAGGGCCGCAGGGCTGCCGGCATCGGGCACCGCTTGCACCGGCGCTGAGGAAGCAACGGAGTTGCCCGACGGAGCAGCCTCGGACGAGGCGCCTATTTGAGTTGAGACGGTCGAGGAGCCTTGATTTCCGCCAGCGCCGTAAGCCGAGCCGCCGACAACACTGCCCGGAGCCGACTGTAGATCAATCGTCGGGGCCTCGCTTGGCGCGTCCGAGCGCGATGTCTCCACCTGGCGCAGGTCAGTCAGCAGCCTCTCAAGGCCGGCAACCCCCAGCTCCGTTGTGGCGTCCCGTGGCGAGGATGAAAGAGAGGAGGAGGCGTTGCCGCCCGACCAAACCAGAGCCGGAGCATAAGGTTCGGGCGTAGCCCCCAAGAAGCTCGGCGGCACGATATTGAGGGTCGAGGTGGGAAGACGCTGTTCGAGAGCTTCCAAGCCTGGGCGCACAATCCGTGGGCTTGTCGGGCGAGAGCTTCGCTGTAGGCGTCTTCCCGACAAGATCTTCCAGATCAGGGCACGGAACCAGGATCGAATCATTCAATTGCCCCCGCCCTATACAGACGCCCCGACTGTGCCTGACTACGAATTCGGGGAAAAAATCCTAGCCAGCCTCAATCGGTTCGTCATCGGGCGGAATCGTGGGCCAGTTCCGATACCTTGACGTTGTCGAAATAGGGAGGGCAGGATCCAATACCTGTGTGCCATCCCTACTTCGATATAAGCCCCTCAGACTTTTCAGGCTCGATGACCAGCTCTCCAGGCTTTGGGATGCCGTATGATCGCCCCGAAGCCGATCTTGTCCGGCGAGTTGTTAGCTGGAAGTCCCAGGCTCAGATTGTCCGAGCTACGCCTTCACCGAAGCATATCCTTACGTCCCGCTTCCCTAGGGCGGCCCTCTCCTGAGCCTCGGCTTCGAAAGGGGGAGAGTTGATTCTAACGCCCCGAAAGTGCCATTGCAAATGGCTTTCTCTCAGAACCGTGGCCACGTAGCCACTATCCCGTTCCGTCGCTGCAAATACCCGTATGCGTGCGCTCACACCCGCCACAATTCCGGTAATCCGTACCTCAGGAAATACCCCAGCGCCCGCATGACGAGCCGGCTCTTGGCGGCGCGGAGGGGTTGGCCGCGCAGGCGCCGCCAGGTGTAACGGATGGCGTGGCCGAACCAACGCAGCGGCGCATCGAGCATCAGGGCCAGCTTGTAGAACCGCAGGCCGATCGGCGAACTGCCGTGCTTGCGCAGGAAGCGCGTGACACCGATGACCGTATGCGAATACGAGAACCCAATGTGTTGACGGCTGCTGACCCTGCCGCAATGTACGATTTCCAGCCCCGGATGATGGATCACGCGATAGCGCCGGCCGACACGCGCGCAGAGGTCGATGTCCTCGCCGCCGAATGTGTATTCCTCGTCCCAGGCTCCGATGGCCCGGAAGACGGCTCGCGGCATGAACATGGCGGCGCCCATGAGGATTTCGACCGGCCGAGGTACGAGGCCGGCGCCGCCGTCGCGGCCGCGATAGCGGCGATACGATCCGCGAAACAGGCCGACCCAGCGCAGCCAGGTGATACGGTGCAAGAGCGCTTCCAAGGTCGGCGTGGCACGGCAAGACAACTGCGGCCGGCCCTTCTCATCGCGCAGCCGTGGACCGATGATGCCCGCTTCGGGATGCGCCCGCGCATAATCCAGTAAGCCGCGCAGCGTGCCGGGCGGCACGACCGTATCGTTGTTCAGAAAAAACAAATAGCGGCCGCGGGCCAGCTCGGCCGCCTGATTGTTGCCGCGCGAAAAGCCGGCGTTCTCCGCGTTGCGGATCAGCACGACCTCTGGGAACATCCGGGCCACCATGTCCGCCGCGCCGTCCGTGGAGCCATTGTCCACGACCAACACTTCCAAAGATACTTCCGCCGCTGCACTCCGCAACGATTGCAAACACGCTTGCAGATGCTCGCGGCAGTTCCAATTGACGATGCACACCGACACGTCCAGGCTGCTGTCCGCTGTCCGCGATCCGCTATCCGCTATCTGCTTGCCGCTTTCCGCGATCTGCTGCCTGCCAGCGATGGTCATGGTTTCATTTGGCAATAACGACATTTCTTCACACTTCCTTCCAAGAGCGGGCAGCGAATAGCGGACAGCAGATAGCGGTCAAGCGGCACGATTGAGGCATTTACTCCCCAGGTGTTCGCGTTGCAAATAGGGGGCGAAATGTCCGGTCCCGAACAGCAGGCGTCCCAGCTGCAAGCGCAGGTAGCGCGTCCAGGGCAGCGGCATGCGAGCGTGATGGTTCAGGCGCGTTTGGTACAGATCGAACTCATTGGAGCTGATCGGCGGTCGGGCCTCGCGGAAGGCCAGCCCCCAGACGTTGGCCGGCCGCGCGGGCGGGCCATGATAGCCGATGATTTTGTGGGGATACGGCGTCAGCAGCATCTCCAGTGCCTCCGGTGTGAAGCGCCAATAATCGTTGGGATGGGCGTGCCGGTGGAAGTAAAACGGACAAGCGACGAGCAGGGCGCCATCGGGCCGAAGCACCCGGTGCATCTCCTCGAAGGCGCTCCAGAAACGCGGTACGTGCTCCAGAGTGCTGATGGCCAGGATGGTGCCGATCGAACCATCGGCATAGGGCAGCGCCTCGACATTGGCCAGCAGATCGACGCCGCGACCGGGGCGAACGTCCACGCCCAGGTACGAACGGCCGGGAAACAACGTGCGCAGGTCGGCGACGGATTCCTGTCCCGCCACCTGATAGGAGCCAATCTCCAAAATTGGGCCGGGCAGCGTGAACGTCTCGGACACGGCTCGCACCAGACCGCGCAGAATGGCGTTCATTAGCTCCTCAATCCCTTTATAAGGCGAACGGCCGGCGTTAGCCGGCTGGTTGCGGCTTCGACCAGCCGGCTGGTTGCGGCTTCGACCAGCCGGCTGGTTGCGGCTTCGACCAGCCGGCTGGTTGCGGCTTCGACCAGCCGGCTGGTTGCGGCTTCGACCAGCCGGC
>Ga0209062_1004121_pt1 | contig 15676 bp, 13 predicted proteins | sample Coa_R2_2_FD_187158 | JGI IMG/M metagenome (GOLD analysis project Ga0209062, IMG submission 187158) | Surface soil microbial communities from Centralia Pennsylvania, which are recovering from an underground coalmine fire - Coalmine... | ecosystem: Environmental > Terrestrial > Soil > Unclassified... | reverse complement strand
GGTCATCATGGAAGCAGAAGCCTTCGAAATCGCGCAGCCCGAGCCCTGGAAGGAGACATCGCGAATCTCTCCATTATCACCAAGCTGCAGGAAGACCGTGAAATGATCGCCGCAAAGCGGGTTGAACCCTTCTGCTTTGTGGTTTGCGGCCTCGAGAGCGCGGTAATTTCGCGGTCGCTTGCTGTGCTCGAGAATAATGTCCTGATACAGATCGCGCAGTTCCGCCATCAGGCAAAAACCTCCCTGACTTTTTGCAGGCCGTTTGCCAGCGCGTCCATCTCTTCCATGGTGTTGTAAAGCGCCAGCGAAGCGCGGGCCGTGGCCGGCACACCGAAGCGATCCATCAGCGGTTGTGCGCAGTGATGACCGGTGCGGATGGCGATGCCCTCCTGATCGAGGACGGTGCCGATATCGTGCGGATGAATGTTTTCGAGGACGAAGGAAAGGATGCCTTCCTTCTCTTGCGCCGTGCCGATCAGGCGCAGGCCCGGAATTTCCTGCAAGCGCCTGGTGCCATAGGCGAGAACCTGCTTTTCGTGCCGGGCAATACGCTCAATCCCGATGCGGTTGACATAATCGAGCGCGGCGCCCAGTCCGATCGCACCGGAAACGTGCGGCGTGCCCGCTTCGAATTTGTGAGGCACGCGATTGTAAAGAGTCTTTTCGAACGTGACCGAGCTGATCATGTCTCCGCCGCCCTGATAGGGCGGCATAGCCTCGAGGAGTTCGGCTTTGCCATACAGAATGCCAATGCCGGTCGGGGCGTAGACCTTGTGTCCGGAGAAAACGTAGAAATCGCAATCGAGCGCGCGGAGATCGATCTTCATGTGCGGAGCGGCCTGTGCTCCATCAATCAGCACGCGCGCATTCACACGGTGGGCGGCCTCGACAATCCGACGAACCGGATTCACGGTGCCGAGCGCGTTGGAAACATGGGCCATGGCTACGAGCCTGGTCTTCACACTGAGCAATTTTTCGAATTCCTCGAAGATCAACTCGCCGGAATCATTCACCGGAACGACGCGCAGGTTGGCGCCTTGCTGTTCGCAGAGGATCTGCCACGGAACGATATTCGAGTGATGCTCCATGGCGGAGATGACGATCTCATCGCCATGGCGGATGTTGGCGCGGCCCCAGGTCTGCGCGACGAGGTTGATGCCTTCGGTAGCCCCACGAACGAAGACAATTTCGCGCGCTTCAGCGGCATTCAGAAACCGCTGCACGGTCACGCGACCTTGCTCATAGCTCTCGGTCGCCTGTTCGGAAAGAGTGTGCACGCCGCGATGAATATTGGAGTTTTCCGAGGTGTAGTAGCGGATCATGGCGTCGATGACGGCTTGCGGCTTCTGCGTGGTCGCGGCATTGTCGAGATAGACCAGCGGCTTGCCGTTGACGGTTCGCGCAAGAATGGGGAAATCGGCGCGAATCTTATACACGTCGAAATCGGCCGGCGCGAAAGATTGCTGACGGGAGGCAGTGTTGGCCACAGTGGTCATCCCACTTCCTCCCAGCGCCGCCCCGGTTCCTGTCGCTCGACTGCCTCGTCTCGATCCGTTCGACCGCGGCTCGATGTACCAGGGAGCCAACCCTGCACCAACTCGTGGAGGTATTCACGAACGGGAGTTGACTTCATGCGATCGAGGCACTCGTTGGCAAATGCGAGCAGCAAGAGCCCACGAGCGGCGGATTCCTCGATACCGCGTGAACGCATGTAAAAGAGCGCGTTCTCCTCAACCTGGCCGATGGTAGCGCCATGGGTGCACTTCACATCGTCGGCATAAATTTCAAGCTGCGGTTTGGTGTCGATCTGCGCGTCGTCGGAGAGCAGCAGGTTGCGGTTGGTTTGCTTGGCGTCGGTTTTTTGCGCGTCTTTATGGACGATAATGCGTCCGTGGAAAACGCCATGAGAGCGGCCGTCGAGAATGCCGTTGTAGAACTGGCGGCTGCTGCAGTGCGGGCTGGCATGCTCGACCAACATGTAGTTGTCGATGTGCTGCCGGCCATTGCCGATAAACAGGCCATTGATCAAACACTCGCCGCCCTCGCCGGCGAGCACTGGATGGACGTTGTTGCGAACAAGCCCGCCGCCGAGAAGCACCGAATGCGAACTGACGTTTGAGCTGCGCGCCTGCTGAGTGCGCAACGTCGAGACGTTATACGCCTGGCGATCTTCGCGCTCGATCAGATAATGCGAAATCACGGCGTTCTCGCCGGCAACGAGTTCAGTCACGGCGTTGGAGAACGAAATGCCACTGCCGAGCGAGACGTAATCCTCGACGACGCTCGCTTCGGTGCTGTCTTCCGCCACAACCAGGTTGCGAGGATTGGTCATTTCGGGCTCGTGACCAGGCAGAGAAATGAACAAGAAGCAGATCGGGGCTTCAATAACCGTGCCCCGCGGGAGATAAACGTATGCGCCATCCTCGATGAAGGCGGTATTGAGAGCGCAAAAAGCATCGCGCTCGATATTAAGATAGCTTCCAAGATGCGCCTCGACTGATTTGCTGCTGTCGGTTATCACCTGCGCCAAACTGGCGACCTTCACGGTTTCCGGCAGGTTGCCCAATTCGGACAGTTGGGCCGCGAATCGGCCGTTTACGAATACGAGCTGACAGGCCGCACCGGGAATGCGGCAGGCGTCGAGCGTCTCCCCATAAACCCCGGAACCGCGCAGATCGCGGGCGAGCTGAAACGGCGTCTGCGCGATCGCGCTGACATTCGTGAAGCGCCAGTCTTCGTCGCGGGTGGTCGGGAATCCTGCTTCGGCGAAACGCGCAAAGCCGCGTTCGCGCAGAGCGCGCAGCCAGGCCGGCTGTTGCGCTGCGCCAAACGAGTGAAACGCTTCCAGGTAATTGCGGAGCCTTTCTGTTGCCGCAGTGGCCATTTCGTCTGATTCCTTTTCTGACTTCCTAACGCGCCGCGGCGGAGGCGGGCTCGGCCCAGCCGTAGCCCTTTTCCTCGAGCTCGAGCGCCAATTCCTTGCCGCCGGATTTCACGATCCTGCCGTCCACCAAGACGTGGACAAAATCCGGAACGATGTAGTCGAGCAATCGCTGATAGTGCGTGACCAGCAGAATGGCGCGATCTGGACTGCGCATGGTATTCACGCCCTTGGCGACAATCTTGAGGGCGTCGATGTCGAGGCCCGAATCCGTTTCGTCGAGGATTGCCATTTTCGGCTCGAGGACCGCCATTTGCACGATTTCATTGCGCTTCTTCTCGCCGCCGGAGAACCCTTCGTTCACAGGACGATTCAGGAAACGTTCATCCATTTCGAGCAGGCGCATTTTCTCTTTCAAGAGCGGGAGAAAATCGATGGCGTCGAGTTCCTCTTCGCCGCGATATTTCCGGATGGCGTTCACTGCCGCACGGAGAAAATAGGCGTTGCTGATTCCAGGAATCTCCACCGGATACTGAAATGCCATGAACAAGCCTTCGCAGGCGGCCTCTTCCGGCTTCATGGCCAGCAGGTCTTTGCCATTCAGCAGCACCTCGCCGCGGGTAACCTCGTAGCTTTCGCGCCGCGCCAGCACCTGCGCCAGGGTGCTTTTGCCGGAACCGTTTGGTCCCATGATGGAGTGCACCTCGCCGGGGTTGATCGTAAGATCAACGCCTTTGAGGATTTCGTTGCCGTGTACGCTTGCGTGCAGGTCTTTGACTTCTAATAGGGCCATATTGGTTTATCCCACGCTTCCTTCCAGGCTGATGCTCAGCAGTTTTTGCGCTTCAACCGCAAATTCCATGGGCAGCTCGCGGAAAACCTGGCGGCAGAAGCCGTTGATGATCATGGAGACGGCTTCTTCGGCGCTCAGGCCCCGCTGCCGCAAGTAAAAAATCTGGTCTTCACCGATTTTCGAAGTGGACGCTTCGTGCTCCATGCGAGCGGTCGAGTTTTGAACTTCGATGTAAGGGAATGTGTGCGCTCCGCATTTGTCGCCGATCAGCAGCGAGTCGCATTGCGTATAGTTGCGCGCGCCCGTCGCGCCCTTCAGGATCTTGACTCCGCCACGATAGGTATTCTGGCCGTGGCCGGCGGAGATGCCCTTAGAGACAATCGTGCTGCTGGTATTCTTGCCGATGTGGATCATCTTTGTGCCGGTGTCGGCCTGCTGGTAATTATTGGTGAGAGCGACGGAGTAGAACTCGCCGACTGAATTGTCGCCTACGAGAATACAGCTTGGATATTTCCAGGTGATGGCGGAGCCGGTCTCGACCTGTGTCCAGGAGATTTTCGAATTGGGCCCGGCACACTTGCCGCGCTTGGTGACGAAATTGTAGATGCCGCCTCGTCCTTCCTTATCGCCGGGATACCAGTTTTGGACCGTGGAGTACTTGATGGTGGCGTTGTCGAGTGCAACCAGCTCCACGACGGCGGCATGGAGCTGATTCTGATCGCGAATCGGCGCGGTGCAGCCTTCGAGATAGCTGACGTAGGCGCCCTCGTCCGCAACGATCAGGGTTCGTTCGAATTGACCGGTTTCGGCGGCATTGATGCGGAAATAGGTGGAAAGCTCCATGGGACAGCGCACGCCCTTGGGCACGTAAACAAACGAGCCGTCGCTGAATACAGCGGAATTCAGTGCAGCGAAGAAATTGTCCGTGTATGGAACGACGGAACCGAGATACTTTTTGACCAACTCGGGATGATTCTGGACAGCTTCTGAGAACGAACAAAAGATGACGCCGGCTTCAGCTAATTTCTCTTTGAATGTGGTGGCGACAGAGACGCTATCGAATACCGCATCAACGGCCACGCCCGCGAGTTTCTGCTGCTCGAGCAGAGGGATGCCCAGCTTCTCGTAGGTGCGCAGGACCTCTGGATCGACCTCATCGAGGCTCTTGAGGGCGGGCTTTTTCTTCGGGGCGGAGTAATACGAGATGTTCTGGTAGTCGATGGGGCCGAACTTTACGTTTGCCCATTTCGGCTCAGCATGCGATTTCTCCAGCGACTCCCAGTGGCGATAGGCCTTGAGGCGCCACTCCAGCATGAACTCCGGCTCCTTCTTTTTCGCTGAGATCAGCCGGATGACGTCTTCATTCAGACCTTTTGGGATCTTGTCCTCTTCAACCGAGGTAACAAAACCCCATTTATATTCTTGGTTGGTAAGGTCTTGAATGGTGTTGATGGTGCTCATCAGTGTCTCCTGAGCCAAAAGTAATGGATACGGTGCTGCCGTTGCCGCTGGACGATTCGTGCATCGGTTTGGTCAGGTCCGACAGCCGAATCCCTTCCAACGCGTGCTGTAAAGCTTTGCCGATCACGTTCGAGTTATAGCGAACCGTGCAGGACCGCTCCAAATCGCAACATCCCGGGGTCGTATTGCACTCCGTAAAACCAATCGGCCCTTCGAAGGCGCCAATAATCTGGGCCAGGGAGATCTCCTTGGCCGGCCGCGACAACGCGTAGCCGCCTTTCATCCCCCGGTGCGAGGTCACCAGATGGTGGTCCAAGAGGCCGCGAAGGACCTTACCGACGGTCGCCAGCGGCAGTTGCGTATCCGCCGCAAGTTCACGGGCGGTATGCAGAGGCAGTTGAGGGCTGGTCGCGATGTGAGTCATCACAACGATGGCGTAATCGGTAAGTTTGTTCAGCCGAAACATCGTTTTTCCCGCGTTTTCGAGACCTTTACTGCTACTGGAGCTATCCCGCAAATCTTGACTAACTTAGTCTACATTCCATTTTAGCTTGTCAGCCCAAATCGTCAAGCGGCAAATGATGGTAATGAAAAGATTTTATTGCAGAATGCGTTTAGCGAGACATAAGCAGCAAGCACGTCGTCCAGTTCACAACTCACGACCGGCCGCTTTAGATGTGCCCTCGAGGCCAAAAGTAACAAGACATTTTTGCGCTTGGCCCGTCTAATTACTCGTGCACGTGCACGAAATCGCGCAACCCCGAGTCGGGTCCGGGCGTTATATAATTGGGCAAGGTAATGCGCAGCAGCGGGTCCGAACTTCGAGTGAAGATATTTCTTTTGGTTTCTTTATGACAAAAGGTGGCATCTAAGAAACATGAGGGTGGGCGCGGCGCAGTTTGCTGGAGGGGTTTCTCCGTGGGACTTTGCGCAGAGCGCCGCGATCGTCATAATATTTTCCGCACTGAAGGCAACTTGGATACGTAAGCCCTGGCCAGCCGCCGGGGAGGGCTCAGATCAAATGGCAGGAGGCCATTGGTCATGAACAACAGATTCTTTCAGATTCGACGTTCGGTAGCGCTGGTCTCGCTAGCCGCAGCTTTAGTGGCCGGGGGGGCGCTGGCTTGGGCCATCAGTTCCAGCAATCACACGGTCTTTGGAGCGGGCAGCCCGGTGACGCTGCGCATCGCCGGCAGCGTGCCGGCGGCGGGTGCGGCAAATTTTAATGAAGGATTCTCTGCCGTGGTTGAGCCGCTGCTGCCTGCGGTGGTGAACATTTCGACTTCGAAGGTCGTGAAGTCGTCATCGCAACGTGGCGGGGGCGACAATCCTTTTTTCAACGACCCGTTCTTCCGCCAGTTTTTTGGCAGTCCGTTTGGCGGCGATGATCAGCCGCGCGAGCAGAAAGAACATAGCCTCGGGTCGGGTGTCATCGTGAACCCGGATGGCTACATCCTGACGAACAATCACGTCGTCGATGGAGCCAGCGATGTGCAGGTCACGTTGAGCGATAAGCGGCAGCTCAAGGCAAAGATTATCGGCACCGATCCCCGGACGGATATCGCGGTGCTGAAGATTCAGGCTTCAAGCCTGGCGACAGTGACTTTAGGTGACTCGACCAAGGCCAAGGTCGGCGACATCGTGCTCGCGATCGGCGATCCTTTTGGCATCGGCGAAACCGTCACGATGGGAATCGTGAGCGCCAAGGGCCGGAGAGACCTGCGGCTTGAAGGTCCGGAAGGATACGAGGACTTCATACAGACCGACGCTTCCATCAATCCCGGCAATTCGGGCGGGGCGCTGGTGAATACGCGCGGCGAACTGATCGGCATCAACACCGCGATCATCAGCAACGGCGGAGGCGGCAATCAGGGTATCGGCTTTGCCGTTCCGGTGAACATGGCGCGCACAGTGATGGAGCAGATTCTCAAGACCGGCAAAGTGGTGCGCGGCTATCTGGGCGTGAGCATTCAGGAAGTGACGCCGGATCTTGCGAAGGCGTTCAACCTGCCATCGGCTGAAGGCGCGCTCGTCGGCGATGTGCAGCCAGATAGCCCGGGCGCGAAGGCCGGGCTGCAAAAGGGCGACGTCATTACAGCGCTCAATGGCCAGAGAGTCTCCGACTATCACGACCTGCGGCTGCGCATTTCGCAACTCGCACCCGGGACGGCGGTAAAGCTCGAGGTTTATCGCAGTGGCCAGAAACAAGACATGACCGCCACGCTGGGCGAGTTCCCGGAAAAGACGCAAACAGCTCAGAACGGCGCGCCAGAAAGCGAGGGCCAGGCGCTCGAAGGCGTGCAAGTGGAAAATCTCACGAATGACATCGCGCAGCAGCTAAACTTGCCGGCGGGCACTCGCGGCGTTGTGATTACCCGCGTCGATCCCGACAGCACGGCGGCTGATACCGGACTGCAGCGCGGCGATGTCATCCAGGAAGTGAACCGCAAACCCGTCAACAATGTGGAACAGTTCCGCGCCGCTGTTCGCTCCGCCGCGAATCAGCCGTTACTCCTGCTGCTCAATCGAGGGGGCAGCACATCGTACGTAGTCATTTCGCCCAAGTAAGACGAGCGAGCACAGCTCGCACACAAATTGGCGCCGGCTGACAAACTCAGCCGGCGCTTTTTTCAGGAGCAGGAACTCTTGCAACGTTTCACTGTTGCCGACGTGTTCGAGAATTCACTGCGTACTGCTGAACAAGGGTAAAGGGATCGCCGAAGACGACTCGCGCGAATTAAGAATCTCCATCGGCGCAGGATGTTCAATTCGTGAAATCCCACAACCAAGGTGCGGCCAAAAGAAGCGTTTGGGGAAGTCTTGACTAAGGTGCCTCGGAATGCATTACGGGTTTATTGACAGCGCCGCTGACGAGCAATAGACTCCGCACTCTCTTCCAAAATACGGGGACACAAAGGAGTCATGAATATGCGGCAAGAAACGAACTGGGTCCGAATGCTGAGCCTTTCGGTGCTGGGAGTCTGTGGCCTGCTGTTTGCGGCCGGCGTTTTCCACGGCCGGTTGGGCGCCCAGGCAAACACGGCGCCGAAATTCAAAGTCGATGCGAGTTGGCCCAAGCCGCTGCCCAACAAGTGGAAGATGGGCGGCGTGACTGGCCTGGCAGTGGATAAGGACGACAACGTCTGGGTTTACGATCGTCCCAACGATCTTACCAGCATCGAAATTGAAGCGGAGCAAGACCCTCCCATCGCCGATTGCTGCGTTCATCCGCCGGCCATGATTCACATCGCGGGGCACGACGGACCCGGCTACAAAGACGGCGAAGTGATCGGCTACTTCGACGCGCCGCAAGGGCATGGCATGGCCGTGGACAAGCAGGGATTCGTGTATCTCGGCCAGAACACCGTGCGAAAGTACGATCCGAAGACCGGCAAGATGCTGATGGCAGTCCCGCACGTGCCGGAGCAGCCGGATGGCAAGCCCTTTGAAGAGAATCCGCCGATCTCCTGGAAGAAAGGCGTCGGGAGCAGGGGGCCAATAGCGGGATTCATTACGTTACCGGGCGACACGCGCGTTCGCGGTGAAGCGGCCAATACTGAGAATGCGCTGCGGAATAAGGCATTCATTGAAAAATACCCCCCGACGACGCCGATGATCGTGGGAGGGATTGAAGAGATCCGCACGGACGATGCGGCGAACGAGATTTACATCGCCGACAACGCCTTTGGCGGGCGCGTGATGGTCTTCTCGCTCGATAAATTCGAATTCAAGCGGGGCTGGGGCGCCTATGGACACAAGCTCTCCGAGATCAACACTGATCCCGCCGCTCACGCCTACAAGCCGAACGGACCGATGGCAAAGGAGTTCGTCGGGCACCTCACATTTAATTTTTCAAACGACGGGCTAGTGTACGCGGCAGACCGCGCGGGCAATCGCATTCAGGTGTTCGATAAGCAAGGGAATTTCAAGAAAGAGTTCAAGATGGCGGAATGGACCGGCGTCGGCGGATCGACCGGCGGCGTGATGTTCTCGCCCGACAAAGCGCAACACTTCCTCTATATCTCCGATCTCACCAACAACCACGTCTGGTTCCTAAACCGCGAGGATGGCAAGATTGTCGGTCAGATCGGCCAGATGGGACAGAACGCCGGCGAATTCTTTGGCGTGCACATGGAAGCCGTGGATTCGAAAGGCAACCTGTATACGGGTGAGGTTTTCTACGGCGAACGAGTGCAGCGGTTCGTGCCGGTGAAATAGCGATACGTTAATTCCGCAGCTCGGGCGACGTGAATACAGGACGGAATTCAGGCGGCGCGATCTTTGACGTCGGCAGAAGTGGCCATTCGCGCGCAGTGCGCGCAACAGAAGAAGCGACCGGCCACTTCGACCCCGTGCCCAATCACTTTGCAATGACAATGTTCGCAGACCGGCGCGATCGCCTGAATCGCGCATTCAAAGCTGTCGAACGAATGGCGCGCGCCAGCAACCATTAACTCGAACGCTTTATCGTACTCGTTTCCGCAAACTTCACATTTCGCCATGATCTCCTCCGCACTGGCTATCGTCGGCGCAGAGGTGAGATACATCCATCCGGCAAACTGGGTAGCGACCCTCACCAGGTGTACGCCAAATGTCAGCCGGCGGCCATGCTCGAGTTTTGCTTGTAGCAATCAAGGATGAGGACGAAAATCGCAGCATGGCGCTCAGATTGCAATATGGCCTGGGCCTCGTGATCTGGGGACTTTTCGGCGTTTCTTTCCTGCTGGCCCAATCCAAAAATCCGGCGGATCTGGGCGTCGGCAAGCTGCTGGTGGTACCTCGCGACTCTCCGGATCCAAATTTCGCCGAATCGGTTGTTCTATTGGTGCACTACGCGGGCGACGGCACCGTCGGCCTTATGATTAATCGCCAGACGAAACTGCCGGTTTCCCGCGTGCTCCAGAATCTGAAGGGATCGAGCAAGTATCCGGACCCTGTGTATGCGGGCGGCCCGGTGGAAATTGAAGCAGTACAGGCGCTACTCCAATCGGGTGCCGGGCAGCATGATGCGACCCACATTTTCGGCAACGTCTATCTGGTTTCGACAAAGCCGGAACTGGAAAAAGCGTTGGCGGCAAGAAAAAGCTCGAAGGAACTTCGTATTTATCTGGGATACTGCGGCTGGAGTCCGGGGCAATTGGAAAATGAAGTGAACCGGGGCGGCTGGTACATTTTCGATGGCAGCGAGCGGCTTGTCTTCGACTCTAATCCTTCCACTCTCTGGTCCCGGATGATCGCTCGAACCGAAGAGGAAATTGTCCGGCTGCGACGCGGATTTATTGGCCGAGATTTGTTTGAGCAGCGATCGTCCGACCCGAATTAAATACAGTTAGAACGAATGGCCGCCGCGAATCCGTACGCACTGGACACGACATTACGAGAACTCCTACGGCGGCAGAGGTGTTCTTTTGGGGTTGGGAAATTTACAAGCAACTGGGTTCCCTTGCGGAACTGAAATCCGCCAAAGTACTCCGAATAAAGAAGAGCTTGCGCTTTATCGTCGGCGTGCTGCGCGTCCAATCCTGCGCCGGGCTGGAGCCGCATCTTCGTCTCTGAAAAATACTGCCGGGGAGACATGGAATCGCTTACTCAGTCTTGCGATATGATCCTTGTTCAGTTCACGCTTCCCATTCAAGACTGCGGAGACGACACTCTCGGTCCCCAACTCAGGTACAAGGTCCCGTTGTCGAAGATCGTTGGCTTCCATCAGTTCGCGTAACACCTCAACAGCAGATGCGCCGTGAATGCTGTGATGTTCTCGCTCATATTTGTCAATCAGCACGGTCAAAAGCTCCGCGAGTTCTCTTCCTGCGGAATCAAGACGGCCCCGTTGATCCAGGCGGTCCAATTCAAGCAATGTGGAAACGTATCGTTCGTGCTGCGCATCCGTGCTAATGACTTTCGGCGCACCAGAGACCAGGCCAATCAGGTCTTTCTTTTCAATCGCGGTCGCAATCATTTTTCCATCCACCCTTATCGTATTCCTCGTGGGTCAAAACATGCCGAATAAAAACGCGGTGGTATCTGAAATTGATCCACGCAACCAGCCTGCACTTATTGCCGCCAATGTTGAAAACCGTACACCTGCCAACACTGTCGGTGTGCGGGTAGGTTTTCCTTACGTCGAACAAATTTTCCCATTGAGCGTGCTCTGCTACCGTAAACCATGATTTCAGAGGTTTCTCCCAATCCGGGTGTTTCTCCCAAGCCTCTCTGAGTGCCTTCCGGCTGATGACCCACACGCCAAATCTTCGCATTTTGCGAAGTTACAATCAAGCTCACAGCGAAAAGCACTATGCGCCATTTGTGCGGAAGCTTCGGGAGTAAACGTAAAATGTCAAATGTCGCGCCGCAAAACCCGGACTCCAGCTAAGCCTGAGGAGCATCTTTGCCATCTGCTGAAGGTGCGTAGCCTCCGCGACATCTGCCGCTTGCGGGAGCTTTCGAAATAAGTGAGCCGCCCTTTAGTCGAAGGTGTAAATCTTACCGATCACAATAGGGCCACAATCGAGGGAAAACGGCGGTAACCCGATGAAAAGAAAGCGAGCGGGCCTATAAGCCGGATTCTGTCTTCGCGGCTGAGAGTCATCGCAACTTGCGCTGCGAGGCCGAGCTCAGACGCGGAGGCGATCATTCCTCTGGACCGCCGATCGCTCGACGGCTCGGTGCGGTCTACCCGAGGGTTGCGCAAGAGCGCCGAAACGCTCCCACTATAGCGGGCCGGGCCGGCCCTCCCCTCCTATTTGGCCTTGCACCACGCGGGGTTTACCGTGCCGCGAACATTGCTGTTCGCGCGGTAGGCTCTTACCCTGCCGTTTCACCCTTACCTGGCGGCGCGATTTGGAAAGATCGGCCAGAGGTTTGGCCTCGGGCTGACCATCGGTTCGCGTCGCCGGCGGTTTGTTTTCTGTGGCACTATCCGTGGCCCGATGCCGCGCTCGCGGCATCCGACCCCCTGGCGTTACCAGGCGCGCTGCCCTGCGGAGTCCGGACTTTCCTCCAGGCTTTTCCACGCGGATCTGCCCAGCGATCGCCCAACCCGCTCGCTGGATCGATTATAGCGCAGGCCAATGCACAAAAGCCGAGCGACAGCGGCCGTGGCGGAGATCGGCAGGGTTCTGATAGCAGCGGCCAATACTTCATTCGCAGCTATAGAACCTTATTATTTTATTCTTTCGTTGGTTGCTCCCGGCTTAGTTCGTGAGGCGGCCACGAAAGGGTGAGCAATATTGAACTGTCCTTTAACGCTACGACGTCATGGGGCAGGCATTGATCAAGGGCTAATAGATGCCCGGCAGGCAAATCTACAGTACGTCCCACTACCCGGAGTTGTACATGCCCGGTAAGAGTTTGAACGGAAATTCTGGCGGCTGCCTTGTGTTCGTGCATCTGAGTGTCTGCCTTCATTGAAATCAGAACAATGCGAAGATCGTCGTACTTCACAAGAGTCTTGGAACTACGCCCAACGCCGTGAAGCCATGAATCTTCCTTTTGTTGCTGATCGATTTCTTCCCCGAGGTCAAATTGCAATAGCGGAACGCTGAGTGTGCCCTCAATAGACTCGTGCCCAACATTCGGCCGCGCCGATGACTCCGGTTTGTCAGCCATATGTTCCTCCGTAGTTTTTGCTGATGTAGTCTAGCACTGGGTTGAGCTCCAGATTGAGGAATACATCGCGCCACGATAGGATCAGCCGGAGAGTGATAATCTCGCCAGCGGAGGTAGCCGAGCATGAATTCACCCCAGCCACAAAATAAATGTGAACTGCGGGTCGCTGAGGCAATTCCTCTGGCAAACCTTGTAAATTATCAAGAGGGAGCCGTTGTGAGCCGGACGCTTGTCAACCGCTCGACAGGAACAATCACGCTTTTCGCATTTGATGATGGCCAGAGCTTAAGTGAACATACAGCCCCATTTGATGCTTTGGCGCAAATTGTAGATGGTGAGGCGGAAATTGTGGTTTCGGGAAGGCCTCTCTCGACGAAATCGGGCGACGTGGTTCTCATGCCGGCAAATCAGCCCCATTCGTTAAGGGCTCTTACTAAATTCAAAATGCTCTTGACGATGATCCGTTCATGACTTATCCGCCGAATGCACCATACAAACTGAGGCGCGCGCCGCAATAGGGAATTTTGCTGAATTCAGAAAAGGGTGGGGGTGGATTTTTTGGCGGATTTGCGGCCGGAACGCTCGGCGGCTTTGGCGGCGCGCGCGACCGACTTCTCTTCTGGTGGCGCAGCTTGTGCGACGGTCAGCTTGCCTTCCAGTAATGCCTCGAATTCGTCTTCGGTTAAGACGCGGACGCCGAGCGATCTGGCTTTGTCGAGTTTCGAACCGGGATCGGCGCCAACGACCACAAAATCGGTATTTTTGCTGACCGAACCGATGACTTTGCCGCCATGACGCCCCACCAGATCGCCGGCCTCTTCTCGAGAGCGGCGCGCCAGAGTGCCGGTGAACACGAACGATTTGCCGACAAGACGGTCGGAAACGGCTTCCTGGCGGGCCTGATGCGGGTCAATGCCGGCTTCATGCAGGCGGCGGATCACTTCGCAATTGGCTGCCTCGGAGAAAAACTCGGCAATGCTGGCGGCCACCTTGGGTCCGACCTCGGCGACTTGGGTGAGCGCCTGCTCATCGGCTTTTTCGAGCGCGTCCATCGAACCGAAATGCTCGGCCAGCAATTGAGCCGTGCGTTCACCGACGAAGCGGATGCCGAGGGCATAGATCAGGCGGGAAAGGTCGTTGGATTTGCTGCCTTCGATTTCACGGAGAAGATTCTCAGCGGATTTTTCCGCCATGCGTTCGAGTCCAGCCAGTTTCTCCGCGTCGAGGTGGTAGAGATCGGCGAAGTCTTTCACCATGCCGGTGGAAACGAGCTGGTCGACAATTTTTTCGCCGAGGCCATCGATATTCATGGCGTGGCGGCTGGCAAAATGGATCAACGATTCACGGCGCTTTGCTGGGCATGAGGAATTGACACAACGATAGGCGACTTCGTCGGGCGATTTATGGATGTGGCTGCCGCATTCAGGGCAAACATCGGGGATGTTGACGGGCCGCCGGTCTTTCCCCTGCTGTACCACTTTGACGACGTGCGGGATCACCTCGCCGGCGCGTTCGATCAGAACGGTGTCGCCCGCGGCCAGCCCGAGGCGGTCGATTTCGTCCATGTTGTGAAGCGTGGAACGGCTGACCGTGACTCCGCCGACCGGCACGGGATCGAGCAGCGCAACCGGGGTCAGCGCTCCGGTTCGTCCCACCTGGAAGACGACCTCGCGCACGGTGGTCGTTTCCTGCCGCGCCGGATATTTGTAGGCGATGGCCCAGCGCGGCGCTTTGGAGGTAAAGCCAAGCTCCTGCTGGAGCCAGTATTCGTTTACCTTGATGACAATACCGTCGATCTCGTACGGCAATTTTTCACGCTTTTGCTCCCATTTGTCGCAATAAGCCTTCACCGCGTCCATCGAACTGCAACGTTCCCATTGCAAAGGCTTGAAACCGAGCGCGGAAATGGCCTCGAGTTCCTCGGAATGACGCGCGAACGGGCTGCGCCCTCCGCCCAGCAGGTAATAGCCAAAGAAATCGAGTTGGCGCGAGGCGGTGATGCGCGCATCGAGGACGCGCACCGAACCGGCGGCGGCGTTTCGCGGATTGGCGAAGCGCTTGCCGCCGGCCTCTTCCTGCTGTTCGTTGAGCTTGGCGAATGCCTTTAGCGGCATGATGATTTCGCCGCGAACTTCGAAACTGCCTTCGAGTCCGAGACGCCTGGATTTTGCGGCATCGATGCGATGCGGGATGGCTGCGATCGTCGCGACGTTGGGGGTGACGTCTTCGCCATTCACGCCATCACCGCGCGTCACCGCGAGAGCAAGCTGGCCGTTCTCATAATGCAAGGCCATGCTGAGACCGTCGTATTTGTGCTCGACGATGTATGCGATCTCGTTCCGGCCGGAAACTTCGCGCGCGCGGCGGTCAAAACGATCCAATTCTTCGAATGAGAAAGCGTTGTCGAGGCTCAGCATGGGCGGATTATGGCGGCGTGTCTCGAAACCTCTGCGGGGCGCGCCGCCCACGCGTTGCGTCGGCGAATCCGGCGTGACAAGTTCGGGATGCCCGGCTTCGATCTCTTTGAGTTCGTTCATCAAGCGATCGAATTCGGCATCGGAGATAGCGGGCCGATCAAGAACGTAGTAGCGGTGCTCGTGCACGCGAATTTCGTCGCGCAACCTGGCGACTTTTTCGAGAAGCTTGCTTTGGGCTTTGCTCTTTGCCATGCGGAGGCCGAAAGCGGTTCGAACCTAATTATACAGTTTGCGGACCAGAGCGAAGCGAACGGAGGTGGCTGCGGCAGTCAAACTTTCTGGTCACGAGCGCCCCGCATGGCGACCCTGAGTACCCAATAAAAAACGAAGATAAAGGCAATGGTCGAAATTGCGAAACCAATGCTATGTGCCGCCAGAAAACGGGTGGCCCCAGCGCCGTAACGAACAGCCAAATAGCCTTCCGCGAAAAATCGAATGGCGCGCGCGATGGTCATA
>Ga0209062_1004118_pt1 | contig 15687 bp, 10 predicted proteins | sample Coa_R2_2_FD_187158 | JGI IMG/M metagenome (GOLD analysis project Ga0209062, IMG submission 187158) | Surface soil microbial communities from Centralia Pennsylvania, which are recovering from an underground coalmine fire - Coalmine... | ecosystem: Environmental > Terrestrial > Soil > Unclassified... | reverse complement strand
GGATCATGCCGGATTCGAGGAGCTTCTGAAAGCCGCGATTGTCTTCCGGGAGCGGCTGGCCGAGGGTGGCGAGGACCGCCGTCGCGTCGTATTCGTTCCAGGCCGGATCGCGCCGCGCCTCGGGCCAGTCGCGGCCGGCGGCGCGGAAGGCTTCGGCCACGGCCTGCTCGGTGCGGATCTGGCGGGCCAGGCAGCCGGTTTCGACTTCGTCGTAGGCGATGCCGTGCCGCAGCCACCAGGCGGCAAGGTGCGCGGCCTGCGCCTCGCCCAAGGGCGTGAGCGGCTGCTCCGGGTGAAACGATCGCGCCTGCCCGTGGCGGACCAGCGTGAGGCGGCCCACCGCTAGTGCACCGCCTCGAAAAGGCCCGCCGCGCCCTGTCCGCCGCCGATGCACATCGTGACCATGCCGTAGCGTGCCCCCGGCCGCCGAGCCATCTCATTGGCCAGTGTGCCGACCATGCGCGAGCCGGTCATGCCGAACGGATGGCCGATCGCGATCGAACCGCCGTTCACGTTGAGCTTCTCCATGGGAATGCCGAGGCGGTCGCGGCAATAGACGACTTGCACCGCGAAGGCTTCGTTCAGCTCCCAGAGGTCGATGTCTTCGATCCGCAGGCCGCGCCGCTGCAACAGCTTGGGGACGGCGAAGACCGGCCCGATGCCCATTTCATCCGGCTCGCAGCCCGCGACGGTGAAGCCGCGGAAAATGAGGCGGTACGGGATGCCGAGCGTGTCGGCGCGGCTGCGCGACATCAAAAGGGTGGCGGATGCGCCGTCAGAAAGCTGCGAGGAGTTGCCGGCAGTCACGGAGCCGTGGCCGCTTGCGGGGTCGAAGTGCGGCTTGAGCGCGAGCAGGCCTTCGAGCGTGGTATCGGGGCGGTTGCACTCGTCGCGGTCGCAACAGACCTCGCGCGTGCCGATCCGTTCGCCGGTCCTTTTATCGAGCACGGCCATTGTGACCTTCATCGGAGCGATTTCGGCGGCGAAGAAGCCTTCCTGCTGCGCGCGGGCGGTGCGCTGCTGGCTTGCGAGCGCGTATTCATCCTGCGCTTCGCGGGTGATTTGATAGCGTTTGGCGACGACTTCGGCGGTATCGCCCATTACCATGTAGATGCCGGGGAGCCGCTCTTTCAGCACGGGGTTCGGGTCGTTATCGCGCGGCGTGAGCGAGATGCTTTCGACGCCGCCGCCGATCGCAGCTTCGACGCCTTCGTGGATGATCTGGTGCGCGGCGAGCGCAATCGCCTGCAGGCCGGAGGAGCAGAAGCGGTTGACCGTCGTGGCGGCGGTCGTCACGGGCAGGCCTGCGAGCATGGCGGAAATGCGGGCGACGTTCTGGCCCTGCGCTCCGTGGGGCTGGGCGCAGCCGAGGACCACGTCTTCGATTTCGGCCGGATCGAGCTGCGGGACTTTGCGCAGGACGGAGGCGATGGCGTGCGCGGCCAGGTCGTCGGGCCGCGTCATGTTGAACGAGCCGCGAAAGGACTTCGCGAGGGCAGTCCGGCAGCTTGCGACAATGACGGCTTCGCGCATGAGAGTGAGGACAGTATAGCGCAGGCGTGTATTTGACAGTCTAACCGTTCGGTCGGTAGACTGGCTGGCGTCATGGCAGACCTGGTGTCCGTATCGGTCGAGGAAGATGTCGCTGTCATCACCATTAACAACCCGCCGGTCAACGCGTTAAGCCCCGGCGTGCCGGAGGGAATCCGGAGTGCGATTGCGGCTGCGGCGGGCAATCCGAAGGTGCGGGCGATCGTGATGATCGGCGGCGGCAAGACGTTCATTGCCGGGGCGGACATCCGCGAATTCGGCAGAGTCGTCTCCGGGGAAAAGCCGCGCGTCAGCCTGTTGCCGCTGCTGGCGGAAATCGAGGATTGCCCGAAGCCGGTCGTTATGGCGATTCACGGCACGGCGTTCGGCGGCGGCCTCGAAGTCGCGATGGCGGGGCACTACCGCCTGCTCGCGCCGGATGCGCAGGTCGGCCAGCCGGAGGTGAAGTTGGGGATCATCCCCGGCGCGGCCGGCACCCAGCGGCTGCCGCGCCTCGCGGGTGTGGCGAAGGCGGTCGAGATGTGCGCGTTCGGCGAGCCCATCGGCGCGGCGGAAGCATTGTCCGTGGGGATCGCGGATCGCATCGTGGAGGGCGACTTGCGCGCCGGGGCGGTGGCGTTCGCGCGCGAGGTGGCGGGCAAGCCGGCGCCGAAGACGCGCCGGTGCAATAAGAAGCTGCGCGATTTCGACCCGGGCATCTTTGAGCGCGCGCGCGCCCAGGCGCGCAAGACGCGGCGCGGTATGCAGGCGCCGCTCGCGGCCATCGACGCTGTGGAAGCGGCGACGCAGATGACGTTCGATGAAGGCTGCGCGCGCGAGGCGGAGATTTTTCAGGAGCGGCTGCACTCGACGGAATCGCGGGCGCTGATCCACGTATTTTTCGCGGAGCGGGCGGTGTCGAAGATCCCCGATGTGCCGCCTGCGACGCCGGTAATGGAAATCCGCCGTGCGGCGGTGATCGGCGCGGGCACGATGGGCGGCGGCATCACGATGAATTACGCTAACGCGGGAATTCCGGTGATCGTCAAAGAGAGCACGCAGGAGGCGCTGGATCGCGGCATGGCGACCATCCGGCGCAATTACGCGAGCAGCGTCAAGAAAGGCAAGCTGACGCAGGCCGCGATGGACGAGCGGCTGGCGCGGATTACGCCGCAGTTGACCTACGAGGGCTTCGAGGACGTCGACATCATCGCGGAGGCCGTTTTCGAGAACATGGCGCTCAAGAAGCAGGTCTTCGCCGAAATCGACCGCATCGCGAAGCCGGGCTGCATCCTGGCGTCGAATACCTCGTACCTGAATATCGATGAGCTCGCGTCCGTAACCGCGCGGCCGGAACTCGTGGTCGGGCACCATTATTTCAGCCCGGCGAATGTCATGCGGCTGATCGAGATCGTGCGCGGACGGGAGACGTCGAAACCGGTGCTCGCGACGTCAATGGCGCTCGCGCGCCGGATGAAAAAGATCGGCGTGCTGGCGGGGAATGCGCGCGGATTTATCGGTAATCGGATGGTGACGCCGTACCTGCGCGAGGCGCAATTCCTGGTCGAAGAGGGCGCATCGGTCGAAGATGTGAATGCGGCGCTGTTCGAATTCGGAATGGCGATGGGGCCGCTGGCGATGAGCGACCTGGCGGGCCTCGACGTCGGCTGGCGCGCGCGCCGGGAATTCAAGCACCTCGAAAAGCCGGGCGTGCGTGTGCCGCTGGTCGCGGACCGCCTGGCGGAGATGGGGCGCTTCGGCCAGAAGACCGGGCGCGGGTTCAGCCGGTATGACGAAAACCGCAATCCATCGCCCGATCCGGAAACGGCGGCGCTCGTCGAGCAACTCGCGCGCGAAGCCGGGATTACGCGGCGGGCGATTTCCCGCGAGGAGATCGTGGACCGCTGCGTCTACGCGCTCGTCAATGAGGGCGCGCATCTGCTCGGCGACGGAATTGCGCTGCGGGCGTCCGATATCGACGTCGTCTATCTGAACGGATATGGATTCCCGGCGTGGCGCGGCGGGCCGATGTTCTACGCCGATACCGTGGGGCTGAAGCGGGTGCTGGATCGGATCGAGGAGTTCCGCGCGCGCCACGGCGACGATCTGTGGCCGCCGGCGCCGCTGTTGCGCGAGCTGGCGGAAGCGGGCGCGACGTTTGCCGAATTCGACCGGCGAAAGGGAATGGCGGCGGAGGCTTAGAATGGCTACTCCAACGAGTTCGATTGCCACGACGCGCGGCGGCGCGTTCTTAACCGAGGATCGCGCGCCGGCGGAGATTTTCACGGCGGAGGACCTGAGCGCGGAGCATCGTGCGATTGCCCGGACCGTCGACGAGTTCTATGCAAAGGAGGTCGAGCCGCATCTGGAGGCGATTCAACATCACGAGCCGGGCGTCGCGCGGGAGGTCTGCCGCAAAGCCGCGGAGATGGGGCTCGCGGCCATCATGATCCCGGAAAAATTCGGCGGCATGGAGATGGACTTGACCGCCATGATGGTCGCGGCCGAACACTTCGCCGGCGATGCGTCGTTTTCCGGGTGGATCTCCGCTCACGTCGGGATCGGCACGTTGCCGCTGCTCTTTTTCGGCAACGAGCAGCAGAAGGCCAAATACCTGCCGAAGCTCGCGAGCCTCGAGATGCTTTCGGCCTACGCGCTCACCGAGCCGCATGCCGGGTCGGACGCGCTCGCGGCGCGCACGCGGGCGGACCTTTCGCCGGACGGCACGCACTACATCCTCAACGGGCAGAAGATGTGGATCACCAACGGCGGCGCGGCGGATCTGTTCACGGTGTTCGCCAAGGTCGGGGGCGAGAAGTTCACCGCGTTTCTGGTCGAGCGCGGCTTCGGCGTCAAGAGCGGCGCCGAAGAAAAGAAGATGGGGATCAAGGGAAGCTCCACCACGGCTCTGTATTTCGATAACGTGCCGGTGCCGGCCGAAAATGTCCTCGGCGAGATCGGGCGCGGGCACATCATCGCACTGAACGTGCTGAACATCGGGCGGCTGAAGCTCGGGCCGGGGACGATGGGCGGCGCCAAGAAGGTGCTCGCGGCTTGTTTGAAATACGCGAAGGACCGGAAGGCGTTCGGCCGCGCGATCGGCGAATTCGGGGCGATCAAACACAAGCTCGCGGAGATGGCCATCCGGATCTACGCTGGCGAAGCCATGGTCTGGCGCACCGTCGGCATGATCGAGGCGCGGCTGGGTGGATTCTCCTGGGAGCGCGCCGACGGGGCGCAGATGGTGTTGAAGGCGGTCGAGGAGTTCGCGGTGGAATGCTCGATCGTCAAGGTGTTCGCGAGCGAGGTGCTGGATTACGTCACTGACGAGGGCGTGCAGATCCACGGCGGCTATGGGTTCCACCAGGATTACATGGTGGAGCGGGCCTACCGCGATTCGCGCATCAACCGCATTTTCGAGGGGACCAACGAGATCAACCGTCTGTTGATTCCGGGAATGCTGCTCAAGCGCGCGGCGCGGGGGCAGTTGGCGCTCGAATGGAGCGGGGACGATCTGCGAGCGGACGCGCCCGTGGAGGACCGGCTGGTGCGGAACGCGAAAGCGCTGGCCCTCGCCGCGCTGAACGCGGCCGGTCGCTACGGCGCCGCGCTCGACGAGCAGCAGGAAGTGCTGATCCGGATCGCGGATATTATCATTGAGACGTATGCGATGGAATCGGCCCTGCTGCGGGCCCGCAAACTTGGTGAAGGCAGCATGGCGGCGGAAATGACTTCCGTGTTTCTGCGCGATGCGATGGGGCGGATCGAGATCGCGGCCCGCGACGTGCTGCCGGTCGAGGCCGTGCGGCATCTTGCTGCGTGCGAGCCGGTGGACGCGATCGTGCTGCGGCGGGCCATCGCGGATCGTCTTTTGCGGGCCGGGAGGTACGTGCTATGAAGATGCCGCTGACGCCGGTGCGGTGCCTGTATCGCGGCGTCGATCTGTTTCCGCACAAAGTCGGGATCGTTTCGGGTCCGTGCCGCTTCACGTACCGCGAGTTCGGCGAGCGCTGTGAACGGCTCGCACACGGACTGCGGAGCGAGGGCGTGGTGCGCGGCGACCGCGTCGCGTTCCTCAGCTTCAACAACAATCAGTTGCTCGAAGGCTACTACGCTGCGCCGCTGATCCGCGCCATGGTGATGCCGCTCAACGTGCGGCTGCAGCCGGCGGAGCTGTCCGCGATTCTGAATCACGCCGAGCCGCGCGTGTTGTTCTACGAAAGCGATTTCGCGCCGTATATCGCCGTGCTGCGGCAGACCTGCCCGGCGGTCGTGCGTTGGGTTGAAATCGGGCCGGAATACGAGGAACTGCTGGGGCGGGGAAGGATCGAGCGGCCGGACATCTTCTCCTTCGATGAGGATGAGATCGCGGAACTGTTCTACACCAGCGGAAGCACGGGCACGCCCAAAGGTGTGATGCTGTCGCATCGCACGCTGTACCTGCACGCGCTGGCCGTCGGCGGCACGTTCAACCACGACGATAACGGCGTCGAGCTGCACACCATCCCGCTGTTTCACGCTAACGGATGGGGCCGGCCGCAGACCGCGGTGATGAATGGCCTCAAGCAGGTGATGGTGCGACGGTTCGAGCCGGCACAGGTGCTGCGGCTGATTCAGGAAGAGGGCGCGACGGCTATGTCGCTCGTGCCGACCATGGCCAACGCGCTGATCAACTGCCCGGATCTGGGAAGATTCGACACCTCGACGTTAAAGCAGATTCACATCGGCGGCGCCGCGGCCGCGCCGGAGCTGATCGCGGCAATGGAGAAGGCCTTCCGCTGCGAGGTGATCGCGGGCTACGGGCTGACGGAGACGTGCCCGGTCGCGACCTCGGCGCGCACCAAGAGCACGGTGCGCTACGCCGATGAAGAGGACCGCGTCCGGCATCTCGCGATGGCCGGTTGGCCGCTGCCGGGGTGCGAGGTCCGCGTTGTCGATTCGCAGATGCGCGATGTCCCGCGCGATATGCAATCAATCGGCGAGGTCGTGATTTGCGGCGATAACGTGATGGACGGCTATTACAAGGAGCCCGAGGCTACGCGCGCCGTGATGACGGATGGCTGGCTGCACACCGGCGACATGGCCGTCTGGGACGCCGAGAACTACATCCACATCGTGGACCGCAAGAAGGACATCATCATCAGCGGCGGCGAAAACATTTCGTCGATCGAGGTGGAAAAGGCGATAGCCGCCCATCCGGACGTGCTGGAGTGCGCCGTGGTTGCGGCGCCCGATCCGAGATGGGGCGAAGTGCCGGCCGCGGTGGTGTTATTGAAACCGGAACGGACGCTCGACGAGGAGCAATTGAAGGCGTTCCTGGCGACGCGTATCGCGAGCTTCAAGTTGCCCCGGCGCGTTGAGTTTTCCGGTCAGCCGCTGCCGAAGACAGGAACCGGGAAAATTCTCAAGCGGGAGATCCGCGAGGCTTACTGGAGCGGAAAGACGGTGCGGGTGGGGCAGGCATAGCGGTGGGACATGTCCAAACGGCCTGCAGTTCTCTGAATTGGCCCTGCAATTCTTAGTGGTCGGACCGACCGCTACGGTGTTCGCGCTTGCCGTGATCGGCCTAGCGTGGGCCGGGTGGAAGGAAAGACCGTTCCGGCGGCAGCTTTGGATGCGGTATCAGTGGCTGGCCTTCTCTCAGTTGTTGTACTTTGCCGCTGCGGTGGCAATCGGGGCCTTGTCGGCTTCAGCGCGATCTCCTTGTGGCTCGACGCACTCCCAACCCGGTAGCGGGCGCACGGTATCGCCGAGAATTTCCATCCTCCCCGCCCAACTGTTCGCGGGGGATTTGAAGTCGCGGCGCTTCGCAGGACCAAGTGTCGCCACTGGCCGGCCGCGGCGGGTAATGGTGATCGACTCGCCAGAGTCTCGGCCTCATTGAGTAGGGCCAAGCACTTGGCTTTAAACTCGGAAGCGCTGAGGACCCATTCCTTCATGGGACCAGAATAGCAGGGATATGGTCCCTGACCATGTCGAGGAGGGCTTTACACCAGCACCGTAAACGTCGCTTCCTTCCGCTCCACCGCCCGGTACAGCGTGTCCCGCTCCACGGGTGTGCGCCCCGCCTTGCGGATCAACTGCAGCAGTTCCGCGCGCCGCAGACCCTGGCTCGTGGTGGCGCCGGCGTCGTGGTAGATGCGCTCCTCGACGATCGTGCCGTCGATATCGTCCGCGCCGAAGCGCAGCGCGATCTGCGCGATCCGCGGCGTCATCATCACCCAGTACGCCTTGATGTGCGGAATGTTGTCCAGCATCAGGCGCGCCACGGCGATGTTCTTGATATCGGCGAACCCCGTCGTCTTCGGGATGTGCTGCAGCGGCGTGTTGTCGGGATGAAACGCCAGCGGGATGAACGTCACGAAGCCATGCGTCTCGTCCTGCAGCTCGCGCAGCCGGACGAGATGATCCGCTCGATCCTCGTCATTCTCGATGTGGCCGTAGAGCATCGTGCAGTTCGACCGCAAGCCGAGCTGGTGCGCGGCCCGCGCGGTTTCGATCCACTCCTGACCATCGATCTTGTGGTCGCAGATGATGCGCCGCACGCGCTCGTTGAAGATCTCCGCGCCGCCGCCCGGCAGCGAATCCATGCCGGCGTCGCGCAGCCGCTCGAGCGTTTCCCGGATGGTGATCTTCTGCCGCCGCGCGAGATACGCGATCTCGACCATCGTGAACGCCTTGAGGTGCACCTGTGGGAAGCGCTGCTTGAGGCCGCGCAGCATCTCGCAATACCAGTCGAGCGTCAGTTCGGGGTGCAGTCCGCCGACGATGTGGAACTCGGTGACCGCCTCGCTCCAGCCTTCGCCCGCCCGATGCCACACCTCTTCGAGCGACATCGTGTAGGCTTTCGGGTCGCGCACGCGCTTGCCGAACGCGCACAGGCGGCAGCTCGCGACGCAGACATCCGTCGGATTAATGTGGCGGTTGACGTTGAAGTAAGTGGTGTCGCCGTGCAGTCGCTCGCGAACCAGGTTGGCGAGATACCCGAGCGCCAGAATGTCGTTACTCCGGTAGAGCGCCACGCCGTCATCGAAAGAGAGGCGCTCGCCGGCTTCGACCTTTTCACGAATTGGCAGGAGGCGGCGATCGTCAATCACGACTGGCATGTTCAGGCACCCGCTTTGAAGAGGAAGATATCAGCAGTCCAGAATACGAAGAATAACACGCTCACGTAGCCGTTCATCGTGAAGAAAGCGGCGTTGACGCGCGAAAGATCGTCGGCTTTGACCAGGCTGTGCTCGTAGACGAGGAGCGCGATCACCGCAGTGATCCCGGCCAGCGCGAGCGCGCCGAGGCCGAGCGAGAAGACCAGCGCAAAGAGACACGCTACCATCAGCAGGTGCAGCAGCCGCGCCACGCGCAGCGCTCCAGCGATGCCCAGCAGGCGCGGGACGCTGAAGAGCGCTTCGCGGCAATCGAAATCGTAATCCTGGCAGGAATAAATGATGTCGAAGCCGGCCGTCCAGAACATCACCGCGGCGGTGAGCCAGAGGATGCGCGGATCGAGCGAGCCGCGGATCGCAATCCATGCCGCCGCGGGGGCGATCCCCAGGCTGAAGCCCAGCACGAGGTGGGAAAACGTCGTGAACCGCTTGGTGAAGGAGTAGAAAAATACAATCGCGAGTGCGGCCGGCGCCAGTCGCAGGCATAGCGGGTTCAACGCGCCCGCCGCTACGAAGAAAACCGCGGAAGCGGCGGTGACGAAAGCCCACGCGAATCCCCGGCTCAGGTGGCCGGCGGGAAGATGGCGCATCGCGGTGCGGGGATTGCGCGCGTCGATTTCCGAATCGACCAGCCGGTTGAAGGCCATCGCCGCGGAGCGCGCGCCGACCATCGCGACAACGATCCAGGCGAGCTTCGACCACAGGCCCGCAACCGCATAGCCGCTCGCGCGGAAGGCGAGCAGCGCGCCGGTGAGCGCGAACGGCAGCGCGAAGACCGAGTGCTCGAACTTGATCATGTCGAGCGTGAGGCGTAGGCGTTGGAACATGCGTGGGATCAGTCCAATTTTACCGCGCGCAAGGGCGCTTTCGCCGGAATCCCGGCCCCCAGCCGGTTACGCCGTGCAGGCCGAGGCGACGGCAAACGGCGAGGGCTGCGCCGCGAGATCCGGGTCCCACATGCCCGTCTGCTCGTACTGGTAGCGGGTCTGCATGTACTGTCCCAGAATGGCGAGCGCATGGCCGATCGCGGCGGGCTTGTTCTGCATGCGGCGGCTCAGCTTGGCGATCATCTCCTCCTCTGCGCGGCCGAGGCGCAGCACGCGTCCGGCGACCTGTACCGATTCCGCTTCGACCGCGCGCGGCGGTGGCGCGGGCGAGCCGGCCCCCGGCGCAAGAGCCGGCGGGCAGTAACAATCGATGAACCGCAGCATGCGCCGGCCGAACGCCTCGGCCGAGTAGAGCCGCGTAATCAGCCACCGCATGCCGCGCATCAATTCCTCGTGCGTCATCTGCCGGGGAATGATATTCGAGGAGCTGGGGCAAGTCTGCGGCGTATCGCCGTCGATCGCGATCAGGCGGTTCTCGGCCGCGAGGCGCGCGTAGAGCGGCGTCGCGGGCGGAGCCGTCAGCGGCGTCACGCTGAAAATCGGAATCGGGCTCGACATCGCGAAGTCATACTGCCGCTCGAATGCATCTTTGCCGTCGGCATCGAACCCGACGATCATCCCCGCGTCCACCCGCATGCCGCGCGCCGGAAACCGCTCCACGCACGCGACCGCATCCACACCCAAATTCTGGCGCTTGTGCGTTTCCTTGAGGCTTGCCTCGTTGGAAGTTTCGATGCCAATGAACAGGCAATTCATTCCTGCCTGGGCCAGCAGGTCGAGCATCTCGGTATCCCGGGCGCACTCGATCGAAACCTGCGTTGAAAACGCCACGCGCCCGGCGCGCCGCGAGGAATTCCAGGCGGCCAGCGCGCGCAGCAGCTCCTTGGCGCGTGCGCGGTACACCGTGAAATTATCGTCGGCTAAAAAGATGGAGCGGTGCCCGCGGCGGTAGAGCGCGTCCAGCTCCGTCAGTACCTGGTCGACGGACTTATGGCGCTGCTTGCGGCCCAGATACTGGATCACATCGCAGAACTCGCACTCGAACGGGCAGCCGCGCGCCGTCTGCACCACGGCATTCAGGCAGCGGTCGAGCGGATAGCCGTCCCACCGCGGCGCCGGCGAGCTCCGCAAATCCGGTTTGCCGCCGTCGTATTCCGGCCTCCAGGTGTTCTCCCGGAGATCGGCGAAGAACGCCTCCGCGATGCCTTCGAGCTCGCCCCTCACCAGGATGTCGCAGGCGCCGCGGAGCCGGTCGCTGGAGAGCGTTGCATAGGGCCCCCCGAAAATCACGACCTTGCCGCGCCGGCGGAACTCGCGGCTGATCTCGATCATCCGCCGCTCCTGCCCGACCTTGCCCGTGATCCCGATATAGTCCGCATCGGCCTCGAAGTCGACCGGCGCGATCTGTTCGTCGCAAAGGGCGATGCGGAAATCGCGAGGGGCCAGCGCGGCTACCGTGGGCAAAGCCAGATCGGCCAGCAGAAGAGCCGGCGGAAATCCATAAGCCTCATAGACCTGCCGTCCGAAAAAAGTGGGCCTATCGGAGCGTGGATTGACCAGATACAGCGACTTAGACATGCCCTACCGTCCTCACATAGCACGCCGCCGCGCCGACCAGCTGGCCGTTGGCGCGCGCCATCAGTTTCATCGTATCGCCGTTGTCCTCCGGCGCTTCGAAGCGCATCCGGGTCGAGCCGCGGCGCCGGCCGCGCGCGAAGCCTTCAGAAAGCAGCAGCAGGTTGGCCCAGCCGCGGCCGCGGTATTCCGGCTCGACGGCGCGCGCCACGATCACGCAAACGCCCTCGCCGTTGTTCGCCTCCATCAGCAGCATGCCGGCCAGTGCGCCATCCACCAGCAGGACCGGCGAATCGGCGAACCGGCGGTCCCAAACCAGCGGCGCGGCTGCGCCGGGCGGGAGCCGGAGTTCGGGAACGATCCGGTTCGTATAGAGCGCCGCCAGCCGCCCGCGGTCCACTTCGGCGATCTCCGCAATCCGCGCGCCGGATGGCGGCTTACCGCGGCGCGCGAGCCGCGCGATCGTACCCGCCAGCGGCTCCGGCGGAGCTTCCACCGTGAGCAGACGGCTTGTGCGGCGGAAGCCGGATGCGATCAGAAAAGGATCGGCATCCGGCTCCGCCACGGGATTCACTCGGGCGTGGATTTCGCCGGCGCATCGCGCCGCCGCAAGAGCCACCACGGATTTCAGTAAGGCGCGGCCGACCCCCTCGCGCCGCCGCGTCCGAATTACACGGATGCGCAGTTCATGGATGGCGTCGCCGGTCCACTGAAACGCGGCGCACGCGACCGGCGCGCCCGCGGTATCGAAGGCCAGCAGCGCGTCAGGCGCGCGCGACTCCCGGAATGCTTCCGGCAGCAAGGCGCGGCAGACCGGCCACTCGCCGGTATGAGGGGCACGAATCGCGAGCGTCGCGCTAACGGACACCGGCATAGCCGCGGGCCTTTTGCAGCCGTTGCAGCCACTCGCGGGCGGCCGCGCCGTAGCGGTCGGATTCGGCAGTCAGGCCGGCGCAGGTCTCGAAAGCCTGCTCGGCGCGCTCATACCGCTTCAGCCGCACCAGCGCCGCCCCGAGAGTGAAGTGGGCTTCCGGTAGATCGAATCTCCGCGCCAGAGCATCGGTGGCGGCCTCGGCAGCCTCGTCGAACCGGTTCTGCCGCAGCAGCGCTTGCGCCAGCCCGGCATAAGCCGCGGGCAAGTCCGAATCCCATTCGAGCGTCGAACGGAACGCGCGCTCGGCGTCTGCCCACCGCTGCAAATGGAGATGGACCTGGCCGATCACGAGCCGGATTCCCTGCGCCGGCTTCTGCGACCGCTCCGCCGCCAGCAGCGCCGCCAGGCCCTCTTCCGTGCGGCCTTCCGCCAGCAACAGATTGGCCCGCAACACCTGCGCCGCCGGCCAGTCGCCGCCACGTTCCAGGACTCCCTCCACTACACGCCGGCAATCCTCCATGCGTCCGGTCTCGTAGTAACACTGCGCGAGGTAGATCCGGTAAGTGGCCTCGTCGGGATACGCCGCCACCGCCTCTTCCATGAGGGGCAGCGCGTCGGCCGGCCGTTTCCGCGCCAGATACACGCGCGCCAGGCTGAACGCCTGATGCGTGCGCACCTGCTTGAGCTGTTCCTCCGCGCCCTCCGCGGGCGCTTCGAGATATCCCAGCGCCACGAGCTGTTTCATCATCGCGGCCGAATCCCACACGTCGCCGCGGGCGTCCGGCGGATGCATTCCCGCGTCCCCCGGCTCGTCCTCCCAGCTTGCGATGCGATCGAGCGGAACCTCGCCATCGAACGCCTCGGCCAGCACGCGGCCCTGCATGTCGGCGCCGGCCGGCAGCCCGAACAGCATGAGCACCGTGGGCGCGATATCGAGCAGCGTCGCTCCGTAAACCAGCTCGTCATGCCGGATGCCGGGGCCCGCCATGCACAGCATCCCGTGCATGCGGTGCCACTGCATCGGCTCTTCGTGATCGGGCGTGAAGCCGCCGAGTCCGCGCTGGTGGTCGCTATGGAAACCGTGATCGGAAACCACCATCACCGCCGCTTCCGGTCCCGCCAGTTGCACCAGCCGGCCCAGCAGAATATCGAGATAGCAGTAGGCGCTGTCTACCGCATGCCGGTAATGCTCGAAATCCCGCTCCGGAACGTCCTCCATCCGCGGCGCGCGGTACCGCATAAAGAGGTGCGAAACGTGATCCGGCAGGTCGTAAAACACCGTGGCGAAATCCCAGGCCTCCCGCTCCATCAACCACACCATCGCGTTGTGCGCGGAGAGGTTCTGCGCCAGTATCTCGGCGAAGCGGATCACCCGCGCGTCCGATTCCTGGTCGATTTCGGCCAGCTTAGGCAGAAACGGCAGCAAATCGTCGCCCGTTAGGTCCCCCGGATGCACCCGCAATTCCGCCATCTCCGCCGAGTACTCCTGCGGATGAATCGTGCCAGAAGGCAGCGGCCACGGGGCGCCGTAGGGAATTCCCGCCTGGCAGAAGGCGTTCGAAACCACCGCCCCCGCTACCGGCTCGGCCGGATGGCTGCCGAACCAGTTCACGGCAATCGAACGGCGCCCGCTCTGGTGCAGGATGTTCCACAGCGCCTTTGCCTTGCGGCTCGTGGAAGCCACCGGGCGCGCGCCCCCGGTCGCGGGGTCGGGTTCGACGAAGCCGTGGATGCCGTGCAGGTCGGCCGTTTTGCCGGTTGCGATTGAAGTCCACAGCAGCGGCGACATCGCCGGTTCGAGCGTGGCGAGATTTCCCATCGTCCCGCGCTCCACCAGCCTCGCTAGGTTCGGCATCCGGCCCGCGTCGAGCAGCGGGTGGATAATCTTCCAGTCGGCCGCGTCCCAACCCACCAGGAGGACGCGGTTCGCGATCGGTTGTGGCACGAGTTACTCGGTCTTGCGGGCGGCCGCGCGGCGGCGGCGAAGCAGGGCCAGGCCGGCTGCGCCGCCCATCGCGAACATCGCGAGCGAAGACGGTTCCGGTGTTTCCCCTTGTCCCGCGGTAATGGATTCCCCAGGCGTCGTATCGTACGCATAATCCACCAGCGTCGCGCTCTGCGTGTTGGGCGCGCCGTTCACGTTCACGTTGATCCGCGCCCAGCCGGTGTACTGCTGGCTGTTACTCGTGAAGATGATTCCCAAGTAGGCATTGCTGCCGTTCTGCGGCCAGTTGCCGCCTTTGTAAGTCCCGGGGGGATAGCTGTACGTCAGCAGTGGGCCGCCGGGAGTTGTCGGGTTGGCGGTGGAGATGACGCTGCCGAAGGAGAGCGCGGCCGGATTCCCTCCGTTGCCGGACACGAAATTCATCGATGTGCCGTTGACGGACGCGAAGTTTTCGTAAGAAGGGGTGGCGCTGCCGCTGGTGGTGGTCAGCAGCTTCAGGGCGGCGGTTCCGGGGAAATTGACCGTCACCGAATTGCCCGGCGCGGTGTTCCCTGAAACCGTATCGTTCAAAATACCGCTGTAATAAACGGTGCCGGCGTGCGAGACCATTGGCGCGCCAAGGATGGCGCCTCCGGCAAGCGCATACCGGGCCAGCTTGCTATCCAGTTTTGAGAGAGACGACTTTCTGCGCAGGATCCGGGACTGGGGCATGAATTCTCCGAGGTTCAGGTAGAGTTTCCAAGAATAATATGGCTAGTTCTGTAGGGTCAAGGATGTTTAGTACCGGGTTGTCCTGGTACCAGAATGCGCAAACCTACCACACCTTGCACGCATTCTCCCGCGCCATCGGCTGTCCAGCATGGCAGGAGAATGCGTCCCGGAACTCCGGCATATTGCTCACGACGCCGTTGATGCGGTACTCGTCCGGCGAATGCTCGTCCGTGATGGCGTGCATGCGTTTGCTCTCCGGCCGCTCGTAGCCGCAGGCCCACTGCGCCATCCCGATGAAGAACCGCTGCTCGGGCGTGAAACCATCCACCGACTTCAACTCCTGGCCGCGTGTCGCCGCTTTCCACGCCATATACGCCAGCGTCGTCCCGCCCAGGTCGGCCACATCCTCGCCCAGCGTCAGCTTGCCGTTAATTTTGATATCGTCCACCACCGTATATTGCGAATACTGGTCGGAGACGCATGCCGCGCGCCGCACGAATTCCTCGGCATCCTGCCTGGTCCACCAATCCCGCAGGTTGCCCTTGGCGTCGAACTGGCGCCCCTGGTCGTCGAAGCCGTGCGTCAGCTCGTGCCCGATGGTCGCTCCCGTGTTGCCGTAATTGGGCGCATCGTCCATTTTCGGATCGAACAGCGGTGGCTGCAGCACGCCCGCTGGGAAATTAATGTCGTTCTTCTGCGGATCGTAGTAGGCGTCCACGGTCGGCGGGGTCATCTCCCATTCGCCGCGGTCCGGCGGCTTTCCGATCTTCGCCAGTTGCCGGTGCGACTCGAAAGCCGTCGCGCGTTCGAAGTTTCCGAGGAAATCGCCGCGCTCGACCCGCACGGAGCTGTAATCCCGCCACTTGTCCGGGTACCCGATCTTATTGGTCACGGCGTGCAGCTTGGCCAGCGCCTGCGCCTTCGTGTCATCACTCATCCACGTGATCTCGTGCAGGTCCCGTTCCATGGCTGATTCGATCTGCCGCACCATCTCGAGAGCGC
>Ga0209062_1004116_pt1 | contig 15691 bp, 7 predicted proteins | sample Coa_R2_2_FD_187158 | JGI IMG/M metagenome (GOLD analysis project Ga0209062, IMG submission 187158) | Surface soil microbial communities from Centralia Pennsylvania, which are recovering from an underground coalmine fire - Coalmine... | ecosystem: Environmental > Terrestrial > Soil > Unclassified ... | reverse complement strand
TCGATCGGGCGGCCCAGGATCCCGCCGCTGAGGTTGATCTGCTCGACGGCGTACTGCGCCACCTGCCAGTTGGCGTTACCGCCTGGCGCGATCGGCCCCGTGATGTCGGTTGCAATTCCCATTTTGATTGGACCATCCGCATGGGCCCATTCGGGGCGAAGCAGGAAGCCGCCGGCGAGGCCACCCAGCCACCCAGCAGCGGTCAGCGCCGCACTGCCCCGCAACAGTTGACGGCGGTCGATCGTCTGCGAATCTCGTACGCGTGAAGACTGCTTGAACATGCTAAAGTCTCCCCTTGCCGATAAGGCCTTCCGGCCTGAACTTCACGATGGCGAGTGCAATCAGGAAAACCAGCGGGTCCGCCAGCACCGGATACACAAGCCAGGGCAGCCCGGCCGCCATGCCGCCGACCAGGGAGGCGCCGAGCACCGGTCCCTCGAAGCTGCCGACGCCGCCGAGCATGACGGACAGGAACGACTGGACGAGAAAGCGGATACCGATGTCAGCAGAAAGTCCGTAGAGCGGGACGATCAGGGCGCCCGCGAGGCCCGCGAGCGCCGAGCCAAATGCGAAGGTGAGGGCATAGAGTCGCGCTGTAGAGATGCCGCTGGCCCGCGCCAGCATCGGGTTCTCGAGGGCGCCCCGTATGCGCAGGCCCATAGCGGTGTGGGCAAGAAACAACCAACTCGCCAGTACGACAATGATCGTGGTGCCAATAATGACGGTGCGCCAGACCGAGAACTCCACGCCGCCGACCGAGAGTACGCCGGATGCCGGCTCAGGGATGGCCTTGTAGTGGCCACCGAGCAGCCCGCGAATGAGCTCGCGGATGATCAGCCCGATGGAAAAGGTGCCGAGCATCGCCATGATCGGATTTGCGCAGAATCGGCGAATCACGGTGCGCTCGAGGACCAAGCCAATCAGCGCGAGGACTAGCGGCGCCGCGAGGATTCCCAACCACAAGGGCAGCGCGTATTCGTGGAATAGGTACAGCGTATAGGCGCCCACCAGCACGAACTCGCCATGGGCGAAATTGAATATGCCCATCATGCTGGCAATCACGCCGAGACCAAGCACGATGAGCACCATCACCGAAGTGAAGGCCAGGATATCGAAGGCGAGCTTGATGTCGGATTCCATTGCGGCTTCCGCCTTGCTCAGTGCCGACCATCGAATCCTAGCATGGTATGTGTGGGGATGCACGGCCGACGTTTCGCGGGAGGCAAAGCGTTCCGGAAGCCGGTATTCATCTGCGCCTCGTGGACCAGTCAGCGGAGCGCGTACTTAATGCGCGCGGACGCTATTTGATGTTGCGAAGCCGCCGAAATGGGTTGCAAAATTGGTGAGGCCTGTCTTGCGTGAGAGAGAAAGAGCGACAGCGCGTGGCCTGCCGATCAAGGCTCATTGAAGGATCGGCGCCTTTTGGAGCAACCCGGTGAGCTTGTCTTGGTTCGGCGCGATGGAATCTGACTTCCGCGTTGCCTGGGAGGACGGCGAACGTGTCTTTTACAGAAGTCGGCAGAAGCGTGCGGGTGAGCCAGCCGTCCTGCTGGTACTTCCACGCGCCGAGCACCCCACACCCCTTGTGCTTGAAAGGTTCGCCCACGAATTCGCATTGAAGGAGCAATTGAGCAGCGCTTGGGCGGCGCGGCCGCTGGAGCTCGTGCGCGAGCACGGGCATGTCATGCTGGTGCTCGAGGATGCCGGAGGTCGTCCGCTCGAAGAACTGCTCGGTGCGCCGATCGAAATTGGCAGATTCCTGCCCCTTGCGATCAGCATAGCCGCTACGCTCGCCAAGATGCACGAACGGCGTCTCGTGCATAAGGACATCAATCCCGCCAACATCCTGGTGCACGAACTGACCGGAGAGGTACGATTATCCGGATTTGGCATGGCTACACGTCTGCTCCGCGAGCGCCGGTCGTCGACCCCGCCGGAGATCATCGCCGGAACCCTGGCGTATATGGCGCCTGAGCAGACGGGGCGAATGAACCGCTCGATCGACTCACGGACCGACCTCTATGCGCTCGGCATCACGTTCTATCGGATGTTGACCGGCTCGCTTCCGTTTTCGGCTGCTGACCCGATGGAATGGGTTCACTGCCACATTGCGAAGCAGCCGATTGCTCCGGGCGAGCTGCTCAAGACGATCCCCGCGCCCATCTCATCACTCGTGATGAGGCTTCTCGCCAAGAATGCAGAGGAACGTTACCAGACCGCGGCTGGCATTGAGAGCGATCTGCGGCATTGCCTGCTCGAATGGCGAGCCCGGGGCGGCATCGATCATTTCCAGCTTGGGGAACGGGACACGCCGGACAGGCTGGTTGTTCCTGAGAAACTGTATGGCCGGGCAAAGGAGGTAGCTGCGCTAATTGCCGCTTTTGATCGGATCCTCGACGGCTGCCAGGCGGAGTTGGTGCTCGTATCGGGTTACTCGGGAGTAGGGAAGTCCGCCGTCGTAAATGAGTTGCAAAAGGCGCTAGCGCCGTCGCGAGCGTTGTTTGCAACCGGCAAGTTTGATCAGTACGAACGCGCCATTCCCTATTCGACGCTTGCAAAGGCCTTTCAAGACCTGATCCGACCGCTGCTGGGCAAGCCAGATGCCGAACTGCGCGTTTGGCGCGACGCATTTGGCGAGGCGCTGGGCCTCAACGGGCAGATCATGATTGACCTCGTCCCGGAACTGAAGCTCATCATCGGAGAGCAGCCAGCGATTACGGATCTCTCGCCACAGGAGGCCCGGCAACGGTTTCAAGGTGTGCTTCGCCGCTTCATCAGGGCATTCGCGCGGGCCGAACATCCTCTCGTGCTGTTTTTCGATGATCTGCAATGGGTGGATGCAGCGACGCTCGATGTGCTCGAAAGCCTGCTGACCGAGCGCGATCTGCAAAATCTGCTGTTGATCGGCGCCTACCGCAGCAACGAGATCGCTCGCGCTCATCCATTGATGCGGAAAGTCGAGGCGATCCGCAATGCCGGAGCGGTCATCAGTGAAATTCCGCTTGTACCTCTCACGCACAAGGACCTGCGAAGGCTCGTGGCGGATGCGCTGCACTGCAAGCCGGCCGAGGCAGTGACGCTGACACAAATCATCTACGACCGAACGCTCGGCAATCCGTTCTTTGTTATCCAATTGCTGACACAGCTGGCCGAGGAGCAGCTCATCCAGCCCGACGGGCGCGGAACATCCTGGCGCTTGAATGTTGACCGCATCCGCGCCAAGCCGCACTCCGACAATGTGGTCCATGGTTGCCAAGCTGAAGCGGTTGCCAAGCAGCACCCTGGACCTGTTGAAGCTGCTTGCCTGCATGGGCAGTCTGGCCCACACGAGGATGTTGCAAATCGCCTATGGTGGCCAGCCCGAAGAACTTGAAAAGGCGCTGCTTGATGCGACGCAGGCCGACCTCATCATACGCGTGGACGGCTCATTCAAGTTCCTGCATGATCGTATTCAGGAGGCGGCCTATTCGCTGATCGAGGAAAGCCGGCGAGCCGCAGCTCATGTAACGATCGGCCGGATGCTCCTCACTCGCCTGACACAGGATGAGATTTCCGACCATCTGTTTGACATCGTCAATCAGTTCAATCAGGGGGTTCCAATCCCTTCCGAAGGCGGGCAGGGCCAAGGGACGGCAGCGTTCGACGGCAACGCCTCTCTTTTCCGCGATGTCGACGAGCGGCTGTGCATCGCGGCGCTCAATCTGCGAGCTGCAAGGCGCGCAAAGGCATCGACCGCCTACGCGGCAGCGCGCCTCCACCTGACTGCCGGAATCGCGCTGCTCGGCTCCGTTGGTTGGAGAAAAGACTACGAGCTCGCCTTCGGGCTTCATCTCGAGCGAGCCGAAAGCGAGTTCCTGAGCGGCAATCCCGAACTGGCCGAACAGCTCATTACGGAGCTGCTCGGACGGGCAGCCTCCAACGCCGACCGGGCGGCCGTCTATCGCCTGAAGATCGTTCTCCATGTCGTGAAATCGGAATACCGACGCGCTGTCGAGAGTGCACTGCTGGGTCTTCGGCTGTTCGGGATCGAGATGTCTCCGCATCCCAGCGACGAACAGGTCAAGGCGGCCTACGAAGAGGTCTGGCACAATCTAGGAGAACGCTCGATCGAGAGTTTGATTGATCTGCCTCTCATGAGCAATGTGGATATGCTCGCGGCGATGGCTATTCTCTCCGATCTTTCAGCGCCCGCGCACGTCACAGACGTGAACCTGATGCGCCTGAACACCTGCTGTCTGGTCAACCTTAGCTTGAAGTTCGGAATGGCGTCGGCCTCCACATTCGGCTTCGCATGGTTCGGTGTGCTTCTTGGCCCGGTCTTCCATCGCTACGGCGAGGGCTACCGCTTTGGCGAACTGGCTTTGCGCCTCGGCCTGAAACACGGGTTTATGACCCATACAGCCAAGAGCCGGCTCGCCAAGAGCCTGCTCGCTTTCTGGAGCCAGAACATAACGACCGCGGTCGATCTCACCGCTGCGGCGTTTCAGGCCGCGCTCGACGCAGGTGACTACACCTTCGCCTGCTACAGCCACAATTACAGAATCGAAGCGTGTCTTGTCCGCGGTGACAACCTCGATGAGGTCTGGAAAGAAACTGAAGCAGCGCTTGCCTTCGCTCTTAAGCTCAATTTTCGCGATGCCGCGGATATTGTCGTCAGCCAGCAGCGCTTGATCCAGAACATGCGTGGACGGACCGCGCATTTCTCGACTTTCAGCGACGCGCAGTTCGACGAGGAAGCATTTGAGGCACAATTGACGCCGGATCGAATGGCGACCATGGTCTGCTGGTATTGGGTGCTCAAGCTTCAGGCCCGCTTCATGTCGGGTGACTACGACGCCGCGGTCGCGGCGGCTGATCGCGCCAGAGCATTGCTATGGTCGTCGGACGCCCAGATCCACGTCACCGAATATCATTTTTACCGCGCACTGGCCATTGCGGCCGGTTGTGATCGCGCCGGCGCAGAACAGCGTCACGCCGTGCTGGCGTCGGTCAAGGCGCATCTGGAGCCGTTGCGCGAGTGGGCCGACAATTGCGCACCGATCTTCCGGGAAAGGCACGCACTGGTCGCGGCCGAGATCGCACGTCTGGAACACCGGGAATTGGAAGCGGAGCGGCTTTATGAAGAGGCCATCAGGCTTTCACGGGAGCACGGCTTCATACAGGACGAAGGCCTCGGCAATGAGCTTGCGGGACGCTTTTATTCCTGCCGCGGATTCGAGACGATCGCCCAGGCGTACCTTCGGAATGCCCGTTACTGCTATCTCCGCTGGGGCGCCCTCGGCAAGGTGAAGCAGCTCGACCAATTGCATCCACTGCTCAGGGAGGCCGGTCCGTTGCCTGTGGGGAGCGGCTCGATCGGCGCGCCGCTCGAGTACCTGGACCTCGCCACGGTGATCAAGCTGTCCCAGGCGCTCTCGAGCCAGATTGTGTTCGAGAAGCTGATCCACCAACTGATGGCCATCGCGATCGAGCATGCCGGCGCCGATCGAGGCCTCCTGATACTATGCAAAGGCGAGGATGCGCGGGTCGAAGCGGAGGCCAGGGTGCAGCGTGACGGACTAGAGGTGCGCCTACTCCGTACCGCCGCTACAGGGTCGGAGCTTCCGCTGAGCATGCTGCAGTACGTGCTGCGAACACAGGAGAGCGTTCTTCTGAGCGACGCCTCGATGCCTAATGAATTCTCATCGGATCATTACCTCGCTCGCAACCGATGCCGTTCGGTGTTCTGCCTGCCGCTGGTTCGACAAGCAAGAATGATTGGAGTGCTATATCTCGAAAACAGCCTCACGCAGGGGGCATTCTCGCCGGCTCGGGCATCGCTGCTCAAGGTGCTGGCCTCTCAGGCGGCGATATCGCTGGAGAACAGTCATCTCTACCATGAATTGGCCGAGCGTGAAGGAAGGATCAGGCGCCTGGTCGACGCCAACATTATCGGAATCGTGATTTTTCACTTCGAGGGTCGGATCATCGAAGCCAACGATACCTTTCTCCGCATGCTGGGATTTTCCCGGGACGATTTCGTTTCTGGCCGGGTGCGCTGGACGGATTTGATCCCGCCGGAATGGCGCGAGCGGGCCGCGCAGGCGCTCGATGACGTCAAGATCACCGGAATGGCGCGGCCGTTTGAGCGCGATTATTTTCGGAAGGATGGCAGCCGCGTCCCGGTTCTGATTGGCGCCGCGAGGTTCGAGGACGGCGGCGATGAAGGTGTGGCTTTCGTACTCGATCTGAGCGAGCGCAAACGGGCCGAGGAGTTGTTCCGTCAGATGCAAACGGAGCTGGCGCACGCGAACAGGGTCGCCACGATGGGGCAGTTCACCGCGTCGATTGCACACGAGATCAGTCAGCCCCTGACCGCGGTGGGCACCAACGCAAGCGCCGCGCTGCGATGGCTTTCCAGGGATCCTCCCGCAATTGAAAACACCCGGGAGTCACTTGAGCAGATTATAGCGGACGTGGCTCGCGCCGGGAATATCATTACGGGTATTCGCAACCTCGTCAAGAAATCGGCGCCACGCATTGAGAGTTTCGACATCAACGAGGCCGTGCGCGAAATCGGCGATTTGACCCGGGGCGAAGCCAGCAAGAACGGGGTCGTGCTCAAGACCAAGCTTGCCGAAGGCTTGCCGATGCTCAATGGAGACCGGGTGCAGCTGCAGCAGGTGATACTCAATCTGGTAGTGAACGCCATAGAGGCGATGAAAGGCGCCGACGAAGGCGTGCGCGAATTGATCATCAGTACCGGTGAGTTCGAGAGGGGCGCGGTGAGCGTGGTGGTTCAGGACTCGGGCCCCGGGCTTAGGCTGTCGGATTCCGAGCGGGTCTTTGACGCCTTCTACACGACCAAGGCGACGGGTCTGGGGATGGGGCTCTCAATATGCCGGTCAATCGTCCAAGCGCATGGCGGCCGTTTATGGGTTGCAAAAGCCAAACCACGCGGCGCAATTTTTCAATTCTCAATACCGATCACGCACGCGGACGCCGAAGGACGCAACATTGCCTCAGCGACCAATATGGCTTTGCCGCAGAGGCAGCAGTCCTTGAATTGAGTCAGGGCAGCGAAATCAATCGTACGTTGTTGGTCGTTCCCGCGAGCGCAAACGGAATGCCAGCGACAACGACCAGCAGATCTCTGCTCGACGCGAATCCATCGAGTGCAAAGGCCGTCGCGCGTTCGACCATCTCTTCATAGCTCCTTACGTCCTCGGAAAGGACGCTGTGAGCGCCCCAGAGCAGGCACAAGCGGCGGGAAGTGTCACGGCTAGGGGTAATGGCGAGGATCGGGAGGCTCGGCCGCTTGCGCGCGACGCGTGCCGCCGTTGTTCCGCTGGAAGTATAGGCCACGATGGCCGCGGCGTGGACGACGGAGGCGAGGTCAGCCGCCGCCGTGGCGACCGCATGTGGCGGAGTCTGCTCTTCGCCGGGCTGGGTCGCCTCCACGATGGAGCGGTACATCTTGTGCTGCTCCGTGCTCCGGATAATGCGATCCATCATCTCGACCGCCTCGCGCGGATATCGACCCGTGGCCGATTCCGCCGATAGCATCACGGCATCTGCCCCATCATAGATCGCGGTGGCAACGTCGGAGGCTTCCGCACGTGTCGGGGTGGGCGCGGCGATCATGGAGTCCAGCATTTGCGTCGCGACGATCACGGGCTTCACGGCAAGTCGGCAGGCGCGCACCAGCTCCTTCTGACGACCTGGCACGTCCTCATGTGGAATTTCGACTCCGAGATCTCCCCGCGCAACCATGATGGCGTCGGACAGACGGATGATATCGTCGATCCGCTCGAGCGCCGCGGGCTTCTCGATCTTGGCCATCAGACCGGCACGGTCTCCGACAAGACCTCGGGCCTCGATCATATCGGATGGCTTCTGCACGAAGGACAGCGCGACCCAGTCCACACCGAGCTTCAGCCCGAACTCCAGATCACTGCGATCCTTCGGGGTGAGCGGCGAAAGATCAAGCACCGTCCCCGGGAGATTGACCCCCTTGTGGTTCGAGATCGTGCCGCCGACAATCACTTTGGCTTCAATGAAATCGTTCCCGAGTCCGGTGACCCGGACGCGGACTCTGCCGTCATCGATCAGGAGATCGTGGTCCGGGGCTACAGCGGCAAAGATCTCCCGGTGCGGCAGCGGAATCGCGGAATGGTCGCCGTCCGATCCGGAGAGGACGAACCGGATCGTCTGCCCCGGCTCGACGGAAATCTTGTCATCGCGCAATGTTCCGACCCGGATCTTCGGGCCTTGCAAGTCCAGCAGGATGCCTATGGGGCGGTTGACATCCTGTTCCAGCTTTCGGATGGCCGCATGAACCCGCGCGTGATCACTCTGCGTTCCATGGCTGAAGTTCAGACGGAACGTATCCACGCCTGCAAGAAACAGCGCCTTCAGCATGTCCGGAGAATTGCTGGCGGGGCCGACAGTCGCAACGATCTTTGCCCGTCGATGACGACGCATGGGTTACCTCATTTCTGACTCGCCGCCTGTGATCAGCACGGCGCGAATGTCATTGACATTCGTGAGCGTTGGCCCTGTGCGCACGAGATCCCCAAGGGAATCGAAGAACGTGTAGCTGTCATGGGCTGCCAGAAGACCGCGTGCGTGGAGACGCTTCTCGGCGGCGCGCCGCGGCGTATCCGGACCAATCAAAGCACCAGCCGCATCTTCCGTTCCGTCAATTCCATCGCTGTCTCCCGCAATGGCCCAGATGCCGGGCGCCCCGGACAGGGCGACAGCAAGCCCCAGCAGGAACTCTGTGTTCCGGCCGCGGCCTGCTGTAATGGCTCCAGTCGGGTCGCGAGGTTGTCGTCTGCAATATCGACCACGTCTATCCCGGGACGGAAGTCACTCTGGCGCCGGTGCTGGGGCACGCAGCGGTTGGCGCCGACGACCTGATCGGGCAAGCGGCTTCATCGAACGCAGCGAGCAGGCCAGCTGTGTGCCCGCTCCTGCCTGGTCAAACCCCCTTGACGCTGTCGAGGCTACTGCACCAGATGCTTGACAAGGTAAGCTCTTGCCGAACCGCTCGGCGGTTTCGCAAACTTAGTCATAGCCCGGCTTAGTCGCCGATGCGAAAGCACCTCTCACTGCGCATTTCGCCGACGTGATGTCGCCGCGCAAGCCGCTGCAGCAGGCAATGGCTTTAGATCAATTGGGCGGCGCGTCGCGCGTCCTTCGCTGCCACTGGATGAATCTATCAAGCAGAGCTTGGGATTTTTCGGAGGCCTTAGCGGTTCCAGCAGAGGCGGGTTCGGACTCAACACCTGAGTTATTGAGTGCTTGTGATTGTTGGAACCGCACGAATCCTTGAAGTAGCGCTTGGGAGCTTTCAGGTCTCGTCTGAGCCGCTGTAGCTGATGCTGGCGTGGATATGGAAACGGCGAGCGACGGATCGCTTCTAAGCTTTGGAACCACGTTGAAAAAAACGAGAGCTCCGACCACGGCAACACCGACTGCCGCGGTAATTCCTCCTGCAATAGCAGGCAGCAGGCGCGGTGGACGACGTTGGCGAGCGAACTCAAACTCCAGCGGATGCCGGTTCGAGTTCGTGAAGGCTTCCTCGCGCATCTCGTCGAAACGAGATCGAGAGGACGTGGGAGGCAAATGTCCCGATCCGAAACTCAATTAGAGCACCTCCCCGTTCCTAGAGCACCTGTTCGGTACGTTAATACTGTTTTAAAAAGTCTAGCGAATCAGCCGCGTGGAGTCATCTCAAAAACACCATCAATCCCCCAACTGTGTGCCACAGGCCAGCTTAGGTTGAGAGCCGCCGAGGACCGGTCGCGGACGTCAAGCGTCGAGATGGCCGACGCTACATTGAGCACGACAGGTCGCGGGTTCGGCGTTTAGAAGCCACCAAGCGAAGTTGATCCAGAGGCATTAGTAAGTAGTCCTTTTTGGAGGCCGATCTTGCTATCGCCCAAAGGCCCGAACACGGTCGTGGCAATTTGCAACACGTTGAGCCATGAATGGTGACAGCCTTGCTCCCTTGATGCTGATCCAGGGCATGACGGTGGCCGACCTCATCAACTCGCTACTGCGTTCACCGATCAAGAACGGCGAAGCGATCAGGCTAGTAACATGCGCTTGGATCTGACGAGTCCTCGTTGAGACGCAAATCGCGGGACCTTCGCACATTGTTTATATTTACGATCGCCCAGGTTCGCTTCACGTCGTCGATATCCCATGATACTTCGAAGGGCCAGCTTGCTAGCACGGGCATTCGCCTGTGCTTGGGACCCAGAAACGATTTAGGCGCATGCGAGCGGTTTGGGCTAATGCCCGGACACCGGCTGGTCCGCGCCTTCGACCATACCATTGCTCTCCCCGTGGTGGTTAGCTGCGCGACGTCGGCAACTACATTGCCAAGCTGCCCAGGCGCGAGCACGACGCGCCGGCATGGCGCGCAGAAATTCCAGGCCTGATGCTGGTCTGCCGAGGAGCGGCCTCGCAAATCGAGGACCTGGCCGCACTTGAGGATGGCCAGGCGATCAAGCCCGTGCATTGCTTGTGTGGTGTGCCCGCCGGCATTTTTCGCGCAGCATGGATCAGTCCAGCGCGATCCTCTCGGCTTGTGCCTGGAATTTCTTCCAGGCACATGCCGGGAAGCGTCAACCCCATGGAATACGCCATTGGAGGAGAAATTTCGCGTTCGCGCTGTCGATAGAAAATTCCCGTGGCTGACGGATGCCTTCATTTGCATGTTCCGCGTGACTCGAGACCGACGGTGGTGATTGCGTCGTCAGCGACACCAAATAACGAAGCCCGGCCGCCGCAAGCGCCCCTTCCTCCGTCATCCCCGCCTTGGCAAGCTCAACGAGGTGCCTAGCAAGCAAACTTACAGCGACGTCTTTGTCTAACGTGCGGATGCCGCTCGCTTCGCCATGTAGCTCCCAGGCGCGACGGCCCGCTTGGATTAAGACGTGGGGAAGGCTGTCTTCAGCATCATTCGACACATTCGGAGGCTCCCGCCCCAACCAAACATCAAAAACACAATCCACCGAAAAGATCAGTGGTAGCGCTTCGATTGTGGCAACCTGAATTAGCTCGAATTAAGGCTTGCGTTGATTTGCCGATGCGGCCGACAATATCCCGGATGCTTTTTATAAGAAAGGAGCCGCTTACCTACGCGCTTCGTACCAATCGCTGACTTCTCCCGGAACAAAGGCGCGAGGTCCACACCGCGAACAGCATCAGTTCGCGGATAGCGTGCGCCCGCGCAACGCTGGCTCCCTGCGAGCATAAGCGCGCATGCCTTCAGCGTCGGCAAGCTTGCGCGACCTGCGCGCGACCGGCGGTGAAACGCCCGTCGATCGGCCCCGAGTCGTCGTGATCAGAAGCGCCACTGCGTGGGTGAACGGTTCACCTCGGCCGATACGTGCTGCGATGCCAGCCGTCACATCCGCGCAGCGCTTCCGGTTAATGGCCGCGCATTTTTGGCGTAGCGCCTTGCGGTCGATTGGGAACAGCTCGGTGCGCAGGGCCGCATCTATGCCGAAGCGTAGACTGATCCGTCAAGCTACGCAATCTACGGGCAGGACGTGCTAGCGGTCGCGGACGTCGTCGCAATCGTTCGGCCCGGCGCCGCAGTGAGTTCTCGAGGCGCCACTCCCAACTCTCCGACAAGTTCTTGGCACGCCGCCAGGGCACTCACCGCCGGTTCGCGTCGACTACGTTCCAGCAACACGCTATGCTTATTCCGGACACGAGAATCGTCCAAGCGGTGATTGAGAGAAAAGTCTTCGGGCCATTCGATCGCGCACTCCATGAAATTGAATTTTTGCGCGCGGGCATGACCAGCAGTATCTTCGCACAGCCGCTTCCAACAGCCCTGACGGGCCGCGCGGCACGTGGTCGCTAGGCAGATGGACGTGAGCTGGCAGGCGGCTTGCGAATTGTGCCAGAGCTTGCGACTGGCGGCCCGTGGTCGACCGCAACCGATCTCGCCAACTGCTGATTGAGATCGTTCGCGCCTATCGCGGCGAACCGGGGGAAGTCATCACCCATGCAGCTGCTGTCGATATACCGCGCTCGATCTCGAGCGCCCAGTCCTCGACATCTTTGCGATGGCGCAAGCTTTCTGACACGTAGCGGTCCTTGCGCCGGACCTGGACGCGCCAGTTTCCGGATGGCAACTGAGTGAAGGTGGCCATGACCGTGCGTGTGCGCTGAGAGGTCAAAACGGGTACAAACGTGTGCAATTTCGGCTAATTTCGAGTGCACACGTTCATGCGTCATCCTATTGAGGACATAGGATAAATCATTGGACTTGCTAAACTATATCTTTTCCGTCGCCCCCATGAGCTACCAGGCCGAAGCCCAGGAGCATCCAGACCACGAAGGATGCCATCAACACGAACGGTGCGAAGCTCGGCGAAATCCCAGCCCGCCCTTTGCGCACCCACTTCCGGATTGGAAGGGTCGTTCGCAAAAGCCGGCGCGCAACGCGGAGTGCGCCTCTGCTCTCGCGGGGCACTACGACAGTAACGAACACGTGGTGCAGCGCAAGCCCGACGAGGACCATGCCTTAGGATGACCTCGATGGCCTCTCGAAAGGTCACGGCAATTGGCACCCCGTATGTTGCATCCGCGCTCCCCGAAGAACGATCACGTGTCTTGAGCAGGCAGCTCCTGCATCGCATACGGCCGCGTCAAGGCCTCAGCCTCGCTTCGCAACGGCGACTTAGCCGAACTGCGCTCGAGCCGGGCAATCTGTCGATCCGATGCAGCAGCTGCCGGTAATGGAGTTCGTAGGCCGCGGCCATCCGGTTTGCCGTGAAGCGCTCTTCGAAGCGAGCACGGACCCGGCGCCGATCGATCCGGTCGATGTCCTTCGCGGCCTGAACCGCTTCGTCTTCCGTCTCGACGATAAAGCCTGTCACGCCGTGCTCAACTACCTCCGGCACCGAGCCGGCACGATAGGCTATGACAGGCGTGCCGCATGCCATGGCTTCGATCATGACAAGACCGAAGGGTTCCGGCCAGTTGATCGGAAACAAAAGTGCGGCGGCTTCCGCAAGAAAGGGCTGTTTCGAGCGTTCGTCGACTTCGCCCACCAGCTGAATATCCTTGCCATCGATCTGGGGCTCGATGTGACGCTTGAAATAGCCGGTTTCAGACCGAGGGATCTTCGCCGCGATGCGCAAAGGCATTCCGGCCGCCCCGGCGATCCGGATCGCGGCTTCAGGCCCTTTCTCGGCTGTCAACCGTCCGAGAAAGGCCAGATATGACCCCCGTTCGAAAGACGGCCGAAACAGATCTGTCGGCAGCCCGTGATAAACAGTGCCGCACCAGTTCGCGTGTTGAAGTGGCTGGCGCTGGCTGTCCGAAATAGAGACGAAGCAGGCGCCAGGGAATGCTTTGAGAACATCGGAGAGGCCGGGCAAGTCCAGCCGGTTATGAATCGTAGTGAGGAAGGGCACGCCGGATCGGGTCAACAGTGGCAGGTGCAGCCAATCGATGTGAGCATGGATCAAATCGAAATCTCCGGCCTGCTGCGATATCGTTTCGAGCAGCACTGCCCAGGCGGCATTCGGGTCCGCGGCAGGTCGGCTCAGGCGCAGCGCGCGCGGCCATACCGGATGGAGCCTTGCACGCGTGTGAGAGTCCCCGCTCGCGAACAGCGTCACATCATGGCCGAGTTCGACCAATTCGTCGACGAGCCAAGCCACGACCCTTTCAGTCCCTCCGTAGAGTTTCGGCGGGACGCTTTCTGCCAAGGGCGCGATTTGAGCGATCCGCATCGGGGCGCCATTCAGCCGTGAGGGGCGCTGCGGGTGGTGGTGCATGCCAGAAAGAGCGACGCAACAGCTGCAATAGCAAGCCGTCCTGCAAAGTCTACAATCGGTCTACGTGCTCGCCGCCTGCGTGCGATGGCTGATTGCATCGGTCACCTCGGACTGATGGGCACCAACCATTCCAGCGGGTGATCGTTCCGCGTCAACGATGTTTGAAGACCGATCACGCTGCGCGTGGTGGCAAGGTTGAAAGCGAGGTTGAGCGGCAGGCGTGAAGTTATCGAGCCGAGCCTCATCGACCCCGACGCCCCAGCGCAAGCTGATCGAACTGGTCAACGTATTTCGAACCGGCGCAACTGATCTGATTTTCGAAGCCATCCATGGTTCGCGCTCGTACGCGCCGATCTGTATGATCTTCTTCGCAAGCATCTTGTGAGGGGTGACTCTTTTCCGCGAGTAAAAGCTCAACGAGCGCGGCGTCCTAAAAGGTCGTAACCAACAAAGCCGCGCGCCCAGCGTGTTCTAGCGCGCCTCCACTCAACCCTGCACGGCGATCTGCCAGTCCGGCCGGATGTCGGCGTTGCGCTGGCCGCAGACGGTGCAGATAAACTGGTCTTGCGACATCGGAGATGAAGCGGGCCCGGTATGCCTAGGAGCCCGGGCCCATTGCCTCAACTTCCTGGCCGGCAGGCAGCTCGGCTACATCAGCATCCTCAACCGGAATGGCGACACCGCATTGATCGATCGCAAGCGCGCACCTCTCCCCAAGGGCGCCCGCGACGGCAGCAGAGCCCGGGCAGCTGGAGGCATGCGCCTGCGGTCGGGTCGGGAAGTACATCAAGGCACGCCGCCGCTATCTTTTTTCGAGCTGGACTTCCTTAGTGATCGCCGCGATAGAGTTTCGATCTTCGCGACAATCCGAACTAGATCGTCATTGCTGATGCTCAAGCGCTTTTGCACCGATCTAACCTGCGCCTCATCTGCCAGGTCCAGCGTGGTGCGTATCGGACGGAGTTTTCGAATTCGCATGGCGCGCCTTTGCGTCCAGGTTACGACTGGCCGATGAGCTTTGCTGCAATCGCCGCCGCGCCGAAGCAAAGTACGGCGAGGCCGATTGCAATGAGCAGGGCCGTCCGAAGCTCTTGGCGTACTCGCGTCCGCATGCACAAACAACCAGTTGGTTGCGGTCTAAGTTCCCTAATCAAACGTCAGCCTCACGGATGGCACGTTCGCGAAGACCTACGCTGCGACAGTCGGGTCCGGCGGCAGCTGGACGGCGACGATTCCCTCGAGCGATGCGGTGACGCTAGCGAACGGGACGGCGACTGTCACGGCGCAAGTGACGGATGCCTACGGCAATCAGTCGACGCTGGCGAGCCAGGCGGTGACGGTGGCGGAGACGCTGCCGACTGTCACCATCAACCCGATCGACGGCAACGACATCATCAATAATGCCGAGGCGCATACCACCGAAGGGGTGGCGCTGGGCGGCACGGTGACCGGACTGGCGCAGGGGCGACCTTCAACGTCAGCCTCACGGACGGCACGTTCTCCAAGAGCTACACGGCGACAGTCGGGTCCGGCGGCAGCTGGACGGCGACGATTCCCTCGAGCGATGCGGTGACGCTGACGAACGGTCCGGCGACGGTATCAGCGAAGGTGACGGACGCCTATGGCCACGTCTCGACGCTGGTGAGCCAGGCGGTGACGGTGGCGGAGACGCTGCCGACGGTGACGATATCGACAACAGGTGGGACCACCAACCAGGCGACCCCGACCATCTCCGGCACGGTTAGCGCGACGAGGGTGGCGCCCTGTGGCGGGTGCATAATGATGGCCCGTGTTTTCCCGGTCGGCGCATCAAGAGCCAGGAATACATTCTCTGGCGCCGGGTGGCGGGCGGGCTCACGCGCGAACGCCAGACCAAACTTATGGCCCGGGAGATCGAG
>Ga0209062_1004112_pt1 | contig 15714 bp, 18 predicted proteins | sample Coa_R2_2_FD_187158 | JGI IMG/M metagenome (GOLD analysis project Ga0209062, IMG submission 187158) | Surface soil microbial communities from Centralia Pennsylvania, which are recovering from an underground coalmine fire - Coalmine... | ecosystem: Environmental > Terrestrial > Soil > Unclassified... | reverse complement strand
CCCGACTCTCTCCATCGAGGCCTGAAGTCGCGCGCTGCCCTGGCGGGCATGTCGCTTTCGGACTATCTATTGGCGGAAATTAAAGAGATTGCCGAAAAACCGACGCTCGACGAGATGCGGGCCCGCCTACAAAAAAGAGAGCCGGTTTCCTCGCCCATCCACACTGCACGCATGGTTCGAGAAGAGCGGGATGCGCGTTGATCGTTCTGGATGCGTCAGCAGCCATCGAGTGGCTTCTCCAGACGCCGGACGGGCAGCGAATCGAGCGCCGAATTTACGCCCACAATGAAACTTTGCACGCACCCCATCTTCTTGACCTTGAAGTCGCCCAGGTCCTGAGACGCATGGTCAGGCAGGATTTGGTGTCATCGCATCGCGCAGCCGAAGCCATCCGCGACCTTCAGGACCTTCGCCTGAACCGGTATGCTCACGCGATATTCCTGTCCCGCATCTGGCAGATGCGGGACAATCTTTCCGCCTATGACGCCGTCTATATCGCGCTCGCCGAAACTCTGCAAGCTCCTTTGATTACGAGGGACAGCCGTCTCGCTTCGATACCGGGCCTTTCAGCATCGGTCGAAGTTTTCTAAGCTCTGCGGTTGTCAGAAGGCTGACGTACGGGCGGACGCCTCGTCCGCCCAAGATTTTTGTCCCCGGACGCGGCGTCCGGGGCTACGTGACCCAACTTCAGGCAGCGCGTTTCATTTCACTCACAGCGCTGTGACTAATCCGCCGCGCGGCCATGCTGATCATCAACCGTGTCGTTCCGGTCATAATCATGCTGATACCGACGAGCGTCCCAATCACAAACGCGGAACTCGATGGCCAGTGTTTCCACACCAGCGCGCCCAGAAATATCGTGATGATTCCATCCAGCAGGATCCAGGCCGAGCCCTGCGCGCTCCGGTTTTGAAAGTAGGCGACGATGTCGAGCACGCCTTCAATCAAAAAGAAGTACGCCAGCGCCAGCGTGAACCCGGCCAGCCCCATCAAAGGATGCGTCAGGAAATACAGCCCCACCACCAGATACAGCACCGACACCAGTAGCTTCCAGGCAATGCTGCCCGCGCCCTTTGATTGAAATGCATGGATAAACTGAAAGCCCCCGCTCAACACAATCAACCAGGCCAAAACAATCACCACGCCCAGCGAAGTCCCCAGCGGAAGCGCGATAGCCAGAAAGCCAAAGACGATGAGCAGCAACGCCCACGCAATCGAACCTCCCGACCCTAGAGAAGCAATTCTATCTGTCATATAGGCAGCGTCCTTTCCTTGTGTTAAAAAATCGCCGCCATTTTACACCCGCAGCTTCCTTCTGCAACTCGTTTTTGAAGAAGCATAGGGGGCCTATTTATTCGCGGGTTTTGCGAATGATTGGGGCCATGAGGAACCCATCCTAACCATTGGCCGTTTTATACTGCGAGATATTCTTTGTCTGAGTTATTTGGTCCGCAGTCTTGCTTAGACATCGGGCGAGAGAGTAGATGGACGCAAGTTGGGTGGGTAGTTCGCTCATGCGTTCGCTTCCGGAAGAAAATCTGTTGATCACGCTTCGTGCATATCTCGACAGTAGCGGCAAGCTACAGAACAAGTGGATAACTCTGGCAGCTGCTGCAGCCCCGGAGAGTATCTGGAAAGATTTTGAAACCGATTGGAAGCAAATACTGGATACGCATACCCCCAAGGCCTCATATATTCACATGAAAGAAGTGTTTCGACTCGAAAAGGGTTTCGATTCCAATCTTGGATGGACACACGAAAGTGCATTTGGTGTCGTTAATCAGTGTGTGTCATATGTATCTACGCGTGCAAAAGATCGATTCCGCGTCTTTTATTGTTCGGTTGATTTGGAGGCATGGCAGAAGTTGCGTAGCGAAACATATCAGATGCCTGACCCCATAGATTTATGCAACCAGTTTTGTTCCGAGGCTATTCTTATGTGGTACGGATTTTTATACCCGCAGGTAATTGATCCAAATGCAGACAGCGTTTATTACTTCTTCGATAGGAATGAGTATTTCTTTCGTCCGTTCCATGATAAATGGGAGCGCGAACGTGTATTATCTGGTGCGACTGGACGCTGGAGTCTCTGGAACGCAATCGAGGAAGTTGCACCTGTGGACATGAAAAAGACTCCTGGCATTCAAATGGCCGATATTATCGCTTGGACGCGCAATCGTGAGACCTTTACAAAGGATGGGGATATCGCTCACTATCTGCCCAACATACTTAAGCAGGTTATTCCTACCACCTATGTAGTTTGGGATGAAGCGAAATTGAGACAACAATACAAGCCATTGATCTATCTACCGTGAAAATACAGAGTTCGATGAATTTGAAATCCTTCTCCGCCACTACCCTTCACCACCCCCCCTCCCCAACCTGCTAAACTCCCTCGATGGTCACGTTATACAACCGCATCGCCGGACAAAGCGTCGAGCGCCTCGCCGCCCTCAGTGACGGCATCTTCTCCGTCGGCATGACCCTGCTGGTGCTCGATCTGCATACTCCTATCCGCGAAGCCATTCACAGCGAACATGATCTCTGCCGCGCTCTCACCGCTTTAGCTCCCAAGCTGCTCATGTACATGATGAGCTTTCTTACCCTGGGTATTTTCTGGGTCGGCCAGCAAACCCAGCTCAATCATCTGGAGCGCTCCGAGCGCAGCCTCACCTGGATTCATCTTGCCTTCCTCTTCGCCGTGACCCTTACGCCCTTCTCTACCATGCTGCTCGCCGAGTTCATCGAGTACCGCCTCGCCCTCGTCATCTACTGGCTCAATATTCTTCTATTGGGCAGCATGCTTTATCTCACCTGGGTATGCGCCGAACAGTTGGGTGTAGTAAAAAGCGATATCCAGGCCGACGTGGCCCGCGCCATCAAGCGCCGCATCGTCGTCGCGCAGGCGTTGTATGCCTTTGGTGCGCTGCTCTGCGTCTTCAGCCCTTACTGGAGCATCGCTTTCATCGTATTGGTGCAGTTGAACTACGCCATCGCGCCCCGCCTGCCCCGGTCCTCGCACAAGGCAGCCTGATTCGCGCACGAAAGTACAGTCACAGAGGGACATCCTCTGCTAATTGACTTCACTTCCCCGCCCCGTTAGCGTACTTCTGTAGCGTCACTCATCCCGGTGCAGGAGACTATTTCGTGTTCTTGAAATCGCTCTACTCAGTCATGTTGTTGGGCATGTTCACCACTGCCGTTTTCGCCCAGGATCCCCTCAAAGTCGAACCCACGCACTACCGTCTGGCCTTTGAGAATGAACACGTTCAGGTGGTCGAAGTGATTTATGGCCCGCATGAAAAATCTGCCCTGCATGAACACGGCGGCGGCGTCGGCGTGAGCCTCACCGAAGCTCACTTGCGCTTCACCGATGAGAATGGCAAAGTTCGCGAAATTTACTCGCACCCCGGCGAAGCCCGCTGGTATCCGCCCTTCAAGCACCGCGTGGAAAATCTTGGCGACACGACTTATCGCGCGCTCTATATCGGGGTAAAAGGGGTCAACAAGGCGGAGCTGAAGTCTCCCGCGGAAATGAACGATGCCGACCGCGCCGAAGTCGAAGCCATTAAAGGCGCCTACCTCGCGGCATTGAATCAGAAGCCGATAAAGTGACGAACTCAGTCTTAAGTTGAGTGTGCACTTCAAGCGACTTGGGATTGCGTTTCAGAACTTGATGAGTAGATTTTCGTTCAGCCCCGACGACCACATGTTGGCGCCGTCGAAGGCCATGGCAATCGTGTTCGTTTTCGGCGGATTTAGCTTCATGATTTCTTTGCCGTCGCTAGCGCGCAAAACAAAAACCTCCGGTGCGCCTGCAACCCAGATGTTAACGCCGTCGAAAGCAAGCCCATAGGGGGAATTGGTCACATCGAACGTCCCAAGCACGGTCCCGTCGCTGGCCCTCAACTTCGCAACGGTGCTTGCGCCGCGGTTCGCGACCCAGATGTTCGCGCCATCGAAACAGATTCCGAGTGGAGATCCGTTATCAGGGAAGGTTCCAAGAACCGTGCCGTCGCCGCCCAACTTAACGATTGAGCTTCCCCCAGTCACCCAAACCGCATGCCCATCAAACGCGGAAGCTATGGGGCTCACACTTAACGCATAACTCCCTAAGGTCTTTCCGTTGATGACACTAAGTTTCTTTATCTCCCCGCTGTTGGTGCTGATTCCTACCGGCACCCAGATATTTTCGCCGTCAAACGTCATCCAGCCGGGAATACCGCCCATGGCGAAATCACCCAGGTTCTTCCCGTCACTCGCCCGCAGCTTGGTCACCTTGTTTTCGGCAATGTCCGACACCCAAATATTGGCTCCATCAAAAGTCACGCCGTAGGGCTGTGTACCCGTACGGAAAGTTCCTAGCACCGCGCCGTCGCTGGTGCGGACCTTGCTCACCGTCCCGTCGCCAAAATTCGCCGACCACATGTTGGAGCCATCAAACGCCAGCCCGTAAGGCTGCGAGCCAACGGTAAAAGTCGTGGGCGCTGTGTTTGCTAAATACCAGTGCAGCAGAGCGATCTTATTGGGATTCAGACGTGCGCCCTGGTCAAGAATCGGCGGAGATTGGCTGTCTGCATTCTGGGCCAAACTCGAAACACATAAGGCAAGGAGTAAAACAGGCAAAATCGGAAAACTCAATGGTGCGGCGAAAATCTTCATGCGATTCCTTAATCTACTACAAGCAATAGCACTATATGAGCGAAGTGCCCGATGGTCAATCAATAAAACGGCAAATGGGGGTAACTCCGGCCGTTAAGCGGGGAAGTTGGGGAATGTTCTAGGTCAGCTGGGCACAGCCTACGGTCCGGCCACTACAAACACAGGATTTTGCGGCGGCGGTGTGCCGCCATTACCCGGTGACTGCGCGCTGAGCGGCGCGTTCATATTCATCACCAATGTATCTTCCGCCGAACCATTACCGGGCGATCCATTAGCCACCGTCGCGATAATCGCCGTGCTGCCTGCATCGCAGTTGCCCACATAGACGCGCGTGCTGTCGCCCGAAGCGGCAATCGAAAGCTCGAACGGAGTATTCACAAAGGCAGCGCACGCCTGCGTCACCGTAGTGATGGGAATTGTCTTCTCAACCGTTAAACTCGACGAATCAATCACTGTCGCGGATGAACTTACATTCGTGCCATTAACCGTAGCCGCTGCAACATAAAAGCGGCTTCCATCGGGCAGCGCGGCTACCGAGTCCGCTCCGGCCACCGGAATCGCCGCCAGTTGCGAGATCGTACCCGCCGCCGAGTCCGATCCATCCAGCGCATACACTATTCCGCTCACCGGGTTCGTCACATACACCCGCGAGTGCGTCGAATCGTAAATCATGTACTCCGCGCCCACGCCCACCGGCACGCTCGCCATCACCACATCCGTCGTGCCCGAAGTATTGATCTCCGTCACTGTGCCTGCGCCTTTATCCAGAACAAATATCCGCTGATTGTCTGGACGAGCCACAACCCACGCCGGCGAAACCCAGGTCACACCCGCCAGTGGAGGGTTCACGCTGAAATCCACGGTATTAAAGCTGGTCAGCGAGCCGCCCGCGCCGCCGGTTCCTGCATTAGCGACGTAAACGCGGGTTCCGTTGGGCAACTCTGCCATCGCCACCGGATCTGCTCCAACCGCGACCGTGTTGGTCACGGCATTCGTGACCGTGCTGATGACAGAAACCGTATTGTTTCCTGAATTGGCGACATAAACTGCGGCGGATTGTGTGGTGGCCACAAAAGAAGGACTCGCCCCCGTCGGCAAGCTAATCGTTGTCGGCGTCGCGGTGCTGGTCGGAGAGAATGTCGAAACCGTATCTTCGCCCCGGTTCGCTACATAAACGACTGTGCCGTTGGCCGCCAATGTGACATACGCCGGACTCGTCCCGGTTTTGCTCTCGCTGACGGCCGTATCGCCCGAAACGTCAATTGTCGTGGCTGCGCCGGGGTTATTGCCGCCATTGCTGCTAAGCACCACAGCAATATGCGAAAAACCGGGGTTCGGAGGATTCGGCGCCTGCGGCGTCGCCACCGGACGGTAGTTCTCCCCGCAACTCAAGCAAATCAGAAATAGCGCATTAAGACCCGCTAAGCGGGCCACGTGGCGAACAGTCATCGGCACCCCAGACGAAAGCGTCATCAATTTTTGATATTCAAGAAATCCGCAGATTTTTCATTCTAACGGCTTTAGCCTTAGATGCGCCAGCGGCAGGGTTACGCAACGGTTCGTGTAAAACTTTGATGGCACGGAAAACTAAGCCTTTCTTTTTGTGTTTTTATGCTTTTTTGCTTAAGGGCGCCTTTTTTGCAGTTCGATTTGGAAGTGAAATAGAGTTGGTTCGCTCTAACTCATTGACTTTTCGTGCAAGTGATTGATTCTACGTACGGACGGTTTTGCAGTTGATTTTCGGGCTGGCAATTGCCCTTTCAATCCTCTCTTAAAACCACGTTTGCTGCGCATTAGGGGCGCTCTGGCAGCCTCCGACGTTGCCGGACGGGGAAAACCTGTCCACCGACCAAATCGCGCCCTAAATCGCGCGGAAATGCCTGCCTGTACGTTTCCCAAAATGGGACGGAAATAGGCCTCACAATTGTATGTACAGGAAAGTTTCCGGATGACTATCCGCGCCCTTTGGGGGTAGCCCATTCTTGCGCGTTCTTTGCACAAGAGTGGGAACCACCGGATTCTACGACAAACGTCTCGTCAGCGTTGTCATGGAAAATGGAACCGAAATCATCTTTGAGTTTGTGCGCGGGATGCGTGGACACACGTGAAGTTTACTCCTCTGGCCAACAAAAAGCTGTAAAGAACGGCCTTGCACCCCACCTTTACAGAGAACGTAAAGGCGGGCCACCCCGCCCTCTCTGAAAGATCCTGCAGCGTCTGTAGGGTGACGTTAAGGTGGCCAGCCCTTTTAACGCGCCTGTTTCAACCACCAATTTTTCCAAGCGGTTATATACTTAATCTCATTTTCGCTGAATAGCTGCAGCGACGGTGCTAGATCCCAATTCTTCTCGAGAGTGGCCAAGGCTAGTACAGCATCGTATCTAACCGGCTGCAAGGGGTCATCGAGTGCAGCAACAAATGTTGGAATAGCGTCAGTGGCACTCATTTCGCGTAAAGCATGAACGGCTGATTCCCTCAACTGATCTGTAGAGGATCGCGAAAACGTAATGAGTGTCGGTGAGGTTTGGAGCTCGCGGATCGCAGCGATCTGAGCACAAAGCTGCTGCTGTAGCAGGGATACCTGTGGGTCGTGGGTCGTGGTCTCTATAAACGCACCCGATTCACTAAGTCGCGAGTAATCACCTAGCCGGAATAACGAGACGTAAATTGCTCCCTGCGTTATCGGTGAACTTTTTCCACCCCCATGAGCTAGCGCGGCTCGAAGCGGCTCCGTGGACGAGACGTGCCCAAGCGAACCGAATAACTCTACTGTCGTTACCAGACGCTTGGGATCGTTTTCGTTAAGGCCCGCAACTAGATCTGCTTCAATGCCGGCGAGACCCATCACCTGAGTGGCGGCATGTAACCGAGACAAGGGAAATTTTCCATACTGTGGATTCAGCAAGCGATATTCGGTCCCAATTTTTTCAAGGAAAAAGAGGTAGTACTCCCCGGGGCTTATCTTTTCGCAGTCCGATACAAAGCAAGATTTGCCGCGCGGATTCTCATAGACGATCCTGATCGACCTCACATCAGATTGCCCCTTATAGATGCGATTGATGGCCACCGCCGCCACAAAGACCCTAGACGGCGCATAATCCTTGGTCGATCCCACTGGAGTGATCGGCACTTCTTCGACCGAAACCACATCGCCGGTTAGCACCATGGCCGACTGGCTCATAAGCGCGGGCAAGGACTCGGCTCCGGCCGGTGAGATCACTTCCGCTGCGACCGGGAACCACGGCGGAGCGGTCATCGACATAATAACGAGCAAATGGAAGAAAACTCGCATATGAATTTGATTTCTCCTACGGCACCGTGACATCGCCAGTGGCGGGCGGGTGGCCCATTCCTGCGCGTTCGCAGCGCAAGAGTGGGAACCACTGGATTCTACGACAAACGTCTCGTCAGCGTTGTCATGGAAAAGGGAACCGGAATCATCTTTGAATCTGCGCGCGGGATGCGTGGACACACGCGAAGTTTACTTCTCAGCGCCAGCAAAAAACTGTGACGAACGGCCTCGTACTCCCACCTTTACAAAGGGTGCAATGGCGAACCGCCCGCCGCCCGATCCATGGCTCAAACGATCATTTAACCGGCCAATTCAGTGATATGACATTCTCTCCACATCGGGATTCTTTGTACAGCCACACCGCGTGACCCGCCGCAATCTTATTGAGCGCGTCCAGCACCGTCGTGTCGCTCAGCGTGACAGTGTCTTGTGGCGTGCCTGGACGATGCATCTGCGCGAAGCCTAGTTCCGGGCCATATGCCTTAAGCTGAAGCTCTTTGATCTTGGCGCTCGCTTCAGGGGTGTCCAAGAGATCTGATGTGGCCTTAGAAAGCGGCTCGTTGCGCGAGAAGCGAAATTCATGCACCACCACTTTCAACAGCGACGGTGGAGACTTAGTGTTATTAACAACCAGGTTGTCACCCGCTTGAAGCCAATGCACTTGGTGGCCCATGGTCGCGAGTTTTTCAAATGCGCCCTTCACGTTGCCATTAAATTCTGGAAATTGGTCAGATGCGTCCTCGCACCGATCATTTATGACCGCTATCCCCCCGGACAGGTGCCCGCTCTTGAAGATCGCAAGGAGGTATTCGGCGAGAGAGCCGTTTTGTAACGAAACCGAAACGGGTCGGTTTAGAGGTGGGACGGGCGCGTCTGCGCCCAAGCTTGTCAGGCTCAGGGCTCCGCCAACTATGGTCGTCATCGCTAGTTTAAGCGTTTTTGCAAGCATTTGCGGCTCCTAGGGAGTAGAAATCGTCACATTCACAGTTGCGGTTCCGGAATAATAGCCGCGATCTACTACATTTACCATTGTCAAACCGTAGCTATGGGAGCTATCGAGCTGCACTGTGAACTCTTGGTCAAAGCTCTCGTGGTCGTTCGATCCAGGACATCCCGATGAGGCCTTTCTACCGAAGAACTGGGTGTCTCCTAGCATGGTTTGCGCATATTCAATTGGATTGTCTTGTGTAGGGGGCACGGTGAGACCCACAACGTCGGTGGTGTAGTTGCTGAAGTTTTCAACCAGCGTGTAGTTGCCTTGGATCGTTTGCGCAGGTACCTCTTGGTCTACGAGAAAATAAGCGATATTCCTATAAACACCGCACTCACCACTCAATAGAATATTTCCGTAGATGTCCAAAACATTCCCATTCGTAATGCTGATAAGCGACCCCAAGCCGCCGGTACCATAACCTGTGTCCCTTATTAAAGTCTTCGGTATTTGGACGTAGAAGGACGAAGCGTTGCTGGTTTCTCCCGCTGCGGTGACGGTGACACTGCGATTTCCTCCGCTTGCGCTCGACGTAATGGCAAATGTTGCCTGGATTTGTGTGTCAGTGTGACTAGTGATCGTTGCGGTGATGCCTGACCCTGCCGATACAGATGGAGTCGAGGCGCTAAATCCGGTTCCATTAATGGTTACACTTACGCTGTTTCCGACCAATCCGCGCGGGGGACTAATGCTCGTGATCTCCGGCTGCACCGTGACCGCTGCGTCCCGGGCATGTCCACCTGCTGGCAGGTATCCACATTGGCCTGGTACTCAATCGTGTTCTTCGCCGAAGTGCTGGCGCCGCCCACTCCCACCGTGTGCAGCATCAAGGAAACCGGCAGCGTTGCCACGCCGGTGTTGCTGCTGTAGGGGCTGAAGGCGACGTCGAAACTATCCCAGCGCGAGTCGCAAACATTGTAGGCCTGATATTCGTCCTGATTGTCGAGGTTCGGCGGCCCACTGAATGGCGTCTGCGCCAGCTGAGCCCGGCTGTACCCGCAACAATGCGTACAGCCGTAAGAGGCGTGCCCGTAAGTCTTGTCCACAATCAGCTTGCCTTCATAGAGCAATCCCAGAATCGGATGGCCCAGATCGCGAAGTTCGTACGAACCCAACATTACATCCGGCGGAATCGTCTTGCCGTCGGCGTCGGGTATCTGATTATGAATCGCGTCGCCCACGTTTAACCAGAGCTGCTCGCCCGGAGACAACAATTTTTCCATCCGGTACCTGTCCCGGCCTCCATTGTAGAACAGCGTCACCTGCGCCTTGGTCGGTTCACCGCCGCCGTTGCCTGCGGTGATGAGCGTGTTATGGGTCCCATCCACGTGCCACATCGTGCCCTGAAGCAGGTGGTTCAGGCCCTCGCTGAACGGCGTCTGCAACCCGTAGCGGTTTGTCTTGTCGTAGCTCGTCGCAACCGCAACCAGGTCCCCGCTTCGTCCCGTGAAGCCGAGCGTGACCGTAGCCCACATCGCATCTTCAGGTATTTGCCCGGATTTCTGAAAGTCAGCCAGGCTCAGAAGGGTCATCTGCTCCGGCCGGAGCCTAATGCGAGGCAGCGGCATGCTTCCCGATTGATTGTCATTGTGCCAGTTGACGATCGGCGAAACTTCGGCTGCTGCCGGCCCCGCATTACGCAGAAAAATCCTGGGTTCGAGCACGGTCCCGCTGGGAAATCCCAGGCTGCTGTCAGGACGGCCCAAAGCCATCATCGGCGCTCGCAATACACGGCCCTCAACTTTGTCGAATTCGGCTATCTGCTGGCGGTTGAACAGTTTCAGCATTGTCGCCAGTCCACTCACTTCGTCGAATACAATCTCGGTGGCCGACAAACTTCCCCCTTTTTCTGTAGACAAGCTCAGGCCGCCAAAAGTTCCACTCGCGGGATTGCCCAACTCTTCGCGCACGTTCATGCGGATGCTCTGCCCCGGCCCTACTGGGACCGTGAGCTGTTTTATGGCCGCGCCGGAAGCATCAGAGAAGAATAGCTTTCCGGTGACCGGAGCGCGGCTGGGATTGCTGAGAATCAAGTAGGAGGTGGCACTCTCGACCGGCAGCCACCACATGCCCTCAAACTGTTTGGAGCCGCCGCCTTCCGCGTCGAAGTGAAAGTCGATCGGGCGTCCTTCACGGCGCACCACTGCCGCGGCAAACCCGTTTGCCGCGCCGGTTCCCTCGAACCGGATTGTCACCGAGCCAAACGCACCCATCTTTCCCGCAAGTTCCGGCCTGAGGGAAGAAACAGCCTCGCGGAGATTGATCGAAGCAATCTCCTCAGGCTTCAACTCGACCGGCGTCAGCGCGACTTCCGTCCCATCCGACGTACGCAACACCGGCGTCATGCGCAGCTCATGCCACGGAATGTTATTTCGCATTTCGAGCTCTGTGTTCCAACCGGGCTCAAGCGTCCAGTAAGGCGCGAAGAGTTCCTGTGGGCCAGCCGAGCTCCAATCGGGATGCGAAGCGGTGATATGCGGTAAGCGTTGCGCCGGTTTAGCTTGCGCATTGAGTGACAACGGGAATGTTAGAAAGAAACTGACTGCTACCATCGCGGAGATAACAAGATTTGTTCTTGCGGATGCTCTCATGCATTCCTCTCAAAATATTCAGTTGTCCCTGGGGTATGCTGCGTAAAAGAAAGAAAAGCTAGCGCAGATTATCTTGTCAATAACGGCGTGTCAAATAAATTTTGGTGGAACTTTCTATGGCAGTTCTATCCGGGGGCTGGCCCAACCAAACGCTGGAATTTTCTTTGCATGCATCTTTATCACTGCGGCTGCCCCATGCTTCGCGGTTTTCGAAGCGCGGCAACCACGGCCCTCGAACCAATCATTTCCGGAAGTATAAATCGCGGAGCCTCGTTGGAAGACTAAACCGACGTCATCGGGGGCTATCGTACCCGCCCTTTGAACCCGCGAAGGGTGGGGCATCCCTTTGTGACGGTTCAAACAGAAGCGAAGACAAAGACGGGCGAGAAGTGCCCGCCCCTTGGCAACGTGCGCCAGGGAACGGGGCACCCGAGCTATTTCTTGGTTACTATCCCCGCCCTTTGGCTTTTTTGCCGGAGGAAGCTTCGGCGGCTTTGGCTGCGGGCTTCTTCTTGCCTTCCATTTCGGCGAGGCTGGCCTTCAACGCGGACATGAGATCCACGACGGGCGCGAGCTTCTTGGGCTTCTCGACTTCCTGAATCTCTCCGCCTTCGAGTTTGGTCTCGATCAGCTTTTTCAGATTTTCCTGGAAGTCGTCGTGATACTTTTCAGGGTCCCAATCGGCGGCGAGGGCTTCTATAAGTTGATGAGCGACTTTCACTTCTGCGTCTTTTAATTCAACATCGGGCGCGCCGAAGCCTTCGACTTTTTTGACCTCTTCTTCGTAATACATGGTGTGGAGCATCATGCCGCCTTCATGCGGCCGCAAAAACACCGTGTACTCGCGGTTGTGCATGGTGAGCTTGGCGATGGCAACGTATTCGCTTTCTTCCAGCGCTTTGGTCAACAGCGCGTAAGGACGGCGGCCGGCTTCTTCAGGAAGCATGTAATAGGAAGACTCGAAATAGACGGGATCTACGTCGCTGGCTTTGACGAACTCGAGGATCTCCATGGTTTTGGCGGTGCGGGGCTCGATTTTCTTGATCTCTTCCGGCTCGATGACGACGTATTCGTCTTTGCGGAACTCGAATCCCTTCACGATGTCGGCGCGGTCCACAACATCGCCGTCTTTCAGGCAGACATATTGCTGCTTGAGACGCGACATGTCTTTGCGGTGCAGCATGTTGAAGGAGATGCCCGAACTGCGCGCGCCGGAATGAAGGCGCACCGGCATGGAGATTAAGCCAAACGTCAGATATCCCGACCAAACAGAAGCCATAGAGTCACTCCGCGGGTTTCGTTTTTATTGAGATGCCCGCAAGCCACACTTCGCAAACGAGTTTAGACTACCAAGAACGCCGCCGGACGGAAATATCCGCCCCGAACCCAAAGTTCAAGCACGATGGCGTGGGTTGGCAGTTAGACGGCCACAATAGCAAGTAGTTACAAGCTGGGTTCGTGGAAAGCTGCTGCGTTACCGCAGAGCACGCAGAGAACGCAGATTTTTAAGTTCATTGATTCCATCGGCACAATTCGGAAATCCGTGGGCAGCGTTAGCGGTCACGCTAATCTTTACCGCGTTGGCCAAGTTCACACGCGGGGTGACGAATTCTGGAGCGGTCGCGGGTTTTGCCGTTTGTTTTCTTATCTATACAGGGGCTGGGCCCATGGCCATTCTGGCCCTGCTCAGCGTATTTGTCTTGACCTGGCTGGCCACGCGCTTTGGATACCAGCGCAAACAGAGATTAGGCACTGCGGAAAAGCGGGAGGGGCGGCAGGCGTCACAAGTGCTGGCAAATCTTGCCACGGCGACGATTTGTGCCCTGTTTTACCGCTTTTTCCATGCAAATCCGGTCTGGTTGGTGGCCATGGCAGCGGCATTGGCGGAGGCCGCGGCCGATACAGTTTCGAGTGAATTGGGCCAGACCAGCCAAAGAGAGCCCCGGCTCATCACCACCTGGGACCATGTTCCGGCGGGGACCGATGGCGGCATCAGCCGGCGCGGTACGGCGGGTGGAGTCATGGCAGCAGCCATCGTGGGTGCGGTGTGCGTGTTGTCGGGGATTGTTCCGGCACGCCAATTCACCGTGGTTTGGGCGGCAGCCGTGATCGGCATGATGACCGACAGCCTGCTCGGCGCTTCGCTCGAACGCAGCAGGATACTCAACAACGACGCTGTGAACTTTGCCAGCACCGTGGTTGCAGCCGGCGTTGCGATTCTTCTGGCTTGAGATTTCTGTTTGCGCTTTCGCGCTAAATTCTGCCCAATCCCCGCCGGACATGTCCCGAGGTTCCTTGCCTCAGTGGTTACCCCATCGGAAAATCGAAGCTCACGCGAATTGCATCAAAAAGAAAGATCAAAACTTGAACGCATGAAGTTCCGTACTTTCATCATTGGTTATGTTCTGGTGTTGGCGGTGTTCTTGTTCGCCAAGCGCCATTCGGACCCGTCGCCGCAGTCATCTGACTTCAGCAACGTGGTTGATCTCACGCGCCCAGGTATGGGGACGGTTGACCAGATCCCCGCGGGCAGGCTGACGGCGCCGTTGGTTGTGCTCGATGTGCGATCCAATGCGAAAAACAATCCTGGCTATCAGATTTCGGTGGAAGATATTGCGGATTGGGAACAGATCCACGGCGAAATTCCGCCGCATGCTGTTGTGATCGCAGAAACCGGATTGCGAACTAATTCCAATTCCTCAGGGTATTCGCTGGATGCGGCCCGGTTTCTCGTGGAAGGCCGCGGCGTTATTGGACTCGGAATCGATGCTCCCAGTATTGAGTCGAGTGCAAGTTCAGCTGCGGATAAATACATGCAGTCGCACGGCGTCTATTATCTCGAAAACGTGGCAAATCTTGATGCAGTGCCCACCAGTGGATCAGCCGTGGTGATTGCGTCCGCAAAATTACACAACGCAAAACCGCGCCAATAAAAATGTTGGCGATGGTCAGATAGACAACCGGACTATTTTGAAAATTCCACCAATAGTTGCTTGGAAATGGCCACAATCTGCTCTAGCAATTCATCCGTTACACTGAAAGTACCATTCGCATCGACACCCGCTATCCGAAACAGCGGTTTAAGTTCTGCAAGTCCGGAACTGTTAGAACAATAAAGAAGATTCAGTTGGCGATAACACACGTAAGTTTCAACCTTCTGTTCAACGATTGCGACCAATATATTCTTGGCTCTTTCTATATCTCGAGCCCTTCGTATTTGTGATTTCCTCAACGGCATCATGCTGCTCTTTCGGAGACTATATAGAGAGAAGTTTAAGCTTCAGCCAAGTCGGCTGCCAATCCCCAATTTGAAGCATGGGCCAATTCAGGGCGGTAAATGTGCCATCTTCAATTGATCTGCCCAGTTCGTTGCTTGCCCATACATTAAGATCTAGGCGCATACTTTCCGCGTGTGATTGAGGGTGGTCATGGCGAGCGGAGAGACTGGAACTCCACGATCAAAAGATGACGGCGTGCAGTGGGCAACGACGATTGCATCGTTAATCGTTGGGACTGCGTTCTTTGCGCTGTGGTTCTGGTTGCTGCCGCAATGGCTTGGCTTCCGCGTGGAGGCGGCGCGCACGGCCTCGTGGCGATGGATTGCGGCCCTGCCCTCGGTGTTTGGGTTCGCAGTCGCATCGCGGTGCATATGGGACTTTGGCCACACCGGACGCGGAACACCCGCGCCATTTGCCCCGCCGCAACGGCTGGTGGTTGTGGGGTTCTACCGCTACGTGCGGAATCCGATGTACGTCGGCTTCTTTGTGGGATGGATCGGCTTGTGGGAGGTGTTCGGGCGGGCGAACTGGGCCATGATCGGCGCGGCGGCTACGGTAATGATCGGAATCAATCTGTTTGTGCGACTGTATGAGGAGCCGACACTGCGCGGGATGTTCGGTGCGGAATATGAAGAATATTGCCGCAACGTACAGCGGTGGGTTCCACGAATGAGGGCGTGGGAAAAACGCAATTGAGACTTTTCCTCGCCGATAGTAATTGGAATCGCAAATCCTTTTTTATTGCAGCTTTCCGCCGGGCATTTTCATCTGATTTTCAGTAATTCTCTTGGAGGCAATAATGTCTGACCCACGCTATCCCATCGGCAAATTTGTGTATGACGGCCCGCCCACGCAGGCCCAACGCAGCGACTTGATTTCCAGCATTGAGCAAACGCCGGC
>Ga0209062_1004111_pt1 | contig 15715 bp, 15 predicted proteins | sample Coa_R2_2_FD_187158 | JGI IMG/M metagenome (GOLD analysis project Ga0209062, IMG submission 187158) | Surface soil microbial communities from Centralia Pennsylvania, which are recovering from an underground coalmine fire - Coalmine... | ecosystem: Environmental > Terrestrial > Soil > Unclassified... | reverse complement strand
GGCGAAGACCACGGCATCGGGCGGCGCCGGGGTGTGGTAGCTCTCGTCCTTGCCATGCTGCTCGCGCACCGAGGCCGCCGTCGAGCACCGCTCGCCAAAGCGGGTGCGGAGCGCGTCGATGACTTGGCCGATTGCCGAATTCCGCTGAGCCAGCGCTTTCTTCATCGCAACCTCTTAGGAGCCATGCTCGATTTCTCCTCACCCTGAGGAGCGAGCGAAGCTCGCGTCTCGAAGGGCGCACCATCGCCATGCAGCCCGCGGCGCAGCGAAGATCACCGATTAACCCTATTCTTCGATTCTCCGCCAATCACGTTAGCTCCAACGCCGGTTCCGGTCCAATCGTCGAAAGGCCGGAGCGATTCATGCGTCCGGCGGCGCCGCAGCGACAGATTTACGCATTCGGGAGAACGCCGCCGAACATTCCTTGCGAATTTTATTTCGCGTCGCCGCGGTAATTGAGTCGCAAACATTTCAGTACCAAGTGTTCATTGGGGAAGAAGACCTAGATGACGCGGGAAGCAGCCATGGCGCTTGCGGCAGTCACTCTCGACGACAAATACACGCTCGACAAGGGACGCATCTACCTCACCGGCATACAGGCGCTGGTGCGCCTGCCGATGATGCAGCGGCAGCGCGATGTCGCGGCCGGCCTCAACACCGCCGGTTTCATCTCGGGCTATCGTGGTTCGCCCTTGGGTGGCCTCGACCAGAATCTCTGGCAGGCGAAGCGCCATCTCGCGCAGCATCACATCCGCTTTCAGCCGGGCATCAACGAAGACCTCGCCGCGACGGCGGTGTGGGGCAGTCAGCAGACCAATCTCTTCAAGGGCGCCAAATATGACGGCGCCTTCGCCATGTGGTACGGCAAGGGCCCCGGCGTCGATCGCTGCGGCGACGTCTTCAAGCATGGCAACTACGCCGGCAGCGCGCGCCATGGCGGCGTGCTCCTGCTCGCCGGCGACGATCACGCGGCGAAATCCTCGACCCTGCCGCATCAATCGGAATACGCCTTCATCGATGCGTCGATCCCGGTCCTCAATCCCGCCGGCGTCCAGGACATCCTCGATCTCGGGCTCTATGGCTGGGCGTTGTCGCGCTTCTCGGGCCTCTGGGTCGGCTTCAAGACCATCACCGAGACGGTGGACAGCTCCGCCTCTGTTTACGTCGATCCCCGCCGCATCGACATCCTCCTGCCCGAGGATTTCGCGCTTCCCCCGGATGGCCTCAACATCCGCTGGCCCGACCAGGCGCTCGAGCAGGAGCGGCGGCTGCGCGAATGGAAGCTGCCGGCGGCGCTCGCCTTCGCCCGCGCCAACCGCCTCGACCGGATCATGCTCGACAGCGCGCGGCCGCGCCTCGGCATTCTCACCACCGGCAAATCCTATCTCGATGTGCGCCAGGCGCTCGCCGAGCTCGGCATCGATGACGAGCTCGCCGCGGCGATCGGCCTGCGCCTCTACAAGGTGGCGCTCACTTGGCCGGTCGAGCCGGAGGGCCTTCGCCGCTTCGCCCGCGGCCTCGAAGAGATTCTCGTCGTCGAAGAGAAGCGCCCGCTCATCGAGGAGCAGCTCAAGGACATTCTCTATGGCGGCGCCGACCAGCCGCGCATCACCGGCAAGCGCGACGAGCGCGGTGCGCCGCTCCTTGCTTCGACCGGCGAGCTCGACCCGATGCGCATCGCGCGCGTCATCGCCGAGCGCATCGCGCGCTTTCACAATTCGCCGCGCATCGCCGACCGGCTCGCCTATCTCGCCGCCAAGGAGCGCCAGCTCGCGAATGCGCGGCCGGCGATCGAGCGCATACCCTATTTCTGCTCGGGATGTCCGCACAACACCTCGACGCGCGTTCCCGAAGGGAGCCGCGCCACCGCCGGCATCGGCTGCCACTACATGGCGATCTGGATGGACCGCAACACCGAGACGGTCACGCAGATGGGCGGCGAGGGAACGCCCTGGATCGGCCAGGCGCCCTTCACCGAGACAAAGCATATCTTCGCCAATCTCGGCGACGGCACCTATTATCACTCGGGCATTCTCGCCATCCGCGCGGCGATCGCCGCGGGCGTCAACATCACCTACAAGATCCTCTACAACGACGCCGTCGCGATGACCGGCGGGCAGCCGATCGAAGGCCAGCTCACCGTGCCGCAGATCACCCAGCAAGTGGCGGCCGAGGGCGTCAAGCGGATCGTCGTCGTCACCGACGAGCCCGACAAATATCCCGGCAATGCCGGCTTCGCGCCGGGCGTCGACATCTTCCATCGCGAGAAGCTCGACGAGGTCCAGCGCAATCTGCGCGAAGCGCCGGGCGTCACGGTGCTGATCTATGACCAGACCTGCGCCGCCGAGAAGCGCCGCCGCCGGAAGCGCGGCCAGTTCCCCGACCCACCCAAGCGCGTCTTCATCAATGAGCTCGTCTGCGAAGGCTGCGGCGATTGCTCGCGCGCCTCGAACTGCCTCTCGGTCGTGCCGGTCGAGACCGAATTCGGCCGCAAGCGCGCCATCGACCAGTCGAGCTGCAACAAGGATTTCTCCTGCGTCGAGGGTTTCTGCCCGAGCTTCGTGACCGTCCATGGCGGCAAGGTGAAGAAGCATCACGCACCTTCCGATCACGAGGAGATCCCCGCACTTCCCGAGCCGATGCGTCCGGCGCTGAACGAGCCCTACAACATCCTCGTGACCGGCATCGGCGGCACCGGCGTCATCACCATCGGCGCGCTTCTCGGCATGGCCGCGCATCTCGAGGGCAAGGGGTGTTCCGTCCTCGACATGACCGGCTTGGCCCAAAAGGGCGGCGCCGTCTTGAGCCATATCCGTGTGGCACCCTCGCCCGAAGATCTTCACGCCGTGCGCATCACCACCGGCGCGGCGCATCTCCTCTTGGGATGCGACATCGTCGTCGCGGCGACGCCCGATGGCCTGTCACGGCTGCGCGAAGGCAAGAGCCGCGCCATCGTCAACCATCACGAGACGGTCACCGCCGCCTTCACCCGCAATCCCGATCTCGCCTTCCCGCGCCGCAAGCTGAGCGAGCAGATCGCCGCCGCGGTGGGTACCGCGAACGCCGATTTCATCGACGCCACGCGGCTTGCGACGAGCCTCCTCGGCGATTCGATCGCGAGCAACCTGTTCCTGCTGGGTTATGCCTATCAGAAGGGGCTCATTCCCGTTTCCGCCGAGGCGATCGAACGCGCGATCGAGCTCAACGCCGTCGCCGTCCCGTTCAATCACCGCGCCTTCCGCTGGGGCCGTTGGGCGGCACTCGACCGCGCCGCGGTCGAGAAGATCGCGACGCCCGAGCCGATTGCCAGCGAGATCCCGGCCGAGACGCTCAACGAGATCGTGTCGCGCCGCGTCGCTTTCCTCACCCGCTACCAAGACCGCGCCTATGCCGCGCGCTACGAGCGCCTCGTCCATCGTGTCGCACGCGCGGAACAGGAACGCGTCCATGGCGGGACCTCGCTCACCGAGGCGGTGGCGCGCAATCTCTTCAAGCTCATGGCCTATAAGGACGAGTACGAGGTCGCACGGCTCTACACCGGCGGCCAATTCCAGAAGAAGCTTCATCAGCAATTCGAGGGCGACTTCACCCTTGAATTCCATCTGGCGCCGCCGCTCCTGGCCGAGCGCGATCCCGCCACCGGTCATTTGAAGAAGCGCCGCTACGGCGCTTGGATGATGCGCGCCTTTGGCGTCCTGGCGAAGCTCAAATTCCTGCGCGGCACCCCGCTCGACCCGTTCGGCCGCAGCGAGGAGCGCAAGATCGAGCGCCAGCTCGTCGTGGCTTATGAGGCGCTGGTCGACGAGATCATCGGCGGGCTGACGCAAGACAATCACGCGACCGCCATCGAACTCGCGAGCATCCCCGCGGAGATCCGCGGCTTCGGCCATGTCAAGGCGGCGAACCTCGCCAAGGCGCGCGCGAAATGGGAGGCGCTTCTCGCCGTCTTCCGCACGCCGGCGCCGCCCCACGCGATCGCGGCGGAGTGAGCACCCTCTGGCCGCGGCGCCGGGCCTCGGCTAGCATTGCCCGATCGACAGCGATCCGAGGCGATGATGGCGGCCAATCCCGACTGCGTCTTCTGCAAGATCGTCGCGGGGCAGATCCCGTGCTTCAAGCTTTATGAAGACGGCGAGACCCTCGCCTTCATGGACATCAACCCCGTCAATGACGGGCATTGCCTGGTGATCACCAAGGATCATTTCCCGACCGTTTTCGAATTGCCCGAAGCGGCAATGGCGGCGGCGGGGCGCGTCGCCGCCAAACTCGCCAAGGCCGTGAACGCCGCCGTCGCGCCCGACGGCCTCAACCTGCTGCAGGCGAATGGCCCCGGCGCGGCGCAATCGGTGCCGCATTTCCATTTGCATATCCTGCCGCGCCGGCTGGGCGATGATCTCGCGATGAATTGGGGTCTCAGGGCCGGCGACCGCCAACGGATCGCCGAAATCGCCGAGCGCATCCGCGCCAAGATCTAAGAAACGCCGGATCCGCCACGCCCACCGGCTGCTTCGGTCGTCATTGCGAGCCCAGCGAAGCAATCCAGACTGGGCGCCGCGATGGATTGCTTCGTCGGCGATGCCTCCTCGCAATGACGGGGCTTGGGCTAACTCTATTCGGCGGGGCTCGCTCTCGTCCTACTCCGCCGCCTCGCCTTTCCGCTCGAAGCTCGGCCGCATGCCGAGCGCCTGCATGTAGACGTCGAGCAGCGTCTCCTGCTCGTCGAGATCGTCCTGATCCATTTTGCGGATCTTCACGATCTGCCGCATGATCTTGACGTCGAAGCCGACGCCCTTCGCCTCGGCATAGACTTCCTTGATGTCTTCGGCGAGCGCCTTCTTCTCTTCCTCGAGCCGTTCGATGCGCTCGATGAAGGATTTCAAGCGCTCTCCGGCGATCCCGCCGACATCCGGCATGGAGCCCCCCTGTTCTGATCCCTTGCGGCGACCCTAACGAAGCATCGGGAGCGGCGCAAGGCGCGCCGCGCCGGTGCGACGCTCCGCGCGGGTCAGTGCTTGTGGCTCTCGCTGAATTTCGCTTTCTGATCCTTGGACGCGTCCTTCTGATACTTCGCCTTCCACTCGTCATAGGGCATGCCATAGACGACCTCGCGCGCTTGCGCATCGGCGAGCGCGATGCCGCGTGCTTCCGCCGCCTCGCGATACCAGCGCGACAGGCAATTGCGGCAGAATCCCGCGAGATTCATGAGGTCGATATTCTGCACATCGGTGCGTTCGCGCAAATGCTGCACCAGGGTGCGGAAGGCCGCGGCCTCCAATTCGGTCCGTGTCTTGTCGTCCATCACCGTCTCTCCGAAAGCTGCTTTCCCTATAGTGGCGGCGGGCGCGGGCGATTGCCAGAGGCGCCTAGTAATGCTCGATGCGGCGGATCTCGGGCCGCGCCAGAATGGGAGAGAGCGTCGCGGCGAGCCGCGCCGACCACGCCGCCGCCCCCGCCTCCGTCGCGACGAGGTCCTGGCGCAGCTCGATCGCGACATGCGGCAGGCCGCGCGCCACGGCATGATGGCGCTGCGTGTAGCCGGCAGGCTCGCGTGCGGAATAAGGCTGGTTGTCGCCGACGGCGTCGCCGAGCTCGGCGCGCAGCACCTCGAGGAGCGGCTCGGCGATGCGGGGATCGCGGTCCCAGAGAATGCCGATCTGCCAGGGACGCGCGATGCCGTTCATCACCGGCGTGAAGCTGTGGATCGACAGCAGCGCGGGCACCGCGCCCGCCGCCAGCATCGCATCGAGGCGCACCGCGATCGCCGTGTGATAGGGCACGAAGCAGCAATCGATCCGCGCCGCCCGCGCCGCCGGCGAGAGCTCGCGATTGCCGGGCACCGGCACGCCATCGCTTGCGATCGGTATCGAGCTCGGATCCTGGAGATCCCTGTTGCAATCGATGACGAGGCGCGAATAGCCGGCGAGGACCGCGCGCGCGTCGAGCGCGGACGCGAGGCGGCGCGTCACCATCGCCGCACCGATATCCCAGCCGATATGCTCGCGCACCGCGCCCGGCGGCAAGCCGAGCCCGTCGAGAGATCGCGGGACGACGCAACTCGCGTGGTCGCAGGTCAGAAGCACGGGCGCGCGCCCGCCGCCGATGATCTCGACCGGCGGCGGATCGGCGGCACACAGCAATGCGGGAGAACGCGCGGAAGAATCCGATGACATGATCGACCTGTACCGTCCTTGACGCCCAAGCGTGCCGGACAGGGTTGTCGTCCGGCGGCAGCGCATCCTATCTTCTCCCACCCCAGGCGACGAGGACTCCCGTGGATCTCTCCGAGCGCGACCCGCCCCGTGCGCTCCTGCGCAAGCTCTTCGACACCGCCTTGCGCGCCGCCGACCCCGCGACAAAAGTGCCGCCCCATCTGCCGCCGCCGCCCAAGGGGCGCACCGTCGTCGTGGGCGCGGGAAAGGCCGCCGCAGCCATGGCGAAGGCGGTCGAAGATCACTGGCAAGGCCCCCTCTCGGGCCTCGTCATCACGCGCTACGGTCATGGCGTGCCCTGCCGCCATATCGAGGTGGTGGAGGCAAGCCACCCCGTTCCCGACGATGCCGGAACGAAAGCGGCGGCGCGCATTCTCGACAGCGTGCGCGGACTCTCCGAGAACGATCTCGTGCTCTTCCTCGCGTCGGGCGGCGGCTCCGCGCTGATGGCCTTGCCCGCGCCGGGGCTGACGCTCGAGGACAAGCGGGCCGTCACCCGCGCGTTGCTGCGCAGCGGCGCCACCATCGGCGAGATCAATTGCCTGAGGAAGCATCTCTCGGCGATCAAAGGGGGTCGCCTCGCCGCGGCCGCGGCACCCGCGCCCATCGTCACGCTCGCCATTTCCGACGTGCCGGGCGATGATCCCGCGGTGATCGCCTCGGGTCCCACCGTGGCCGATCCCTCGACCTTCGCCCAGGCCCGCGCCATCCTCGCCAAATATGCGATCGCGCCGCCGCCCGCCGTCGCGGCGCATCTTGCGGCTGCGGCCGAGGAGACGCCGAAGCCCGGCGATCCGCGCCTCGCACAAAGCAGATATGTGATGATCGCGACGCCGCAGGATGCGCTCGCCGCGGCCGCGGAAGCCGCCCGCTCGCACGGAGTTACGCCGCTCGTTCTCGGCGATGCCATCGAAGGCGAGGCGCGCGAGGTGGCGTTCGTCCATGCCGGCATCGCGCGGCAGGCGGCCGCCGGCCGGCTCATCGCCCGCGACAAAGCGCTGCCGCTGCCCGCCATCCTGCTCTCCGGCGGCGAGACGACGGTGACGGTGCGCGGCAACGGGCGCGGCGGCAGAAATGCCGAGTTTTTGCTGGCGCTCGCCGTCGCGCTCGACGGACATCCGGCGATCCACGCGCTCGCCTGCGACACCGACGGCATCGACGGCACCGAGGACAATGCCGGCGCGCTCTACGGTCCCGACACCGCCGCGCGCGCGGCGGCATTGGCGCTCGACCTGCGCGCGCGGCTTGCCGATAACGACGGCTATGGCGCGTTCGAAGCCCTGGGAGATCTCGTTGTCACCGGCCCGACGCGGACAAATGTTAATGATTTCCGCGCCATTCTCGTCTTGAATTCGGGGGATCGCCGACGCTTCTGAGGAAAGAAGAGATGCGACGTCAACGCAGCGCCAAAATTGTTGCCACACTCGGCCCCGCGACCTCGTCACGCGAAACGATCAACGCCCTCTTTCGTGCCGGAGTCGATGTCTTCCGTCTGAATTTCAGCCATGGCGACCGCGCGGATCACCAGGCGCGGCTCGAGACCATTCGCGCGCTCGAGAAGGAGACGGGGCGGCCGATCGGCGTGCTCGCCGACCTGCAAGGCCCGAAGCTGCGGCTCGGCACCTTCGCGGCGGGGCGCGTGCGCCTGGCGAGCGGCCGGCATTTTCGCCTCGACCTCGACAAGGCTCAAGGCGATGACAGCCGCGCGCCGCTTCCTCATCCCGAGATCTTCGCCGCACTCGAAGCCGGCACCGAGATCCTGCTCAATGACGGCAATGTCCGGCTCAAGGTCGATTCCTGCGGCGAGGATTTCGCCGAGACGACGGTGATCGCCGGCGGCGAGCTGTCCGACCGCAAGGGCGTCAACGTGCCGAACGCGGTGCTGCCGCTCACCGCGCTCACGCCCAAGGATCGCGGCGATCTCACATTCGCGTTGGAGCTTGGCGTCGATTGGGTGGCGCTCTCCTTCGTGCAGCGGCCGGAGGATGTGGCGGAGGCGCGCAAGCTCATCGCCAACCGCGCCGGCATCATGGTCAAGCTGGAAAAGCCCGCCGCCGTGCGCCGGCTCGGCGAGATCATCGAATTGAGCGACGCGCTGATGGTGGCGCGCGGCGATCTCGGCGTCGAGATGCCGCCCGAGGACGTGCCGCCGGTGCAGAGGCAGATCGTCCATGCCTGCCGGCTTGCGGGAAAGCCGGTGGTGGTCGCCACCCAGATGCTCGAATCGATGGTGCATGCGCCCGTCCCGACGCGCGCCGAGGCTTCCGATGTCGCGACCGCCATCTATGAAGGTGCCGATGGCGTGATGCTCTCGGCAGAGACCGCGGCGGGCGAATACCCGGTCGAGGCGGTCACGATGATGGACCGCATCATCCGCCGCGTGCAGGCCGATCCGCTCTATGATGCGAGCCTTCACGCCGACACGCATACCGAGCCGGACCACACGCCGTCGGACGCGATCAGCGCGGCGGCGCGCCAAGTGGCGCATACGATCGCCGCGGCGGCGATCGTCTCCTACACGACCTCGGGTGCCACGGCGGTGCGCGCCGCGCGCGAGCGGCCGGGCGTGCCGATCCTGGCGCTTACCTCGAATCTCCAGACGGCGCGGCGCCTGGCGCTCGTCTGGGGACTGCATTGCGTCCACACGCGCGATGTCAACAGTTTCTCGGACATGGTGCAGCGCGCGGCGCGCATCACGCATCGCGAAGGCTTCGCCGAGCGCGGCCAGCGCATCGTGGTCACGGCGGGGGTCCCCTTCGGTACGCCCGGCGCCACCAACGTGCTGCGCATCGCCTGGGTCGAGAGCTAAGCGCGCCGAGATTAGCTCGGTCCGCAAGGCGCAACAAAGTTCCTTCTCCGCGCTTCAGGGCGGAGAAGGTTAGGATGAGGTGGGTGTCTGCGGCTACTCGGTCGACGCCCTGGAATCCCCCACCTCTCCTGGCCTCTCCGCCCCCGAGGGCGGAGAGGAATAAATTCAGCTCGGCCGCGCGAGGCAGCCGACAAGCGCGTCCCCAAGCCTGGTCATCAGGGCTTCGTAGAGTAGAGGCCCGGCCGGCAACGCCGTGCCCTCGGGATCGAGGATCCCGGTGGCGGCGGACGTTCCCTCGGTAATGGTCCGCACAAGCGACGGCTCGAAATTGGGTTCGCTGAAGACACAGCGCGCGCCGAGCGCCATCACCTTGCTGCGCATGGTCTGAAGCCGGCGCGCGCCCGGCGGGTTCCCCGGACTGACCGTGATCGAGCCGATGGCGGAGAGCCCGTAGCGCTTTTCGAGGTACTGATAGGCATCGTGAAACACGACGAACGGCATCCCGCGTATCGGCGCGAGGCGCCGCTCCAACGCCGCATCGAGATCGTCGAGCCGCTGCTCGAGCGCCGCGCCATTGGCGGCATAGCGCGGCGCATTCGCGTGATCGAGCGCGGAGAGGCGGGCGACCGCGATGCGGACGATCGCCTTGGCGTTTCGCGGGTCGAGCCAGAGATGGCCGTCCCGCTCCGCCTCGGCGGCGGCGCCGTGATCCCCCCCATGATGGTGCTCGTCCTTTTCCCAGGCGCCGCCCTCGCGCGCGGGAAGCAGCATCACGCCGGGCGCGCGGTCGAGCTCGACAATCTCCGCCTTCGCCGCCAAGGCGGCCAAGGGCTTCATCAGGAAGCCCTCGAAGATCGGACCGATCCAGAAGATCAATCGGGCTTGCGCCAGGCGCTGCGCATCGGAGGGGCGCAGCGTGTAGAGATGCGGCGAGCTCGACCCCGCAACGATCAATCCGGGCTCCCCCACGCCCTCCATCACGCCGGCGATGAGCGAGTGGATGGGCTTGATGCTGGCGACGACCTCAGGCGCCGCCGCCGCAGGCCCGGCCATCGCGATGCCGATCAGCAGAACGGCCAGGGACCGGCAGAGACGGCGATTTCGCATGGGGACTCTCGGGGCAAGGGTTGCATCGGAAATGATATGTTATATCATTGCCTATTCAAGTCCGTGAGGCATCGATGCCCCGTTCCCGTGCCCGCGCCGCGAATCCCTTCCGGAAGGCGAGCCATGACCACGACAGTTGCATAGAGACGGCGCTCGACCGCGCGGCCCAGCTCTGCGCGGAGCATGATGCGCGGCTGACCGAGCTTCGCCGCGAGGTGCTGCGGCTCGTCTGGCGCGGTCACGAGCCCGTCGGCGCCTATGCCATTCTCGCCGCGCTCAGGCGCTCGCATGCGGGCGCGGCGCCGCCGACCGTCTATCGCGCGCTCGACTTCCTGATCCGGCACGGCCTCATCCACCGCATCGAATCGCTCAATGCCTATGTCGGCTGCTCGCGCCCGGAGAACCCGCATTTGAGCCAGTTTCTCATCTGCGGCAAATGCGGGGCTGCGGCCGAGCTCGACGATCCCGCCATCGCGCAGGCGGTCGCGCGCGGCGCCGACGCGCTCGGCTTCGCCGTCGAGCAGCAGACGATCGAGCTGCGCGGCCTCTGCCCCGCCTGCCAGCGCATGGCGGACGCGCGATGAGCACCGGGCGGCCGCTCGTCGAGTTGAGCGCCATCCGCGTCGCCTTCGATCGCCGGCTCGCGCTCGACGCGGTGTCGCTCACGCTGAGGCGTGGCGAGATCGTCACCATCATCGGACCCAACGGCGCCGGCAAGACGACGCTGCTGCGCGTCGTGCTCGGCCTGCAACGGCCCGATGCCGGCCGGATCGAGCGGCAACCGGGCTTGCGCATCGGCTATCTGCCGCAGCGGCTCGCGATCGACGAGACCTTGCCGCTGACCGTCCGTCGCTTTCTGACGCTCGTTCGCGGCGCGCGGCCGAGGCTTGCGACGGCGCTCGCCGAAGTGGGCGCGGGCCACACACTCGATCTCCCGGTGCAAACCCTTTCGGGCGGCGAGATGCAGCGCGTGCTGCTGGCGCGCGCGCTCATGCGCGAGCCGGAGCTTCTCGTCCTCGACGAGCCCGTGCAGGGCGTCGATATCACGGGGCAGGCCGAGCTCTTCGCGCTGATCCGCCGCATCCGCGACAGGCGCCAATGCGGCGTGCTGCTCGTCTCGCATGACCTCCATCTCGTCATGGCGGCGACGGACCATGTCATCTGCCTCAATCATCATGTCTGTTGCAGCGGCCTGCCCGAGGTGGTGAGCCGCGATCCCGCCTATCGCGCGCTCTTCGGCAGCGCCGTCGATGGCTTCGCGCTCTACGCGCACCACCATGACCACAGCCATGACGGTGCCGTCGCGGCGGCGGAGACGCATCGGCATGGATGATTTTCTCTGGCGCGCCGTTTTCGCGGGTCTCGGCGTCGCAGCGGTGGCGGGCCCCCTCGGCTCCTTCGTGGTGTGGCGGCGCATGGCCTATTTCGGCGACACGCTGTCGCATTCAGCGCTGCTGGGCGTGGCGCTCGGCTTTCTCCTGGGCGTGAACCTCAACCTCGCCGTGATCGCGCTCTGCATCGCGCTCTCGCTCGTGCTGGTGGCGCTTCAGCAGCAGCGCCGGCTCGCCAGCGATACCCTGCTCGGCATCATGTCGCACAGCGCGCTCTCGCTCGGCCTTGTGGCGCTCACCTTTCTGCAAGCGGTGCGCATCGATCTCATGGCCTATCTCTTCGGCGACATCCTCGCGGTGACGCCGGAGGATCTGCTTTGGATCTATGGCGGCGGCGCCGTGGCGCTGGCGGGTCTCCTCGCCCTGTGGCGCCCCTTGCTGGCGGTCACCGTGCATGAGGAGCTGGCGCAGGTGGACGGAATCAATGTCGCGGCGACGCGGCTTGCCTTCATGCTGCTGGTGGCACTGGTGATTGCGGTGGCGATGAAGGTGGTCGGCATCCTCCTCATCACCTCGCTGCTCATCCTGCCGGCGGCGGCCGCGCGCCGCCTCTCGCGCACGCCCGAGGCGATGGCGGCGCTCGGCGCGCTCGCCGGGGGCATCGCGGTGATCGCCGGCATCGGCGCCTCGCTGCGCTGGGATCTGCCGGCGGGACCGGCGATCGTGCTCTCGGCGAGCGCGCTCTTCGTCTTATCGACGCTCTGGCCGCGACGCACAGCGCGGGCAGGATGAACGACGGTCGCCTGCCACTCGCTTTTTCCGCCCGTGATGCGAAGGCGGGGGAAAGAGCGCGGATCGCGCTGGTGCTGACGAGCGATCGAGCGGTGCCACGAGGCTACGCGCTGGTGCGCCACGCCGATGCGGCCGCCGTGGCGCGGAGCGGCGCTTGTCCCTGCTGCCGCGTACCATCGGGCATCGTCGCGGTCTTGCGCCAATTGTTCATCGAGCGGGCGCGCGGCGAGGTCGACTTCGCGGCGGTTCTCGTCAGCGGGAGCGACGTGGCACGGCTTCGCGCCGAGGCGGGCGCCGACGCCTTCATCGCCGCGCGCTATGCCATCGCGCCGCCACCCGATTGACTCAGAGGAGCCGCGCCCGCCGTTTTCCGATCGCCCGCGCGAAGGCGGCAATCGCCTCGCGCAGCAGCTTGACGTTCTCCGGCGCCGACAGAATGTCGTCGATCTCGCCGGCCGCCTTGCCGAGCAGCGGGATCGTCACGGTCGCCTCGGCGACGAGTTCGGCCGACATCGTCTTGAGGATCTCGGCAAGCGCGGCTTGCGCGACGATGCCGCGCGAGGAGGCGTGAAAGAATGCGGTGGGCTTCTCGATGATCTCGCTTCCCGCCACCACCCAATCGAGCGCATTCTTGAGCGCACCCGGCACGCCATGGGCATATTCGGGGCTGGCGATCACGAGACCATCGGCGCGGGCAATCGTGGCACGGAAATCCGCGACTGCGGCCGGCGCACCGGCCTCGTCGAGATCGGGATTGAAGGCCGGGAGATCGGCAAGCTTTTCGTAGAGGACCCACTCGATGTCGGGCGGCGCCAGACGGCCGGCGGCGCGCAACAGCGCCGTATTGGTCGAGGCGGCGCGCAGGCTGCCGGAGAGCGCCAGAATGTGCATCACCTACGCACCGCGAGGATGCGCCAGAGCCATGCGCGTGAGCGCCTCGACATTGGGAAAGAGGTCGGGGCCGCGTGCCCGCACCTCCGGCTCGCTGAGCCATTCGAGCGCTGTCGCATCCTCGATCGGCTCGCCCTCGCCCGCCCGCCACTCCATGAGGACGGCGGCGAGCGCGAAATGCACCTTGATGCGGCCGGCCTCGTCGCGGCGGATGGAATCGAGCACCGTGAGCGTAGCCACCGGCTCCGCGATGATCCCCGTCTCCTCGCGAAGCTCGCGTGCCGCCCCCTCATGCACCGTCTCGCCCAATTCGAGCATCCCGCCGGGAAAGCCCCATTTGCCGATGCCCGGCGGAACCGAGCGCTGCGCGAGAAGAATCCGCGCGCCGCGCCGCACGACGGCGAGCACGCCCAAGATCGGCCGCTCCGGATAGAGCCGTCCTTCAACGTTCTTCACGATCGGGCGATCACAGCTCGGTCTGCGCCGCCTTTCCCTCGACGATCTTGTAGATCTGGCTGCCGAGCTTGCGGAACTCCTCCGACTTCTCCGCCATGCCCTGGGCGGCATAGTCGCGTACTTCCTGCGAGATCTTCATCGAGCAGAATTTGGGGCCGCACATCGAGCAGAAATGGGCGAGCTTCGCGCCCTCCGCAGGAAGCGTCTGGTCGTGGAACTTCTCCGCCGTCTCGGGATCGAGCGAGAGGTTGAACTGATCGCGCCAGCGGAACTCGAAGCGGGCGCGCGAGAGCGCGTCGTCGCGCTCGCGGGCGCCGGGATGGCCCTTGGCGAGATCGGCGGCATGGGCGGCGATCTTGTAGGTGATGACGCCGGCCTTGACGTCGTCGCGGTCGGGGAGCCCCAGATGCTCCTTGGGCGTCACGTAGCAGAGCATCGCCGTGCCGAACCAGCCGATCATCGCGGCACCGATCGCGCTGGTGATGTGGTCATAGCCGGGCGCCACGTCGGTCACGAGCGGCCCCAGCGTATAGAACGGCGCCTCGTGACAATGCTGGAGCTGGAGATCCATGTTCTCCTTGATCTTGTGCATCGGCACGTGGCCCGGGCCTTCGATCATCACCTGCACATCATGCTTCCAGGCGATTTGGGTGAGCTCGCCCAAGGTCCTGAGCTCGGCGAATTGCGCCTCGTCATTGGCATCGGCGTTGGAGCCCGGACGCAAGCCGTCGCCCAGCGAGAACGAGACGTCATAGGCCTTCATGATCTCGCAGATTTCCTCGAAGCGCGTATAGAGGAAGCTCTCCTGGTGATGGGCCAGGCACCATTTCGCCATGATCGAGCCGCCGCGCGAGACGATGCCGGTGACGCGCCTTGCCGTGAGCGGGATATAGGCGAGCCGCACGCCGGCATGGATGGTGAAGTAATCGACCCCCTGCTCCGCCTGCTCGATGAGCGTGTCGCGGAAGATCTCCCAGGTCAGCTCCTCGGCCTTGCCATCGACCTTCTCGAGCGCCTGGTAGATCGGCACCGTGCCGATCGGCACCGGCGCGTTGCGGATGATCCATTCGCGGATGGTGTGGATGTTCTTCCCCGTCGAGAGATCCATCACCGTATCCGCACCCCAGCGCGTCGCCCAGACGAGCTTGTCGACTTCCTCGGCGACCGAGGATGTGACGATCGAGTTGCCGATATTGGCGTTGATCTTCACCAGGAAATTCCGGCCGATGATCATCGGCTCGCTTTCGGGGTGGTTGATGTTCGCCGGAATGATGGCGCGGCCGCGCGCCACCTCGTCGCGCACGAATTCGGGCGTGACATAAGCCGGAATGGCGGCGCCGAAGCTCTCGCCATCGGATGCGGCCGCGGCCTGCTCGCGTCCCAGATTCTCGCGGATCGCGATATACTCCATCTCCGGCGTGACGATGCCGGCCCGGGCATAGGCGAGCTGCGTCGGCACGCGGCCCGCCTTGGCCCGGAGCGGCCGGCGATTGCCGCGGTCGAAGACCGGCACGCTGCTCACCTCGCCCGGGCGCAGCCCGTTGTCCTCGGGACGCACCGCGCGCGGCGCCTGCTCCTCGACATCGCCGCGCGCGCGGATCCATGTCTCGCGCAAGGGCGGCAGTCCCACCCGGATATCGATGGCGACTGCCGGGTCGGTATAGGGGCCGGAGGGATCATAGACCCGCACCGGCGCCTCCTTGGCCGCCGGGGTCAGATCGATCTCGCGCATGGCGACGCGCAGGTCCGGATGGCGCCGGCCCGCGACATGGATCTTGCGCGAGGCGGGCAGCGGGCCGGTCGAGACGCTGAAATTCTGAGAGATGGTGCCTTCGGGCATGTGATCTCCTCCCGATAACTCGGTGCAACAGGAGATCCGGTGCCTGCGGAGTTGAGGGGCGGGTCCATCGAGAGCCGCGCCGTTCCTGTCCCTACGCCGGTACGATCCGGATCAGGTTCAAAGGGTTCCCACGTCGCCGAAGGTCCTGACGGGCCAAACGTCCAGTGGTGTCTCAGCCCCTTAACGGGGCTCCCCTTGGAAGCATCCCAGTATCCCGAGAGAGGCCCTGCGGCGTCAAGCGGCAGCCTCAGCGGGTGACGTAAGAGATTCTGTGTCAGGG
>Ga0209062_1004110_pt1 | contig 15719 bp, 15 predicted proteins | sample Coa_R2_2_FD_187158 | JGI IMG/M metagenome (GOLD analysis project Ga0209062, IMG submission 187158) | Surface soil microbial communities from Centralia Pennsylvania, which are recovering from an underground coalmine fire - Coalmine... | ecosystem: Environmental > Terrestrial > Soil > Unclassified... | reverse complement strand
GCACACGCTCCCGCGTCTCGAAGCGGATCTGCCGGGGCGGTCGGCGCGGGTCTGCATCGATCAGCGAAATGAGCTGGTCCGTGCCGTCTCCGAGCTCGCCCAGATGCAGATAGTCGAATTCACCGTACGCGTCGGGGTCAGCCGACACCGAGGGTCCGCCCAGAACGGCCGGCTTGCCGAAGCGATGAGCGCGCCGGGCGATCGAGATGACCTGCTCGCGCTGCACATGCATGCCGCTCGCGAACACGGCATCGGCCCAGGCAAGATCGCGGCTGCGGACCGAAGCGATATTCTCGTCCACGAACCGCACCTGCCACGTGGGCGGCAGATACGCCGCGATCACGAGCAATCCCTGCGGCGGCATGAATGCGCGGGTTCCGCTCCGCAATGGGAAGGCGTACTCGAAGGTGCCGAAAGAGGGGCTGTACGCCGGCGAGACACAAAGGATGTTGCGGCGGCTACGGACCGGGTGAGCCACGCGCGAGACCCCTTCGGAGAGAAAATGACATTGGAGTTAGATTGAAGCGCTCGCGTCCAGCAGTCAAACCGGTTGCCGCCAGGTGCTCCCGATGAGCCGCGCGCCCCTGAGCCCGGCGACGGAGCGCACCCACCTCCAGGTCTACGGCTTTTTCGCCGCGCAATTTCGGGCGACTGCGGCCTTCACAAGCACCCGGAATGCGGTCGCGTCGACCGTCTCACCCTCGTGGATGTCGATCGCCCGCCGCGTAGTGCCTTCCAGGCTGGAATTGAAGAGGCGCGCCGGGTCGGGGATGCTGGCGCCACGGGCGAAAGTGAGCTTCACGACCTTCGTGTAGGTCTCCCCGGTGCAGATGATCCCGTGGTGCGACCAGACCGGAGTGCCCATCCACTTCCATTCCTCGGTCGCCTCCGGATCGGCTTCGAGGATCAGCGCGCGCATGCGGGCGAGGGTTTCGCCGCGCCATCCGCCGAGGTCGCGGATCCGCCGGTCGATGAGCCGAGACGCAGCTTTCCCAGTCGCTTGCTCGCCCTCGCCCCTTGGCGCCTTTTTCGACTTGGCCGCGCGCGCACCGGGCCTCGCCCGCGCACCAGCCTTCGCCGATGTCTTGCTTGCGGTGGTTGGCGTTCGCCTCGACAAGTTTGCCCGCTCCTTCTTCGACGCGCGCCCTCTTCCCGGATGCTCACGCTATGCGACTTTGGGACCACCGCCTAGTCTTGAACCCGCCGTTGAGCCGACGCCCTCGACCTAATCTTGTCCCGTTGATTGTGCACCATACTCGTATCCAGACCCGGCAGCCGTGCGGCGCCCACGCAATCTCCTGCGCGCCTTCCAGCCGCGGCTCCGCGTCCAGCTCCGGGACAACACCACGCACCGGCTGGTTGCCGATGAGATCGAGATCAAGCGCTCGACCCGGCTCGGTGTCCTGCAGAAGTCGCGGTTGTATGCGGCTCAAGACACAGCGTCCGGTCGCGACGCTCCCCCGCCATTGCTTGGCAATGGATACCCCTTCCGCCGCTCGTGCGCGTGACGGACCTTGAGAGCGCGCCTACAGAATTTTTTCGCGTTTTGGCTGTGTCGCGCCTCCAAACGCAATAACAGAACCCTTGCTGTCGCCGCACGAAACCGTTAAAAGTACTGCGGAATCCCGGCCTTAGCAGTGTTAACTAATTGTTAGGGCTAGTGGGTTCAGGGTGTCAGCGGCCGGCTTTGCTAGCTCCGGCCCAGGTGAGAGGTCGGTTTCCGGATGGTTCGGACCGTGGCATGGCACGATCGGCGGCAGGCGCTTGTGCGTCCGTTCGCCGTTGCGCGCGTGCTGGCTCCGGCCGCCGCTCTCCTCCTTCTCCTCAGTGACGGGGCGCTGCGACTTAGCGGCCCCTGAACGCCGGCTCATCGCGTCCGGCGATCGGCGTTCAGGGGGTAGTGCGATCAAACCCGCTTCGTTGCACCCTTCATCAGAGGAGCCGCGCCCATGAGCGCCACCACCCATCGCAAGCAACCCGAGCTCAGTACCGACAAGAACCGCGTCATCGTCTTCGACACCACGTTGCGCGACGGCGAGCAGTCGCCGGGCGCGTCGATGAATCTCGACGAAAAGATCAAGATCGCGCTCCTCCTCGAGGAGATGGGGATCGACGTCATCGAGGCGGGCTTTCCGATCGCCTCCAACGGCGATTTCGAGTCGGTGCGCGAGATCGCCAAGCTCGTGAAGAATTCCAGCGTCTGCGGTCTCTCCCGCGCCGCGCGCGGCGACATCGATCGCGCCTGGGAAGCGCTCCAGCACGCCACGCGCCCGCGCATCCACACCTTCATCTCGACCTCGCCGCTCCACATGAAGTTCAAGCTCCAGATGGAGCCCGAGGCGGTGCACCAGGCGGTGATCGACAGCGTGAGCCACGCGCGCAACCTCTGCGACGACGTCGAGTGGTCCTGCGAGGACGGCTCGCGCACCGAGCACGACTTCCTCTGCCGCACGGTGGAGAGCGCGATCAAGGCGGGCGCGCGCACGGTCAATATCCCAGACACCGTCGGGTACACGCTGCCCGACGAGTTTGCGGCCCTGATCCGCATGCTCTTTGACCGCGTGCCCAACATCGACAAGGCCGTGATCTCCGTCCATTGCCACAACGACCTCGGCCTTGCGGTCGCGAATTCTCTGGCGGCGGTCGGTGCTGGGGCGCGGCAGGTCGAGTGCACGGTGAACGGCCTCGGCGAGCGTGCCGGCAACGCCTCCATGGAGGAGATCGTCATGGCGCTGAAGACCCGCCATGACATCATGCCGTGTACCACCGGCGTCAAGACCGAGTACATCATGCGGGCATCTCACCTCGTGTCCACCATCACGGGCTTCGTGGTGCAACCCAACAAGGCGATCGTGGGCGCCAACGCCTTCGCACACGAGAGCGGCATCCACCAGGACGGCATGCTGAAGCACGCGGGCACCTACGAGATCATGACGCCGGAGTCCGTGGGCTTGCACCGCTCCAAGCTCGTGATGGGCAAGCACTCTGGCCGTCACGCCTTCAAGATGAAGCTGAGGGAGCTGGGGTTCGACCTGGGCGACAACGCGGTCAACGACGCCTTCCGACGGTTTAAGGACCTAGCCGACCGCAAGAAGGACATCTACGACGAGGATCTGGTTGCGCTGGTGGACGAGCAGGTGCTCCGAGGCCACGATCGGATCAAGTTCGTCTCGCTACAGGTAATTGCAGGCTCGAAGGGCCCGCAGACCGCCGAGGTCGAGCTCGAAGTCGACGGCGAGCTCAAGCACGCGAAGGTGACCGGCAACGGCCCGATCGACGCGGCCTTCAATGCGATCAAATCGATCGTGCCGCACACCGCGAAGCTTCAGCTCTTCCAGGTGGGCGCGGTGACCGCCGGCACGGACGCGCAGGCGGAGGTGACGGTGCGGCTCGAGGAGAACGGCAAGACCGTGAACGGGCAAGGCTCGGATCCCGATACGCTTGTCGCCTCGGTGCGCGCCTATATACACGCACTCAACAAGCTTATGACGAAGCGGGCGAAGACGGCGCCCGCCGCAATGACGGCCTAGGACGGCGCAGAGGGGCGGCTCTCAAGCCGCCCCTCTCTCTATCGGATTTGTCGAAAGCGAAGTGGCGGACGTGCAAAACAAGAGCACAGGAAAACCGAAGGAAAAATGATCGGGAAGTTGTTCGGGCTGCTGTCCGCGGACATGGCGATCGATCTCGGCACGGCGAATACCCTCGTCTACGTCAAGGGACGCGGCATCGTGCTCAACGAGCCCTCGGTGGTGGCGATCGCCAACGTGAAGGGCAAGAAGCAGGTGCTTGCCGTGGGTGACGAGGCCAAAATGATGCTGGGCCGGACGCCTGGCTACATTCAGGCGATCCGGCCGCTGCGCGACGGCGTCATTGCGGACTTCGAGGTCGCGGAGGAAATGATCAAGCATTTCATCCGGAAGGTGCACAATCGCCGGAGCTTTGCCTCCCCGCAAATCATCGTTTGCGTGCCCTCGGGCTCGACCGCGGTCGAGCGGCGCGCGATCCAGGAATCCGCCGAGAGCGCGGGCGCGCGCCGAGTGTTCCTGATCGAGGAGCCGATGGCAGCGGCGATCGGCGCGGGGCTTCCCGTCAGCGAACCCACGGGCTCCATGGTCGTCGACATCGGTGGCGGCACCACGGAGGTGGCAGTTTTGGCATTGGGCGGCATCGTCTATTCGCGCTCGGTGCGGGTCGGTGGCGACAAGATGGACGAGGCGATCATCGCCTATATCCGACGGAACCATAATCTGCTGGTGGGCGAGAGCAGCGCCGAGCGCATCAAGAAGGAGATCGGGTCCGCCTGCATGCCGGCGGACGGCGAGGGCCGCACCATGGAGATCAAGGGCCGCGATCTCATGAACGGCGTCCCCAAGGAGATCATCATCACGGAGCGGCAAATCGCCGAGAGTCTCGCCGAGCCCGTGGGAGCCATTGTCGAGGCGGTGAAGGTCGCGCTCGAGCACACCGCACCCGAGCTCGCCGCCGACATCGTCGACAAGGGCATCGTGCTGACCGGCGGTGGCGCGCTCCTCTCGAACCTCGATTACGTGCTCCGTCACGCGACCGGTCTGCCGGTCTCAATCGCGGACGACCCCTTGTCCTGTGTCGCGCTCGGGACGGGCCGCGCGCTCGAGGAAAAAACGCTGAAAAGCGTACTGATCAGCATGTACTGAAGCGTATCGCCGCGGCACGCGGCGGGTTTGGGTGAGTGCGAGAGTACGGGGAACGGTCGAGTCGATGTCTCGTCTGGCAATGCCCATGAGAGCCGCGCAGCGTTTCGCACTGCCGCTTCTGGTCATCGTGTCGGTCGGGCTGATCGTGTTGGGCAAAGCCGACATCCTCCTGCTCGAGCGCGCCCGCGCAGACCTAAATGATTTCTTCGCGCCGCTTTTCGAGGCGATCGCCCAGCCAGTCGGCGTTGCCGCGTCGGGCGTGCGCCGCATCGAGGATCATTTCACAGTCTACGAGGAGAACCAGCGGCTCCGCGAGGAGAACGCGCGGCTCCTGCAGTGGCAGGAGGTGGCGCAGCGCCTGGAGACGGAGAACGAGGAGCTCCGTCAGATGCTGCACTTCACGCCGCAGGGCGTGCGCGGCTACATCACCGGGCGGGTGATCGCCAATTCCGGCGGCGCCTTCCTGCGCAATGTCCTGGTCGACGTCGGCGAGCGGCAGGGCGTGGAGCGCGGCCAGGCGGCGCTCGGCGGCGAGGGCGTCGCAGGCCGAGTGACGGAGGTCGGCAGCCGCGCGGCGCGCGTCCTGCTGCTCACCGACCTCAATTCGCGCGTACCCGTGGTTATCGAGGAGACCCGCGAACGCGCGGTGCTCGCCGGCGACAATACCAGCCGGCCGCGTCTCATCTATCTGCCGGAGAAAAGCGCCATCCAGGTCGGTGATCGAGTGGTGACCGCGGGTAGCGGCGGCATCTTTCCGCCGGGGCTGCCGGTGGGCGCCGTCTCCTCGATCGATGGTGACATTGTCCGGGTCGAGCCGGAGGCCGAGCTCTCGCGCCTCGAATACGTGCGCATCGTGGATTTCGGGCTGAGTGCGAGCGTGCTGCCGCAGAGCGTGGTCCCCGCGCCCAAGCCGAGCCGCGGCGGCCGGCGCGCCGTCGATCCCGACATCGACAGTCGCCCCTAGGAGCGAGAGATGAAGCTCATCCTGCTCCAGCGCGACGTCGGGCTGATCAACCGGCTGATGCCGCTCATCACGATCGTGATTTGCGTGGTTGCGTCCCTGATCCCCGCCCATCTGCCTGCCCTGACGGCGGTGACGCCGGCCTTCCCGCTGATGGCCGTCTACCACTGGACGCTTTACCGGCCGGATCTACTGCCTTTCGTGGCGGTGTTCGCGGCCGGGCTGCTGCTCGACATGCTGACCGGCGCTCCTCTCGGCATCTCGTCGCTGGTGCTGTTGCTCGCCTACGCGCTCGTGCTGAGCCAGCGTGAGCTTCTGCTCATGCGCCGGTTCACCGTGGTCTGGATCGGATTCCTCGTCGTGACGGCTTCCGCGGCGGCGCTGCAGTGGGTCGTCGTTAGCCTCTTTTATGGTACGCTGTTGGACGCCCGGGCGTTCTTGTTCCAGGCCGTGCTCACGGCGGCGGTCTATCCTGTGGTGAGCTATTTGCTCGTGCGCGTCCAACGCGCTCTGCTGATGCGGGCTTGAGATGCAGCGAGACAACCGGCGGCTCAAGCTATTGACCAGGCGCTCGGTGCTCGTAGCGGGCGGCCAGGCACTGTTGCTCGCGACGCTCGCTGGGCGGCTCTACTACCTGCAGGTCGTGGAGTCCGACAAATACGCGACGCTCGCGGACGAGAATCGGATCAATCTGAGGCTGCTAGCTCCGCCGCGCGGCCGAATCGTCGACCGCTTCGGCGTGCCGGTCGCGACCAACCGGCAGAACTATCGGGTCTCGCTGATCGCCGACCAGGTCGCCGACGTCAATGCGACGCTCGACGCCGTCGCCGCGCTGATTCCTCTCAGCGAGTCCGACCGCCGGCGCGTCATCCGCGAGATCAAGCGCAAGCACAGCTTCGTGCCGGTCGCGATCCGCGAGAATCTCAGCTGGGACGAGATGGCTCGCATCGAGGTGAACGCGCCCGAGCTGCCCGGCGTCTCCGTCGAGCAGGGCCTTACCCGCGACTATCCGCTGGGCGACATGGCTTCTCACGTGATCGGCTACGTGGCGGCCGTGGCGGAGAAAGACCTGACGGGTGATCCGCTTCTGGAGTTGCCCGACTTCCGCATCGGCAAGAGCGGCGTCGAGAAGGAGCACGACCTCGAGCTCCGCGGCAATGCGGGCACCAGCCAGGTGGAGGTCAATGCCTTCGGTCGTGTGGTGCGCGAGATCTCGCGCGACGAGGGCAGCCCCGGCAAAGAGATCGTGCTCACGCTGGACGCCGACATCCAGGAGTTTGCGGCGCAACGCTGCATCGCCGAGGGCAGCGTCGCCTGCGTCGTCATGGATGCGCCGACCGGCGAAGTCATGGCGATGGTGTCGACTCCGGGGTACGACCCCGCAGCGTTCTCGGCCGGCCTCACCTCGGCCCAGTGGAACCAGCTGACCCAGGATCCGCTCAATCCCCTGAACAACAAAACCATCAGCGGCACTTACGCGCCGGGCTCGACGTTCAAGCCGATGGTCGCGCTCGCTGCGCTTGAGTCCGGCATATCTCCGGAGACGCGCGTTACCTGCCCCGGATTCTTCCGGCTGGGAGATTCCGTCTGGCATTGCTGGCGTCCGCAAGGTCACGGCACGCTCGATATGCACGGCGGCATCATGCATTCCTGCGATGTCTACTTCTACGAAATGGCGCGCCGGCTCGGGATCGACCGCTTCGCGGCAATGGCGAAGCGGTTCGGCCTCGGCGCCACGCTCGGCATCGATATACCCGGCGAGAAGGCGGGACTCATCCCGACCCGCGACTGGAAGCTTGCTACGTTCGGGATTCCCTGGCAGCCCGGCGAGAACATCAGCTGCGGCATCGGCCAGAGCTATATCACCACGACGCCTTTGCAGCTGGCGACCATGGTATCGCGTCTAGTTACCGGAAAGCGCATCGTGCCGCGCCTGACGCGCGAGGCCGGCATCATGATGCCGGATCAGCGGCTGATCGAGCCCATCTTCGAGCCGATAGGCGTGCCGCAGAAGGATCTCAATGTCGTCCTGGACGGCATGAACGCCGTGGTGAACGAGCAAGGCGGTACCGCCTACGCCGCCCGGATCAAGGACCCCAGCATGGCGATGGGCGGCAAATCCGGTACCGCCCAGGTGCGCCATATTACCCAGGCCGAGCACGAGCACGGCGTGCGCAAGGCGAAGCAGGTCCCCTATCTCGAGCGCGACCATGCGCTGTTCGTCTCCTTCGCCCCGGTCGGAGCGCCGCGCTATGTGTGCGCGGTGGTGGTGGAGCACGGCGGCGAGACCGCCGGCGGCGGCTCAGCAGTGGCGGCGCCGATCTGCGCCGATATCCTCGTCGAGATCCAGAAGCGCGATCCCGCGCGGCGCGTGCCCGACGGTCGCGTGGCCGTGGATCGCCTGTCGACCCGGAGCTGAGGCCGGCGGTCGTGAGTGTTTCCCACCTGGACCTCGGCCGGCCGCGCGAGCTCTCCTTTTCCGAGAAGATCTGGAGCATCAACTGGGGTCTCGTGCTCCTGGTGAGCCTGCTCGCTTGCGTCGGTTTCGGCATGCTCTACTCGGCCGCCAACGGTCATTGGGATCCCTGGGCCGGCAAGCAAATCATGCGCTATGCCGTAGCGCTGGTAGTGATGTTGGCCGCGGCCATCGTAGATCTCAAGTTCTGGTATCGGTCCGCCTATTGGATCTATGGGATCGCATTCCTGCTGCTGATCGCCGTCGAGGTCCGCGGGTTCATCGGCATGGGCGCGCAGCGCTGGATCGACCTCGGCGTGATCCAGCTGCAGCCGTCGGAGATCATGAAGGTGGCCGCCGTGCTCGCGCTCGCCCGCTATTTCCACGGCATCAGCATCGACGACATCGGCCGTCCGCTGCGGTTGATCATGCCGGCGCTTCTGGTGCTGGTGCCGGCGGCGCTCGTCATGAAGCAGCCCGACCTTGGTACCGCGTTGATGCTGGTGCTGGGCGGCGGCGTGATTTTCTTCCTGGCGGGCGTCCGGCTCTGGATGTTCGCAACGGTCTTGTCTCTCGGGGGGCTGGCGGCGCCCCTGGTCTGGAAATTCCTGCGTCCCTACCAGAAAGCGCGGCTCTTGACTTTTCTCGATCCCGAGAGCGATCCCCAGGGTGCTGGCTACCACAGCCTGCAGTCCAAGATTGCGATCGGCTCCGGCGGTACCACGGGCAAGGGCTTTCTCGAGGGGACCCAGAGCCATTTGAACTTCCTGCCGGAAAAGCAGACCGACTTCATCTTCACGATGCTGGCCGAGGAGTGGGGTCTGATCGGCGGCCTTACGCTGCTCGTGCTCTATACGCTGGTCCTGGCCTACGGTTATGCCATCGCCTTCAGGAGCCGCAGCCATTTCGGCCGCCTCCTGGCGCTCGGCATCGTAGTGAACCTGTTTCTCTACGTGTTCATCAACACCGCCATGGTGATGGGACTCATCCCGGTCGTCGGCGTACCGCTGCCGCTCATTTCCTACGGCGGCACCGCGATGCTTACGGTGATGTTCGGCTTCGGCCTGTTGATGAGCGTCTACGTCCACCGCGATACCCGTATCGGCCGTCCCGGCGACAACGAAAGCTGAACCTGCCCTTCGGCGCGAGAACGCCCGGCTCGACAAGCCCCGGCGGCCTTGCTATACACCCCGACTTCCCGCGGCGGGTGCATAGCTCAGTTGGTAGAGCAGCTGACTCTTAATCAGCGGGTCCCAGGTTCGAGTCCTGGTGCACCCACCAATCCAATCAATAATTTAGATTAGTGGGTCACCCGCCCATCCGATGCACCGGAAGCACACCGGAAGCACGGTCGTCCCCCACCTGTTCTTTCGGGTGAGGCGGAAGATGCAGATTTCCAGGGCGGGGTGGGCTCCGCGCCGCCACTACGCGCGCGAGGCAGGCGCAATGCCACTCGCCACCTCATGTGCGTGCGGACGGACCGAAAGCCGCGAAACTCCGCGGCCGGGTCCGATCCGTGCGCAACGCCCACGCGCGCGCGAGGACCCGTGCAGCCCGTACCCCGGAGGGGCTTCCCCCATGGCCTTCGAGGAAGTGCTGCGCGCGTGCGTGGGGCCGGCGTGCGACCAAGGGGACTTTCCCCATTCGAGCTGATGGACCCCGCTGCGACGGAGGACCCATACTTGAAACAGCAGGAGCAAGAGCCCGGCGAATGTCCCATTAACCCAAGACCCACGCCAGAAAGGCCAGGATGAAGACGGGCAGCAGGTAGATTAGTTGCAGCACGACCGGCGATCCCGTCTGAAGTTCACGAATGCGCTTCTCTACCGAGCGGGTCGTCATCCCAATTTTGACGACGACGCTCCCGCGGAGATCGGCTCTAAGCACGTAGATAAAACCGGACACCGGACGCCTTGTTTCAGCTCGGCCCGCCCGCGGGCTGCCACCCGTGCGCCTTCATACACTGCGCATAGAACCCCGCGCCGCTTAGGAAACCCAAGCCCGCCATCCGGCGGTCCCGCTCGCATTCGTATGTGTCACGCGCGTAGTCCTCCTGGCTCGCGCCTGCCTTCTGCCAGTTTCCGCTTACGGTGCTGCATGCGGCAAGGCTAAGGGCGTCGAACGCCGCCAAGCACGCGCACAGCAAAGACCTACGCCTGGTCATTCGCAGTCTCCCACTGCACGGCTTTAGTTTGATGTCTATAAGCTGTGGGCCGATTGACCGCAAGGCGCTGACCTTGTGGCATGAGCTTACGCCAAGTCTTTGCTGCCAACCTGCGCCGCGTCCGACACGTGCGCGGTTTCCCACAGGAGGACTTGGCTCATACGGCGGACGTGGATAGGACGTACCTCAGCAGGATGGAGCGCAGCGCAAGCAACGTCGGCATCGACATCATCGCGAAGCTGGCGCACGTGCTGAAGGTCGAGCGCGCAGAGCTGCTGAAAGCTGTCGCCTCGAAGAGCTAAGTCACATCGTTAGGTACACTCGCTCTCATATTCCGAGACCGCCGTTTCAAAGTCATCTTGAGCAGACCGCAACTGCGAAAACTCCACCGAGCAGTCGTCGTGACCGCGGCTATCGGCCACGCAGCTAGCGTAACGGCGAAGCGCATCCTCTAGGTCCGACAGCGCAGCGTTGTATTGCGCGACTGCCTCGCCGCACTCCTCCACGCCAGCTCGCCCGGACTGCACCGGGACAAAGCAGGCCGCACCGACCGCCAAGGAGACTAAGGCTGCGCGTACATGTGGTCTCATCGTGTTACTGCCCATTCAGCGATCCGCAATCGCCCGCCCAATCCGCTTCCTGCTTGCACACGAAAGCGCCGCTCTTGGTGCGTCCGTACCAGCATTGGCCTTTGAAGTGGTAGGTGTACCGTTGGGCAGGTTGCTCGGTTGGGAATAGCGGCGCCTCATCCACACCCATACTGGGAGCTCGGTTGCCTACAACCGTAACCAACAGAAGAATGGCGAGCGCGGGTGCCCAACGCATGTTGCCCTCCCCGAGCTATAATAACGTGGGGAGTTGCGGGTGGCCTATCGGATCGGTGGTCGTGCGCTGAGGGCTACAGCATAGTGAGCGTGTCACCGATGGTGGTTCATGTTCGCGATGCTTTGCGACTTCCCACCCCAACGTCCTCACCGCGCGTGCGTGCGCTCAGAGAACACTTGATGCAGACCCCACCGCATGGGAGCACAGCGCCGTGATCGTCGTGCGAAGGCTCGCAAGCAATCCGTTCGCGTCTTTCTGCGCGGCGGGTATTACCCTTGCCGCGCATGTATGGTGGAGCTACGCGGCTGACAATGCAGACCGGTTACCGCGCTGCGGTGCCCTGTGGGCAATCATCGGTGCGCTGGTGATCGCGCGGCCGGTCATTCGGCTCGGGTATCGAAAGTGGTACGCGCAAGCGACCGTTATTGACGGAGGAACCTACCCACCTTCGCCCCAAGAGATCGAGGATGCGAGACAGCAGGCTATCGACGCACGGTGCATTCAGGTCTACGGCCCCGCGCTCATAATCACGGGCACGGCACTGTGGGCATACGGCGATTTCTTGGCGCACTTGATCGGCGTTCCATAAGGCGTGGCCCTCTCAAACTCAACCACCTCCACGCCTGCCCTCGCCCTAGAGCCGCCCGAGCACGTGAAAACACGGATGTCGGGCGGGGTGCGAGCGGGCCTGAGAAATCTAAGGCGCACGGTACGGAATTGGTGACTGCCGAACCGTGGGGCTAGCTGCAGGATGAAACGCTCGCAGACAGTCGTCGACGAAACGCGGAGCAAGCCGACGGTCTGCGGACGGACCGATGACGATCTCTTTCAAAGCATCAGGCGCGACGCTCCGCCAGTCGAACTCCCTGTAGCGGATCAACGAGTAAGGACGGCCGCGATACCTCAAGTCGGGTACAGGTCCGCGGCGAAAAACCTGCAAGAATCGGTACTCTGCTTCATTCCGATACGCTTCATGTTTGAAGAACAGTGCTGCTCGAAATATGGGAACCGCAAGATTGATGGCTAACTCGCTCATGAATTGCTTGAGGATGGGGTCACTCAAGGCTCGACCGCGTGGCAGCGATATGAGCGGAATAGCCACTTGTATTATCTGATCAAGCATCCTGCGAAGCTCGATATCCCCGTAGGTCAAGGGGTAGGTAGCGTTGTTCGGGATTGGAACGCCTCCGGGCTTCGCGAACGCCTGCTCAAGAACCTTTCCGTCGAAACCAATTGCGTACCCACGGCCATTATCTGCATAGGCGCGCCATTGCCCGAGATCATCGCCAGCCGTGCTAAAGCAACACACGAAGTAGTGCGCAACTCGTTCGATTTCTCCCCTCAGCATTTCCATGAAGGTGCGCGAGAACGTTCCTACTTCAGAAACACCCTTGGCAACTTCACGCTGCATCGCCTCCATTGCGGGTTGGAGGCCATATCGAAGTTCGCTCGGGTCGTTCAAATTGAATATGTCGGTAAACCAAAACTTCCCGGCTTCTATGATGCCCCGTAGCCCAGCCCCATCCGTGTAGTGATAGATCGTCTTCGGAGGTGGAGCGGCATCGACGGCGCGTGCGAAGGTATTTACTACCTCTTCGGCCTGCCGAGAGAAGGCGTCGAGTCCAGCCTGCATATCGGCGGGAATTCCGCTCGGTGAACTAGGAGTCGACGCGGCGCCGCTCCGCGCTCGGCGTCGCGCTCGTCTAGTTGGACTTGCCCTCGTCATCGCGTACCCGCAAGCAACCTGCCCGGAGGTAACTTGGCACAACCCTCGCGCGAGCGCACGAGTGCACGTGGCTTGAATCTTGCAGACCAATCGAATGGCGGCGTTCAACCGACATGGCATGTGGCTCGGGTCCACTTAGGCACACGTTCGGTTCCGCGCGCATCATACCGAGATCAATGATCTTTACTGGTCGTTTGCCCTGTGGCCGGCCTCACTGGCCGAAGCGGCGGAGTTTTTGGCCTCGCTTCGGCCCTGGCCCTCACTGCACCGCGAAGTAGCGCCCGTTCTCCTGCCGAACCTTGCTTGCCGTCACGAGCCGCGCCCGCACGTCCTCGACCGTGCTGCCGGCCAGACCAACGGCTGTTTGCCACTCGCTGAAGGTGGCGCCAGCGGGGCCAAACGCCCGCAGGGCTTCGAGCGGGTCCCAGGTTCGAGTCCTGGTGCACCCACCAATCCAATCCTGCTGATGTCGCGTTGCTGTGTTGAAGGCCCGGTCGAAGCTTATTCCGCCGCGGCCGGCGTAAGCCGGAGCGCGCCGGTCGGGTTTGCGGAGTTTCGGAGCTCCGCGGCGTACGCTTCACGCCAGGGGAGCCGCGCGGGCGCCTCGAAGTTGCCGCCGCGAGCGCCGAGACAGATCTCCGGATCGTCGACGATTGGGGGCGTCATACCGGACTCTGCGAGTGCGCGCGCCGCGACGAGGAGGCGTCGGCGCGTGCGCGTCACCATGAGGTCGCTGACCGCGAGGTTCTCGAAGCTGCGGTCGACGATCCCGCCCATGCTCTCGGTGATCGCCTGGTCCTGCAGATGGATGCCGTCGATGCCGGTGTAGCTGCGCGTGCGCTGCTCATCGCGGTCGATCCCGTAGTCGTTGGAGGCGTTTCTGGCGAGCCGCCAGCGCCCCAGCCAGTCTGTCGTGTTCGGGAGGTAGTCGAGCTGCGCGGGCGCTACCGCGTCGGCGCCCGGCAGGTTCTGGCTTCGCGTCACGATCGGCGTAGAGCCGGCCTTCCAGGCGACCGCCAGGAACATGGTGTGCGTGTCGTCCATCGGGATCCACGCCCGCGCGACCACTTGCCGTTGGAACGGGCCGTTCGGGATCAGGGTCCAGAACGGGAAGGCGAAATGCGCGAGCCGGTAATAGGCTTTGCCCGGTCCGGCGGGCCAGTGGCCCGCGTACATCGTGCCCCACTCGGTGTCGGCGACGTGGATCTCCGGGCTCCGGTTGCTGACCACCCAGCGCTGAATCGCGCCCGGCGGATAGTCCTCGGGCCTGACCTTGCCCTCGTGCAGGAACGCGACGTGCGAGGTGTCGATGTCGCCCTCGAGCGCTTGCAGCCAATGGCACTCGCGCTGTGCCCAGGTGATGCGGGCCTCAGTCTCCGGCAGCAGCAGCGCCTCGATCGCCGGCAGAGGCGGCGCTTCCCGCCGCGCGCCCATGTAGCAGTAAACGATGCCGTTTCGCTCGGCCGTCTTGTAGGCGCGCGCCCGTACTTGCTCCGCAAACGCGTGCGCGGGCGGAACGTTCGGCATGTCCAGGCACCGCCCGGTGACGTCGTATTTCCAACCGTGATAGACGCAGCGCAGGCCGCCCTCCTCGTTGCGCCCGAAGAACAGCGAGGCGCAGCGATGCGGACAGCGATGATCCATGATGCCGACCCGGCCCGCGGTGTCGCGAAAGGCGACCAGCTTCTCGCCGAGCAGCAAGAGCCGCATCGGTGGCCCGTCGGCCACCAGCTCCGTGGAGCCGCAGGCGGGGACCCAGTACTCCCTGAGGAGTTGCCCCATGGGGGTGCCAGGACCGACCTGCGCCAGCAGCTCGAAATCATTCACCGACGCCATTTTTCCGCCTCCTCTCCGGGGTGAAACGCCCAAGGTCGGACCCGCTTGAGGCCAGGATGAGTGCGGCCGCGTCGCCGCGTCAATCTCTGCCGCTTGCGAGGCATCAGCGCGGCGGAAACCTCTGCGAGACTGTCGCGGTCGCGAGCGTTCTCCCGGTCTCGTCTTGAGCTTCGATGGTCCACTGGTAGGTGTGCTGTCCGGAGGGCGGGCAGGGGCCGCGATACGTGAAAGCACCGCGGGCAACCTGGGTTTCGCCGGTGTAAGGGACCGTGCCGCCGCCATGCGGAAAGCCGGGCGCGTCCAGATCTTTCATCGCGAAGGCGAGCCGCCTGGTTCCGGAGGGCACACCACTCACGGTGAACGGCGGTGATTTCGGATCGAAGCACGGTGCGGTGCCCTCCCACGAGAAATCCACGTGGAAGGCCGGCGCTTGGGCCAGGGAACCGCTCGGGCCGATAAACGGCAGGGAGAGCGCAACGGCCCAAATCGGCATTTTCATGTGGCGCCTCGCTGAGTATGGCAGGGCGCTTCCAACTATGCACACCCGCCATCAGTCCCGATAGGTGGGCCGAGTTGCGCAAGACCGGCTCAAGGCTCCCGAGAAATTGCCGTATGTCCCTTGGCGAGAAGGCAGACCGGCCTCACGATCGACGTCGATCTCGCCTAAATTGATGCCGGGTGGAGCGCGACCAAGGACGGTCCAACGGGCGGCAGAATTCTGAGGAGTGGTGCCATGCAAATCGGTGTCATTGGTCTCGGTCGAATGGGTGGGAACATCGTCCGCCGCCTGCAGCGCCACGGGCACACCTGTGTCGTTTTCGACCAGAACCCCGCCGCGGTTTCGGCTCTCTCCGAATCGACTGGCGCGAGCAGTCTTTCGGATCTCGTGGGCAAGCTTGCGAGGCCGCGCGCCATCTGGGTGATGTTGCCCGCTGGCGAGATCACGCACCGAACGGTGATGTCCCTGGCGGAACTCATGAGCTCCGGCGACCTCATCGTCGATGGCGGCAATTCCTACTTCAAGGACGACATTCGCCGGGCCGCCGAGCTCAGGCGAAAGGACATCGGGTATATCGACG